>Ga0308159_1000813_pt1 | contig 56623 bp, 55 predicted proteins | sample PhyCR1_FD_201040 | JGI IMG/M metagenome (GOLD analysis project Ga0308159, IMG submission 201040) | Phyllosphere microbial communities from UC Gill Tract Community Farm, Albany, California, United States - DLSLC.R1 | ecosystem: Host-associated > Plants > Phyllosphere > Unclassified | place: USA...
ATCTTTTCCCCCAGCACCACCCGGTAGCGGCGGATGTCGGCCGTGCGCACCTTGAGCAGGTAGTCGAAGCTGCTGGCGATCATGTGGCATTCCTCCACTTCGGGAATGCGGCGCACGGCGCGGTTGAACTCGGTCAGCGCGCTTTCGCGGGTGTCGGACAGCTTCACTTCGGCGAAGGCGACGTGATCGAGCCCGAGGCTGGCGGGATCGACCACCGCGCGAAACCCCCGGATCACGCCGCTTTCCGTCAGCCGCCGCAAGCGTACCTGGCACGGAGTTTTCGACATGCCGACCGCCTTGGCAAGGTCGGTCACGGTGATCCGGCCATCGGAGCGCAGGACCGCGATGATCTTGCGGTCCAGTTCGTCCAGTTCGACCGGTTGAGCGCTCTTTGCCATGCGATATGCCTTCAATGGGGAGTCAAAAAAGTCGAACCGGATATTTCCGTGCCGTTGAAAAGGCAGAACGACAAGCGCGAATCGGTTAGCATCGCTTGCATGACCACGCCCGCCCTCTCGCCTTTTGGCCAGTTCGCTCCTGCTGTTCGCCCGATGACCCCGCTGCGCCGCGCTATCGCCGATGCGCGCCGCCGGGATGAGGCCGAGTGCCTTGCCCCGCTGCTGGGCGCCGCGACGCTGGATGCGGACCTGAAGGCCAAGGTGCGCGAGACGGCCACCGCGCTAGTCACCACGCTGCGTGCCAATCACAAGGGCACCGGGGTCGAGGGACTGGTGCAGGAATATGCGCTCTCCAGCCAGGAGGGCGTGGCGCTGATGTGCCTTGCCGAAGCGCTGCTGCGCATTCCCGACCACGCCACCCGCGACGCGCTCATCCGCGACAAGATCGCCGACGGCGACTGGAGCGGGCACCTCGGCGGCGGCAAGTCGCTGTTCGTCAACGCGGCCACATGGGGACTGGTGGTGACCGGCAAGCTGGTCGGCTCGGTGGACGACAAGGGCCTCGGCGCGGCGCTGACCCGCCTCGTCGCGCGCGCGGGCGAGCCGGTGATCCGGCGCGGCGTGGACCTTGCCATGCGCATGATGGGCGAACAGTTCGTCACCGGCGAAACGATCAACGAAGCGGTCAAGCGCGCGAAGGAACTGGAAGCGAAGGGCTTCCGCTATAGCTACGACATGCTGGGCGAGGCGGCCACGACCGCCGCCGATGCACGTCGCTACTATGCCGACTACGAGAACGCGATCCATGCCATCGGCAAGGCGTCTGCGGGCAAGGGCATCTACGAGGGCCCCGGCATCTCGATCAAGCTCTCGGCGCTGCATCCGCGCTATGCCCGCGCGCAGGCGGCACGCGTGATGGGCGAACTGCTGCCCGACGTGAAGGCGCTGGCGCTGATGGCCAAGAGCTACGACATCGGCTTCAACATCGATGCCGAGGAAGCCGACCGCCTCGAACTCTCGCTCGACCTGCTGGAAAGCCTCGCGCTCGATCCGGAACTGGCGGGCTGGGACGGCCTCGGCTTCGTGATCCAGGCTTATGGCAAGCGCTGCCCCTTCGTGATCGACTGGATCGTCGATCTTGCCCGCCGCGCCGGTCGCCGGATCATGGTGCGGCTGGTCAAGGGCGCCTACTGGGACGCCGAGATCAAGCGCGCGCAAGTGGACGGCCTTGCCGACTTCCCGGTCTATACCCGCAAGGTCCATACCGACGTGTCCTACGTAGCCTGCGCCCGCAAGCTGCTCGCCGCGCCCGACGCGGTGTTCCCGCAGTTCGCAACGCACAACGCGCAGTCGCTGGCGACGATCTATCGGCTCGCAGGCCCGGACTTCGCTGTCGGCCAGTACGAATTCCAGTGCCTCCACGGCATGGGCGAGCCGCTCTATTCGCAGGTCGTCGGGGCCGACAAGCTGAACCGCCCCTGCCGCATCTACGCGCCGGTCGGCACGCATGAGACGCTGCTCGCCTACCTTGTGCGGCGCCTGCTGGAGAACGGCGCGAACTCCTCGTTCGTCAACCGCATCGCCGATCCTGCGGTGCCGGTGGAATCGATGGTCGCGGACCCGGTGGAAGTGGTGCGCGCCATGCCTCGCCCCGGTGCGCGCCATGATCTGATTGCCGCGCCTTGCGGCCTCTATCCGGACCGCCGCAACTCCGACGGCATCGACCTGACCGATGAGATCGCCCTCGAAGCTCTGGCGACGGCGCTGGCAGCTTCGGCAACGGCGCAATGGACCGCAGCACCGGAAGGCGCGAAGGGAGAGGGCCGTCCGGTCCGCAACCCGGCCGACCATCGCGACGTGGTCGGCACCGTGATCGAACTCGCACCCAGCGAGGCGGCCGCTGCGGTCGCCCGCGCTGCCGCCTCGAACTGGAGCATGGTCCCGGTCGATCAGCGCGCCGCCATGCTCGAACGCGCGGCAGATGCGATGCAGGATCGCATGCCCGTGCTCATGGGGCTGGCCATGCGCGAGGCGGGAAAATCCGCACCCAATGCGATTGCCGAAGTGCGCGAGGCGATCGACTTCCTGCGGTACTACGCCAAAGCGGCCAGGGATACTTTAGGTGCCGTTAAGGCACCTTTGGGTGCCGCCGTGTGCATCTCGCCGTGGAACTTTCCGCTGGCCATTTTCACCGGCCAGATCGCGGCGGCGCTGGTCGCGGGCAACCCGGTCCTCGCCAAGCCGGCCGAGGAAACCCCGCTGATCGCCGCGGAATCCGTACGCATCCTCCACGAGGCGGGCGTCCCCGCCGATGCGCTGCAGTTCATGCCGGGCGGCGGAGATCTCGGCGCCGCGCTGGTCGCCGCGCCCGGGACGGCGGCGGTGATGTTCACCGGCTCCACCGAAGTCGCGCGCCTGATCCAGCGCCAGTTGGCGACCCGACTTTCGCCGGAAAACCGCCCGATTCCGCTGATTGCCGAGACCGGCGGCCAGAACGCGATGATCGTCGACAGCTCCGCGCTGGCCGAGCAGGTGGTGGCGGACGTCATCGCCTCGGCCTTCGACAGCGCGGGCCAGCGCTGCTCCGCACTGCGGGTGCTGTGTCTGCAGGAAGACGTTGCCGACCGGACACTGGCGATGCTGCGGGGCGCGCTGGCCGAACTGAAGGTGGGCAACCCGGACCGCCTCGCCATCGACATCGGCCCGGTCATCACCGCCGAGGCCCAGGCCAACATCGATCGCCACGTCGAGACGATGCGCGCCAAGGGCTGCCGCGTCGAACAGGTTGCATTGGGTAAGGGCGCGGAAAACGGCACTTTCGTCGCTCCCACCATCATCGAGATCGCCGGCATCGATCAGTTGGAACGCGAGGTCTTCGGCCCGGTCCTGCACGTCGTGCGCTTCCGTCGCGACGACCTCGGCAAGCTGGTCGAAAGCATCAACGCGACCGGCTACGGCCTGACCTTCGGTCTCCACACGCGCCTCGACGAGACGGTGGCGCGCGTGACCGGCGCGGTTCGGGCGGGCAATCTCTACGTCAACCGCAACACCATCGGCGCCATCGTCGGCGTGCAGCCCTTCGGCGGGCGTGGGCTTTCCGGGACCGGACCAAAGGCAGGCGGGCCGCTATACCTCGGCAGGCTCACCCGGCAGGCTCCGCAGGTCCTAACGCCACCCGAAGAAGCGCCCATGTTGCTGACGGTCTTTGCGGACTGGCTGGACAAGCATGGCGAGCCCGCTGCCGCCGGTCGCGCGCGTGACCTCGGCCGCTCTTCGGCGCTGGGTTTCGAGGCCGTGCTTCCCGGCCCGGTCGGCGAGCGTAACCTCTATGCCCTCCACCCGCGCGGCCGCATTCTCCTGCGACCGGCCACCCGCGAAGGTCTGCTGGGCCAGATGGCGGCGGTTCTGGCGACAGGCAACACTGCGACGGTGGAAGGCATGGACTTGCCTGAAGGTCTGCCCGCGAAGATCGCCGCGCGCTTCCATGCCAATCCGGGCGAGTTCTTCGCTGCGTGCCTCGTCGAAGGGGACGTTCAGGCGGTGCGCGGGGCGTGCGACTCGGCGGCGAAACTGCCGGGGCCGATCGTGCCGGTCCACGTCTGGACCGGGCATGACACTGGACCAAACGGGGCGTGGCTGCTGGAGGAAGTATCCACTTCCATCAACACCACGGCTGCCGGAGGCAACGCCAGCCTCATGATGATTGGCTGATTCGGTCGGCAAACTATTGTGAAAACACGTAATGCCCCGCCGCATTTCGGCGGTGGGGCTCGTGCTGTCGTAAACGGGCAACAATCCGCCGGAATCCGCGAAACCTGTACCAAAGACTGAGATTAGTCTCGTTGCGACCACACCGCGTTGGATTACAATGCAGGCGGGAGTAGGACATATGGGCAGACTGATCGTCGATGCCGCCTCGAGCCTTGATGGCTTCTGGGCTGATGCTCGCGGACGGAGCGTGTTTTGCACCTCCGAACTGCATGGTTCGGGCTTGTCCGGCAAACTGGACAAGGTCTGCGGCGCGGTGGTCATGAGCCGCCGGTCCTTCGAACTGTCCGAGGATACCGGATGGATCGCGGATGCCTATTCAGGAAAAACCCCAGTCTTCGTCGTGACCGATGCGCCTCTGGCAATTCCCTTGCTCGGGGAGTTTCATTTCGTCCCCACTTATGCCGAGGCTTTCGCCGCCGCGCAGGATGCAGCCGGGGACAGCGCGGTTCTCGTTGTTGGAGAGGCCGGTGCGGTCAATGCCGCTCTACGTTCCGGCCATGCAGATGAAATCTGGCTGCGGATGATGTCGCGCACGCTGGGTAACGGCGCCGCGCTGTTCGAGGACGACATCCCGGTCGAAAACTACTTCGTGTCCGAACTCGATACCACGGCGGATGCCGTCCACATGCATCTCGAGCGCAAGCTGGAGGCCTGACCTTTAAGCGGGGCAGGGCTGCAGCGTCTCGCGCTTGTGCAGCGAGATGGTGACCAGGAATACCGCAAGACCGCCCAGCGCCAGACAGGCGCCGATCCAGCCGGTCGAGGTCAGCCCAAGACCGGCCGAGATGGCCATGCCGCCCAGCCACGGGCCAATGGCGTTAGCCGTATTGAAAGCGCTGTGGTGCGCGGCGGCCGCTAGCGCCTGCGCATCGCCCGCCACGTCCATCAGGCGCGTCTGCAGGATCGTGCCGAGCCCGCCGCTGAAGCCGATCAGCAGCACTACGATGCACAGGGTCCAGATATTGCCCGCCATCAGCGAGAACAGTGCAAGCGACACAGCGCTGAACAGCAGGGCGCAGATGGCAGCCTTGGTCTGCGCCCGGTCGGCGACCCAGGCCCAGAACAGGTTGCCCACCGTCATGCCGACGCCGAAGATCGCCAGTACGGCGGGGACGAGCTTTTCCGAAACGTGCGTGACCTCGATCATGGTCGAGGCAACATACGTGTAGACGCAAAACAGACCGCCGAAGCCGATCGCGCCGGTGAGCAGGGTCAGCAGCACTTGCGGACGGCGAAGCGCGCCGAGTTCGCGCAAGGGGCTCGCGCTCTCGTCGGCGGGCTGGTGCGGGGCGTAGAGTGCGACGAGCGCCATCGTCAGGATCGCGAGGCCGGAAACGACCGCGAAGCCGCTGCGCCAGCCGATCGCCTGCCCCAGCCAGTTGGCTGCAGGCACGCCGATGATGGTCGCCACCGTCAGGCCGGACATGACCATGGCGACCGACTGCGCGCGCTTGTTCGCGGGCACCATCGAAGCGGCCACAAGGGCGGCAATGCCAAAGTACGCGCCATGCGGCAGGCCGCTGACGAAACGGCACAGTAGCAGCAAGTCATACGTCTTGGCCATGGCCGAGATGCCATTGCCGATGGCGAACAGCGCCATCAGGCCGATCAGCAGGCGGCGGCGCTCGATCTTGGCGGCGAGCACGGCGATGACCGGTGCGCCGACCACCACGCCCAGCGCATAGGCACTGATCGCGTGACCGGCCTGTGGCTCGGTCAGGCCGAGATCGCGGGCGAAAAAGGGTACGAGGCTCATCGCCGCGAACTCGGTGGTGCCGATGGCGAATGCACCCATCGCAAGCGCAAGGATGACGAGCGCGGGGTGGGTCGCGCGGGTGGAGGCGGAAGGGGGCTGAGTCATGTTGCGTTGCAACATAGAAACAAAGGCGCGGTGAGGCTAGTCGCCTGGCGGTGCAAATTCCGCAACATTGCGGTGAATAAGCTGCATCGCACGTTGCAGGGGCCGCATTCGGACGTTTGCCGGGACTGCTCCGGCACTGTAGTGGCCTTTGCGATTTCAGGCAATTCAGGCAGACCCATGGCCCGCAAATATTCCAAGCACGGACCCTACGAAGACCTGCATCGGGAGGAGGAGGAAGCTCCGGCCGAGGCCGTGCCGTGCTGGCTTTGCGGCCGCCCCACGGGCGAGACCATCGTGTGGCATCACCCGGTGCCCAAGAGCCGGGGCGGGCGCGACGTTGTGCCGATGCATCCGATCTGCCAGCAGACGGTGATCGCGAACTTCACGAACTCCGAACTCCAGCGCTTCGGTACGGACGTGGAGGCGCTGTTGATTTACCCGAACATCCGCAAATTCGTGGACTGGGTGGCGAAGAAAGACCCCGATTTCAACGCGGCGATCACCAAGAAGCAGCGGTGAGACGGTTGGTGGGGCGTTGTTACCCACCCCGCTGCGACTAAGGCCTTCGGCCCAAGTCTCGCTGCCCCTCCCGCAAGCGGGAGGAGGAAGGCGCGTCAGCCCTCCCGTGTGCGGGAGGGCCGGGAGGCTTGGGAGCGAAGCGAACTAGCCGGACGGGGTGGGCTTCGACGCCAACCCCGGCCGCCTCAGAACACCGGATCGAAGCCCGGCGGCAGTTCGCTGGCCGGGCCGCTCTTGTCCTCGCTGCCGGGGACATGGATGCCGCATTCGGTCTTGTCCCAGCCCTTCCAGCGACCCGAGCGCGGGTCTTCGCCCGGCGCGACCTTGCTGGTGCAGGGCATGCAACCGATCGAAGGATAGCCTTCCGCCACCAGCGGGTGCGCGGGCAGTTCATGCTCGGCGATATAGGCGGCGAGACGCTCGGCCGACCAGTCGATCAGCGGGTTGATCTTCAGGCGGCCCTGTGCGTCCGTCGTGTCGATCTCGAAGCGCGGCAGGTGCGAGCGGGTCGAGTTCTGGAACGACTTGCGGCCGGTGAAAGACGCATCGTAATGCGCCAGCGCCTTGGCGAGCGGCTTGACCTTGCGGATCTCGCAGCAGCCGTCGGGGTCCCACGACCAGCGCAACCCGTTCTCGTCCTTCTTGGCGATTTCCGCCTCATCGGGGACGAGGTTGATCAGGTTGGTCAGGCCGAGGCGCGTGATCAGGGTGTCGCGATAGGCCAGCGTTTCCGGGAAGTGCTTGCCCGTTTCGAGGAACAGCACCGGCACGCTGGGGTCCACGCTCGCGACGAGGTGGAGCAGTACCGCGCTTTCCGCGCCGAAGCTGGAAACGATTCCCACATCGCCCGCCATTCGCTCCTTCAGCAGCGTCTCGAGCATCTCGCTCGTGTCGGTGCCGCGGAACAGGCGGTTGAGACGCACCGCATCCGCCTCGGTGAACCGGGCGGAAGTGTCGATGCGGTCCCTGATACGGTCTTCGTTTTCAGCTTCGGTACGGAACATAGGGATATCCCTTCTGGCCCTTCGGGGCTTACGCCGGGTGGCGCTTGGCCCAGATGGCCTGCCTGCCGTCGATCGCGGTGGCCTGATATACGTTGTCCCACCGCTCGAAGGCGTTCTTCGCATCGGTGGTATTGAGCGCCTTGTCGGGCGCGAAGGCATCGAAGCCGCAGCGGCGCATGTGATGCAGCATGTCGATCACAAGATCGCCCACGCCGCGCAACTCGCCGGCATAACCGGCTTCACGCAGGATGCGGGCGGCGGAGTAGCCGCGCCCGTCGGTCCACGCCGGGAAGTTGACTTCCACCAGCGCGATCCGGTCGAGGTAGGGCAGCAGAGCGCGGGCGTCCTCGCCCGGCTCGATGCGAACGGCGGTGGCGTTCGACTGTTCGGAGAACGCATCCACGGTGACGGCAGGGTCGTTGACGGCCTCGTCGTCACGGAAGCGGAACTGGACGTCAACCATAGATGGCCTCCTTGAACGGGTCCATGCCGATACGGCGATAGGTGTCGAGGAAGCGCTCCTCGCCCTGCTTGTTGGCGAGATAGACTTCGGTGGCCTTTTCGATCGCGTCGACCACGCCGTCCTCGGTGAAGCCGGGGCCGATGATCTTGGCGAGCGAGGTGTCCGCGCCCTCGCTGCCGCCGAACAGGAGCTGGTAGTTTTCCAGACCCTTCTTGTCGACGCCGAGGATGCCGATGTGGCCCGCGTGGTGGTGGCCGCAGGCGTTGATGCAGCCGGAAATCTTGAGCTTCAGCTCGCCGATTTCAGCCTGCTTCTGCGCCGAACCGAAGCGCTCGGAAATCTTCTGCGCGACCGGGATCGAACGGGCGTTCGCAAGGCTGCAATAGTCGAGGCCGGGGCAGGCGATGATGTCGCCCACGGTGTCGAGGTTGGCAGTGGCGAGGCCCGCTTCGTCGAGCGCCTGCCAGACGGTGTAGAGGTCGGCCTTCTTCACGTGCGGAAGCACGATGTTCTGGGCGTGGGTGACGCGCAGTTCATCGAACGAATACTCGGTGCCCAGCTTCGCCATCAGGCGGATCTGGTCGGCCGAGGCGTCGCCGGGGATACCGCCGACAGGCTTGAGGCTGATCGTCGCGATGACGTAGCCCGGAACCTTGTGCGCGGTGGTGTTGCGCTCCACCCAGAGGCGGAAGTCGGGATCGGAGAGGTCCAGATCGTCCGACAGGCCGGTCTCGAAGGCGGGATCGACGAAGTGCGCCTTGATCCGCTCCAGTTCGGCGAGCGGCGGCTCGATCGGCTGGGTCAGCAGGTGCGCGAACTCCTCCTCGACCTGGCGGACATATTCGTCGCGGCCCAGTTCGTGGACGAGGATCTTGATGCGCGCCTTGTACTTGTTGTCGCGGCGACCGTAGCGGTTGTAGACGCGCAGGCACGCTTCGGAGAAAGTGATAAGCTGGTCCAGCGGCACGAACTCGCGGATCAGCGGCGCGATCATCGGGGTGCGGCCCATGCCGCCACCGGCGTAGAACTGCGCGCCGATCTCTCCGGCGTCGTTACGCACCATCTTGATGCCGATGTCATGCAGGCGCATCGCCGCGCGGTCGGTCTCGGAGGCGATCACGCAGATCTTGAACTTGCGCGGCAGTACCAGGAATTCCGGGTGGAAGCTGGACCACTGGCGCAGCAGTTCCGCATAAGGGCGCGGATCGATGATCTCGTCGGCGGCGGCACCGGCGAACTGGTCCGAGCTGATGTTGCGGATGCAGTTGCCGCTGGTCTGGATCGCGTGCATTTCCACCTTCGCCAGTTCGGCGAGGATGTCGGGCGTCTCTTCCAGCTTGATCCAGTTGTACTGGATGTTCTGGCGGGTGGTGAAATGGCCGTAGCCGCGGTCGTACTTGTCCGCGATGTCACCCAGAAGGTGCATCTGAGCGCCGCTCAGCGTACCGTAAGGCACCGCCACGCGCAGCATATAGGCATGGAGCTGGAGGTACAGGCCGTTCTGCAGGCGCAGCGGCTTGAACTGGTCCTCGGTCAGTTCCCCAGAGACGCGGCGGCGCACCTGGTCGCGGAATTCCTCGACCCGCACATCGACCATCTGCTGGTCGTATTCGTCGTACTTGTACATCAGATCACCCAGTTCAGAGCGGCGGGGTCGGACGGCTTCAGCGTCAGGTCGAGGCGTACGGTCGGCCCGAAGGCGCGGATGCGCTCCTTGATGTGCGCGGGGCGCACGCCTTCATCGGTCTTCTCGCCATCGACGACATAGGCTGCGAAAACGTTCTGCACGCCCTCTTCCCGTGCGATGATCGCAGCCCCGTTGTCGCCGACATCGGCGCTGTCGTTCACGTCGAGCGACCAGCCATGGCCGGTCCACCAGACCACGGCCCCGCTCTTCAGGTCGTTGCCCGTCAGGATTTTCACTGCATTGCCTCCAGCGCCAGGGCGCGAATGGTGTTGTCCGCCGAGTCATGGTTGGCGGCGACCGAGCCGATAACGATAAGCGCGGGGCTTTGCACCTTCTGACTTTCGACAAGATGCGCAAGACCGGCCAGCGGCGAGCGCAGAACCCGCATGTCGGAGCGGGTGGCCTTCTCGATAATTGCCACGGGCACGTCGGGCGCGAGGCCATCGGCGATAAGCTTTTCGGAGATCTGCGCGGCCGTGGCGATGCCCATGAAGATCACCAGCGTGCGGCCCTTGCCGGCAAGGCCGGACCAGTCCTGCTCGGACAGGCCCTTGCACTGGCCCGCCACGAAGCTGACGATCGAGGCATGGTCGCGGTGAGTGAGGGGGATCTGCGCCGCCGCCGAAGCGCCCAGCGCCGAGGAGATGCCGGGCACGACCTCGACCGGGACGCCCGCCGCGTGGCAGGCCTCGGCTTCTTCGCCGCCGCGTCCGAACACGAAGGGATCGCCGCCCTTGAGGCGCACGACATCGTTGCCGGCCAGCGCCTCGCGCACCAGCAGGGCGTTGATATCCTCCTGCTTCATGGTGTGGCGCGAGCGGGCCTTGGCCACCGAGACCAGCTTTGCTGTAGGCCGCGCCATCGCCAGGATCGCGGGATCGACGAGACCGTCGTGGACTACCAGCGATGCGCTCATCAGCAGGCGCGCGGCGCGCAGGGTCAGCAGGTCCGGATCGCCGGGGCCTGCACCCACAAGGTACACCTTGCCCACGCGGGGCATCTTGGAGGGATTCGCGGTCATGGTGTGGCGCAAATGGGCGCGATGGTCGCCGGATGCCAGCCATAATGGCTTTGAGGGGGCTAAGGGGAGCTTTACGCTGGCCGGATTGCCGCGTTTCCAAGGGAATTCACAGAAAATTACGCATGGCTTCGGTGCTTCATTAGTCCCGGCTCTAACCGAATCTTAACCTAACTTGTGGACGTTCGCCTCACACATGGAGGTGGACTGATGCCCATTGCGGCCCATTTTGAAGCGCCTGAAGCAAACGGTCGCCCGCGTGCGGAGCGTCGACGCCTGTTGCTGGAGACGCAAGGGGCGCTGGAATCGGGCGAGCACATGAAGGTTGTGCTGCACAATTTCTCCGAAACCGGTGTGCTGCTTGAAAGCAAGGTCGAACTCGAGATCGGCGAAGTGCTGGACCTCGACCTGCCGGAAGCGCCGCATGCGCGCGCGCGGGTAATCTGGGCGAGTGGTTCGCTTTACGGCTGTGCCTTCGATGCGCCTATCCCCAGCGCGACCTTGCGGGCGGCGCAGCTTCGCAGCGCCGTGCAGACCGAACTCGGGTTGGGCGCTGCGCCTGCGCCGATGGGCCCGGGTGCGATCGGCGGGGAGAGCCTGGGTGAGCGGCTTCATCGCCTGCGCAAGCTGCGGGGGCTGACACAAGGCGAACTGGCCAGTCGCCTTGGCGTGTCCAAGCCGACCGTGTGGGCCTGGGAGCAGGGGCGTGCCCGTCCGATCGAGGAGCGTCTGGACGCGATCGCCGAGGCGCTCGGGGTCGAGCCCGCGGAATTGCGGCCGAGTCGCACGGTGCCCGGCCTGACCGACCTTATCTCCCGCTGCCGGGACCAGATCGCGGCGGCCGTGGAAACGACGCCGGACAAGGTCCGCATCATGATCGAACTGTAAAGCGGCGTTCTGCCGCTTCATTTCTGCCCGCTGTTGGGCCGCCCAATTCGACGGGTAATACAGCCAACCTACATCGGCAGAATTTCGTATTTCCTATGATACCCTTAAGTGGTAAATAGAATTTTATGAATTTCATGGCGTAAGTTGTGTTAACTAATAAAACTAACATCCGTTTATAGTTAATAAAATATCTATGGTTAATGATATTAATTTTATCTGCGGAGTGTTTTACTCAAATCTTCAGGCGCAGATTCTAGGTGGCCCAAAGGGTCGCTGAAGGTCAGGTCGAGGCAGGCACCGGGACGTAGTCGGCATGGGCATGAACTTCACATTTCAGGAAAGCTCGGTCCTTTACGGGATGCTCGCCGAGAGTTCGACCGACGTGATCCTCAAGACTGATCCCAAGGGTTTCATCGTCCACGCCACCCCGGGGATCGTCGAACTGGGCCACCGCGAGCCGGCGCGTTACGATGGAGGAGCACTGGTCGGCCCGCACCTCCTCGACCTCGTCGCGCCTGAGGCCAAGCAGCAGATTTCCAAGGCCCATGCCCGTGCGATGGCAGGTGAGGATATTGACTGGATAGAGTTTCCGGCTCTGACCCGGGACGACCGCAAACGCTGGTTCGAGCTGCGCTTGCGCGCTCTGCTGCGGCATGACGGAGCGCCTTACGGCGTGCTAGGCGTCATGCGCAACGTCGATGAAATGCGCTCGCTCAGCGAACGGCTGTTCACCGCGACCTATACAGATCCGCTGACGGGGCTTACCAACCGCACGGCGTTCATCTCGATGCTGGAGCATATGCTCGATACCCGCATGGAGGGGTGCCTTGCGCTCTTCAGCATCGATTTTTTCCGCACGATCAACATGCAACACGGCCAGAGCGTCGGTGACGAGGTTCTGACGGTGTTCGCCGATCTCCTGCGTGAACTGCTTCGAACTGAGGACATCATCTCGCGTATCGGCTCGGAACGCTTCGCCGTGATCCTGCCGCGGGTAACCGCTGTCGAGGCGGAAGGGATCTGCCGCCGTGTGGTCACGACGCTTTCTGAACTCAAGCAGACGATCGGTGACGGCAGTTTCGCGATGACGGCCAGCGCCAGCGTCGCTCGTGTCGGAACCAGCCTCGATTCTACGATCGAGCGAGCCGAGATGGCGCTGTTCGTCGCCAAGGCCAAAGGTCGCAATCGGCTGGAAATGGAAAAGCCCGTCCGTCTTGCGGTAGGCTGAGAATACCCGGAAAAAAGAGGGGCAGCATCGTTGCCAGTGCCGCCCCTTTCGTCAGGTTGTGGTTACGGTCAGTTCAGCAGCCCGGCATAGCGATCAAGCGCGGCCAACGGCCCTTCCGGCCAGCGCGACAGCACCAGCAGGCGCTTGTGCCCGCCGCCGATGGCGAGCTCGTCGGTCACGCCCATGCCGCCATGGAACTGGATCATCTCGTGCCCCAGCGTCACCGAGGCTTCGGCGATGTAGGCTCGCGCGCCGTGGACGGCGTTTGCGAACTCGTCGCTGCCCCAGGATACGAGCGCAAGGTTGAGCAGCGCGCGGCTCTGCTCGATCACGGCATACTGGGCGACCATGCGGTGCTGGATCGCCTGGAAGGAGCCCAATGCAGAGCCGAACTGGTCGCGCGTACGCAGGTAATCGATGGTTTCCGCGAAGATCCGTTCCATGATCCCCAGCGCTTCGGCACTGCGGGCAAGGGCGGCGAGATCGCTGGCTGCGGCAATGGCGGCAAGTCCGTCGTCGCTGAGCTTGTTGCCGGAGGGCACGATCACGTCGCCGAGTTCCAGCGAGCAGGCCACGCTGCCGTCCGCCATGTGCCAGTCGTGGGCAGAGATGCCGGGGCTGGCCGCAGGCACGAGGAACAGGGCGACACCTGCATTATCGCCGGGCTCGCCGGATATGCGCGCCGAAACGATGTAGCCGTCGGCACCGCCCCCGGCGACGCAGTAGGGCTTGGAGCCGGTCAGCTTCCAGCCGTCTCCCGTAGTGGCCGCCGTGGTTTCCACCCAGTCGAGCCCGCCGCGGGCGCTGGCCTCGGCATGGGCGAGCGCCAGGCGCTTGCTGCCGGTCAGCAGATCATCCAGCCAATCGCCCTGAAGCGATGCAGGGGCCGTGGCTGCGAAGAGGCGGCCGGCCATGACCACTGATTCCGCGAGCGGTTCGACCACCAGCCCCCGACCCAGTGCCTCGAAAACGGTGGCAATTCCGGTCGCATCGAGACCCAATCCGCCCATTTCTTCGGGGAAGGGGGCTGCGATCAGGCCGAGTTCGCCGAGCAGTTCCCAATTAGCGCTCGAAAAGCCGTTGGGCTCCGCCAGAAAGGCGCGGCGGCTGTCATGATCGTAATGGTCGGTGACGAAGCGCTCGGTCAGGGCCTTGAGCATTTCCTCGTCTTCGCTGAGGTCGAAATTCACAGTCCACTCCCGCAGGGATGTTCCCCCTTTGAGTGGCGGTTCTATCACCAGCAGGCCGCCTGTTACCGCTGGGCAAAAGGCTAGTCATAAAAACGCGGTAATTCCGCGCTTCAAGCGATTGTGCCCCCGGAGTCAGGGGGCTAAGGAAGAGCCTCGAGAGGACATCAATGCAACTTCTGTCACAGGAAAACATCGACGCCGTCCGCGTGACGTCGCCGGAAGGCATCCGCCCCGCAGCCGAGGCCCTGCATCGCATCGCCATGGAATGCGGCATGCGGGCCGCGCCCGCGCACGACATTGCCGATAAGCGCACGCCGGTCGATGCCGATGGCAACCTGCTCGCCACGGAAGTCTTCGGGTGGGAAGACGGCGACCGCGTCTGGTGGCGCAATTCTCGCATTGCCCTCGACAGTCCGCTGACCACCGCGTGCCGGTTTGAAAGCCAGCCGTTCTGGGCCAATGCGGAAGGTTTCCGCACGCTGGAGCGCAACGCCTATCTGTCCTCCATCGACATCGCCAATTTCGAGACGCGCTCGCTGACCCGCGCGGCGATTGGCGTGCCGGTCCACCTGCCGTTCGGTCAGATCGGGGCTGTCAGCTTCAACCCGCTCGATCGCGACAAGACCGATCTTTCGGAAGACTTCGCGCGTTATTCGGATGCGCTGGGACTTTATGCGCGCACGTTCATCGCGACCTATGTGCAGGTCATGGGTTCGACGCAGGCGCTGCCGCCCGAATCCCGCCTCTCCAAGCGCGAGGTCGAGTGTCTGCGCTGGGCTGCGATCGGCAAGACCGATCTGGAAATCAGCATGATCATGTCGCGTAGCCGCGCGACGGTGCGCTTCCACATTCACAATGCCGCGACCAAGCTGAACGCGGTCAACCGTAGCCAGACCGTCTTCAAGGCGGCGCAGCTGGGCTACATTTCTCTCCAGAACTGACGTAGCATTTTGAAATAACGATGATTTATGAATGTCGGCGAGGCATCGCCGGCACGCTTTGCGTTACCCTCTTTCCCAAGCCGAATTTCTTGTTACACTCGGCTTACAACATAACGAGAGAGGGATGCCTGTGGAACGCAAGATGCACACGGCCTTGCTATTCAAGCTTTTGGTGATTTTTGCCGCCTTTGCGGCGCTTTTTGCTCCGCTACGTTCGTGGATACTGAATTCGGTGGGGTTTTAGGCGGTAAGGGGCGGGCGACGCATCGCGCTGAGCGATGGTCGCCACCTTTGATCTTCTGAAGGATCAGCGTTCTTCCAGCATCAGCTTCGCCCCGCGCAGGCCCACGGCCATGGCCGGCGCGTTCGTATTGCCGGTGACATGCCACGGCATCACCGAGCAATCGGCCACACGCACGCCCTGAACCCCGTTTACCCGCAGGCGCGGATCGACCACGGCCTCCGGGTCCGAGCCCATGCGGCATGAGCGGATGGCATGGAGTCCGCAACTCGACAGGCGGCGGAACATGGCGAGCACATCCTCGTCACTCTCTACTTGCGCACCGGGCACGAGTTCCTCGCCGACCATGTTGGCCAGCGGTCCCGCTCGGACATAGTCGCGCATGGACCGGACGAGGGCGATCGCGGACTTGCGATCATGCTCGGTCGTCAGGAAGTTGTGCAGGATCTCGGGGGCATCGCTGGCTCTGGGACCGGTCGCGCGTACGCTGCTCTCGCTGGTCAGGCGCAGCAGCTGGCCGTAGATGGTGACGCCGGGTTTCGGGTCGATCTTGTCGAGCGGGACCGGGTCTTTGTCGTCGCCGACCTTGAAGGTGTAGCCGCCGAGATAGAACTGCGCGTCGGTGCGACCGTCCGGATGGGCGACGTTGCGGAAGACGCCGACCTCGAACGGCCCGGTCGCCAGCACGCCGTCGCCGCGCAGCAGGTAGCGCAGCATGGCGAAGGCCGCGCCGATGCCGAAGAAGCTCTTGTTGGTGCCCTTGCCGTGATCGAGCCGGAAGGGGATCGAGAGCGAGAGATGCTCGATCATCTTCTCGCCGACATCGGGTGAGTGTGCCACCAGCGGAATGCCCGCCGCAGCAAGCCGTGCAGCATCGCCGATGCCGGAGCGCTGGAGCAGCAGGGGGCTTTCCATGGCACCCGCGCTGACGACGATCTCTCCGGCGCAGTCGAATCGCTGCGGCTTGCCGTTCACCGTGGCATCGAGGCCCACTGCGCGGGTGCCGTCGAAGACGATGCGGTCGGCCATCGCGCCGGTGACGACGGTGACGTTGGGCCGCTTGCGAGCCGCCGCCAGGTAAGTCCGCGCCGAGGAATCGCGCTTACCGTTGCGGATGTTGTGGCTGTAGTAGCCGACGCGCGGGCCGGGGGTGCCGTTAAGATCTTCCACCCGGCGCAGGCCCTGCGCTTCGCCCGCCTCGATCATGCGTTCGGCCAGCGGATACGTGTAGCAGGCCGGGTCCACCCGGACGAGGCCGCCGCTGCCGCGCATGGGGCCGGCGCCGGCCTTGTGATCCTCCAGTTCCTTGAAAGCCTCCGTCATGCTGGCACCGTCCCAGCCGGTGGCGCCCGCCTCGCGCTCCCAGGCGTCGTAGTCGGCCGGTTCGCCCCGACTCCAGATCATGCCGTTGATGGAGGACGAGCCGCCAAGGCCCTTGCCGCGAATCCAGACTTCGCCCGCGCCCTTGTCATTGGCGCCGGGGTCGCGGGGCTGGGCGACGTGGTAGGCCCACATGTGCTCGGGCTTCTTGACCAGCTTGGCGACGCCTTTGGGCAGCGTGACCCAGAAGCTGTCGTTCTCACCGCCCGCCTCCAGCACCAGCACTTGCGAGCGGCCGTCGGCGCTCAGCCGCTCCGCCATGACGCAGCCTGCACTACCCGCGCCGACGATGATGTAGTCCCACTGCTTGGCCATAATTCGTCTCTCCCGGCGCAGGGTTGTCCCAGTTGCCCTCGAAGTCGCACGAACTAGCGCAATGGCTATCCTATCGTTTTGGTGAGTCACAAATGCTGCGGGGACCGGCTTAAACCGAATCCATGGCCGGACTTTCGATATCGGCCCAAGGTTTCAAGGATCGGGAGCGAGATGAAAGCGATAGCCGAAGGCCTGTTCACCGACGAGACGCCTGCGCGTCTGATCGGCGGCAAGGACCGGGAAACTGGCCGGATCGTATTCCCGTGCCCCACCGCGCCGACATACGAGCCGGTGCCGCTGGCGAGCGAGGGCACCTTGTGGTCCTACACCGTCCAGCGCTTCCGCCCCAAGTCGCCGCCTTACGCCGGACCGGAGGCGTTCGCGCCGTGGGTCGTGGCCTATGTCGAACTGCCGGGGCAGGTCATCGTCGAGGCACGGCTGAACGATGTCGCGTTCGAGGACGTGAAGGTTGGCATGCCGGTACGCTTCGCTCCGTCGCCGCTGAACCCGGACCTCTCGGACAGCCCCTATATTCCCGCCTACGTACCCGTAGCAGGAGGCGCAGCATGAGCGGTGACGTGTGCATCGTCGGCATCGGCATCCACCGCTTCGGGCGGACCGATGGCCTCTCGGGCGTCGATCAGGGCGTCTATGCCGTGCGCGAGGCGCTGGCCGATGCGGGCGTGGAGTGGCCGCAGGTCCAGTTCGCCTATGGAAGCTCGGATGCGGCGGGCAATCCGGACACGATGGTCGATCGCCTCGGCCTGACCGGGGTCCAGTTCATCAACGTGCGTAACGGCTGCGCGGCGGGCGGTTCGGCGCTGTTCTCGGCGCAGATGGCGATCAAGTCGGGCGAGTTCGACCTCGGCCTCGCGGTCGGCTTCGACAAGCACCCGCGCGGCGCCTTCAACGCGCTGCCGAGCGAATACAACCTGCCGGACTGGTACGGCGAGGTCGGCCAGATGGTCACCACGCAGTTCTTCGCGGCCAAGATCATGCGCTACATGAGCCTGTTCGGCATCTCGCAGAAGACGCTGGGCATGGTTGCGGAAAAGGCGTTTCGCAACGCCGTCCATGCGCCGCATGCCTGGCGCCGCCAGCCGGTGTCGCTGGAGGAAATCCTCGAAGCGCCGCTGGTGAGCGATCCTTATACCAAGTACATGTTCTGCTCGCCCGCAGAGGGCGGCGTGGCTCTGATCCTCGCGAGCGAGAAGAAGGCGCGTGAACTGGGCAAGCCGCTGATCCGGCTCAAGGCCGCGACCATGCGCACCCGTCCGCCCGCCAGCTTCGAAGTCTTCGCGCCGAGCATCGACGTGGTGGCCGATGACAGCCGCCCGCGCGGCACCGCCTCGCGCATCGCTTCGGCCGACGCCTATCGTCTCGCCGGGATCGGCCCGGGCGACATCGACGTCGCCCAGCTTCAGGACACCGAAGCGGGTGCCGAGCTGATGCACATGGCCGAGAACGGCTTCTGCGCCGATGGCGAGCAGGAGCAGTGGCTGGCTGAGGGCCGCACCGAGATCGGCGGCGCGCTGCCGGTCAACACGGACGGCGGCTGCCTCGCCTGCGGCGAGCCGATCGGCGCATCGGGTCTGCGCCAGGTCTACGAAAACGTAGTGCAACTGCGGGGAGACGGCGGTGGCCGTCAGGTCGCCGCCAAGGACGGGAGTGCGCCCAAGACGGCATACAGCCATGTCTACGGTGCCCCGGGCGTCTCTGCAGTCACCATTCTGGAACGCTGATGGATATCGAACTTTCCCCTCAAGACGCTGCCTTCCGCGATGACGTCCGCGCCTTCCTGCGCGACAATCTGCCTGCCGAGGTGAAGGCAGGCGCGGCGGCTACCCCCTCCGTCTTCGTTGAGCCGGAGATCGGCCAGGCCTGGAACGCGGTGCTGAACAGGCAGGGCTGGCTCGGCTACCAGTGGCCCGCCGAGCATGGCGGCACCGGCTGGACCCCGCTGCAGCGCTATCTGTTCGAAAAGGAGTGCGCCGCTGCCGGCGCGCCGAACCTGACGGTGCTCGGCCTCAAGCTGCTCGCCCCGGTGATCTACAATTTCGGTACCGATGCCCAGAAGGCTGAGGTTCTGCCGCGTATCCTCTCGGGCGAGGACTACTGGTGTCAGGGCTTCTCCGAGCCGGGCGCGGGTTCCGACCTTGCCAGTCTCAAGACCCGCGCTGTGCGCGAGGGCGACCACTACCGCGTCAACGGCTCCAAGATCTGGACCACCCACGCGCACCACGCCAACCGCATGTTCACGCTGGTGCGCACCAACACCGAGGTGAAGAAGCAGGCAGGCATCTCGTTCCTGCTGATCGACCTCGACACACCCGGCGTCTCGGTGCGCCCGATCCTGACCAACGCGGGCGACCACGAGGTCAACCAGGTGTTCCTCGAGGACGTCATGGTCCCGGCCGAGAACCTCGTCGGCGGCGAGGGCGATGGCTGGACGATCGCGAAGTTTCTGCTTGAAAATGAACGCGGTGGTTCTTGCCACGCGCCCAAGCTCGGCTACGATCTCGACCAGATCGAAGCCGCCGCGAAGGACGAGAGCGATGGGAAGGGCGGTATCCTCGCCGACCAGACCGACTGGCGCCGCCGCGTGGCGAAGGCCCGTCTCTCGGTCAACGCGCTGGAAATGATCGAGCTGAAGATCATCTCGGAGATCGCCAAGGGCCGCAAGGCCGGACCGCAGACCTCGCTGACCAAGCTGCTGGCGTCCAATCTGCGGCAGGAGATCGATCTGCTGGCGGTGGACCTCTACGGCCCCGCCGGCCTCCAGCTGGAAACCGCGCGCCCGCTCTACGGCGACAACGCGCCGGCTGCCGTCCATTCGAAGGCCGCGCAGGTCGCCTCGGCCCGTTATCTCAACAGCCGCGCGTGGACCATCTTCGGCGGCACCAACGAAGTGCAGAGCACCATCATCGCCAAGTCGGTGCTGGGCCTTTGACCATTCTGCCTCACCCTTTCTCGTCATTGCGAGGCTCGCAGGGCCGCGGCAATCCAGAGCAGCATCGCTCCGCCCTGGATTGCTTCGCTGCGCTCGCAATGACGAACGGGTGTTGTCCCGAAATCCACACCATAACTGAGAGGAATCCCTGATGCAGCTGAACCGCGAGGCGCTGACCCGCGCCTATCGGCAGATGAAGCTGATCCGCGAATTCGAGGAACGGCTCCACGAGGAGATCCAGACCGGCGAGATCGCGGGCTTCACCCACCTCTACTGCGGCCAGGAAGCCGTCGCCGTCGGTGTGTGCGAGCACCTGACCGAGCGTGACAAGATCGTCTCGACCCACCGCGGCCATGGCCACTGTCTGGCCAAGGGTTGCGACCTTGACGGCATGATGAAGGAAATCTGGGGCAGCCAGGAAGGCCTTTGCAACGGCAAGGGCGGATCGATGCACATCGCCGACATCAACAAGGGCATGCTCGGCGCCAACGGCATCGTCGGCGCCGGCGCGCCGATCGCGGTGGGCGCGGCGATCTCCAACAAGATCGATGGTCCGGACGAAAACGGCAAGCTGGCCGTCTCGATCGCCTTCTCGGGCGACGGCGCCTGCAACCAGGGCACCACGTTCGAGGCGATGAACCTTGCGGTCGTGACCAACGCACCCGCGATCTTCGTCTTCGAGAACAACCACTATTCCGAGCATACCGGCGTCGATTACGCGGTGGGCACCACGAGGGACATCGCCAGTCGCGCCGAAGCGTTCGGCATGAAGGTGTGGCGCGGCGACGGCACCGATTTCTTCGCCGTCTACGACACCTTCCGCGAAGTGCTGGAATATGTCCGCACCCCCGGTAATGGCCCGGCCGCCGTGGAATTCGATACCGAGCGTTTCTTCGGCCACTTCGAAGGCGATCCGCAGCGCTATCGTGGCGACGGCGAACTCGATCGCCTGCGCGCCGAACGGGACTGCCTCAAGATCTTCCGCGCCAGCGTCACCGGCGCCAAGCTGCTGGAAGACGTGGATCTCGACACGATCGACACCGAATCCCTCAAGGCCATCGAGGATGCCGTCCAGGCTTCGCGCGCCGCACCGCGCCCGCAGCCCGAGAACGTCCTCGAAAACGTCTACATCAGCTACTGACGGCAGGAGCGAGACCCATGGCAAAAATGATGTATCGCGATGCCATCCGCAACACGATCTTCCAGGAAATGCAGCGTGACGAACGTGTCGTCGTGCTGGGCGAGGACGTCGTCGGCGGCAACGGCACGGCCGGCGGCCCCGAAGCGATCGGTGGCATCTGGTCCACCTCGACCGGCTTCTACGAGGCGTTCGGTCCCAACCGCGTGATCGACACCCCGATCAGCGAAAGCGCCATCATGGGCGCGGCGGGCGGCCTTGCCCTTGCCGGCAAGCGCCCGGTGGCAGAGATTATGTTCGCCGACTTCATCGGCGTGTGCATGGACCAGCTCTGGAACCAGATCGCCAAGTTCCGCTACATGTTCGGCGGCAAGTCGGTCTGCCCGGCGGTGATCCGCATGCCGGTGGGCGCGGGCTACAACGCCGCCGCGCAGCACAGCCAGATGATCAGCCAGTTCGTCACCAACATGCCCGGCATCAAGGTGGTCATGCCGACCACCCCAGAAGACGCCTGCGGCCTGCTGCGCCAGGCGATCCGCGATGACGATCCGGTCGTGTTCCTCGAACACAAGTTCCTCTACGCGATGAGCGGCGAAGTGAACGAGGATCCGGATTTCTGCATCCCCTTCGGCCACGCCCGCCTTGCCCGTGCTGGGCAGGACGTGACCATCGTCGCCAGCGGCATGATGGTGCGCTACGCCGAGACGGCTGCGGACGATCTGGCGCAGGACGGCATCGGCTGCGACGTGATCGACCTTCGCACCACCTCGCCGCTGGACGAGGAAGCGATCCTCGACTCGGTCGAAGTGACCGGCCGCCTCGTCGTGGTGGACGAAGCCCCGCCGCGCTGCTCGCTGGCCACCGACATCTCCGCGCTCGTCGCCCAGAAGGCTTTCGCCAGCCTCAAGGCGCCGATCGAGATGGTGACCCCGCCGCACACGCCGGTCCCGTTCGCCCGCGAACTGGAAAGCGCCTACCTGCCGAGCCCGGCCAAGGTCGCCGCTGCCGTGCGCAAGACGCTCGAATACCGTTGAGGGGAGCGCTGACATGAGTCGCATCCGCGCATTCACGATGCCCAAGTGGGGCATCGAAATGACCGAAGGCACGATCGCCGAATGGATGGTGAAGGAGGGTGAAACCTTCAAGCGCGGCCAGACGCTGTGCCTGATCGAAACCGCCAAGATCACCAATGAGGTCGAGGCCGAATACGAAGCCACCGTCCGCCGCATCATCGTGGGCGGCGGCGCGGGCGAGGAACCCGTCGGCGCGCTGCTGGCGGTGTTCGACGAGGGTTCGCACTCGGACGCCGAGATCGATGCCTTCGTGGCCGATTTCAAACCCGCCGAGGGCGGCATCGCCAAGGGTGCCGAGAAGACCAAGGCGCCGGAACCCGCTCCGGCTGCCGCCGCTACGCCTGCTCCCGAAAAGCAGCGCATCAAGATCGACACCAACCGCCCGATCAGCCCCGAAGCCCTGCGCCTCGCGGAAGAAGAGGGCGTCGATATCGCCGGTATCGAGGGTTCCGGCCGTGGCGGTCGCATCACGCATCAGGACGTGGTAAAGGCGCTGCGCGGGACAAGTGCTCCCTCGCTCAAGGGCACGGTTCCCGTCGAGGCGGACGACCTCAAGGTACTCGCCTCGCCGCTCGCCCGCCGTATCGCCGCGCTGCACGGCCTCTCGCTGCAGGGCCTGACCGGCACCGGACCGCGCGGCCGTATCTCCAAGGCAGACGTGCTGGCGCTCGTGCCTGCGCCGAAGGCTTTGGCCGGCGGCATCGGCACGCCTGAATTCGTGGCCGGTGAGAACCGCCCCGAAGTCGTGCCTTTCGACCGCGTCCGCAAGGTCGTCGCTCAGCGGCTCACCCAGGCGAAGCAGGAGCTTCCGCACTTCTATCTGCGCATGTCGGCCAGTGCCGATGCGCTGATCGCGATGCGCAAGACGGCCAATGTCGTGCTGGGCAGCAAGGCTTCGGTGAACGACTGGATCGTCAAGGCCTCGGCCATGGCGCTGGCGAAGCACCCGGACGTCAACGTGCAGGTGCACGGGCAGGAAATCCATCGCTTTCCGCACGCCGACGTCTCGATTGCGATTGCCAGCCCCAAGGGCCTCGTCACCCCGGTGGTGCGCCAAGCCAACCTGATGCGGATCGACCAGATCGCGGTGGAAACCCGCCGCCTGATCGACAAGGCGCAGGCCGGCAAGCTCAGCATGGACGATATGGACGGCGGCACCTTCTCCGTCTCCAACCTCGGCATGTTCGGGATCGAGAACTTCGACGCGATCATCAACCCGCCGCAAGGCGCGATCCTGGCCGTCGGCGCGGCGCTGCGCCAGCCGGTGGAGACGGATGACGGCGACGTGGCGTTCGAAACGCGCATCTCCTTCACCCTCTCGGTCGACCACCGCGCCATCGACGGCGCTGCGGGCGCGCAGTTCCTGCAGACGCTCAAGGGTCTGATCGAGGCGCCCGAGGGCCTGTTCGGGACGTGATGACGCAACCTCACTTCGTCATTGCGAGCGCAGCGAAGCAATCCAGGGCAGCGTTCGCCGCGCTGGATTGCCGCGCGGCTGCGCCGCTCGCAATGACGAGGAGGTGATGATGCGATCCCACGGCGCTCGGATGACGAACACTAAAAGATCCAAAAGGATAAGCGAATGACCGGAGAGGCCACCCAAACCGTCGTGAAGCCCGGCCCGCTCAAGCGGCTGGGCGACGTGATCCAACTCGCCTATTTCCCGACCGATTTCGATGCGACCATGAAATACTGGATCGAAACGGTCGGCGTCGGCCCGTTCTTCGTCCTCAACGACGTGCGGCTCGACGACATGAAGTACAAGGGCCAGCCCACCGACGCCACGTTCACCATGGCCATCGGCTACTGGGGGGACATCCAGATCGAGCTTATCAAGACCGATTCCGATGCCCCCTCGCTCTATTCGGGCGAGTACGCGGTGCGCGATTCCCTGCACCACGTCTGCGTCTTCGTTGAATCGATCGCCGAAGCCCGCAAGGCCTGCGCCGAAGCCGGCGCCGAGGTGATCGTGGAAGGCAAGGTCGGCGCCGATGGCGAGGTGATCTATGTCGATCCCGGCCAGGGCCCCGGCCACGTAATCGAATACCTTCAGCCGCTTACCGGCACCGAAGGTCTGTTTCAGATGATGAAGGATGCCGCCCGCGACTGGGATGGCTCCGATCCGATCCGGGTGCTGCAATAATGAGCGAGATTTCCCAATACGCCCTCGACATGGCCGACAAGGTCGAGGCTTTCGTCCGTGAAAAGGTCGTGCCCTACGAGAAGGACCCGCGCCGCGATCACCACGGTGCGCCGACCGACGAACTGCTGATGGAGCTGCGCGGTCTGGCCCGCGAGGCCGGCGTGCTCACCCCGCACATCCGCGCCGACGGATCGCACCTCAACCAGCGCGAGACGGCGGTTGTTCTCATCAAGTCGGGCCTGTCGCCGCTGGGCCCGCTGGCCTGCAACACCATGGCGCCCGACGAGGGCAACATGTACCTCATCGGCCACGTCGGCTCGCCCGAACTGAAGGAGCGCTTCCTCAAGCCGCTGGTCGAGGGCAAGGGCCGCTCCGCCTTCTTCATGACCGAGCCGGCCGAATGGGGCGGCGCCGGTTCCGATCCGTCGATGATGAAGACCACCTGCCACAAGGATGGCAACCACTGGGTCATCAACGGCCGCAAGACCTTCATCACCGGCGCGCAGGGCGCGATGGTGGGCATCGTCATGGCGGCTTCGGCGGAGGAAGACACCAAGGGCGGCGCCTGCATGTTCCTGGTGGACCTGCCCGACGATGCCATCCGCATCGACGAGGTGCCGAACACCATCGACAGCTCGATGCCGGGTGGCCACGCCACCTTGACCATCGACAACCTGCGCGTGCCGGCCGAACACATGCTGGGCGACCCGGGCGAGGGCTTCAAGTATGCCCAGATCCGCCTGTCCCCGGCGCGCCTCTCGCATTGCATGCGCTGGCTGGGCTGCTGCATCCGCGCGCACGAGATCGCCAGCGACTATGCCTGCCGCCGCATGGCGTTCGGCAAGCAGCTGATCGAGCACGAAGGCGTCGGCTTCATGCTGGCGGAGAACGAAATCCTCATCAAGCAGTCCGAACTGATGATCGACTGGTGCGCCTCGGTGCTCGACACCGGCTCGCTCGGCACGGTGGAGAGCTCGATGGCGAAGGTCTCGGTGTCCGAAGCGCTGATGAAGATCGCCGACAACTGCGTGCAGGTGATGGGCGGCACGGGCGTTACCGAACGCACCATCGTCGAGCAGGTGTTCCGCGAAGTCCGTGCCTTCCGCATCTATGACGGCCCCACCGAAGTCCACAAGTGGAGCCTCGCCAAGAAGATCCGTCGCGACTGGCGCAAGGCGCAGGAAGCGGCTGCAAAGGAAGCCGAACCCGCATGAGCGAGGTTGCTGAAGCCAACTCGGGCACCACCGCCGTGCGCGAGGGCTATGCTTTCGACGAGGCGGCGCTGACCGCTTGGCTGGAAGCCAATGTCGCGGGCTTCGCCGGTCCGCTGAGCGTCGAGCAGTTCAAGGGCGGGCAGTCCAACCCCACCTACAAGCTGGTGACGCCTTCGCGCAGCTACGTCCTGCGGCGCAAGCCGCCGGGCCAGCTGCTCAAGGGCGCCCATGCGGTGGAGCGCGAGGCCAAGGTGCTCTCCGCGCTCCACGGCGCGGGCTTCCCGGTGGCAAAGGTCTATGGCCTGTGCGAAGATGATGGCGTCATCGGCACCTGGTTCTACGTCATGGAAATGGTGGAAGGCCGCATCTTCTGGGATGCGACCGTCCCCGGCGTCTCCAACGAGGAACGCGCGGCGCTGTTCGACGCGATGAACGCCACGATGGCGCAGCTGCATTCCTGCGATCCCGAAGCCATTGGCCTTGGTGATTATGGCAGGCCGGGCAATTACTTCGCCCGTCAGGTCGGCCGCTGGTCGAAGCAGTATTTCGAGGACGAGGCTGCGGGCCGCAATCCGGACATGGACGCGGTGATCGCTTGGCTCGAAGCGAACATGCCTGCGGACGACGGCGCCTCCAGCGTGATCCACGGCGACTTCCGCATTGACAACATGATCTTCCACCCCACCGAGCCGCGCGTGCTGGCGGTGCTGGACTGGGAACTCTCGACGCTGGGGCATCCGCTGGCGGACTTCGCCTACAACGCGATGATGTACCACATGCCGCCGCACATCGTGGCGGGACTGGGCGGTGCGGACATCGCCGCATTGGGCATCCCGAGCGAGGAAGACTACGTCGCCGCCTATTGCCGCCGCACCGGCCGCGGTGGTCTGCCCGACTATCGCTACTACATGGCGTTCAACTTCTTCCGCCTCGCCGCGATCTTCCACGGCATCAAGGGTCGGGTGATCCGGGGCACGGCGTCCAACGCGCAGGCGAAGGAGCGGGCCGAGGCCTTCCCCGAACTGGCAAGGCTGGCGCTGAGCTTTACGCGCGGGTAGCGTCTGGCGATGGGGCTTCGACAGGCTCAGCCTGGGCGGGATTTGAAGACCTGTTTTCAACCCCGCTCACCCTGAGCTTGTCGAAGGGTCAGGCTGAGCCTGTCGAAGCCCCTGCCGATGACACTCACCTCAAGGTAGCCTGCCGGTCGCGGATGAGGCGCCCCATTTCCTTGACTTTCCCCGCCTCTGGCCCTAACTGCCAGCCTTTCCGATCCCACAGATTCTTTACCGGGAGTGCCCATGGCGCGCGTTACTGTCGAAGATTGCGTCGACAAGATCCCCAACCGCTTCGACCTCGTCCTTCTCGCTGCGCAGCGTGCGCGTGAGATTTCGGGCGGCGCGGAACTGACCATCGATCGCGACCGCGACAAGAACCCCGTCGTCGCCCTGCGCGAAATCGCCGAGGAAACCGTGGTTCCCAAGAACCTCAAGGAAACGCTGGTCACCTCGATGCAGCGCGTCCTGCCCGACGACGACGACGAGATGGACGATGTGGGCTCGCTCAGCCAGTCGGCCGAGGCCCTGCGCATCACCGCGTCGGCCCCGACCCGCAACACTTCGCTGGGCGGCGATTACGACGGCTGATCGTAACCGTTGACTGCAGCCCTGCTGCAGGCAACGATACGGGCGTGCCCGGAAAATCGAAACTGCCTCGTATTATCGGATTGACCGGGGGACCGCCCAAGAGGGCCGGTCCCCTCGTTGCGTCCGAGCTCCCCTCGGGATCAGCTGTCGAGTGCAGGGGCGCTACGATAGCCATTTACAGCGTCAAGGGCGGGGTAGGGAAGACGACCTTCTCGGCCAATCTCGCATGGTCTTCGGCGGTGCAGAGCTGCCACCGTACTTTGCTGTGGGACCTCGACGCGGCAGGCGGCTCGGCGTTTCTCTATGGTCTTGAACCGCAGGAAACGCGGCTTGCTGAAGAGGTTTTTGCGCGAGAAAGACCCGCAACCCGGCTGATCCAGCCGACAGCGTTCGAGCGGCTGGACGTGCTTCCCGCCGATGAATCGATCCGTGCGCTCGATGCGCAACTGGTGAAGATCGGCAAGCGCAAACGGCTGGCAAAGCTGACAGAAGAGCTTTCGGCCGACTACCCCCGAATCATTCTCGACTGTCCGCCTGTCATGAACGAGTTGTCGGCGCAGGTCGTGCGCGCTGCGGATCTCGTAATCGTGCCGCTGCCACCATCTCCACTTTCGTCGCGTGCGTTCGATCTCGTCGTGCGCGAGATTGCCGGGAACACCAAGCGGCACCCGCCTATCCTGCCGGTGCTCTCCATGCTCGACATGCGCCGGGCGCTGCACAAGCAGGCCCATGAGACGAACCCGAACTGGCCGGCAATTCCTTACGCCAGCGTTGTCGAACAATGCGCCGTTCAGCGCCAGCCGGTCGGAGTACTGGCTCCGCAAAGTACTGCGGCTCAGGCATTCGGGAGGCTCTGGGCGGCGATTGAGAAAAAGCTGGGTCAGAGGGGCTGAGCCACGTGCGCGGCCGCATTGCGCGGATTGCGATCCCGGCATAGGTTTCGTTTCCGTTGAACGGGGGCGAACATGAGCGGGATCAGCGAAGGACTGGCGGAGCTTGGGCAGGGTGCCGCCCTGGCGGGGGCGATCGAGCCGGAATATCACGCAGGGCGCGCCGAAAGGCATGATGGGCATACCCACGAGGCGGATTGCCTTAACTGCGGGACGCATCTCGCCGGGTCGCATTGCCATGCTTGCGGGCAGGCGGCGCACGTTCACCGTAGTCTCGGCGCTTTCTTCCACGACCTGCTGCACGGCGTGTTCCATTTCGAGGGCAAGATCTGGCGTACCGTGCCACTATTGGCGTGGCGACCGGGACGCCTGACGCGCGAATACGTCGATGGTCGCCGCGCCAGCTACGTGTCACCGATCGCGCTGTTCCTGTTCTGCGTCTTTCTGATGTTCGCGGTGTTCCACGCGACCGAGGGCCACGAGGAACCTGCCACGCAAACCGGGAATTCGCAGGGCCTCGAAGCCAACATAAAGCGGCTCGAAGGCGAGATCGCCGGGATCGAGGGCACGCGCAAGGCGGCGATCGCGAAAGGCCAGCCGATCGAGAGCTTCGAATCGCAACTGGAAGGAAGACGCGCGGCGCTCGACACTTTACGCGATTTGAAAGCCGAGAATGTGGACCTGAAAGTGGATCCCGCCCGCAAGGTCAGTGACATTCCGGCGCTCGATAAAGCGATAAAGAAGTTCCGCTCCAACCCCGATCTGGCGAGCTACAAGCTTCAGACTTACGCCTATAAGTACAGTTGGGCGCTGATTCCGATCTCGGTGCCGTTCCTGTGGCTGCTGTTTCCGTTCAGCCGGCGCTTCCATCTTTACGACCACACGGTTTTCGTGACGTATTCGTTGTGCTTCATGACGCTTCTGGCGATCGTGGGGATGATCGCCAGCACCGTGGGAGCAGGTGGTCTGATTGCCCTGCTGATTCTGACCCCGCCGCTGCACATGTATCGCCAGCTGCGCGGGGCTTACGGTGTCGGGCGGTTCGGCGGCCTGTGGCGAACGGCTGTGCTGTTGGTCTTTGCCGCCATGGCGCTCGGCGTGTTTTTTACGCTGATCATGGCACAGACCAGTATGTAAGCCACTCGGCGGCGGGGATCAGTCGACGATCTTGACCGCCAGGCATGCCTGGAACCTGCCGGCTTCGGGGTCTTCACGGTGCCACACGTCGATGACTTCATAGTAATGGAAGTAATCGTCGGTATTCCTGGCGATCGATTCACCGGCGCGGGGGAGGAAATCGAACTGGCCGGTGAAGAGCAACTCGTCGCCTTCGCCATCATATATCTCGACTTGGGCCATAGCGTCCTCGCATTTCGTGAATGTCCGGCATTGCGATACTATACTTGCGGTGGCGGCGAGGCAGCAAAAAGATCAGATGCAAACTCCGCAATAGGTGCAAACGCAAAGGGGCGTCAGACCTGAGTCTGACGCCCCCTCCTGCATTCTCCTTTTGGGAGAACCTTGTTCTTTCCCGCTCAGGCGCCCTGCGGCGCCGTGCCGGTGAAGCGGCGGCCCGCCTTGGGGATGGCCGAACCGGACAACGGCCGTGCCGCCGAAGGACCGCGCGGCTCCGACGGGCGGTCGATCTGACCGCCTTCGAGAAGCTGCTTGATCTCGTCACCTGAGAGCGTTTCGTATTCGAGCATAGCCTGCGCCAAGGTTTCCAGCGCCACGTTCTGATCCTTGAGAATCTGCGTCGCGCGAGCGTGGGCGTTATCGACCAGAGCGCGGATTTCGCTGTCGATCAACTGGTTGGTCTCGCTGGAGCCCATGGTGCGCTGGGTGCCGCCCATGCCGAGGTAGCCTTCTTGGCTATCTTCGTACTGGATCGGGCCGAGCTTGTCCGACATGCCCCACTTGGTGACCATAGAGCGCGCCAGGCTGGTGGCGTACTGGATGTCCGAAGAGGCGCCCGACGAGACCTTGTCGTAGCCGAAGATCAGTTCTTCCGCCACGCGGCCACCCATCGCCACCGAGAGGTTCGCGAGCATCTTGTCGCGGTGGTAGGAATAGCTGTCGCGCTCCGGCAGACGCATGACCATACCCAACGCACGGCCGCGCGGGATGATCGTCGCCTTGTGGATCGGGTCGGAAGCCGCCTCGTTCAGCGAGACGATGGCATGGCCCGCCTCATGGTAGGCGGTCATCTTCTTCTCGTCCTCGGTCATGACCATGGAGCGGCGTTCCGCGCCCATCATGACCTTGTCCTTGGCGTCCTCGAACTCCTGCATGGCAACGAGGCGCTTGTTGCGGCGCGCTGCGAGCAGGGCAGCCTCGTTGACGAGGTTGGCGAGATCGGCGCCGGAGAAGCCCGGAGTGCCGCGCGCGATTACGCGGGGGTTCACGTCGGGAGCCAGCGGCACCTTCTTCATGTGCACGGCGAGAATCTTCTCGCGGCCCTCGATGTCGGGCACCGGCACCACGACCTGGCGGTCGAAACGGCCCGGACGCAGCAGCGCGGGGTCGAGCACGTCGGGGCGGTTGGTCGCCGCGATGATGATGATGCCCTCGTTCGCCTCGAAGCCGTCCATCTCGACAAGGAGCTGGTTCAGCGTCTGCTCGCGCTCGTCGTTCGAGTTGCCGAGGCCGTGGCCACGGTGGCGGCCGACGGCGTCGATTTCGTCGATGAAGACGATGCACGGCGCGTTCTTCTTGGCCTGCTCGAACATGTCGCGCACGCGGCTGGCGCCGACGCCCACGAACATCTCGACGAAGTCGGAGCCCGAGATCGTGAAGAACGGCACGCCTGCCTCACCGGCGATGGCGCGGGCGAGCAGGGTCTTGCCGGTGCCGGGCGAACCGACCAGCAATGCGCCCTTGGGGATCTGGCCGCCGAGCTTGGAGAAGCGGGTGGGATCGCGCAGGAACTCGACGATTTCCTCCAGTTCCTCACGCGCTTCGTCGATACCGGCGACATCGTCGAAGGTCACACGGCCCGAACGCTCGGTAAGCATCTTGGCCTTGGACTTGCCGAAGCCCATCGCGCCCGAGCCGCCGCCCTTCTGGACCTGGCGGAGCGCGAAGAAGGCGATGCCGACGATCAGCAGGAACGGCAGGGTCTGCGCGAGAATGTAGAGCAGCAGGCTGCCCTGTTCGGCTTCCTTGCCCGAATACTTGACGTCGTTGCGCTGGAGCAGGTCAGTCAGGGTCTGGTCGTTGGGAACGGGGACGGTCGAGAAACTGTCTCCATTCTTGAGCTTTCCATCAATGCGGTCTTCGGAAATCTCGACCGAGGCGACGCTGCCTTCGGCCACCTTGCTGCGGAAGTCGGAGTAAGGAATCGCCGGGCCGGTGGTGGCACGCGATCCGAACATCGAGACCACCATCAGGAGCGCGAGGAAGATGCCGCCCCATACGAGGAGGCTCTTGACCCATGGGTTGCCGTTGGGCTGGTCGTCGTTCATTTTGCGGGAATCCGTCCTTTCGCGCTCCAATGTAGGCGCATGGCGCTGAATCACAAGTTAGCGAGGGCAGGAGTAGCGTCGTTTCGGCGCGATATCCGCGATGCCGGGCGTGCCGAGGCGCATCAGGCCGTCTCTGCAAGGCGGGAAAGCGGCAGTTCCAGCGTCATCCGGGTGCCGCGAGCGCCGTTCTCCAGCACAATCTGCCCCTCCAACTGCTGACTGAGAATACGGGATATACGCAGGCCGATCGACTGCGCCGAAGCGGGATCGAAGCCGGGCGGCAGGCCGCGCCCGTCGTCCTCGACCCGTAGCAGCACGCCGTCACCGAAGCGTGCGAGGCGCACGGTGATCGCGCCGCTCTCCTGCTGGGGGAAGCCGTGCTCGAGGGCGTTCGCGATCGCTTCCGTCACGATCAGCGCGACGGGAACCGCGCTGTCGGGGCGCAGGGTAATGCCTTCCTGGGCCTCGACCGCGCAGGTGATCCCGGTGCGGGCGCTGGAGGCCATGGTCTTGGCGCAGACTTCGCCGAGGAAGCGATCGAGCGGAACGAGGCGGCCGTCCTGGTGATAGAGCTGGCGCTGGATATTGCCGATGACCTGGAGCCGGCCCGCCGCGTCCGACAGCGCGCGGCGGGCGACGGGCTCGGTTAGGGTGCGCATCTGGAGCGAGAGAACGGCGCCTACCATCTGAAGGTTGTTGCCGACCCGGTGTTGCATCTCCTGGAACAGGAGTTCGGCACGCTCGGCCAGTTGCCGGCGTTCCTCAGCTAGCGCGCGTACTTCCTCTCGGGCGCGATGGAGGCGGGCGTTGGCGGCCTGCATGAAGTGGACCAACGCGATGTCGACCACCACGACGCCCGTGTAGAACGCCATCGCGGTAAGCGTGCCGCCGTCGAACGCGAAGGCCATGCGCGGCGGGATGAAGACATACCACGCAAAGAGGCCGCACAGGACGGAGGCGACGACGCCCGGCCGCGGTCCGAAAAGAAACGAACTGAGGATCACCGCCGGGAAGAAGGTCAGAAACGGGTAGCCGGGCGGGAAAGCGGCATCGAGGAACCAGCGCAGCCACAGAGCAAACAGGCAGAGTGCGACGGTCACCGTGTAACGGACCAGCGGCCGGTCGGGCAGGAATGGCAGGCGCTCGGTGAATCGGCTCAGGCTGTTCAACGCGGACCTCAATCACCTTTTCACGCGATCCATGCATGGGTTTGGTATCGCATGTGGAAGGCGCGCGAAAGGGAACGTTCATTGGATGCTGGGGATAGCGGCGCTGGGTCCACGGCCCCCTCTTGTCGCTTTTGGCGCGAGCATCGTGCATTTTGCGCAAGATGACGGTATCGGCCGAGCTTGCGCAGCCTATCGGAGCACAGAGCCGGCGATGAAGACTAGACCCCGCATCCATTCCGTCTACGCCGACATGGGCACGACGGTGTTCGAGCGGATGTCGGCGCTTGCCCGTGAGACCCGCGCGATCAATCTCGGGCAGGGTTTTCCCGATAGTCCGCCGCCTGCGCCCCTGCTCGAAGCGGCGGCGCGCGCGCTGCGCGAACAATCGAACCAGTACCCGCCGAGCGTCGGGCTTCCCGCGCTGCGCGAGGCGGTCTGCGCCCACTATGCGCGCACGCAGGGGTTAACCCTTGCGCCGTCCGAGGTCGTTGTCACATCCGGTGCCACCGAGGCCATAGCCGCCGCCGTGCTGGCGCTGGTGTCCGAGGGTGACGAGGTGATCCTGTTTCAGCCTGCCTACGACGCCTATGCGCCGATGGTGCGGCGGGCTGGAGGCGTACCCGTCTCGGTCCTGCTGCAACCGCCGCATTTCCGTTACGATGCGGCGGCGCTGGAGGCGGCGGTGACGCCCCGGACACGCGCGATCATGCTCAATGATCCGCTCAATCCCGCCGGCACCGTGGCGAGCGCCGATGAGCTTGCGATGATCGCGCGGTTCTGCACCAGGCACGATCTTGTCGCCATCTGCGACGAGGTGTGGGAGCAGGTGCGCTTCGACGGCGCGGCGCATCGCTCGCTGATGGCCTGCGAAGGCATGGCGGAGCGGGTCGTGAAGATCGGCTCGGCGGGCAAGATCTTCGGCCTTACCGGCTGGAAGATCGGCTGGATGGCCGCGAAGAGAGACCTCGGCTCTGCGCTCGCGCGGGTGCACCAGTTCCTCACGTTCACGACGGCGGTTCCACTGCAATGGGCCGTCGCCGAAGGGCTGGAGCGGGTGGACATTCTCGATGGATTGCACGCCGACTGGGCTGCTTCCCGTGCCCGGCTCAAGGCGGGGTTGGAGGCGGCGGGGCTAACCGTCCTGCCTAACGCGGCGACGTGGTTCCTGTGCATCGACCTCGCCGCATCCGGCATCGCTCTGACCGACCGCGAATTCAGCGAGCGGGCGCTGCGCGAGGCGGGCGTGGCTACGGTTCCCGTCAGCGCCTTGTATGAGAGCGGCCAGAACGGGCAAGGCGCCCCGAGCCATATCGTGCGCCTGTGCTTCACCAAGCCCGACGAAGTGCTCGACGAGGCGCTGGAGCGGATCTCCGCATGGGTGCGCGGCCTGTGAGCGTCCTGCGCTGGCGTCCGATGCGCGCCGAAGACATCGACGGCGTCGTGGACGTGGCGCGCACGGCGTTCCCCGACCATTTCGAAGCGCGGGCGTGTTTCGCCGAGCGGTTCGCGCTGTTCGCGCCGGGCTGCTTCGTGCTGGCGGATCCGGTGACGGAAGGCGTGAAAGGTTACCTCGTCGCTTATCCGTGGCCGCTTGGGGCCATCCCTCCACTCGACAGTCTGCTCGGCACGTTGCCGGAGGAGCGCGAGGCGTTCTACCTCCATGATCTTGCCCTGCATCCGAACGCGCGCGGACTGGGACATGCAGGTCCCGCAGTACGGCGGCTTTTCGCGGACCTGCGCGCGCTTGGCGGGCAGGAGGTTGCGCTGGTTTCGGTCAACGACACCCTGGCGTTCTGGCAGGGTCAGGGCTTTGTGGCGGTCGCTGCGGACGAAGCCCTGCGACGCAAGCTCGCCAGCTACGGGCCGGACGCGCGGTACATGCGCCGCGCGATCTGAAAGCACTTCTCCATCTGCCGGAGAGCGATGAAATCAGGGGCTTGACGCCATGCTGCGCTGCGGCATCCTTCATCCTTTCGAGACACCGGTGGGGGCCAGATGGATCACGCACAGACGCACGCAACTGGGGACGACACCCTCTGGAACGCGGACCTTGCGCCCACTGACGCAACGCAGCGAAACTGGCGCTGGTGGCACTTCGCGGCGCTGTGGGTGGGCATGGTGGTCGCCGTTCCGACGTGGATGCTTGCCGCCGGTCTGATCGAGCAGGGTATGTCGGCGACGCAGGCGGCGCTGACGGTGGTGCTGGGCAACGTCGTGATCCTTGTGCCGATGCTGCTGATCGGGCATTCCGGAACGCGCTACGGCGTGCCTTTCGCGGTGCTGGTGCGGGCCTCCTTCGGCACCGTGGGGGCGCGGCTTCCCGCACTCGCTCGCGCGCTCGTCGCTTGCGGCTGGTACGGCATCCAGACCTGGATCGGGGGCGAGGCGCTGCTGACGCTGCTGGGCATTTTCCTCGGCGCCGACCTGCGGGGGACGCCGCTGCCGTTCTTCGGGATCGGGCTGGGCCAGTTGCTGGCCTTCATGGCCTTCTGGCTGGTGCAGCTGCTGTTCGTGCGCAAGGGGCTGCTGACGATCCGGCGGCTGGAAACCTGGACCGCGCCGCTCAAGATCGTGGCGTGCGTGGCGCTACTGTGGTGGGCGATCGATGCGGCCGGCGGGATTGGCCCGATCTTCTCGGCGCCGTCCGCCTTCGGGCCGGGCGGAGCGAAGGAAGGGCAGTTCTGGGCGGTCTGGCTTCCATCGATGACCGCCATGGTCGGGTTCTGGGGCACGCTGGCGCTCAACATTCCGGACTTCACTCGCTTTGCGAAGACCCAGCGAGACCAGATGATCGGCCAGACGCTCGGCCTGCCGCCGACGATGGGACTGATCGCGCTGATCAGTGTGATGACCACTTCGGCGACAGTGGTGATCTACGGCCATGCGATCTGGGACCCGGTGGCACTGGCGGGTACGCTGTCGGGGCCGTTCGTGCTGCTGGGGCTGATCGTGATCGCGGTCGATACGGTGTCGTGCAACATCGCGGCGAACCTGGTGTGCTCGGCCTATGACTTCGCCTCGCTGAGCCCTTCGCGCATTTCCTACCGCACCGGCGCGTTGATCACGGCGGTGATCGGCCTCGTCATCATGCCGTGGAAGCTGATGGCCAGTACCGATGGCTACATCTTCACGTGGCTGACCGGCTACGGCGCGCTGCTCGGGCCGATCACCGGTATCCTGATCGCCGACTACTGGTTGGTGCGCGAGACGAAGCTGGACGTCGAGGGCCTCTACAGCGAGACCGGCCCTTACGTGTACGGCAATGGCTGGAACCCGCGCGCGCTGATCGCGCTGGCGCTGGGCATCGCCCCCAACGTGCCCGGCTTTCTCAAGGTTTCGGCGCCGGGCCTATTCGGCGGATTCGGAGAGGTGTGGTCGGTGATCTACACTTACGCATGGTTCGTCGGGGTGGGCGTGGCGCTGGCGTCCTATGCGCTGATGATGCGCGGACGCGGCGCGCCTTCGATGCTGGAGCCGCAGACGGCCTGACGTTCAGGCGTTGAGGCCGCCGTTTAAGCTCAGAACCTGCCCGGTCATCCGCCGCGCGCCGTCGCCGCACAGGAACAGCGCCAGGGGAGCGATGTCCTCGGCGGTGGGGAGGCCGAGGCCCGCCCGCTGCGCTGCGCTGGCCATGCGTTCGGAACCCATGCGGCGCGCGCTCTCGCTGCCTTCGACATAGCTCGGCGAGATGACGTGAGCGCGGATACCGTCGCGCGCTGCCTCGACGGCGAAGTTGCGGATGAAACCTATGGTTCCGGCCCGTGCTGCGCCGATCAGTGTCTGGCGCGGCGCCGCATAGATACCCGCATCCGAAACGAAGGCGATCAGCGTTCCGCCCTGCTCCGCCAGCATATCGTAGGCGGCATGGGCCAGCCGCTCGATCCAACCGACCGAAACCTTGAGGAAATCGCCGAAGACTTCCGGCGAAGTACCGGGGAACAGGCCGGTTATGCCTTGCGGGCCGGTCGCGGTGCAGTCGATCACCGCGTCGATGCGGCCGTATTGCTCGGCCACTTCGGCGACGAGGACTTCGGCGGCGTCCTCTTCCCATATGTCGGCAGCGAAGCCGTCTATCGTGCCAAAATCGGAAAGATCGACCACCATGTCCTGCAGCTTCTCGGGACTGCGGCCGTGAAGCGCGACTTTCCAGCCCTGATCCAGAGCCAGGCGGGCAATGGCGCTGCCGATGGAGCCGGAGCCACCGGCGATGAGGAGAACGCGGGTCTCGGTCATGCGCTCTCGTTCTGACATCCTCCCCGTTGCATCGCAATGGGGAGGGGGACCGCCGCGAAGCGGGGGTGGAGGGGGAAAGCACTACCCCCTCCGTCAGCGCTTCGCGCTGCCACCTCCCCATCGCTGCGCGGGAGGGAGGATTTGCGCGGTCAGTCGCTTTCGAATGCGGCGCGCATGTCGTCGGGGGCGAGGTCGGAGAACTTGGTGATGCGTGCTTCGAAGCGCAGGCGGACCTTGCCGGTGGCGCCGTGGCGCTGCTTGGCGATGATCAGTTCGGAGAGGCCGGTGACCTCCTCCATCTTGGCGCGCCAGGTTTCCCACTTGTCCTTGACGTCGACGCCGTCGGTGTCGCTGGGGAACTTGGGCTCGGTCGCCTTCACGTAGTAGTCTTCGCGGTAGACGAACCAGACCATGTCGGCGTCCTGCTCGATCGAGCCCGATTCGCGAAGGTCGGACAGCATCGGGCGTTTGTCGTCGCGCTGTTCCACCGCACGGGAGAGCTGCGAGAGCGCGATCACCGGAACGCCCAGTTCCTTGGCCAGCGTCTTGAGGCCGCGCGAAATCTCGGAGATTTCGTTCACGCGGTTGTCGTTGGCGCGGCCCGACCCGGACAGCAGCTGCAGGTAGTCGATGATCACGAGGCCGATGTTGTGGCGGCGCTTGAGGCGGCGGGCGCGGGTGCGCAGGCCGGCGATCGTCAGGCCCGGGCTGTCGTCGATGTAGAGCGGCAGTTCGGCAAGCCGCTGGCTGGCGAAAGACAGCGACTGGAAGTCCTCGCGGCTGATCTTGCCCATGCGCAGCGCTTCGGAGCTGATGTTGGACTGCTCGGCCAGAATACGTGTCGCCAGCTGGTCGGCGCTCATTTCGAGGCTGAAGAAAGCCACCGGCGCGCCCACCGACTTCTCGTGTGGCATGCCGTCGCGCACGGTGTCGTCGACGTAGCGCTGCGCGGTGTTGAAGGCGATGTTGGTGACCAGCGAGGTCTTGCCCATGCCGGGACGCCCGGCAAGGATGATAAGGTCGGAATCGTGAAGGCCACCGATCTTCTGGTTGACCGAGGTGAGGCCGGTGGTCTTGCCCGAGATGTGGCCGCCCGAATTGAACGCCTTTTCGATCGCCTGGATCGCGACGCGGGTGGCGGAGCCGAAGCTCTTGGCCTCGTTCTGCGTCGCGGCGCCTTCGGCCACTTTGTAGAGCGCGGCTTCGGCGTGCTCGATCTGCTCCATCGGTTCGACCGATTCGGAGGTATCCATCGCGCTCTCGACCAGATTGCGACCGACCGAGATCAGTTCGCGCAGCAGGGCGAGATCGTAGATCTGCTCGGCCAGCTCACGCGGGGCGAGCAGGCCTTGGCCGTCCGCCGTCAGCCGCGCGAGGTAGGCGACGCCGCCCAGCGCTTTGAGCGATTCGTCGGCCTCGAAATAAGGACGCAGGGTAACCGGCGTGACCACCGCCTTGCGGTCCAGCAGCTGCAGGATGCGCTCGTAGAGGCGGCCGTGGACGGGCTCGAAGAAATGGAGCGGGGTGAGCGGAGTCTGCAGTTCCTCGATCACGCGGTTGTCGATGAGGACCGCGCCGAGGAACGCGGCTTCCGCCTCGACGTTCGCGGGCAGGGTTCGGACTTCCGCACCATCGGTACGGGCAAGGGCAACAGGCTGGACCATAAGCGCGGGACAATGCTCCGGCAGCGCTGCGCGAACAAGTCAGGCGGGGAGGGATATTAATCCACAAGCTGTGGATGCGCGCATGGGCATGGCGTGACCCACGACTAGGGCCTGCGGCCCAAGTCTCGCTCCCCTCCCGCTTGCGGGAGGGGTTGGGGGTGGGTTTTCTTGGAACTAAGCCCACTTGCCCGCCCATGCCGCAACCGCGTAAAGGGCGTGCCGTAATGGCCGACCCGCGTATCTCCCACATCGAACTCGACGATGCGACCATCCTGTGGCGCAATGCCGATATCGAGCAGGAACGGCGCATCGCCATCTTCGATCTCATAGAAGACAATGTCTTCAAGCCCTTGCGCTCATCAGAGGCGGGGCACGAGGGCCCTTACCGGTTGCGGCTTTCGGTACAGGACGGGCGCTTGTCGCTGGAAATCACCGCCGATAACGGAGCGGCGCTGGAGACGCTGGTGCTCGGCCTCGCCCGATTCCGGCGGCCGATCCGCGAGTATTTCGCGATCTGCGAGAGCTATTACCAGGCGATTCGCAAGGCGACCGCGCAGGAGATCGAAACCATCGACATGGCCCGCCGCGCGATCCACAACGAGGCATCGGAACTGCTGCTCGAACGCCTGCAGGGCAAGGTCGAGACCGACCACCCCACGGCACGGCGGCTGTTCACGCTGATCTGCGTCCTGCATATCCGCGGCTGAAGGGGACATCGTGGCACGCAAGACAAGGACCGCTTCGGGCGGCAGGGGGCTGTTGTGGCGCGCGCTGGGCGCCCTCGCGCTCGTGGCGATCGTCGCCGGGGCATGGGGCTGGTGGCACTTGCGTCACTGGACGCCGGAGCGCGCCGTCTACCCGCTACAAGGCGTCGAGATCGGCGTCGATGACGGCGAGGTCAGCTGGAAGTCGCTAAAGGCCATCGGCGCCGACTTCGCCTATATCGACGCGAGCGCCAGCGCTTTCGCGCGCGATCCGGCCTTCGTCGACAACTTCGAAGCGGCCAAGGCGGCGGGAATGCAAGTGGGCGCGCTTCACCGGTACGATCCGTGCCAGCCCGCAGGAACGCAGGCAGCAAACTTCGTCACCACCGTCCCGCGCGACGCCAAGCTGTTGCCGCCCGCCGTCGAACTCGACATGCTGGCCGACGACTGCCCGGTGAAAGTCTCCGACGCGCGGGTCGAGAGCGAACTGATGACCTTCCTCAACCAGGTCGAGACTCACGCGGGCAAGCCGGTGATCCTGAAGGTCACGCCGGCCTTTCAGTCGCGCTACACCATCGCGCACAAGCTCGACCGCAACTTGTGGCTGGTGCAGGATCGCTTCGAGCCGGGCTATGCCGGGAGGCCCTGGACGATGTGGACGGCGAACCATTCGCTCGCCAACGAGGTTGCGCAAGGGGGGCTGCGCTGGGTAGTCGTGCTGCCATGACCACCGGCATGAACGACGACACCCGCGACACCCTGATGGCCGCCGCCCGCAAGGCTGCCGCCGGAGCTTATGCGCCTTATTCCAACTTTCATGTCGGGGCAGCGCTGCTGCTGGCCGATGGTACCGTGGTGACTGGCGCCAACGTGGAGAACGCGAGCTATGGCCTGTCGCTCTGCGCGGAGACGGTCGCGATCGCCGGAATTCTGGCGAAGGGCGATCGGCCGCAGTTGCAGGCCGTTGCGGTCACCGGCGGCGCGCCGGGCGCGGCCGGGCAGGGCCCTCAGGTGACGCCGTGTGGGCGCTGCCGCCAGATCATCAACGAGATCGCGCAGCTTGGCGGCACTGACCCCGTGGTCTGGTGCGACGGCGCCGAAGGCGTGCTGGAAACCCGGCTCTCCGAACTGCTGCCTTACGCCTTCGGACCTGCGAACCTGGGCTGAACACCCGGTCCCACACGGCGACGGGCAGGCACCATCCGTCGCATCTCCTATTGTCTAAGTTGAGATAATCTCCAGGCCAGTCGGGACGCATAGAGTCGACCGGCGGAAGCTCGATCAACTGGAGATTCCCATGGCAACGCTTCGCAATTTCCCTGAGCACGAGACGCCGCTGATCCTGCTGGTGCCCGGCACGCCGCTTACCCCCAAACACTGGATGAGCCGCTGGGCCCAATGGAGCGAGCACTGCCGCGTGGTGGAACTCGGCCTTTGGGATGAGCCGCACCGCAATACCTGGGTGAACAAGCTGAACCTCGCGATCCGCCGCGCCGATCGGCCGGTAGTGATCGTGACCGACGATATTGCTGCGCTGGCACTTGCCTGGTGGGTGGAGTTCGAGGTGTCCGGGGCAGAAAGCCCGGTAATCGGCGCACTGATCGTCGATGCGCCCAACGTGGACCTTCCGGGCGCCGACCCGCGCCTGGCCGCCTTCGGTGCCTGCCCGCGCCAGCCGCTGCCGTTCACCTCGTTCCTCGTCGCCGATCTCGACGGTTCTGCGCAGCGCTCGATGCTGCGGCTGGCGAATGACTGGGGGGCTTGCCCGATCGCCGACGAGCCGCGCGGCGACTGGGGCGAGGGCTGGGTACTGCTCCAGTCCATCGTCGGCGCGCTGGGCGTGGAACTCGCCGAGCCGCACTGGGCGAGCAATACTGTGCGCGCGGAGCGTCGCCGAGCGGCGTTTTGACGCTGCACTCGCAATGACGAACGGGGGGCACTCAAACCCGCTCAGGCTGAGCTTGTCGAAGCCCCCGCGTTACACGCCGTCATTTCGGCAGTTAACGGCGCGTGGTCCCGGAGCAAATCCGGGACCACGCGGTTCAGGCCGCCTCGCGCTCCACAAGCCATTCCAGTAGCGCGGCCATGCAGTCGCGCCCCAGCTGTGCCGACCGTTCCGGGCTCCAGCCCTGCGCCTTGTCGGCGGCGGGGTTGTGGTCCTTGAATGGCATTTCCAACGTCATCGACACGGCGCCGTAGCGCTCGGCCAACTGGTTGGTGGACATTGTCAGGTTGCCCTTGCCCGGCCGGGTGAGGGGATAGCCCACCTTGGTCTGGAAATCGGGCGTGCGGCGCTCCAGTAAATCCGCGTAAAGGGTGTAGCCCGCCTGCTGCTCCTGCTTGAGCGAGGGGATGCCCTCGAAGCCCGCGAGGAACACCGCCGGGATCGCCTCGTCGCCGTGCACATCCATTGCGAAGTCGACGCCGGTTGCGTCCATCGCATCACGGATCGCCAGCACTTCGGGGGACTTCCCGGCCGTGGGTTCGGCCCACTCGCGGTTGAGGTTCACGCCTGTCGCATTGGTGCGCAGGTGCCCCCGACGCGAGCCATCGGGGTTGGCGTTGGGAACGACGTGCAGGGTGCAGCGCTTGCGCAGTTCCCGGCCTACCGAGCTGGCGGGATCGGCGAGCAGGTCGAGCGCGCCTTCCATCCACCACTCCGCCATCGATTCGCCCGGGTGCTGGCGGGCATAGAGCCAGACCTGCAGCGGCCCGTCGCCCATGTCGAGGCAGTCGATCGCCTGCCCGTCGAGCGTCAGGCCCAGCGAGCGGTGCGAGACGCCGTCGGCTCCGGCGATCGCGGCGACGAGGTCGTGGTGGCGCTCCATCGAATAGGGCGCGAAGTAGGCGAACCATGCGAGGTCGCCGACCGGCTCGTAGCGGATCGTCAGGGTGCCGCCGTCGCGGCTTTCGTCGAACGTGCTTTCCGCACGGCTCCAGTACGCGCGGTCCTCGGAGACGACGGCGTCGTAGTTCGGCCAGCCCATCGGATAGGCCGAGCCGTTGAGCCCGGTGATCCGCAGCACCAGTTCGCGCCCCGCCGCGCCCGACACGCGGAAGTGGAACCACTGGAAGAAGTCCGATTCGTGGTCCTTGCGGATCGCGAGGCTGGCCTCGGGCCCGGAGACGGAGAGGATTTCGATGTTGCCGGAATCGAACGAAGCGGTGATCTGGATGTCGGTCATTTTACCTGAATAGTTTCGCCTGACTGTCCCGGAAACCCCTTGAACAGCGCTTCGGCAACTTTAGCCGAGCCGAGCGGGGCCTGTGCCAGTGGCGAATCGCCGCGTACCACAAAGCCGGCGCGGCCTTCCCACAAGGCGGTGGCAGTGGGCGCGGCGGCGCGATCGCGGATGGAGACGAACACGCGCGTCTCGACCTGCTCCTTGGGCTTGCCGGAGAGATCGAAGCCGATACCGAGGCCCACGCCCGAACCATAACCGCCGGTCCCGCCGCCGACGCCGACCGACACCGGGCTGTTCGAGCGCTGGGGCTGGTAGGTGTTGCGCTCCAGCGTCAGCAACGCGATTTGCGCGCTGGCTGCCTGTCCGGGAAGCGGTTCGGTATAGCCGATGCGTGTCAATTCACGCGCCACGGCGGCGGCGTAAGTGCGGAATTCGAGGTTGTCCGCCTGCCCGAGAGCGGGCTCGACGCGGATCGTGCCGCGGCCGAGGCGCGACATGTCTGGCGCGTGGAAGCGGGTGACTTCGACCGGACCAATCGGGGCAACACAGGCGTTGAGCGCCAGCGCGGCGGTCAGGGTAAGCAGTGCGGGCAGGGTGCGCATGATTTCGAAGTCCTCCTCCGGACCCCTCTGTTTCGGGCTCCTTGGTCTCGGCCTCAGTGCCCTGCCGAAGGGGCTTCGACAAGCTCGGCCTGAGCGGGTGTTATAACCGTTCGTAAGTGTACGCAGTTCCAACCCTCTCATGCTCGTCCCGAGCCTGTCGAAGGATGGCCCGCGCACGGCTTATCCCGCGCGGCCGACCCCGTCGGGACCGATCGCGTCGGCCTTGGGGAAGTTGTCGAAGAGGGCGCCCGCCAGCTTGGTGGCGATCATGCCGTCGGGCCACTTGTCGTCGCCTTCGCGGGTGGCGATCGTGGCGTAGCCTTCCCACAGCACCTTGCCGCTGGCGCGATCGACGATCTGCGCGTCGAGGCGGGTGGAGACGAGGGCCGAGCGCGGCTTGGTCATGTCGATGTTGATGCCCAGGCCATAGGCCTGCCCGTAAGTGCCCACTTCCATAGCGGCGGTGCCGCTGACCGGGCTGCGCTTTTCCTCGGCCGGGGTGAGGACCTGACGGGAGATACGCAGCTTGGTGATCTGCGGCTGCGGCGTGTCGGGATGGAGCGTGTCGTACCCGGCGCCGACCAGAGCATCGACGATCGCGGCCTCGTAGGCGCGCCGCGCGCCGGCCTCGACCCAGGCACCGTCACCCGATTCCGATTCGACCGAGACAGGACCATGGCCCAGTTCGGCCACCGCAGCGGCGTCGGGCGAGACGAAGCGGCTTACTTCGACATGACCTTCGCGCGAATCTTTGGACCGGGTCTGCATGCGCGGCGAATCGAGCATCGAGCCGCCCCAGCCGGGCCGGTTCCAGCCGCCACCCATTCCGCCGCCCCAGCCGGGGCCGTACTGGGCTTGCGCCGAGGAAGCGAGCAACGAGGCTGCGATCCCTGCGGCGATTCCTGCGCCTTTGAGCATTTTCCCCGAGGCTTCTAGAAATTTCATCGTGTTCCGGTCCGAATTCGGTGGCGTCGCGCCCGAGTTTTATCTTATGCGGGCCACAACTTGCCCGCGCCTGAACGAAGATAGGCGTTGGCACGGGTGCCCGCAACGGCCCGCAACACTTGACTTTGTCGCGGGCTACCACTAACGGCGCCACTTCGAATTTCCGGCGGTCGGTAACCGCCACGATGACACGGACGAGATAGACCATGAAGATTCGCAACAGCCTGAAGTCGCTCAAGGACCGTCACCGGGACAACCGCGTGATCCGTCGTCGCGGCCGTACTTACGTCATCAACAAGACCAACCGTCGCTTCAAGGCCCGCCAGGGCTGATCCTGTCCGCCCGCTTCGGCGGGCGATAACAGGCGGACGGTTTCGTCGCGTGCATGAGGCCCCCGCCGATCGCGGGGGTCTTGTCATGTCTGCAGTTCACGAAAATACGGGCCGTGAAATCGAAGCTGTCGTCTTCGACGTCGGCAAAGTGCTGATCGAGTGGGACATGCGCCTGCTGTTCGGCAAGCTGATCGCTGAACCCGACCGGCTCGACTGGTTCATGGTCAACGTCGTCACGCAGGACTGGCACGTCGAGCACGACGGCGGCCGCGACCTCGCCGAGATGGTCGCGGCCCGCAAGGCCGAGTTCCCCGGCCATGACGATCTGCTCGACGCCTACGCCACGCGCTTCGGCGAGACGATTCCCGGAAACGTCCCGGGTAGCCACGAGATCGTGCGCGAACTGGCTGCGCGCGGGGTGCCGCTCTTCGCCATCACCAACTTCGCGAGCGCGTTCTGGCATGAATACCGAGCCGGAGAGCCGCTGTTCGATCTGTTCGGCGACATTGTCGTCTCGGGCGACGAGAAGCTGCTCAAACCCGATGCGCGGATCTTCGATCTTGCTGCGCAGCGCTTCGGCCATGATCCGGCAGCGATGCTGTTCATCGACGACAATCCCGACAACATTGCCGCTGCGTGCAACCTCGGCTGGCAGGTGCATCACTTCGATGGCGCCGACGCGCTGCGAGCAGATCTGGCTGCGCGGGGGGTGCTGGCGTCGTCCCGGACTTGATCCGGGACCGCTGGCGATGAGCGCCCCACGTTGCAGATTGTGCCCGATGGCTCCCGCCTAAAGAGGGCCAGCGGTCCCGGATCAAGTCCGGGACGACTAAGGGTATTAACGATCGAATCGCTCTGATTTCACCGCTTTCACCGTCGTCTTAAATTTATTTCGCACTTGCAGCGAGAGCGCTTGGCAAGTCCCGATTCCTGTTGCATCAATTGGTCAACAGGGAGTCACAATGGCGACTGCGGGCAGCAAGAACTTCGACGAGATGCTCAATGCGGACGGCTCCGTTCGTCCCGCTTACGAAGAATTCCGCCAATGGTTCGATGGTCAGGACACCACCTGGCTGCGGCGGCAGGATGCGGAGGCTGAGCGCTTCTTCCGCCGCATCGGCATCACTTTCAACGTCTACGGGGATGACGCGGGCGAGGAACGCCTGATCCCCTTCGACATGATCCCCCGCATCATCACCGCGCGCGAGTGGCGCAAGCTGACGCGCGGGATCGAGCAGCGGGTGCGGGCGATCAACGCCTTCCTGCAGGATCTCTACCACCGTCAGGAGATCATCCGTTCGGGCCGCCTGCCGATCGAGGCGCTGCGCAACAACGAGGCGTTCCTCAGCCAGATGATCGGCTTCACGCCGCCGGGCGGGGTCTACACGCATATCGTCGGCATCGACCTCGTCCGCACCGGGCCAGACGACTTCATGGTGCTGGAAGACAACGCCCGCACGCCCTCCGGCGTCTCCTACATGCTGGAGAACCGCGAGACGATGATGGCGATGTTCCCGGAACTGTTCACCAAGGTTCCGGTTCGCCCCGTCTCGGACTACCCGCGCCGTCTCGCCCGCAGTCTACGCGCCTGCGCGCCTGCAGCCTACAAGGGCGGCAAGCGGCCGGTCGTGGCAGTGCTGACGCCGGGCATCTACAACTCCGCCTATTTCGAACACGCCTTCCTCGCCGACCAGATGGGCGCGGAACTGGTCGAGGGCAGCGACCTGCGGGTCATGGACGGGCGCGTGTGCATGCGCACGACGACCGGCTACAAGGCGATCGACGTGATCTATCGCCGGGTGGACGACGACTACCTCGATCCGCTGACCTTCAATCCGAACTCGGTACTGGGCGTCGCGGGCATCTTTGACGTCTATCGTTCTGGCGGCGTCACCATCGCCAATGCGCCGGGCACCGGCATCGCCGACGACAAGGCGATCTACAGCTACATGCCCGAGATCGTCGAGTTCTACACCGGCGAGAAGCCGATCCTCCAGAACGTGCCGACCTGGCGCTGTTCGGAGGCGGATTCGCTGGGCTACGTGCTCGACAACCTCGCCGACCTCGTGGTCAAGGAAGTGCATGGGTCCGGCGGCTACGGCATGCTTATCGGCCCGACTTCCTCGAAAAAGGAGATCGCGGAGTTCGAGCAGAAACTGCGCGCCAAGCCGGGCAACTATATCGCCCAGCCGACGCTCTCGCTCTCGACCGTGCCGATCTTCACCAAGGAGGGCCTCGCGCCCCGGCACGTGGACTTACGGCCTTTCGTGCTCGTATCGCCCGACGGAATCGACATCACGCCGGGGGGGCTGACGCGCGTGGCGCTCAAGAGGGGATCGCTGGTGGTCAATTCCTCGCAAGGGGGCGGCACCAAGGACAGCTGGGTGCTGGACGAATGAGCGCGGTGGATATGAGCAGGGGCAAGAACTGATGCTGGGCCGAGGCGCGAACGGCGTCTACTGGATGAGCCGTTATCTCGAACGCGCGGAGAATACCGCACGGCTGATCGACGTGGGCTTTCACCTCGCGCTGACGCGGGGCAGTCGCCAGTCGCAGGACGAGGAGTGGAAGTCGGTCCTCACCACGACCGGCCAGCTTGAAGCCTATTGTGAAACCCACAGCGAGTTCACCGGCCCACAGGTGTTCAATTTTCTGCTGCGCGAAAAGGACAATCCCGGTTCGGTACTGGCGATGGTCGAGAACGCACGGACCAATGCGCGCGTGGTGCGCACCAGCCTGACCAATGCGGTGTGGGAGACCACCAACGAAGGCTGGATGAACTTGCGCGAACTGCTCGCGCGGCCGGTCCGCGAGACGAGTCTGGGTGAAGTGCTGCGCGAGATCCGCCGCACCGGGACGTTGGTGCGCGGCGCGCTCGAGGGCACGATGCTGCGCAACGAGGTGTTCAACTTCTCGCGCATCGGCACCTTCATCGAGCGGGCGGACAACACCGCGCGCATCCTTGATGTGAAGTACTACGTCCTGCTGCCCTCGGCGGCGTGGGTGGGCTCCAGCCTCGACAACGTGCAGTGGGACACGCTGCTGCGCTCGGTGGCAGGCAACCGGGCCTATTCGTGGCTCAACGCCGGTTCGATGGACCCGCGCGGCATCGCGAAGTTCCTGATCCTCGATGGGCAGTTCCCGCGCAGCCTTGTGTTCTGCTATGACAAGATCCGCAGCAACATGGCGGGGCTTGCCAAGGAATACGGTGTGGAGGTTCCGGCGCACGAACTGCTGCGCGATGCGGGGGCCCGGCTGCATCAGACCTCGATCGAGGAGATTTTCGAGACCGGCCTGCACGAATTCCTGCAGGATTTCATCGGCAAGACCATCGAGATCAGCAGCGCTATCGCCGCCGATTATCGGTTCAGCGAGTAGGAGGGCACAAGGGTGCTCCTGACCGTCAAGCACACCACGCGCTATGCCTTCGCTGGTAAGGTGACTCACGGGCTGCAGCGCCTGCGTCTCAAGCCCAAGTCGACGCACGGGCAGGAAGTGCTCGACTGGCGCATGACGCTGGAGGGCGCGGCCACTCAGGCGTCCTATGAGGACCAGCATTACAATCATGTCGATCTCGTCTCGATCGAGCCGGGCGTGCCGGAGGTGGTGGTGACTTGCGAGGGCACCGTCCGGACGGTCGACAACAACGGCGTCGTCGGCCAGAACTTCGGGCTTATGCCGCTGTGGTGCTTCCTGCGGCCGACGAAGTTGACGAAGCCCGGTCCCAAGGTGCGGCAGCTCCTCGCCGGAATCGAGGCCGATCGCTCCGACCTCCTGGGTTATCTCCACACCCTGTCGAGCGTGATCGGCGAGCAAGTGGAGTACGTGACGGGCACCACCGATTCGCAAACGACTGCCGAACAGGCGCTAGCGGCGGGGAAGGGCGTGTGTCAGGATCACGCGCATATCTTCATCGCCGCCGGACGCATGCTCGACGTGCCGATGCGTTACGTCGGCGGTTACCTGCGGATCGACGACCGCGTCGAGCAGGAGGCCGGCCACGGCTGGGCCGAGGCGCATGTGCCCGGGCTCGGCTGGGTGGGCTTCGACGTTTCCAACGCAATCTGCCCGGACGAGCGCTACATCCGCGTGGCCACCGGGTGCGACTATTCGGAGGCCGCGCCGGTCACCGGTATTGCCATGGGGGCGGGAGAAACCCAACTCGACGTTCATCTGTCGGTAGATGAGAATCGGGTAGGAATGCAGCAGCAGCAGTCCGCACAAGGCGGGCAGCAGCAGACGCAAGGCAGCTAGACCCTCACTGCACGGTGGGGTACGGGCGGCACGGGTTTGCACGGGGTTTGACGTAGTACCATGACTTATTGTGTCGGCATGATGCTGGATCGCGGGCTCGTCCTGATGAGCGACACGCGCACCAATTCGGGCGTCGACAACATCTCGACCTTCCGCAAGATGGTGCATTGGGGGATCCCCGGCGAGCGAATCATCTCGGTCATGACGGCGGGCAACCTCGCCACCACGCAGGCGGTCATCAGTCAGCTGGAAGAGCGCACCAAGGCCCCTTCCGAGCGGCACAATTCGCTGCTCGAAGCACCGACGATGTTCAAGGTCGCTTCGATCGTGGGCAACCTGCTGCAGGACATCATCGAGGAACGCGCGACCGACAACGGCCAGAAGGCGGCCGCCGGCACCTTCAGCGCCTCGATGATCGTCGCGGGCCAGATCAAGGGCATGGAGCCGCGCCTGTTCCTCATCTACCCCGAGGGCAACTTCATAGAGGCCAGCTTCGACACCCCGTTCTTCCAGATCGGCGAGACCAAGTACGGTCGCCCGATCCTGATCCGCGGCTACGACCGCGACATGAGCTTCGAGAGTGCGGTGAAGCTGATGACGGTGTCGTTCGATTCGACGTTGAAGGCGAACCTGTCGGTGGGCCTGCCACTTGACCTGCTGGTGATCGAGCGGGACAACTTCACCCCCCGGCACGAGCGGCGGATCGAGGCGTCCGATCCGTATTTCCAGTCCGTCTCGACGAGCTGGAGCGAGGCGCTGCGCAATGCGCTCGACGGGCTGCCCGATTACAGGATGGAGCCGTCGCTGAAGGAAGTGCAGGGCTGACGTTGCGGGACCGTCAGGGGCGGCCGGCTGTGGATGCCTCCAGAGTTCCATCCTTTACCCGTCATCCCCGCGAAGGCGGGGACCTAACTGATGGGCAGGCAACAGGCACTGTCAAGAAATGGGTGCCTGCCTTCGCCGGTATGACGAAGAGCGTCACCGTCAGAGCAGGGGCCTGCTGAAGACCGCCAGCGATCCGGGATCAAGTGCGGGACGACCATGCACCCGCATCCCACACCAGCGGCAGGTTGCGGATTGAGAGCAGCCCCGGAAACACCGTCGTATCCGCCCCCGGTTTCGCCCGGAATTCGGGAATACGGTTGAACCATTCCTCCAGCAGTACCCGCAGTTCGCGCCGCGCCAGGTGCGCGCCGAGGCAGATGTGGACGCCGCCGACGAATGTGAAATGCCGGTTGGCCTTGCGCTCGGGGTCGAACTTTCGCGGATCGTCGAAGCGGGCCGGGTCGAAATTCCCTGCCGGGTTCAGGCACTGGAACGAATCGCCCTTCCGCACCTGAACCCCGTGCCATTCGAAGTCCCTCGTCGCCGTGCGCGTGGACGACAGGATCGGCTGCGTGCGCAGGAATTCCTCCACCGCACCGTTGATCAGTTCAGGCCGCTCGCGGATCGCACGCTGGATTTCCGGCTGGAGCGCCATGCGCCTGAACATCTGCGCGATCGTGGCGGCCACGGTGTCGAGCCCGCCGAGCCAGAGGAACCAGACCATGCCGATCTTCTCGTCCTCGGTCGGGGGGCGGCCCTCGATCCGGCCATGGACGATCGCGGAGACGAGATGGTCGTCCGGCGCACGCTCCTTCTCGGCAATGAAAGCGCGCAGGAAATCGAGAACTCCGCGCAGCGCCGCCTGCATCCTGGCAAGGTCGCCCGAGTGCAGGATTTCCCACTCCCAATCGAGGAACTGCTCGAACATCTCTTCGGGAAAGCCCATCAGGTCCATGAAGATGCGCACCGGGTAGACCCGGCCGAAGTCCCAGGCCATGTCTACTTCGCCCTTGTCGGCGACGGCATCGATCATCTCGATCACGACCTTGCGGATGCGCGGTTCCAGTTCGCGGGTGATCCGCGCGGGGCTGAAATAGGGCATCAGGTATAGCCGGTACTTCTGGTGGTCCGGCGGATCGATGGCGAGGGGGATCGACTTGAACGTCTCCCCGATCAGCCGCTGGAACTCAGCCGTCCCGGCGTTCGAGAAGTGGTCATTGTCGGTGTAGACCCGCTCGATGTCGGCATAATGCGAGACCACCCAGTTGCCGCGCCGGTTGCCCGAGATCGCACCGAGGCCATGCCGCATCGGCGGGTTGTAGAGAAGACGGGGAATCTCCTCGCCGTTGAGCCACGCGAAAGGTTCGTAAGGATCGACGAGATCGTTGGGCTCGCTGCCGTTGGCGAAGGACAAGTCGACCACGCGGTCCTTCGGCACGTTGTCCGGCGCCTCGTAGTCCACGCGGATGTCGTCAAGCGTTCGCGATTGTGGCATATTTGTCTCCCGGACGAATAGATGCCCGGACGGCCGCTCCGCAACAAGAGGGCCGGAAGCGAGACAAGCGACGCAATCCCGCCGTCTTGCGCCCCGCAATGCCAGTCATCGTCCCGGCGTTGCCCTGCGCGATTGTGCGAACCCGGCCCGGTTGCGAAATGAGAGGCAATTGTTTTTCGGGAGATTGAGTGATGGCCGAGTCTGACGCGCAGGAGATGGCGGCAAACGCCCGCAAGTACTGGTCGGCGGAAGGATATACCGAAGGCGGCGTGATTCGCGAGGTGGACTATGCCTCGCAGTCGGGCGGTCTCGATCCGATGTTCGAAGGTATCAAGATCGTCGATACCGACACCCACATCACCGAGGCGCCGGACCTCTTCACCAGCCGCGCACCGGCGGGCTGGAAGGACAAGATGCCGCGCGTGGAGCGGGTCAATGGCACCGACCGCTGGTTCGTGGGCGACCGTGACTTCGGCACGCTGGGCGGCAACGTCATCCGCGCCGACAATAACAAGCTGCTCGGGCGGCTGGCCTTCCCGAAGCTGGAACAGGCGCACCCCGGCGGCCACGAACTCAAGGCGCGCCTGCAGGCGATGGACGACATGGGCGTCCATGCGCAGATCTGCTTCCAGAATTCGGGCGTGACGCAGGCCGGTTCGCTGATGAGCCTGGGCGACCTCGACCTCGCGCTCAAGGTCATCCAGATCTACAACGACGCCTCGGCCGAGTTCCAGGAGACTTCCGGCCAGCGTATCTTCAACATGGCGCACCTGCCGTTCTGGGACCAGAAGGCGCTGGAAACCGAGGCGAAGCGCTGCCACGACATCGGCCTCAAGGGCTTCGTGCTGCCCGACACGCCCGAGCGCGTCGGCGTGCCCAGCTTCAATTACGATTACTGGACGCCGTTCCTCGAGATGTGCGAGGCGACCGGCATGCCGCTGAACTTCCACCTCAATGCGGCGATCGATCCCAACACCCTGACCTGGGAAGGCTTCCAGTTCGAGCAGACGCTGTCGGTGGTGGCGACGATGTTCTCGATCGGCAACGCGGCAACGCTGGGCAACTGGATGGTTTCGGGTCGTCTCGACCGGCATCCCAAGCTCAAGATCGGCCTGATCGAAAGCGGCGCGGGCTGGGTGCCCTTCGCGGTCGAGGCGCTGGAGCACCAGTTCCGCGAAATGCTGCCGATCAAGCGCGACGTGCTCAAGAAGCAGCCATGGGACTACTTCCGCGATCACTTCTTCTGCACCTTCTGGTTCGAGAAGATCGCGCCCAAATATCTGCTGGAGATCATCGGCGTCGACAACGTCATGTTCGAGACCGATTTCCCGCACCCGACCTCGCTCTATCCGGGCGTGCAGGAGCACCTGAAGGACGTCCTGGGCGGTTATGACCACGCCACGCGCAAGAAGGTGCTGCAGGACAACGCGGTGCGTTTGTACAACCTGCCGTTCTGAAGCCGGTGAATCCTCCTCGTTCCGCAGGAATGGGGAGGGGGCCCGCCCGCCCGCGTAGCGGGTGGTGGAGGGGGGAAACCCCTCCGTCAGCCCGTGACGGGCTGCCACCTCCCCGTCGCTTCGCGACAGGGAGGATTTAGTGCCGGTAGAACAGCGTCACGGACGCCACGTGGTTCATTCGTGTGCGTCCGCGGGTCTGATCGATGGTCTGATTCAGATAGCCCAGTTCCAGCGTCGAGGCGCCGGGAAGGCCCACTTCCGCACCGACGAAGCTGCGCAGCTGGTCGAAGCCGCTGCGTGCGCCCCAGTCGGTGTCGTTGAACGCCACGAAACCTTCGGCATAGACCAGCGCGTTCACCGCATCGCTGCCCGACTTGAGCGGATGTTCATAGCGAATCATCTCGCGCAGTCGCCAGCCCACGTCGCGGCCGTCAGAGCGCCAGCGCTGCTCCAGCCGCGTGCGTGACGACAGTTCGCCGCCGAAGGGCTTGCCGAGCGCGAGGTTCAGCTGCTGGAAACTGCGCTCCTCGTTGATGTCGCGTCCGCCGTCGACAGGGGTGATGATATGCGCGTACCCCTGATAGAGCGTCGCCGAGCGGGACAGCTTCACGCCCACCGCTCCGCGCAGCAGCAGCGCGTCGAGGCGCGAGATGCCGTCGCTCATGCGCGGCTGGAACTCGGCGAAATAGACCACGTCGCCGGAGATCGGCCCCATCGCCGTCAGGTTGATCCAGGCCTGCTCGTCCTGCGTCGTCTCTGCATGCGCGAGAGGTGCGCAAAGCGCGGCGGCAGCGATCAGGGCGAGGCGAGCGAGGCACGAATTCATGGCGCGGCGATATGGCTGGAACGTGTCGTATTAGTTGCTGGTGTGTCAGGTCTTATGTCGGATGCGGCGTCACGAAGCCCTCTTTCGCGATGGGCGTTCCCGCACTAGTCTGACCCTCCAATAATAAGCAGGAGAGGTGTCATATGTTCGTGAAGCTTACCGGGGCAGACCGTACCGCGACCGCCATCAACGCCTCGCAGGTCACCTTCGTCTCGCAAGTGAGCGAAGGCACCCGCATCCGCTTCGGCGAGGGGCGCTCGGTCACCGTGGTAGAGCCGCTCGACGAGGTAATGGAGCGGCTGAACAAGACACTGTCCTTCCCGGAGACCTGAAGGGCTATTCCGGTTTCCAGTGCTTCAACCGGGCGCGGACTTCGGAGACGAGGTCCTCGAAGGCCGCGACCCGGGTGATGCCGTAACGCTCGGCGGTGATGTCGACGTTGCCCTTGCGCCAGAAGCCGTCGGGGCACAGCAGCACGATCCTGCCGCTGCGCCCGTGAAGGCCCAGTTCGAGCAGGCTGATCGGGCTCTGCGTGCCGGGCGCAAGGTACATGACGATCACGTCGGCGCTGTCGAGCGCGGACAGTTCCCATTCGACCTGCTGGCGAAAGTGCGGCTCCTCGGCCACGGGCTTCCAAGCCGGGTCCCAGTCCGGGCGGCGTGGGTTGAGGAGGATCGCGGGCTCGTCGGCGAGCGCGGCGATCAGGTCCGCCTGCCAGTCCCGCGCGACGCCCATCTCGATGCTGCCGCCGAGGAATACGCGCGGCCGGTCATGCGAGGCCGGTAGCGGCGTGGGCGATACGATGATCTCGGCGGCGAGCGCGGGCGAGGTGGCGAGCGGCAGGGCCATGAGCGCGGCGGCAACGCTTTTCAGCACGGTCAGAACGAATCCTTCGCGCTGCGCAGCGCCGCGAACGTCGCCACCGCGTCGCCGGGATGCTCCCAGCGCTTCTGGAGCGCCGGGTCGTCGGCACGCAGGAAGGGGTTGGTGCGCAGTTCCCGCTCCAGCTTGGTCGGCACCGTCGGCAGGCCCTTGTCGCGGCGGCGGGTGATTTCCTCGGCGTAGGCCTGGAGGTCGGCATTGTCGGGATCGGCATGGAGCGCGAAGCGGGCGTTCGACGCCGTATATTCGTGCGCGCAGTAGATCATCGTCTCGCCGGGCAGGGCCTTGAGCCGCTTGAGCGACGCCCAGAACTGCTCGGGATTGCCCTCGAACATCCGCCCGCAGCCGAGCGCGAAAAGCGCGTCGCCGACGAAGGCGATGCACGACCCGGGCAAGTGATAGGCTATGTGGCCGTTGGTGTGGCCGCCGACGTCGATCACGAAAGCCTGCCGGTCGCCGATGGTGACCATGTCGCCCTGGCCGACAGCGCGATCGACTGCCTCGATCTTGTCCGCGTCCCCGGCCGGAGCGGTTACCCGGCAGCCGGTGACCGCCTTGATTGCGGCATTGCCGCCTGCGTGATCCGGGTGCCAGTGGGTGTTCCAGATCTGGGTGATCTGCCAGCCCTTCCGGCCCGCCTGCCGCAGATATTCATCGGCGTCAGGGGTGTCAATGCAGACGGTTTCCTGGCTCACCGGATCGTGCAGCAGGTAGCCGTAGTTGTCAGACAGGCAGGGGAACTGGTGGACTTCGAGCATGGCACTCTCCTTGCGAGGGCTATCCTTGCGAGAGCGATGTAGGTCCTCAGTCGGGCTCTGGAAAGGGTAGGGAGAGCTGCCAACTGACGCCATGCACATCGCTGAGCCACGTGAACAGAGCCGCGAACTCGTAGCCGTCCAGCGGCATCATCACCTTGCCGCCTTCGCCCAGGACTTTCGCGGCGTGGCGAAGCTGCGCCTCGTCCTCGCAGTCAACGAAGATCGACGTCGCGGGGGTGAACGTGAAGGCGTGCGGGATCGGGCTGTCGAACACCCGCCACTCGGTGCCGCCGAGCGTGAAGCGCGCGGAAGAGAGCTTGCCCTGCGCCTCACCGCCGGAGTGGCGCTCCAGTTCCGCAACCTCGATGTAATCGGGAAACGCACGCTTCCACAGGATCAGCGCTTCCTGCGCATCGCCCTGGAACATGAGGAAGGGAGTGGCTTGCATGGTTTTCGATCCTTGCCCGGCTCGCAGGAACAAAGCGGGCGGGGCATCGCGGTTCCCCAAAAGCAAAAGCCCGTCCGGATCGCTCCGGACGGGCCTTCACTGTTTCAGCTTCGATGAAGCCGAAGACCGTTCTTACGAACGCGCCTTCAGAGCCTCGCCGAGGATGTCGCCGAGCGAAGCGCCCGAGTCCGACGAACCGTACTGCTCCACGGCTTCCTTCTCTTCGGCCAGCTGGCGGGCCTTGACCGAGAAGTTCGGCTTCTTGGAACGGTCGAAACCGGTGACCATGGCGTCGAGCTTCTGGCCGACCTGGAAGCGGTCGGGGCGCTGCTCGTCGCGGTCGCGGCCGAGGTCCGAACGCTTGATGAAGCCGGTGGCGCCATCGTCGCCAGCCTGGACTTCCAGGCCGCCGTCGCGAACTTCGAGAACGGTGACGGTGACGACCTGGCCGCGGCGCAGGTTGCCTTCGGCAGCCGAGGAGGCGCCGCCGGCGGCCGGAGCGCCACGCTCAAGCTGCTTCATACCGAGCGAGATGCGCTCCTTCTCGACGTCGACATCGAGAACCACGGCCGAAACCTGCTCGCCCTTACGGTGCAGAGCCAGCGCGTCTTCGCCCGAGATGCCCCATGCGATGTCCGACATGTGGACCATGCCGTCCACGTCGCCGTCCAGGCCGATGAACAGACCGAATTCGGTCGCGTTCTTGACTTCGCCTTCGACCTGCGAGCCGACCGGGTGACGCTCTGCGAACGCTTCCCAGGGGTTCTGCTGAGCCTGCTTCAGGCCGAGCGAGATGCGGCGCTTGTCCGAATCGACTTCGAGGACGACCACTTCGACTTCCTGCGAGGTCGAGACGATCTTGCCCGGGTGGACGTTCTTCTTGGTCCAGGACATTTCCGAAACGTGGACCAGGCCCTCGATCCCGGCTTCCAGCTCCACGAAGGCGCCGTATTCGGTGATGTTGGTGACAGTTCCCTGCAGCTTCGCACCGACCGGGTACTTGACGCCTGCGCCTTCCCACGGATCGCTTTCCAGCTGCTTCATGCCGAGGCTGATGCGCTGGGTTTCGCTGTTGATGCGGATGATCTGCACCTTCACGGTGTCGCCGATGGCGATCACTTCGCTCGGGTGGTTGACGCGCTTGTAGCTCATGTCGGTGACATGGAGCAGGCCGTCGATGCCGCCGAGGTCAACGAACGCACCGTAGTCGGTGATGTTCTTGACGACGCCGTCGATGACCTGGCCTTCGCTCAGCTTGTCGATCAGCTCGCTGCGCTGTTCGGCGCGGGTCTCTTCGAGGACGGCGCGGCGCGACACGACGATGTTGCCACGGCGACGGTCCATCTTGAGGATCTGGAAGGGCTGCGGCACGTCCATCAGCGGGGTGACGTCGCGCACGGGGCGGATGTCGACCTGCGAGCCGGG
>Ga0308159_1000814_pt1 | contig 56612 bp, 68 predicted proteins | sample PhyCR1_FD_201040 | JGI IMG/M metagenome (GOLD analysis project Ga0308159, IMG submission 201040) | Phyllosphere microbial communities from UC Gill Tract Community Farm, Albany, California, United States - DLSLC.R1 | ecosystem: Host-associated > Plants > Phyllosphere > Unclassified | place: USA...
AGAAAGGGCCATGGCAGCGTGGGTCTCGGAAAGACGAAAGGGGTCGGCTCCGTGCAGAGCCAACCCCTTGGTATCCATGGTCGGAGCGGCGGGATTCGAACTCGCGACCCTCTGCTCCCAAAGCAGAGATTCAAGGATTACGAATCAACATCTTAGGCGATTTTTGTCTAACCGCGGAAGTCCTGACGGCGCCCGTTTTACGAGGGAAGCAGCAAGTGCGTTAGACAGCGATGTTGCCCGTCAGCCCCACCATCCGGCGCCAAACGCCGAGAGGAAAACCCCCGGGGCGAAAAGCAAGCGGAACAGGCCGGCGCGGGCAATTTCGTCAGGTCGGCCCCCCTTCCAGGAACGGCGCCCATCCTTTAGCGCCAACCACGCTCCCCAGCCGCCCAGCCATGCGCCAAGCACTGAACTGCACTTCCCGACGTCAAGGGGTAACGACGGATGGACTTTTCCGGCAAGGCACAGCCCGGCGAGGCCCAATCCAATCATGAGTGCGACGTCCCGAGCGCTCGCCCACAGGTCGTTGAATACCGCGCGCGACAGCTCGTCGTTACGAACGGCGCGCATCAACAAAGCATGCTGTACAGCGTGCTTGAACATGCCAACCATACTTTCAACCCTCAAAACGTGGACGCGACATTCAGCAGCTTCAGCGCCAGCGTCTCCGCATCGTGACGCATCGCGAAGACAGGGGTGGTGCCGATGCAGATGGCGCCATACCAAATGTGGAAGCCCCGGGCACCGTACCCACGGGCGGCCGCTTCCCGGATGGCGCCTGCGATGGTCGTTGCCGTGAACTCGTCCACTTCCGTGCCGCCGTCCTCGATGTGCACGTCGTAGACGCCGGAGCCAGCCTTGACGATGTTGAGCGATGGGATCATTCGGCATCCTCGGCGGGGGCTTCCATCTCCTCCACGCTGGTGATGGCAAAGCCATATTCGGCGAGCCTCTCCACACGCGTTGCGCCACGCCGTCCATCGGGAATCAGGTCTTGCGACCGCTGCGCTTGTTCAAGAAGCCGCCGGGCCACGTCCTCGACAGTCCATTCCTCCTCGACGGGATGAGAAAACGCCAGCATGGCGCCGTCGGCGCGGGTGGCGGTGTACACCTTGATCTTCGGCATGTGCCCTCCTGTTGTGCCCGGAAGGATAGCTCAGCGGCAGGCGCTATGCCTACCGCCCAGTCACCCGCCGCGGTGCTCGGCCAGCACGTCCTCCACCGCCTTGTTCAGCAGGTACATGTTGCGCTCGATCTCGGCATTTACCTCCTTCACCAGCTCGCGCTTGTTCGGGTCGCCGCCGGCCTGGATCTGCCGCCGCATCTTCACCAGGTCGGACACTCGCTTGTCCAGCAGATTGGCCGCCCCGTCCACGCGGGCCAGCGGCACGTCCAGCAGCACGGCCTCGGCCTCCTCCCCCCTCGCCACCCGCCCCTTGGCCTCGGCCATGCTGGTGTTCACCCGCTTCAGGTTCTCGTAGTAGGACGTGCTCTGACCGTTCACGCCTCGGGTGTTCCCGTAGAACCGCCCCGCCAGGGTAATCTGGTGCGGCGCCAGCTCTTCGCCCGTCACGGCGGCCGTCACCATGTTCCCGGCCTTGGTCAGCTCGCGGCCCACGCCGCCGGTGAACTGGCCGAACAGGTATTCCAGCGCGTCTGGATTGGGGCTCCACTTCCCGGGCTGCCATTCGTTGCCACCGCTGGCATCGTTGATGAGCCGGGCCACCCACCGCGCCGGAGGCGTCACCGAATCCTTGCCCATGGCGTGCCCGGGTTTCGGATCGAGCCCGCTGCGCTGCTCCTTGTAGATCTGCCGCCCGGTCCAGTCCTTGTTCTCCATCAGCGCCACCACCGGGTCGAAGGGCGTGGGCGCCAGCATCTGCATGATGTTGTCGGCCCCGCCGAGCGGGTTGTAGGCGTTGAGGGCGATCATGGCCATGTCCGCCAGGTGGCCGGCGCGGTTCTTCGTCGGATCGTCGTGCATGCCGAACTCGACCAGCTTGCGGCCGATGTTCGGGAAAACGTGGAAGCCCAGCGGCATCGGGATCGCCACGTAGTCCTGCCGGCTCAGCGGGATGATGATGCTGCGCTCCTTCACGAAGTCGGGGATCTTCTTCCACTCGTCGTCAGCACCGCCGCCTCCCATGATGAGCGCGCCCGCCAGCCCCGACAGCATGCCCAGGGCGACCCCGCCGGCCATGACCTTCCGCCCGACGGGACCGGCCAGGGTTTCCAGCATGCGCACGTTGCCCTGGATGGCGGCGTTCAGGAACGCGTAGTAGCTGCCCACCACGGACGTGTTGCGCCCCTTCCGGTTGAAGTTCACCGTGATGTTCTTGGCCAGGCTGGCCGCGGCCTCGCGCGACTGGCCGGCATCCAGCGCCGCCTTGTAGACCGCCAGGCGCGTGGAGGCCTCCAGCGTCTCGTTGAAGTCGGAAAGCCATTCGCCCACGCCGCGCGCCATGCCAGCAGCGCGGCCCTCGCCCTGCTGCTCGAGCGCCTTGCGCAGAGCCGCCGCGCGGTCCTCGGGCTTGGTGTACAGGTCGCGGTAGCCGGTCGTGCCGCCGTCCAGCTGCAGCTGCTCCCAGAGCCGGGCCCACGGCCCCTGCCCTCCACCGCTCTCCCGCCGCTCGCGCCGCAGGTCCTGGTAGATGGCGCCCATGTTGCTGCGGATGTTCTTGAACACCTCGCGCTGCCGGCCCGCCAACGGGGTGGACGACAGCTGCAGCAGCGAACCCTGCACGTCGCGCGCAAGGTTGAGCACGCCGAAAATCGGGTTGTACTGGGTGTTCACCGCCGCGAACCAGCGCGTGAGGTGCCCCATCGTGCGGGTGAAGCGGTCCAGCTCCGTGGCGTCCAGGTTCTTCATCGCCAGCGCCAGGCGGGCCGCCCGCTCGTTGCGCTCGTTGAAGATGATGTGCTTGTCCTTGCCGCCGATGCGCAGCGTCAGCACGTTGTCGCGCAGGCGCGCCCCGATGTCCGGCATGGTGCGCACGAGCCCCGTGTCCGGGTCGATGGCCTTCTTCTTCGGCAGCTCCAGGGACCACAGGGTCTCGTCGGGGTTCTGCGCCGCGAGCACGTAGAGGCGCTTCATCACGTTGTTCTTCTCGCCGCGGGTCAGCGCCGCCTCGCGCTGCATCACCAGGTGGCCAAGGATGTTCGTGACCTTCTCATTGGAGCCGGTGCGGCGCTTGGAGGCGTCGCCCTTCGTGCTGAAGCCCTGGCCGATCGGATGCGCCGTGCTGTCCGGCCGGGCCTCGTCGCGGTGCAGCGGGACGTAGTGCTGGTAGGTCTTGCGCCAGGACTCGATCGACAGGCGATCCATCAGACCGTACTGCTCGAGCGTCTGCAGGGTGATGTTGTTCATCCGGTCCACGCGCGTGGCCAGGGCGTCCATCACCTTGCGCTGCTCGGGGCTGTAGCCCCCCATGACGTTCTTCGCCTCGGCGTCGCTCATGCCGGACAGGGATAGGCGATCCTGCTCCGTGCCCTTGAACGCCTCGGCGCTGTTCCAGCGGTCGGCCTCGGCCATAGCGAGCCCCAGCGAGCGCTGGATGCCGCTGATGACCGAGCCGGACGCCCGGGCGTGCTGCAGCTGCCGGCGCAGGTCCGCCACGGTCTTGGCGGCTTCGGCGCGCTTCTGGTCCAGCTCCTGCTTGCTGGGGTTGCGCTCGGCCAGCACGCGGTTCGCCTCCGGCGCGTGCCGCGCGTGCAGGAAGCGCTCAAACTCCTCCATGCCCACCTCCGCGTCGTTCATGGCGGCCAGAAGCGGCCGCACCTCGTCGCGCAGGAAGTTGGCCGTGCGCTTCGCCACGCGCTTGTGGTACAGCTCCTCGCCGCGGTAGGCGTCGTTCGTCTCGCTGACGGTGCCGTTCAGGGCCTTGATCTGGTCCTGGATGCGCTTGAGGTCGATGAACTTGTCCTGCCAGTTGTAGAGCCAGCTGTCCACCGCCTCGGGGCTGGTCAACTGGCGCACGCGCTCCTGCAGGCGGGCCAGCAGCCCCTGCGCCGGCTGCGCTGCCTGGGTGGCGCCGCCGGCACGGCTGAACATTGCGGTGCCGGGCGGCTGCGCGCCCTTGAAAGCCTCCAGGTCCTTTGCGTACAATACGCGCTGAACGAGGTTTGGAAGTTTATGACTGCTGGCCATGACTGCCTTCAGTTCTCTGGCTTCCTTGCCTCGTTTTTCTTTTGCGAACTGTTCAGCTTCGCGCATCGCCTTGGGATCGATCCCGGCAATCTCCCCCTCCCCCACATAGACGGCCCCGCCGTCGCGCACCATGGCCAGGATGGCCGAAGGCTGCTTCTCCGTCACCGTCGCCATCCAGTGGTGCCGGCCCTTGATGGTGCCCTTGTTGGGATGCAGCGCAATGATGAAGGGCTCACCTTTCGCATTGCTCATCGACGTGACGAAGTTCAGGCTGCTCTCGCCACCGCGACCGCGGTTCCAGATCATCACCATGCGCGGGTCCGCCAGCTCGTCCAGCACGCGCTTCATCTGCGACGGCTTCACGCCGTGGTTGTAGAGCGCGTCCATGGCGTGCACACCGGCGTGCACGGGCAGATCCGGCAGCCCCAGCATCTTCATCACCGCCGTGGATGACGGCAGCACCTCGTAGGTCTTCGTCTCGTCCAGACCGCCGCGCACGAACTGATCGACCAGCCCGGCCCACTTCGCGCGGGCCTGGGCCAGAGCGTCAGCCGGTAGGCTGAAGGCCAGGGCGGGCGCGCCGCCAGCGGGTGCCGGCACTGCGACTGCTTGGCGCCCGCGCTCGACCCAGCCCCGCGCAGGCACGATGAAGTCCCGGACGATCTCGGCGTCCGTCATCCGCAAGGCGGCGAAGCCCGGGATGTGCGCCCGCGCCCAGCTACGCACGGCGGCCACCGCGCGCTGCACGAAGCCCAGCTCGGGGCGGGCCTGCGCCATCTCGGCCAGTACCTCCTCGGCGGCCTGCAGGCGCTGGGCCCGGTCGCTGTAGTCCAGCCCGTACTCCGCAGCCTTGCGACGCACCTCGGCGGGCCGCGCCTGGGCGAGCTGCTGCAGCACCGCATCGAGCCCCGAGCCGAACACCCCGGCGAGCCCGTGATGGCCCAGCGCCTCGTGCATGAGCACGCGGGCCACGTCCTGCTCACGCGGTAGCTGCTCGGCCAGCAGGTACACCTTCCCGCCGAAGTAGAACCCCTCCGGAGAGCCCCCAGCGCCGCGGCTGCGCTGGCTCAGATCGGCATCGCGCACCTGCTGCGGCACCTTCGGGTCGGCCATGTCGAACGCCACCACCACCTCGGGGCCGTTCGCCCACCCAGAGCGGACCGCCGCCGCGGCGGATTCCGTGCGGGCCACGGCCTGGGCCTTCGCCTCGTCGGGCACGGCGGGGGTGTCCTCCATCGTGCGCAGGAAGGCGTCCACGTCGAAGTCATCGGCCGGATTCGCTTCGCTGCTGGACTGCTTCCGCTCACGACTGAACACCGGTCCCGAGGCGATGTCGTCCCCGTACTCGGCAGCCGAGCGCCCTGTCATTACGTTGATCGAATCGAGGGGGCGAACATCCACCTTGGCCAGGGCCGCCGCGATGTTGTTCCCGATAGTGGTGATCCCGCCGAGTTCGTCAGTGGACTCGTCCAGGGAGCCGTCGTGGACCAGGATGGCAGCGCCGGCGTTCGACTCGCTCACTGCCCTGTAAATAGATGCGAGGGCTCCTGTGTTTCGGAGCAAACCGCGCATGCCGTCGCTGACGGGCAGCCACCCGATGACCCGCATCTGAGAATCCAGCAGCAGAACGCCGTCGCCTCCGGCTTGGTGGGATTCCTTTGCGATGCGCCGCGCGGCGGCCGGACTATCCACCACCTCTCGCCGAACGTCTTCGCGTACCTGCTCCCGCTCTACAACCGGCACCATCACCGAGCGCCCTGGCGGTGGCACCGATCCGCTATCGTCAGTTCGCCCGGTTGGTGAAACCCATTGGTACCGATCGTCGGCAACAGCCATCAGCCCCATGGGCTCAATTCCGCTGCCACGAAAAACGTCCGTAAGCAGTTCATTGAGATGACGGTCTGCCTTGGACAGCTTGGGATCACCGCTCGGGTGGTTGTGAGAGAACCAGACGCGAGCGGCGCCTTTGACGCGGATTGCCTCGCCCACGAGGGTGGCCGGGTAGATGGAGGCCTGCGTCAGCGCGCCCTTGAAGCCGCCCACCACAGCCAAGGGCGTGCCCGCCTCGTCGGTCACCAGCGCATCGAACCGTTCGACGGCAGAGCGCGTGAGGTACGCAGTGGCTTGCGCCGCTTCTGCAGGGGTCAGGACTTCGTTCGTTCCGAGGGCTTCTTCTCCACGCCGGCCGATGATGGTGCGGACGGTGTATTTTCCGGCGGGAGCAGGCGTGTCGCCTGGTAGGGCTGCAGCGGCTGGAACGTCCCCACCGGGGGCGGCCGAGAGCCATCCGCGTGGACGCTTTCGCTGGGGCGCCGGTACCGGATCGCCAAAGAGGTCGGTTTCGTAGGCATTGAGAGGACTGTAGCCTCGGTCCGGCTCGCGTGCTACCGCGGGCTGGTCAAAGACACTGCCTTGCCCAGTAATCCCGTCTTCCGGCGCTTGGCCCAGCTGGAAGTTCTCGGCGCTGGCCTCCATGCGGCTGGCCACCTCGCGGCGCTCGCGCTCGGCACGCGCATCGGCGTCGGCCTTCGCGTCGGCTTTCGCCCGGGCCTGGGCGGCCTCCTGCTGCGCGTCTTCGCGCGCGGTGACTTCCCTCGGGGTGTAGCTGGAAAGCTCGAGGTCGGACGCTACTGTGCCACGGCCGTCTTCTGCAGCTCGGCGATCGCCTTGCCCATCCGGCTGTCCGCCGGGATCTTGGGCATCTTGCCCTTGGCGGCGTCCGCCATTTTCATCAGGGCTCGGCCCTGCTCGATCTGGTTCCGGTCGCCGTGCTTGCTGCCCTGGCTCATCAGCACGGCGGCCAGCAGGGTCGCGGCCAGGGGCTCCTCGCTCGCCTTGCGGGGCTGCGGGTGCGGGTTGTCCGGAAGGTTGGGGGCTTGCTGCATTGCTGGTCTGGGGGGTTGGTTGGCCGCTCAACGCGGAAAGGATGGCGTCAGGGCCGACCTGCTCGCCGAACATATCACCGCCCGCGCGCGTCGCCAAGGCCGCGGCCATGTATTCGCGCAGGGAATCGATCAGCCGGTCCCGGCCCACGGCCCGCGTCAGGTACTGGCCGGAATAGAGCATGCGCAGCACACCCACGGTCATGGGGTCCGGCACGTCGCCCGTCACCATGTCCACCTGGTTGATCGCGTCGTAGAGGGATGCGCGCTCGCGCCGCGCCTTCTGCACCAGCCGGATGGCCTGCAGCAGGTTGCCCGTCACGTCCACCTGCGGGTTCACGGCGCCGGCGGCGGCCGCCTGGCGCAGGTTCGCCCACTCGCCTGCCACGTCCTTCAGGGCCTCGCCAATGGCGCGGATGTCGTTGTCCGTGCTGCCGAACATGGATTCCACCAGGTCGCCATCGCTGTAGGCCTTGTGCACGAGGGCCGCCTGCAGCCGCACCACGCCCGCGGGCGAGAGCGCGCCGCCGGCATCGAGCATGCCCGCCACGTCCTGGCCCTCGGCCTGCAGCTTGCCGACGAACGCCCGTGCGAAATCGCGGTTCGCGGCGCCGGCCAAGTCGCCCGACTCGAGCACATCGAGCACACCGGCATCCAGCAGCGCCGCGTCCGTGGCGGCCTGCTCGGCGGCCGACAGCCCCAGGGCCTGGCTCTGGCTCTTGGCGCCCATGTTGGTCTGGTTGTCGCGCTCCGAGTAGAGGCGCACCAGCATGGGCGCGCGCATGCCGGCGATCACCTGTGGGTCGATGCCGTGCAGGGCGCTGTCGGCCATCAGCTCCTGCCGGTAGCTGTCGGCCGTGCCGCGCTCGTAGGCCGCACGCAGGCCCGCGGTGCGCCCGTTGTTCAGCGCCTTCACCGTGCCCGGGTGTGCGGCGTCGAAGAGCGGGTTCACGCCGCCGTCCGCGAAGTTGGACGGCTGAACGTCGGCGGCTTCCATGGCGGCGTACTGGAACGGCACGCGCTGGCCGTCGCTCATCACGGCCGTGTCGCTGCGGCCGATCGCATGCGCGGCGTGCACCTGGTCGCCCACGGCGAACACCATTGGGGCGCCCGTCTCGGGGCTGCGCGACGGGCCCAGGCGCATGTAGTCGGGGCTCTGGGCCATGCCCTGCATCTGCACCACACTGGCCGGCCGGGCCCGGTCGCGGTTCTGGATCTCGGGAGTGGCCGCGCCCACGGCGCCGGTGCCTTCGGGGTTCGTGCCGGCGCGCTTCGTCTTCACGGCGGCCCATTCGTTCTGGAGGCGATCCCACGCGGGCGAGCCCCGGCGCAGCCGCGCCACGTTCTCGCCGCGCTCGGCCACGAACTGCGGCCAGGTCTGCGCGCGGGCGGCGCCGGGCTCGAATGCTTGCGCCGCCTCGGCAGCAGCTGCGGCGACATCGCCATCCTGTGTGTACACCGACTCGGCGCGCACGCGGTCCTGCAGCTCGCCCAGCGGATCTGCCACCGGCCGGCGATAGGCACGCTCGAATTCCTGCCGCTCCTGCGGCGTGAGCCGATCCGGGGCGGCCGGTGCCGCGGCAGCGTCAGGCGCAGCACCATCGGCCTCGGCCGGCCCGGCGGGCGCGGCGCGCGCGGTGGCCACCAGGTCGGCGGCCTCGCGCTCCACGAAGCGCTGCACATGGGCCGGCATGCCGCCGCCCTCCAGCCGGGCCAGCAGCTCCACCGCGTTGCGCCGCGTGTCGCCGCTCGAGCGCTGGGCGACCGCCCGCAGTTCCTGCTGCAGCTGGCTGCCACCCTGGGGAGCCCCCGCAGCGCTGGCATCCCCGGGCTGGGCTGCTTCTGCCGCAGGCGCGGCTTCGGGCTGCGGCGCCGCGGCGCCGGCCGCTTCCTCGGGCGTCTCGCCGATGGCCTCCAGCTCCTCCTCGCGCGCAGCCGCCCGCTCCACGCGCTCGGCCAGCACCGCACGCTCGGCCTTCTGCTCGGCGCTCAGGCCCACGCTGCCGTCGATGACTTCCAGTTCAGCCAACCGGGTGACGGCCGCGGCCGTGTCGGCAACGTCGGCCGCCGGGCCCGGCGGGCGTGCGGGCTGCTCGGGTAGGGAGTCGGGGAGCATGTCTTCCGCAGGGGTGCCCGCCTCTGCCGGCGGCGCCCCCTCCTCCGCCTTGGCGGCGGCATCACCACGGCGCAGCGCGGTCATCGCGCCGGACACGCCCGCGCCCGGCGCCGAGCCGATGGCCGTTTCCACGGCAGTGCGCCCGACGTTCCGCGAGAACGGGCGCTGGTCGATGTCGCTGGCCTGGTAGTTCGTCGCGACCTGGGGCAGCACCTCCTCCGCCTGCTCGCCCAGCAGCTCCGCCGCCGCGGAGCGCGTGCCGGCCGCCAGCCCGCCGCGTGCGCCGCCGCCCACCACGGCATGCTCCAGCCCGATCTTCCCGGACAGGAAGCCCGTGGCGGCGCCCACGGCGGCCGGCAGGCGCGAGCGCTCGAGCGCCATGCGCTCCGCATCCTCGCGGCTGTGGCCCTGCTTCACGAGCGCATCGCGGATGTCCTCGAAGGCCTCGCCCCGGGCGCCGCCCGCGTTGAGCACGGCATTGGTCACGCCCGCCGCCGTGGTGGCTGACCCTGCCGCGACGGCCGCGCTCGCGCCGCCTGCGAGGCGCGCGACCTGCGCAGCCTTGGCCACGGCCACGCCCGGGAGCATGCTGGGCAGGTTGGTGGTGACGAACCGCGCAACCAGCGCCGGATCGCTCCCGTAGGCCTTCGCCGCGGCCACGGCCTGTTCCACGATGGAATCCTGGTTCGCATGTGCGATCTGGGCGTCCGCGTCGGCGACCTTGCGGCGCAGGGCCTCGCTCTGCTCCCCACGCCAGTGGTCTGCGTTGTCCCGGAAGAAGGACGCAACCCCAGACTGCGGCGCGATCAGGTTGGGCACCGCCCCGGCGATGTTGTTCACGCCCTCGGCCAGCTGCACCACGGTATCGGTCGCCGCCTCACCCCAGGTGCGTTCTGCGGGCTTCTTGGGCTGGGGCTTGAAGCCGGCCATCTCGAAAAGGTCGGAGCCGCCGCCGGCCGCGGCATCACCATCACCTCGCGCCATCGCGAGCAGGTCTTGTGTCATGTGAACCTCGGGTATGGAATTCCGGACGAGGTTGGCAGGCTTGGCACCACGCCGGCACCGCCCTGCTACATTCGTTGAGCGAGACTCAGCTCGTTCCGGGCCCAGAAGCCCAATGAATGTTTTATCGGAGGAGGAGAAGATGACGACTTCTAGTTACCAGCCACACCAGTGGGTTTGCGATGTCTGCAAGAAGCCGATTCAAAAGCCGGAAGATGGCTATGTAGTATGGAACGATGACGGCCAGGGTCCGAAAGACATTCTGGTTATTCATCAGGGAAGATGCGACGACGACTCGCGCGAAAACTCAGCGGCTCTCGGAGATTTTCTTGGTGCGAACGGCATGGCTAGGCTCACAGCAATGATGAGCTACGGCCCTCTGATCGGCGATTCAAAACGTACCATTGCCGATCTGGCCGGCTTCACAGATTTTTTCCGCAGAATGCAATTGCCATACTATGAAGAGGCAAGGCGGAAATTTAAGCATCCGGATGTGCGCGCAGACTTCCACGGAGCCAACGAGATAGCCCCGTACCTCCCAGAAAACCTGAAATCCATTTCCGAATATCCGGACGCATAATCCGCCATGAAAATGAAGCTCAAACTATCAGCCATCGCCCTTGTAAGCTCGCTCGCTACAGGGTGCGTGAGCACGACCAGCGTGATGCAGATGGGTCCGAACACCTTCACTGTGAGCGCCACCGCAGACGGCATGCGGCCTGCCACCCATGCTCGCGAGCAGGCTCTGCAACTAGCCAACGAGAAGTGCGCAGGGATGAAGAAAACCATTCGGGTCGTTTCCGAAAAATCGGAAGCAACCCGTCTGGGCATCGACACCACCTACACGCTGAACTTCGCTTGCGAGTAGGTGTGCGCGGGGATTACTTGTAAATCCCCCGCTGCTGCAGTTCTTTGACGACCTCTTCCACTGTCATGCCGTATTTCTTGGCCGTGGCGGCAAGATTTTCCTGCGACATTGCGTTGCGGACTTGAGCCTTGACCGTATCGCCCGCTCGGCGCGCGGAGCGGTCCTGTTGCACCTTCGCGCGGTTGAACCGCACGAGCCCTTCATCCACGTCTCGGATGGAGGGGTTATCCGCCATGAACTCCTTGAATTTCTGCTCCTCCTCCAGGTTCCGCTTCACCTTTTCCTTTCCCGTCAACGGGTCGATCGTCGTATCTCCAAAGGCTTTCTGCACTTTGGTCGGGTCGAAGTCATATTTCAGCTTGGAGGTGTCGGAGCCTGGCGTCTGAAGAAGACCAACGCGCACACCCCGCAGTTGCGTCGGTGTCATGTTGGGATCCGTTTCACGGGCCAGCGCCTCGCGCACGTCGCGAAGCTCGCGCTTCTCTGCCAGGCGCTCACCCCGGTCAGCCATGGCCAGGCCGTGCGCTGCCGCCGCCCGGCCGTCGGCATTGTCAGCTCGGCGATCAGCATTGTCCGCGCGGGCCTCGGCGCGCAGCCGCAGTTGGTTCTGCAGCTCGTGCTGGCTGTATTGGTAGAGCGCCATCGGATCGTCCAGCGCCTTCAGCATGGCCAGCGCCTCGCCGCGGTCTTTGAGCGTGATGGGCGGCATGGGCTTCCCGTCCAGTCCGGTGCGCTGAACCAACAGCTGGCCTTCCTTCCCCGCCTCGATGCCAGTCACCTTGTCGCCGCTGGGCACGAACCGGTTGTAAACATCGGCCAGCTGGGTGTAGTCGCCCACAGCCAGTGCGGCAGCAGCCTTCCCTGCCGCTTCCTTCCGCTCGGCTGCCTGCAGCTGGATCTGGATGTGGCTCTGCGCCATGTGATCCTTGGCTGCCTGGTCCGCCTCTTTGGCGTAACCCGCTTGTGCGAGTGCCAGCGCACGTTCCCGCGTGTTCGCCAGGTAGTCGTCCGCAGTGGCTTGGCGCGATTGACCATCCGGCCCGACGAGCGCCTGCTTCAGCTTCGCACCCATCTCCGCGTCGATTCGCTCCACGCTGTCCTCGCGTGCCCACTGCTTCTCCTCGCGCCCCTGCTTCCGCGCGGCGAACAGCCCCTGCTGCGCCTGCAGGCTCATCTGCATTCCCTTGGCAGGGTCCGTGCGGCCCACAACATCGGCGACAGCCTGCAGGCGCAGACCGGTCTGCTGCTCCCGACTCATCGGGCCGGGGGTCCGCTGGCCCAGGTAATCCGTGAAGTTGCCACTCATGGGCACCGTCTTCGTTTCGCCGGCGGTGTTCTTCGCAATATAGGCTTTCGTGGCCTCATCGAAACTCACGTTGTCGAAGCCCTGCTTCACGATGGCGTCGAGCTGCTGGCCATCCTCGGGCGTGAAGCCCTTCGATTCCATGGGTTGCGCTTTGGCGATCTCCGCGATCGCCTCTTTCTGCTCGTTCTCTTCCTGGATCCCCTTCCCGAGCTGATACGCCTTGAACATGTTCATCGCGAGTTGCTGCCCTGCGAGCAATCCGTTTGCCTTTGCGCTCATGAAGCACACTCCTTCAGTTCATCATCCAACTCCTGCATCCGCCTTGCCAGTTCGGCTCGGATCGTCTGCAGGCCAATCCTGTATTCCGGCAGCACCTCGGGGTGCCGCTGCTTGAGGTATGCGGCCTTGCCGTCGTCCCACCACGCCGTGCAGTGCAGGCACTCCGGGGCGCTGATTGCCCGGAAGGTGTCGTATACCGGGTTGCGCGGCACTCCCACCTGCTCGAGGTAGGCGAAGACATCCGCGTGGCTCCAATCCAGCAGAGGCAACATCACCTCGTAGGGGTCGCCCGCACCCGTATCGGGCACCTGGCCGGTGTCGGCCAGCTTGGTTCCGCGGATCACCAGGTCTATGCCATCCGCCAGCATGCGTTCGTGCATGGGCCGCATGAGGTTGTTCCAGCAGCAATCCATGCGACTGGCGAGAGAAACGCCGCTCATGCCGTACTGCCGCCCGATCCAGCTAGATTGAGCAGTGGTAACGTCGCTGGGCATCCCGTTGGCGGTGCGCCACCCCATCACGTCGCTGCGGATCTCACGGAAGTCAGGTATCCATCCCCGAACCTGCTCCACCACCGCAACCGTTTCGGGGATGGTGTCCCCGGTGTGCAGCCAATACACTGGCAGCCCCTCCTCCACGAGGTTTCGAAGAAGGTACAGGCAAGCCAGCGAGTCCTTACCGCCGCTGAAATGCAGCGCCGGCCTCCGTCCCTCCAGCCTCTTTGCGAGAGCGGCGAGAAAATCGTCGGGTGGGGCGCTCATCAGATGAACAGGGCCACGCCAGTGCCGACGGCACCCAGCACAGTGTTCGTCGTTGAGGTGCCATTTGCTTGGGACTGCTGGTGCGCCTGCGACTGCTGGGCCCACATGTTCCCTGCACTGTTACCTGCCGCATTCGCCGCGCCAGCGGCTTGCCCATACCCCGAATTCAGCCCCGCCAGCCCGTTGGTCGCGATGGTCTGCCCCGATGTGCCGAAGCCGGCCGTGGCGGCCGTGGTCTGCATGCCCATGGTGGGATAGCCGGCAAGGGCGTTGCTCGCGCGGTCGGTCAGCGATCGCCCCTCGGCGCGGGCGGCCGTGCGCGCGCCGTTCTTGGCCTGCGTTAGTGCGAGCCCCGTCTGTGCCACCAGCGCGTTGCCTGCGGCGCCGTATTTCCCGTCCGCAGGATTGATGCCCATGCGCGACATCTCCGCGGCCTGGGTGCGCTGCGCGCCGGTGTACGCCTGCGACACATCCGCTGCGGCCTGACCCGCCAGCTCCTCGCGCTTCGCCTCCGTGTTGAAGGTCGCCGCGTCCTGGATCATCCGGTCCTGCTGGCCGGTCAGCTGGTCGCGGCGCCCCAGGGCGTACTCGCGATCCTGCTGCGACTGCTCCCAGGCCTTGCGCGAAGTGTCCAGCGCGAACTCGGTCTGCTGGCGCTGGATTGGCGCCATCTCGTTCGTGTTCGCGATGATCTGGCGGACCATATCGTCCTGCACGCCGAGCTGGCGTACCTGGGCTTCCACCAGCCGCGGGTCGGGCGCGGGCGTGCCGCCACCCTTGCCGCCCTCCACGGTCATGCCGCCACCGGCCCGGGGCCGGAAGGCCTGGTCCGGGAGGAGATCGAAATCAGTTCGATGCCAGCGAGACATACCTGCAATCCTTCTTCCACATCACGTACAGAATCACGTCGCCGCCGTCGGGCGCCGCGCCGCGCAGCCGGGCCTCGGGCTGCCATCCCAGGTGTTCATTCAGGCGCTGGGCCGCCAGGTTGCTCTCGAGCACGTAGCCGCTGATGCGCTCGCACCCGCACACCACGAAGGGGTAGGCGAAGCCAGCCCGCAGGAACTCGCGCGTCATCCAGCGCGCGCCGGGCGCGCCGGCCAGGTGCACCCACAGGTTCCGGCCGTTGAACCCCTCATAGACGGCGCCGGCCACCAGCACGCCGTCGCGGCGCAGGCCGATGGCTTGCTGCCCCTCGCACGCGGCGAAGCCCGGGATATGCTCGCGCATGAACGGCAGCACCGCCCGAAGGTCGTATTCCAGCGCGTGAACAGTCATGGCCCGAAGGGTGGCAGGCTTGGTACGGGCTACCCGGGCGGGGCTGGCCAGTCGATCGCACGCGGGTCGCCCTGCCCCGTCACGTCGCGCAGCGCCTGCCGGTAGTCCAGCCAGGCCTGGCGCATGTCGGCCGGCGTGGGCGCATCCGGCAGCACCCGCCAGTCGCACGCGCGCAGCAGTTCGTCTCGCCTCGCGCGGACGTGGCCCCACAACTCGGCCGGGTCCGGCACCCACTCCAAGCGCTCGAAGTCGAACGTGTGGCCCTGGCCCGGCCGCGGCGGGAACGGCACCGGCGCGCCGGCGGCGTGGCTCCAGTAGTGCGTCATGGGAAGCACGTCGGCGCCCACGGCCACCCAGCCCTCCGGGCTGCCCATGCCCGGCGGCACGTCGGCGATGCGAAAGATGGTCGCGAGGTCCGGGCAGCCCGGCACTTCCCGCAGCTCGGCGCAGCGGCGCTGGTTCATCGTTTTCCTCCTGTGGCGGTGATGGTGGTGCGCGCCACGGTCAGCTGCTGATTCGCGCCGGGCCCAGAGTTCGGACTGACCACCTCGATGTCGTAGAAGTGGGTGGCATCCCACCAAGGGGCGTCGAAGCCCACCACGACGATCTGCGATGTCCAGCCCCCGCGCATGGACGTGGCAGCGTGCGCGAACCGCACGCCGTTGCGGCGCAGGTGCACTACCACTGTGGCGTCGCCGCCGAGCGGATTCACTTCGGCGTAGGCCGAGAGCGTGATGCCCGACGAGTTCGCCGGCATCGGCAGGTAGAGCCCCGCACCACCGCCGCTGCCACCGGCCGGCACCACGAACCCTCCGGACTCGCCGAAGGACATAGCCGTCACTGCCCCGCCCTGCACCTGCAGCGTGCCGATGGCGGCCTGCCCGATGTAGGCCGTGCCGATCGCGGCCGTGTCCATGAACACGCCGATGTTGTTGCTGGTGATGCGCTGCAGCCGGTTCACGAAGTCGGTGGTCTGCATCACAGAGCCGTCGGGCAGGCCCACGGTGTCGCCGATGCGCACCATGTCGCGCCGCGCCAGCGCCCCGAGCCCGTTCACCTGGGCCGCCTGCAGGTTGCGCAGCCACTGCGCGTCCATGCCGTTGGCGGACAGGATGACGTTGCCGGCGTTGTCGCGCACCGTCAGCCCTCGCGTGTCCACCTTGCGGGCCGCCACCGTGCCGTCCACCAGCAGATCGCCGCTCAGCACCGCGCCGGGGATGGTCCAGGCGTAGCCCATCCAGTGCCGCGTCTGGGTGAAGGATCCGCCATCCGTGATCGTCACCCCGTCGCCCAGCACCAGGTGGTTGTTGTTGGGCGCGCTGCCGCTGTAGCCCAGCGCCTGCCAGATGGCTTGCCGGGCCGTGGCGTCGCTCCAGCCGCTGCCGCTCGCCATGAGCAGCAGGGAGCCCCGCATGCCGTCGGCGAGCGTGCGGCCCTGTCCGTCCACGCGGAGGTTGCCCTTCACATAGACGTTGGCCTGCAGGTAGATCCCGTTGCCGTCCACCCCGAACACCACGTCCTGCGGCCGCGGCGTGCGCAGCAGCCCCCCGCTGTAGTTCGGCGCCACCACGGCGAACTTGTCGGCCAGGATGATGAAGGCGCTGGTGGTCTGGCCATCTCGCTCCTCCGCCGCGATTCCAAAGCCGGCGAGTGCCCCGCCGGCCTGCACCTTGAACGTGTACTGCGCGCGCAGCCCGTCCGAGTAGCTGGCGAGCACAGTCATTTCCTGCTCGAGGCTCGCGCGCCCGGGCGTGCCGTCGCGATAGTACTTCCCAAGCGAGGCCTGCAGCTGCAGCACGTTGGTGGCCATGGCGCGCTGGCCGTCGCTCCACGCCGCCTGCGTGGCGCGGATGCCGGCGCTGGCCTGTTGGAGGCTGGCCGTCACCTCGCGCACCTGGCGCGCGAAGCTGCGCTCGTTCGTCTGCACGATGGTCTCCAGGTCGCGCACCTCCGCACCGCGCTTGGCGGCCTCGTCGGCGATCGAGCGCACCAGCTCGTCGCGGATCTCCTTCGCAAGGTGGTCGAACCGCGTGGGGTCGTCCAGCGTCTTGATGAGGGAGCGGAACAGCTGGGAATCGATGATGGACCGGGCGAAGCGCTCGATCTGCACGGTGGCCGACAGCCCGCCGCCCAGGTCGATCACCGTTTCTCCCGGGCCGGGCTTGCGGTCCTTGTCGAGGATGTCCACCAGCCCCTGGATCCCACCCATCGCGTCGCGCAGCTCGCGCAGCGTCACGCCGCTGTCGAATTCGTTGCCGCGCGCGCCCGCGCGCACCTCCAGGTGCTCGGTTACGGCCTGCGCCCAGTTGGCCAGCTCCTTGTCCTGGGCGTTGAACCGCGGCAGGCCCGGAAGGCGAGCCGCGCCCGTGTCGATCTTGCGGCTGTTCGTCATAGACCCCGCAGCTCCGCGGAGGTCGAGCACAGCACCACGGACGTGACACGCGCGGCGCCCTGGATCTCCACCTGGTGCTCGAGCCACCGCCCCGGCGGCAGCCGCTGGGGCTGCAGGTTCGTGAACGTGGCCGTGTGCTGCAGCACGCCGTCGCCCCACAGTCGCAGCGTGATGGGGTGCGCGTCGTCCTGCTGGCCGTAGACCTTCGCCCACGCGAGCGGCTGCTGGCGCGGCTGCGTGGCGATCCCCGTGCGCCACCGGCCCGCGCGGCCGGCCCCGCCGGTGAAGCACTCGAGGATGTCCGAGCCCCGGGCCAGGTACATCAGGTCGTTGAGCTTGTCCACCCACACGGCCGAGCCCGACAGGTCGATGCGGCCCAGCTTCATGCCGTCCTGCATGTTGCACGCGAGGCAACCGCCGCCCGCGCCCGCGTAGAACAGGTAGTAGACGCCTTCGTGTTCGGCCGCGAACATGCTGGCCGGCTGCATGGCCTGCCAGTCCTTGCGCGCGATCAGCTGCCGGGACACCACCTCCACGCCACGGGCGCTCGCCAGGCACAGCCCGTCCGGCGACGCGTAGAGCACCCCACCCTGCACGCCCACCACAGACCGGCGCGAGGCGCACGCCTGGTTGCTATCGAGCCGCTGGGCCGACATGGAGGCCGAGTGCGCGCCGGTGATGAAGTAGGGATTGCCGGCCGTGCCTACGAACAGCGTCTGGTCGAACACGGCCATGCCCACCACGGGGAATTCGGTCGTGACCTGGTATTCCACCGGCCAGGCGTAGGGCACGTAGGGTTCGCAGAACGCCACCGTGTTGTCGATGAATCCGGCCATGATCCCGTTGGGCATGCCCACCAGCCCCCGCAGGTAGGGGTTGGCGCCCACGCTGGGCTTCAGCTCGCCATCGAATTGGCCGTCCATGCGATACGGCGGCGCCGCCCAGGCGAACTGCGGCTGCAGGCTCTCCAGCTCCTCGCTTGCCTTGTCGTCCAGAAAGGCTGCTACCGCGATGGGCATTTCCTGAACCAGCTGCCAAGCCGCTGCGGTCCCGGACGTGTTGCTGCGGTACAGCCGCCATCTCGTGATGAACCGCTCCGCGTAGCTCTCCCCCGTCATGAGCCTGGGCCGCTGCACCGTCACCGTGTCGTTCGCGTCCGCCTCCAGCAGGTCGGACAGCGGCGACGGCTCCGATTCTTCGCCCCAGTCGGTGACGAAGGCCACGACGTAGTAGCGCGAGGACACCACGCGGTCCACCGTCTCGCCGGCCAGCTTCGCCACGCCGCCCAGCTTGTCCACCCAGGTGCCCACCACCGCCACGTCCTTGGTCAGCGCCGTGAACTGGCTGGTCAGCTGGGTCTGGATGCTCGCCACCAGCGTGGTGCACCGCTGCTGGATCTCCACCAGCCGCGCGTTCAGGCTCGCGGCCTGGGTGGATGCCGCATCCTTCCCGGAGGTGTACGTCTCGAGCGCCAGGAAGTAGGCCTCCAGATCCTTGCGGTACTGGATCCAGGCCGACGACTCCACGAGCTCGGTGCTGTCGCCGCCCGTGGACTGGTATTGCGGCACGGACGGCTCTTTCGGCCGCACCGGCGCGGAGGCAGGCGCGGCCCAGCTTTTCTCCAGCGCCAGGGTCGCGAATTCCTTCACCAGCTTGTCCAGCTCGGAGCGGGCGGCCGCGCACTCCGCGCCGGGGGCCACCGCCTTCTCCGCCAGGTCCGCCACCTTGCCCGCCAGGTCCGCCGTCAGCACCGTCTCGCCCGCGCGCTCGCCCGCGATGGATGGGAATTCGTGCAGCTGCAGCGCTTCCAGCAGTGCCTCGCGGCGCAGCGGGTAGCTCGCCGGCATGGCAGCCACCGGCACGGCCCAGCCCCCACCGGTCCGTGTGGCGCCCAGGCGGGTCATGTCCATCTGGGTTGCGGTCGCGCGCGCAGTCGTCACCACGGCGTAGAGGTTGCCCGGCGCCACGCCGCCGCCCACGGCGGTGGACAGCGAGAGCCCGTAGCTCGAGCTGGGGCCGGTGTGGGCCTTGCCCGCGGCGTCCCACCGCACGGCCTCCTGGTTCCCCTCCGCTTTCACGAACGTGGCGAGCAGGTCGTCCAGCATCAGCTGCGCCAGGTCGCCATAGAGCCATGTCCGCGCCTCCTCGGGCGTGAACTCGTCCACCACCTGCAGCTTCACGGTCGGCTTCACCGGCCGGGCCACGCCCAGCAGCCGGTCGTTGCCGCGCGCGTCCACCACGCGAGGACGGGCGCTGCCGTCGTCGGTGGTGAAGTAGGTGCGCTCCGTGGCCTCGTCGTTGATCTGGCCCTTCACGAAGGACAGCTCCTGCGCGTAGGACCGGATGGCTGCGGCTGGGTCCTTGACCACCTCGCCGTTCGCGTTGCGCGCCATGCGGTGCAGCGTGCGCGCGCCGGCCACGCAGGCCGAGTGCCGGCGGTCGGCGGCCATGGGCCAGAACTCGCCACTGGGCAGGAAGAGGTTTTCATTCACCCGCGCGAGGTCGCTGCCCAGGGCGCGATCGGAAACGCTGGGGGCTTCGCCGCCGAACGCGGCCAGGCGGTAGATCGTCATGCCCGCCAATCTGGCAGGCTTGGCACGCGCGGACTCAGGTCATAGAGCGGCCGCCCGGATGAACAGCGCATCCAGCCCCGCATCATCCAGCCCTATTGCCGGACCCAGTTGCTGCACCAATGTCGAAGCGCGCTCAACGGTGGCGCGAAACTGCCAATCGATTTTGGCCACCGACCGCTGAGGCTCCGGCATCGCATCGATGGCGGCGTTGACCGCGACCAGCAGGCCCGCCTCGAGTAGCGCGTGGCGTGCTTGGGCCATAGACACGCTCGCCGGCACGCGAGTTCGCGGCGGAACGTATGGGGCCGGCACTCCGCCAGCCTCGCACCATGCGTCGAACGCTCGGCGCATCTTGTTGTCAGGATCAGCCGGGACTGACCATATGGCGCCATCGTTATCGGTGTAGAGCACCGCTTTGGTGGCCGTAAGGGCGTAAGGCGTCGTCATTAGTAAATGTCCGCGTCGGCAACAAATCCGACGTTGGTCGCGGTCGAGAAGAAGTAGGCATCCCCAGCGGCTGCGGCGTTGGCAAACAAGGTTACGTGTGACTTGCTGACAGAGCTAGGAGCGGGCTGGCCGCAGTTCCCGGTGACCCATGCACCCACCATGGAAACCGATGGCGCTGCTCTCATCTCGACGGGCCACGGCATACTGAAATAGATGGCTGATCCCCCGCCGGGTGCCCCCCGCGCGGGGAACGCCGCACCTCCACCGGACCCCATAAACTGGTTGCGGTAGCGCTGGCACAGCGCCAGTTCCTGCGCATAAGGGCGTGGCACATACCGGCTGCGCCCAGGTGCAGACAGGCAAATGGCAGTAACCCGCACCGTAGCCGGTGAAGCACTGCCGATGTTGCTGATTGCATTGCCTGCCAAGAAATTTCCAGACACCCACGCACCGATTGTTGCCGTCCGAAACGTTGCCGCCGCCTGGATCGTCACCCCTACACGTAGCCCGGTTCCATTGGTCGAATTCCACGTTCCATTTGCAGGCGCCGGAACACTGACGGTGAAGCGCTCTACACCGCTACCCGTGTGGACAAGAGGAAATACGCACGACTGTGTGAAATCGTAGTTGCGTAGGGTCAGGAAGTAAGTGCCGGCCGCAGCCGTGTCGAGGGTAACCCCAATTTCAACTGGGCGGCCTTGTGCAGTTCCCCAGCGGTAGCGTGCAGTCGCATAGCCTTCCAAAGCTGTCTCAAAAACCAGCAAATCCCCATTTCCTGGAGTGCCGGTCGCTGCAGTGATCGCAATCTGCACGGCTTTTCCTGTCCCCTCGACGCCGTTCTGCTCGACAACAGAAACCACAACGGTCCCGCCGCCAGTGCGGAATGCTGTAAATCTGTCGATGAACCGCGAGTAGGTCCCACTGGCCAAGGTTTGGGCGCCAATTGCAAACTGATCGATTTCAAAGCCGCCGTTGATAATCTCGTTTGCACTGGTCGCTGCGTTGTCCAGCGCAGTCTGCAGGCCCGCAACAGTGGCGATTGCCTGTGTCCCGGTATGGGTTGCCCGGTCCCGGAGTTGCGCATCGGCGGCGTTCGCCGTGGCGCCGTAGCCCACGCCGTCCAGCTTGGTCTTGTCGTCGGCCGAAAGAAAGCCAGCCGCGCCGGTGCTGGCCACAGGATGCGCGCCACCGCCGGCCCCAATGTGCGCAGAAATCTGGCCCTGCAGCTTGCCCAGCGCCACCAGCACCGAATCGGCCGCTGCGATGACGGTGGCGGCGGCCGTGCTCAGGCCCGTCAGGACAGAGGCGCGCACGTCCGCTCCGAAGTCCCTCCACGTCTTGTCCCCGCGCCAGTACTGGCCGCCCGAGCCCGCAGCGATCACGGGCTCCTTGGCATCGAGGCTCGCCTGCAGGTCCGTCACGGTACTGATCGCCTGCACGCCGGTATGGGTGCTGCGGTCGCGCAACTGGGAGTCCGGCGCGTTCTTGGTGGCTTGCTCCGCGACCCCGGCGAGCTTGGCCACATCGGCGTTCGTGTAGTCGTTGTCGCTCAGGCCCTTGCCGGCCACCTTCTCCACCTTGCCCTCCATCTGGGCGACGGTGGCCATGGGCTGGGCGAACCCCGGATTCGGATAGCTGCCCGAAAGCACGCCGCCCGCGGCCCCGGTGGGCGTACGCGAATCGGACATGCGCGGGTCGGTGGTCTGGGCGTACTGGCTGATGCCGCCGGCCGTGAGCCGCAGTTCCACCAGGTCGCCGGACACGTAGGCCCGCGGCGTGGTGCCTTCCTGCCCGCGCAGCACGGTCAGGCGGCACTCGCCCACCACAGAGTTATCCACCCCGGTGACGCGCAGGATCTCGTAGTCCGACTCCAGGGTGCCAGCTCGCTTGAAGGCCGTGAGCACGTACCAGCTGCCCGCCGGCGGGTTGATGAGCGTTCCGGCCGCGCCATCGGACACGCGCAGCACACCGTAGTCGAGTTCGCTCGCCGGGTTGGCCGTGGCCGGCGCGGCCTTGACGGACGCGATGAACTGCGTGGTGAAGTTGTTGAGGTAGAGCTGGGGCATGTCACTGCTCCTTGATGGGTACGACCAGCTCCACCTCCTTGACGCGGCCATCGCTCGTGGTCGCCGTCACGGTGATCTGGTACTTGGTGCCGCTCTTGCCGCCCGCGTACACCCACACCTTCACACGCTGAGCGTTGATCGCGTAGCTGGGTGGCATGGGCATGGCGGGCGCTACCTTGAGCGCCACGGCCAAGACCTCATCGCCGGGGGGAAACCACTCGGCAAACTCGATGTCGTAGTCCTGCACGTCGGCAGGTTGTTGCGGGGGGCTGGCTCTGAACATGCTGGTGCCCTGGTCGGTCACATGGAAGGTGGTCATGGCGGGCGGCACGGAGAACGTGCGCGAATCGGGTGCGGGCTCGTCGAACGGCAGCTGCTTGAACACGGCCGGGTCGATCTCAATGACCGCCCTCCCCTGCGTGGCCAGCGGCGCGCGAGCTGCGACATAGCCACGAGGCGTCACGCTGGCCGAGGCGCGCAGCAGCACGGCCAGCCGCGCGGAGGTCCGCGTGCGCGTCACGATGAAGGCCTGGGCCTTGGCATTGAGGGGCGATCGAACCTGGCGCCGGGCGTAAACCGTGCCGTCCGCCGTGATGCCCGTGGCAGGGTGGGCGCGAACGGGGCCGCGGCGCTCCAGGTATGTGGACTGCGACAGCTTCGCGCGGGCCGCCACCGAAGCCGCTCCGCGCGCCAGGACATGCGCACGGAGCCCAATGTTCGCGCGCGCCTTCGCTGGCACCGCCGACCGCACGGGCGGCAGCGTCACCTTGATGACCGCGCGGCCACGCGCGGCGATCAGGCCGTGAACCTCCGCGTGGCCGAGAGCCCCCAGGACCGCTGCCCGCGCCATGGCATCGGCGCGGATGTGCGCCTCGACCCGGCCCAGGTGCCCTGCGAAGCTGGCGGCGGGCTCGCTCTGGATGCGCGCGTAGGCGAGCACCCGCCCGCCGGAGCGGATGCGCGCAAAGCCGCGCGCGTCCACGCGAACGCGCACCACCTGGTCCCCTGCGGGACCGTTGATGGCGAACCCGTTGAACTTGCCCCGATTCACGCAGCCGCCCCGCCGCGGTTACAGCAGCTGCAGGGCGAAGTCGCCTGCGAGCGCCTGGCTGTCCACGACGAAAACGTCGTTGATCTGCAGCGTGCGCGGCGCCGGCAGCGCCTCGGAGTACATGAGCGTCGCGGTGGGATCGTTGAGGGAATCGCCCTCCACGATGCCGATGTGCGTCACCGTCGTCTGGGCGCCGGTCACGGGCGGGAACGCGGCACGCACGGCGTTGTAGGAGCCGCCGTTGACCGGAGCGGCGAACGCGCCGGTGGGCACGCGGCGATACCACGCCGCATTGACCTCCGTCCCCGCAGTGAACGCGTCGGTGGGATCCGACGTGAAGAGCGCGAAGTAAGGCGTGCGGATGGCGGGAAACGCCTGCTGGCGGAGCGTCGCGTTGATGATCGCGTTGGCGAGAGAGTTGGAGAAACCGGCCATGGAGGCCTCCTGTGGTTTCGAGCACTCCAGCGCCCCGGTTGCAGAAATTTCCCGCCAGGATGGCAGGCTTGTCACATGGTCGGCGCCACCTCGTTGGAAGCCTTGACCTGGACGCCGAGCGCGCCCTGGAACAGTTCAAGGTGCGCGGCGGCCAGCGCCTGGTTGCCGGCGAACTCACCGTCCACGGACCAGGCCCGGAAGAGCATGAAGTGGCGCAGCGCATCGAGCCAGCGGGCCGGCACCCACGGCGATGCGCTCTCGTCCGCCAGATCCACGGCAGCCGGCGCCACCACCGCGCGCACCTTCACACCCACGCGGGCCGGCGGGTACACCAAGTACTCCCGCGGCGTGCGCATGTCGTGCATGAAGTGCTGCACCTCCAGCGCGGGCGTCTGCGAGCGCCACGCGCCGGCCACGGCGTCCAGCGTCCACAGCGCGGTCTTCGTGATGCGGCGCTGTGCGGTGTTGGCGTTGTTGGTGATGTCGATGAGGGTCAGCACGTCTGCCGGCAGCTCCTGCCGCCAGCCGGCGGCCAGCACCAGCTCGCGGTCCTGCGCCAGCTGGTCGGGCCGGTACTCCGAAAAGGCGCGCTGGGCCGCGTTAAAGAAGTCGAGCAGGTCCGAGCGCGTCCAGCGAACGTTCCCTTTGTCCTGCAGCTCGCGCGCCACGTCGTCCAGCAGCTGCTTCACGTTCAGAGCCATTGCGCCCTCCCCCGCGGCGTGCTCGCCGTGTGCGACCGCCACACGTCGGTGGTAGCGTCATCGATCGCGGCGTTGAACAGCGCCAGCGCCACGGCGGCCTGGTCGGGCCGGTAGTAGTCGGTGCCGGCGGTGGCCAGCAGCTCCGCCTTCGCGCCGTCGCGGATGGCTTCGTGGTAGAGCCGCGCCACGCTGTCGGGCACGTTGGTGCCGCGCGTGGACGGGATGAGCGAAGCCCGCACCTGTACGGTGCCGCCCGCCCCGAGCGCGCCCACCGTGAAGGAGGCCAGGTCGGAGGTCACGAGGTAGGCGCAGCCTCCCCGCGCATGCCGCCAGGGGTCGGCCGGCAGGCTACCCTCCTTCGCCACCTCCAGGGGCTTGCCGTCCAGCGTGGCCGCCTCGATCCGCCTCAGCTCCGCGCCTTGGGGCAGCTCGAACGAGTATTCGGCGAAGGGCGCGCCCGTCACCTCCACCGGCTCCAGCCATTCCTGCCACGCGCGCGTCTTGCGCAGGAACTGGCGGGCGGCCCGGTTGACGCACAGGTAGATGAGCGGCACGGGCGCCGTGGGAGCAGCCAGCACCAGCTCGGGCATCCAGTTGTCCCACGATGCCATGGCGCGTCAGCCCTTCACCACGTCGGACTTGCTGGCGCGGCGCACGCGGCCCGTGGGCGGGGTGTTGCCTTCCAGCGGCAGCCCGGTACCGGCGTCCGCCAGGTCGCTGCCCGCATCGTCGTCTTCGTCGGTGCCGCCGCCGAAAGTCGGCGAGAACGTGCCGGCGTTCCCCTTCGAGCCCTCCCGTGCGGCCAGGCGCGCAGCGCGCTGCGCGGCACGCTTCTGGAATTCGTGCTCGGCCTCGAAGTCTTCCTCCGTCAGGAAGCCATTCGCCTGCAATTCGTCCGCGTGGTCTTCGTCTTCGACCTCGGCCGACAGCGGCACGCCGCGGAAGGTGTAGACGGCGCCGTCAGCGAGGCGGGCGATCAATTCGCCGGTCTTGCGCGCGGGCAGCATGGTGAAGAGTTTCATCTTGTTCTCCGTGATTCAAAAAGCCCCGCCGGGAGATAACCCAGGCGGGGAGGAAAGCCCTTGCGGGCCAGCACATCAGGCGTTGGCGTACACCAGATCGACGGCGAAGAGGCCGGCGGGGGTGCCGGTGCCGGGGGTAGTGATCTTCAGGAGCACGCGGCGGTCGTAGTCCTTGGGCGCCACCTTGGCGAAGGCGGAAGGCGCGAACTGCACGTAGCCGCCGGCCGCGCCGGTGTTGTTGTCCACCACCCAGGCCGCGCCGCCGTCCTCGGCGGCCGTGCTGAAGTCCGTGCCCGCGGCGTTCGCGATGCCGATGGACGCGGTGAAGCCGGCGCCGAGCGCAGTGGGCACGCGGACGTACAGGTGCGCCGGAAGAGTGCCGGCCGGCAGCACGCCGATGACGCCCACCGTGCCGGCCACATGGTCGGCCGCGACGAGCTGTTGACCGCAGCGGCACACGACCTGCTCCGGGCCGCCGGGGGTGATGGGGTTCTGATAGCCCGCCAGCTGCGGGCTCTTGTTTGCGAAAGGCATTTCGACTCCTTCGATAGTGATGGTGCGGCTTGGGCTCAGCGCGGCGCGCAGGCCGTTTCGACGGCGAACACGCCCTGGTCGTGGGTCACGCCTTCCCAGTCGAACGTCGTCTTTTTGACCCCGAAGATCGAGCTGGTCGTGATGACCACCTGGTTCCCGTTGTCGCGGGTTTCCTCGTGCCAGCCGTAGCGCATGCCGGTGCCGGGCGACCCGAACGCCATCACGCCGGCTTGCGAGCCCATGAAGAGAGCGCGCGCCGTGGCCACGTTGCCGGCTGCGCCGTGGGTGCTGTGGCGGATGACGTTGCGGTGCGAGTGCAGCACCACGTTGCGGTGCATGCCCAGGGCGTTCCGCACCAGGGGGGACTTCATGCCGGTGGCCGCGGCGAGCGCCTTCTGGATCTCCAGCCAGCCGGAAGCGCCCAGTTCGTTGCGCATGTCGTCTTCCTGCCAGACGTGCATGACCATCACGAACACGTCTTCACCGTCCACGGAGCACGGCTGCATCACCGGGATGTTGGTGGCGCCGCCGCCCTGCGTGTCAGCGCGGGTGCGGGCATCGCCCACCAGCTTCAGCGCCATCTTGTCGGTGGCGTCGATGTTGCCGGTGCTGGTCGCGTCGCCGCCGAACAGCTGGTGGTTCACAGTGGGCGGCGTCAGCGGGTTGTTCGCCCGGCCGGTGTAGCCGAACGGCAGGATGAAGTTCTCGTTCACGCCGCGGCTTCCGCTCAGGTACGTGAACGTCAGTTCGTCCTGGAAGCGGCCCCACCAGCTGGCCTGCTGCGCCTTGGCGCGGGTGCGCAGGTCGTGCAGCGTGCGCTTGCGCGACATGCGGCCACCCGTGTTCACACCGCCGCGGGCCTGGTCGATGTACAGCTGGTCCGTGTAGAACTTCTGCGCTTCTTCCTTGCCTTCCAGCACGCTGTCGCCTTCGACCGGCGCCATGCGCAGTTCGGTCAGCAGGTCATAGGTCACGAGGTCGCCGGCCTCGGATTCCAGGTCCGTCAGGATCTGGATGGGGGTCTTCGCGCCCTGGCCCACCGCGGCGAAGCGGCGGCCGAAATAGGACTGCTGAGAAACATCGAGCGCCAAGTCGCCCGAGAAGCGCTTGACGGCACGCGGGCTGTTCACGCCCGTGCTGGTTTTGCCCATGGAATGCTCCTAGAGAGGATGCGAGCACTCCAGCGCCCCGGTTGAAAAAACTTCAGGCCTTCACGATGGCAGGCTTGGTACGGGCCGGCACCTTCTTGAAGGAGATTTCCGGCGCGGCGCATACCACCATGCGCGCGGTCTGGCCGGACTTCTCCACCATCTGGATCACCACGCCCGGCAGCTCGAGAACGTCCCCGGTGCGCAGCTCCAGGTGGACGCGGCGCAGGGTGTCTTGTGAGGTGTTGGCGGTGGTCATCAGCCCCTCAGATAGCGTTCGCGCTTCTCGGGCGACAGGCGGCCCAGCTCGCGCTCGTAGTCCAGGCCGGTCAGCTTGTCCAGCTCGGCGAACTCGTCGCCGACCGGATCGGCGTCACCGCCGCCGCCCGGCAGGTCGGCCAGGTTGGTGACCACCACACTGGTGTCAGGCTTGCGCGTCGCAGGGGCTGCTGCCGCAGGCTTCGCGGTGGCGATGCCGTGCAGTGCAACCACGCGGCGGTGGCCTTCCTCGAGGAACCAGCGATGCGGCTTCGCGGCGTTCTCCGGAGCTGCAGCCAGGGCCTTCACGAACACGTCCAGGTCGGCCGCCTTCGCCTGATCCTTCGCATAGTCCACCAAGCCCAGCTCCGGCTTCGTCGCGGCGTCGGCGACGAACGTGTTGATGGCCGACAGCCAGGCGCCCGCCTCGGCCTGCTCTTGCATCTCGCTCGCGACCTGGGCACGGGTCTTGGCTTCGCGCAGATCCGCGCGCTGCTCCTGCAGTTCGTCCAGCTTGGTGTGGTATTCGGCGGCGTCCACCTCGCCGTCATCGAACTTCTTCCGCAAGTCGGTCAGCGCGGCCTTGTTGGCGGCCACCTGCGCGTCGTAGTCCGCCGGCAGCTCGGCCTTGTAGGTGGGATGCGGGGCCGGCGCGGGCCGAGCGCCGGGGGCTGCCGCAGCGTCCTCTGCAGGCGCTGCAGCGGGCGCGGGTGCATCCACCTCCGCGGATGCAGGAGCCGGGGCAGGCGAAGTGACTGCAGCCTGGGCGGGGGCAGGTGCGGCAGCGTGGCCCTGCTCGCCACCTTCCTCGCCATCGCCCCCGTCATCGTCGTCGTCCAGCTCGCCGCGGCCAATCTCACGCAGTGCAGCGTCGTTGTCCTCCTCGGGGTCGTAGTCGTCGCCTTCCATCGCCGCGCGCTCGGCGTCGGAGAGCAGGCGGAGGCGGTCGTCGTCCTTGTCCATGGTCATGGTGTGTGCTGCATTGGTTGTGGTGACGGCGAAGATGGCAGGCTTGGTACGGCGGCAACCGCCGTTCAGGTTTCGCCTCCAGCCAAAGCCGCGTCACTGACACGCTTCGCAGCTGCCCTCACCCGAGAGGGCGCACCCCTTGCCGAGCGCGAAGTAGGCGGGGGTCGCAGGCACTCGTCCATGCAGTCGGCATGCGGCTATGCTCCTACCGACGACGTTCAGTGTTGGGAGCATCAAGGCTCGCACCCCGTTCTGCCGGCTAACGCCGCGGGCTGATCGAGAATCACCCTCTTCACCGCGCACGGACTACGGCGTTGACGCTGCTATGAAAGCGGGGCGATGTAATGACGGTGCCCCCCGGAGCAGCCCTGAAAAGAACCTAAAGATTGTATTGATTACCTATTATTGCGGAACTTCCTAAAAAACTCAAACAGGCTACGCTACAAAAACTTGTTACCAGTAATTAACGACAAATTACCAGGAACTGCCCTACAAGAAAATATCCACCAATATGACAAGTAGCTAAAATAAAACTTTCCCGCGCGTACCACTTGAAATTAAAAACAAACAAATAATGAAATCGAGTAATTCAAAATATTTTTCTCGAATCGATCACCTTCGTTTAATTGCCGCTTTGATGGTGCTGTTTTGGCATGTGTTGCGACATAATCGACAGGCGCCCTCTGCAGACGTCCCGAGTTTTTGGCCCCTTAGTTTCCTGCAGGAAGGACACACCGGAGTCGCACTTTTCATGGTGTTGAGTGGTTATATTTTCTGGATGTTGTGCAGCAATCACAACGTAAACTACGCCCACTTCATTAGGAACCGACTTCTTAGAATTGCTCCACTTTTTATATTCTGGACGCTTCTTTATTTTTACATAGCAGATATTGATCCGTCCAAGCTATTTTTTGCCATTGCAAGCTTGCTAAATAAGGGAACAGTGCCGGGCAATGGATGGACAATTATCGTGGAATTTCAATTTTACTTATTGCTTCCATTCTTATTGTTTTTTAGCCGGGAATATGGTCTACGTTATTTAATAGGGATGTTGGCTCTTTCAGTATTCTTACGCTGGACTGTTTGGCTCACAATTGGAACAGTGCAGGATTTGGCTTATTCGACCATCTTTGGTCGGATTGATCAATTCCTACTAGGCATGATCGCCTGCGAAGTCGCAAAGAGGCGTAGCGATCTGTTCACCTCACGTTTCCTTTTTGCTTCACTTATAGTAGCGTGGATAGTTATTTTTCACAAATTTGATGAGATGGGAGGATATTTTGACAATATCGGGGGCTATCCAACCAGCTCATCAGTTTGGGTGTACTGGCCTTTTCTTGAAGGCCTTTTTTATGCATTTCTCACTGCCTCCTATCTGAGCGTAAATATTCCCATTCCCAAATTTTTCGATAAATCTTTAGCTTTTCTTGGAGCATTGAGTTACTCTTTGTACCTTAATCAACACTTCGCAATTTTGATTACAAACAAAGCTTTTTCGGCGGCCGGCTGGGAAACGACAGGTGTTTTTAACGCATTAATTTTTGGTGCTCTCGGCGTCTTGCCAGTGCTTGTTCTCATGTCAGCAATGACATATTATCTAATAGAGCGTCCGTTCTTGTTGCTGCGCACCTCATACCTGGATTCGTTACCTGACTTTAAAGATCCTAAGCAATTACAGAATTAAATACGCGCATTTTCAAGTTGGCATGGATCGAGTAGACCTCGGTACCGCAGGCCAACGCGGAATGACACAACTGCATGAGTATCTTTACACTGAAGTATGAGCTAAATTAATTGAGCGCTACGGCGTTAGTGAGTTAGCGCCCGGCACGCCTCCAGCGCCACCAGCAGCTGCCCCTCATACCCCTCGCGCCGCTCGATCTCCGCCATGGCGGCGCGGGCAAAATCTTCCACCGTCACCCCGGGCCGCAGCGCCTCAGTTGGCATGGCCGGGCGGGCCGGCACCGGCTCGCGGCACTCGACGGGCACAGGCACCCGTACCTTCACGGTTTCGACGCGCGTCGTGCCCGCGCAGCCAGCCAGCAACGCCGCCAGCATAAGGACGGCCGCTCTCATGGCCGCGTTCTCCCCTGCAGCCAGGTGTCCACCCGGTGCTGGGCGCTGGCGCAGGCATCGCCGGGTACGGCCGAGGGCGCGGCCAGGATCGCGTCGGCTTGCTGGTTGTGCTGGGCGGCACGGTCAGCTGCCGCGCGCCGGGCTGACGCCGCCTCTTGAGCGCGCTTGTTTGCCAGAGTGCGCAGCTCGTCCACCCTGGTGCTGCAGGCTTCGGCCGCACCGCGCACGCCCGCCAGCTCTTGGTCCTTGGCGGACACCGCCGCGCGCGCCTCGGTCGCATCGTCGCGCTCGCCCAGGTACGCCCATCCGAGCAGGCCATTGGCCGCCAGGCTGACCAGCAGGATGATCTGCAGCGGCGTCATGGCATCGCCTCGCAGTCCTTCCTGTCTCGATAGCCTGCGCCGGCAGAGGCGAAGCACGCCCGGCGCTCTCCATCGGCTCGGGCGCCCTGCTGCCCGCACCGCTCGAGCACGGCGCCCGCGCCGGTGTACCAGGACGGCGCCATGTCCGCTTCGTTGGCCGCGATCTGCAGCAGGTTGCAGGCCTGGGTGGCTGTGCTGGTGGGCACGATCGTGCAAGCCGAGAGCGCCAGGGCAGCGCACACAGTGATCGCAAAGTTCTTCATGGGGTCAAACTCCATTCCCGGCAGATCTCGTCGTTGCTGTCACCGCGCAGCTGCAGCCCCGGCAGCACGGTGGACACCCCGCGCACGGTGCCCCTGTTCCACTTGGGGTTCTCGCGGCAAGCGCCCACGAGGTCGCCGCGGTTGGCCTTTGCGCGCATGGTGCTCGCCTCCAGCGCCTGCGGCCCCTTGTTCCAGGTGAAGTCGATGAACGTGGCCTGGGCGAAAGGGTCGTAGGTGGCCCAGTGCCGCAGCAGCCGCGCGGCGTCGCGCTCAGCCTGGATGTACCGGGCGCGCTCCAGCTGGTAGCAGTCGGCGGGGTTGTAGTAGCGCGAGGCGTCCACCTCCGGGCCGGTGACGCCGTTGCACACGGTCAGCGGCTGCCCGCGGCCGGCGCGGTCGATGTAGGGAGTGCCGATGTGCCGCCCGCTCGATTCGTATTCCGAGCCCATCACCATGGCGATCTTGACGGCCGGCGACGTGCCGGAGTCAGATGCCACGGCCTGCACATACTCGTTGCGCTGCGCGGTTTCGGTGGCCTGCTGGGCGACGTAGGTGCCGCCGCCCAGGCCGGCCAGCAGCACCAGGGCTGCCAGCTTCTGCGCGAGCTGGGGTGGGATGCGGGACATCACAGCGGCGCCCGGTCCGTGTCCTGCTGCTCCTGCAGGTCATCGAGCGTGATGATGTAGCGCTTCCGGGGCTTGACCCACCGGCGCCGCTCGGCGATCGGCCGCACGACCTTCTTCCACAGCCATTCGGCCGTGAGCAGCAGGGTGTAGATCACCGCCACGATGCTCGCGACCGTCCCCCAGGGGATGGCGTTGACGGCTGCCCACGCGTCAGGGCCGGGGCCGCTGACCACCGGGGAGATGCGGTCAACCACATCCGCCTTTGCAGCCGCTGCTGCGGCAAGTGCGCTGCCGGCCTTTACCACCGGCATGCTGATGTCTGCTCGTTCCATCACTGTGTCGCCTCTTCATTCGCTGGGGTTGGTGCCTGCTGCTCGTACTGGGCCAGGCGGTCGCCCATCGCCGTGAGGCGTTCTTTGCTCGCTGCCTGAATCTCTGCCACGCGCTCGCGCGAGTCGGCTTCGATGCGCGCGACCTGGAGGCGCACGTCCCCGTTCGCCTTGATCTGCAGCGTCTTGTTGGCCAGATCGGCCTGGGTCTTGGCGAGTTGGCGGCGCACGTTGTCCAGCTCCATGTCCGCATCGCGGCGCACGGTGGCGGCCACGCCCTCAAGCTGCTGGGCCTGCGCCGCTTCGCCGCCGGAGCGCAGATGTTCGGCCTCGGCTTCCAGCTTCTCGGCGCGGGCGTTGATCTCGCGCACCTTCGCCAGCTGCTCGTCCAGCGCCGCGCGCGCGGCCGCCTGCTGCATCTGCAGGGCCTCGGCTTGGGCCTGCATCTGCTGCTGCATCTGCTGCTGCTCCTCGGGCGTAAGGGGCTTGTTCGGATCGCGCTCGCCGGTCAGCTTGCGCATCTCGTCCGCCATCTGCTCGTGGTTGGGCAGGTCGGAGTAGTCCATGGCCATGGTCATCAGCCGCATGGCAGTGGTCGGGTCCATGCGGCCGGCGAGTCCCAGCATGGAATTGAACATCTCCTGCCGCAGCGTTCCGGCATAGTCCTGCTCGGACACGACGAAATCCGCGATGCTGGCGGTGATGTCGTTGAGGTAACGGATCGAGCCGTCCGGCTGCTGCTCGGGCGTGTTGACCTTGACCCACTCCAGCTGCCCCTTGTGCCCGGACAGGCGGATCACCTTTTCTTCCGTGTACCACTGCTCCACGAGGGAGAGCATCTTTTCGCCATGCACCTGCGTCGAGAAGCGCAGGTTGTCGAAGGGCTGCGTAGTCACGACGGAGCCCTGCGTCTGGCGGGCCTTGATGGCCTCACCGCTGCTGGCATTGGTCTGCCGGCCGAGGTTTTCATTGCTGATGCCGGCGTTCCGCTGGATCGCCTGTGCGTCGAGGGTCATCATCTGCACCTGGCCGGTGGCCATCTCGCTGTCGCGGTGGACCTCGAATTTCTTCCCGGCCTTGTAGATGACGGTACCGTCAGGCTGGTTCACTTCCTCGCGGGCTTCCGCGATGTCGTCCACCGCACCCTTCTCGGCGAAGATCTGATTGGTGTTCAGCAGGAAGAGCGCCTTGGAGGCGCGCTTGTTCATGTCCATCTGCAGGTCGCGCACGCGGCGCACCACCCCGTAGGGCATGCGGTCCCGACCGCGCCGGTAGCACCAGATGGGCGTGAGGCTGAAGCTGTTGTGCCGCATGGGCATCGGGCCCAACGCCAAGAGGTGGCCTTCCGTAAACACCGCGACGTGCATGCGCATCACCACGCGATCCACGATGGAACCGCCGAACGCCGACACGGCCGCCATGAGCGCGCTATCCCAGCCCTCCACCACGGAGCCCTTGAACGGGCCGCTGGTCACCACGCGCGTCTGCGCCGGCATCCGGAACTGGCATTCGATCAGGCGCACGCGCCGCCGGGGCTCGCTGTCCACTGCGCTGTGTCCGCCGGACGCGTACCCGCCCGCGGCCTCCCTGCTGCGGCTGGAATGGCCCTGGTAGTAGAACTCGTCCTGCTCCCACTGCTGGGCGCTCCACTCGCGGTCCTGCTGGACGGCCCGGCGCACGACATCGGCACGCTCGGGGTACATGGCCGCCGCCACGTCCTCATCCACCCACCTGGTGCGGAAGATGTACCGGCCGTCGCTCAGGTCCGGCTCGATGGACATGCTGTCCCACAGGACGTTGCGCCAGTCCTCGTACTTGTCGTAGATGATGTCCTTGGTCGGGTCGTTGCGCACGCCGCAATCCAGCCAGCCCACCCCGACCTTCACGGCATCCTCGAAAGCCCGCGACCGCGCGAAGGTGCTGCGGTTCACGTCCTGGACGTACTTCATGACTTTCGTTTTCACGTCGGCCAGCTGCACCGCGTCTTCCGTCCGCGGCAGGATGGTCCAGTCCACGCGTGCACGGCGCTCGGTGCCGATCAGCCAGTCCACCATGGGCGCGATCTCGTTAAAGACCAGCGGCATCTGGCCGCGGTCTTCCAGCACGGCAGCGTCGGCCGGGTCCCACTGCTCGCCGTCGTACATGTCCGCATCGATCGCCATGTCCAGCCGATTCGCGGCCTGGATGTCGCGCTCGCGGTAGTACCAGCCCAGGCACTTGCGCAGCGTGTCTCGCGCGGCCGGCCCGTCGAGCTTGTGCGGCGGGGCAGCGTCCGTGTCCTGGTCGAACTGCAGGGGTGCGTCGTTCAGGACGTGATCGCCGACCCCGCCACGGCGGGTGAAGCGGATCTCAAGCGCGGACATACTCCGCCCCCTGGTCTCCGACCGTCACGGCCTCGGTCGCGATCTCCCGCCCATCGAGCTTTGCCACCAGCGTGCCGATTTCGCGGCCCGCCCTCTCCCAACTGGGCTCGCTGGGCATCTTGATCAGGTCGGGCAGCCCTTCGTGGATGATGGTCGCCACGCGCACCCAGTTGGGACGGGACGGCTCGATGCCGAGAACATCGCATGCCACCCGGCACTGCTTCGCCAGGTAGGCCGGGTTGTCGTAGCGGTAGGCGGCGCTGTCCAGCACCACGTACCAGGGAGCCCCCGGGCGCAGGTGCGGTATCAGGACCAGGGCGCGCTCGCCGTTGATCCAGGTGTAGATCGCCATCAGGTCGCCGTGCTGGCGGTGCAGGTGCGCTTTGCGCAGGTCGATACATGCAGGCATGGCCGGCAAGATGGCAGGCTTGGTACGGAAATCACCGTGCCATTCCGCTGCCGCGGCGCTTCACCTGGGACGAGCTCTGGCGCATCACGCTGTTGTCCATCCGCGGCAAAGCCATGCCGATGTACCGCCACACGTCCGCGCCGTGGGAGAACTCATCGTGCAGCGGCGCGCCGGGCTCCTGCGTGCGGGGATCGATCTGCCGGCGGTACTTGCTCAGGCACTCAAGCAGCCGCGCGCCCTTCGAGGTGTCGATGTAGGCCTGGCTGAAGATGCCGCGGGCAATGCGGATGCCGGCCTCCAGCCCGAACCGGTCCAGCACCTCTACCTCCCGGTTCAGGTCCTCGAGGATCTGCTGGGCTGTCTGCCCCGTCTTGAAGTCGCCGTGTGAGCCATCGTGGGGCAGGAAGTCCGTGCCCCAGCGGTAGGGCAGCTTCTCCATCTCCTCCACGTAGGACTCGAGCGTGCGCTGGTTGTCCTGAATGAAGTTGATGACGCGGAAGTCCACGGCCGTGCGCTGGATGAACGCGATGGCCATGTTGTCGGCCCAGCCCAGATCCCAAACGGTGTGCACGGGCAGCTTCGGGTCGTAGGGCACGCGGCACACGCGGTCGTCGTTGTAGAGCCGCTCCACCTCTTTCGCGTAGATCGCGCCGGCCAGCGTGCGCTTCGGACGCCCCTCCCAGACGTTCCAGTAGGTGTCCGGGTCGCGCTTGAAGTGGCGGACCCGCTCCTTCTCCAGCACGGCCGGGAACCAGGGGTTGTCCCTCCAGTTGATCTCGCAGAGCCAGGTGTCTTCGTCCGCGTTGGTGATGAAGCGGGAATAAGTCGGGTCGCTGGCGAGGTCGGGATTCAGCGTCAGCCATATCTCGGAGCCGGGCCGCCGGATGGTCGGTACCAGCACTTCCCAGGACCGGGCGCTGACAGACTGCGCCTCTTCCACCCACACAATGTCGATGGCCTCGAAGGACTTGATGGAATCCACCGTGTGGGCCTGCAGCCCCGCGAACAGGATCAGCGTGCCGTTCGCGCCGCGGATCTCCGTGTCCAACACCTCATAAAAGCCGCCCAGGCTCAGCGTTGCGATCTGGTCGGAAAGCAGTCGGTGCACCGAGTCCCGCATGGACTTCTGGACCTCCCGCGCGCACAGGATGCGCAGCGGCCGGTTGCTGCCCATGATCAGCAGGGCCATGGCCACGGACCAGGACTTCGCCCCGCCGCGGCCGCCGTACATCACCTTGAAGCGCCGCGGCTGGAACAGGCCCCGTAGCTTCGCGGGCAGCTCGATGCGCACGCGCTCGCGCTCTACCTCATAGTCATGAGCGAAGTCAGCCACGGCCGAGCCTGCCAGCACGTCCGACAGGGACGACGCGAGGATGGTGGGCTGGGTGGTGCCGCGGATGGGGTTGAGACGCACGTCAGCCCCCGCCGGTCGCCGGATCGTTCTCGCGCGGCGGCGGCTCCACGAAGTGGATCTCGAAGTGGCCCACGCCGCCACCCTTCGCCCCCTGCTCGTTGTCGCGCTTGTAGAGGCCGTGGTAGCGCATCAGCTTCTCGGCCACATCGAGCTGGCTGTGCAGGCTGACTTCCAGCCCGTTGCGCGTCTCCTTCGCACCGGCGAACAGGGCGAGCGCCCCGGGCGACATCTGGCGGGTGTCCTTCAGCACCGTGCGCGACTGCCCCGCACCGAAGCACTCAGGGCATTCCTGGTTGGGCGGCTTGCGTGCGTCATACCCAACGCCACCATGCTCCGGGAAGTCGGCTGCCTCCTTCTTGTCGTTCAGCCACTTCTCGCGCTTGGCGTTGTATTCCGCCAGCGTGTACTGGTACTGGTGGCCGATGCCGTAGCAGTGCCTGCAGCAGGCCACGAAAACCTCCACCAGCTCGCGCGGATCGGCCATCAGCATCTGGTTCAGGCGGCGCACCACGTCTTCGCCCTTCACCTCGGCGCGCTCGATCACCACAGCCTTCGCCTCCCGCACATATTCCTGAACCTTGGCATCTCTCAACAGGCGTGCGCCCTGGGACGCGGCGGTGTTGGTGCTGTATCCGGCCGAGACGGCGGCCTGCGTGGCGTTGAAGCCGTTGGCGACGAACTCACGCGCGAAGAGCCGGTGCCGGTCCTCGGTGGTGATCTGGGCTTTCTTGGGCGCGGCCCCGGCCTTGGCGCTGCGCCTGGCGCTCTTGGCCTTGGCGGGCTTGGGCTTCTTGGGGGTCGATTTGGTCATGTGCCGAAGCTGTCAGGCTTGGCACGGCGGCGGGCAAGCGGGCAAGAAAAAGCCCCGGCGGAGGTTGCTCCAACCGGGGCGGGATGCCGGCCAGCGCGCAGCTGGCCAGCCCATCACGACACGTCAGCTGTCAAGCTCAGCGCGACCCTTGCGGAGGCCCGGAGCGGCATCCGCCTGCTTCTTCTGCTGGAGCCGGGCACTCATGGCGCGGAGTTCGTCGCACTGGACATCGGTCAACGGCGTGGTGAGTTCGACCCCCGCCTCCGCCGTGCGGTCCAGAATGGCGATCATGTCGTCGTAGTACGCCGGCCACTGCGTGTACGGCAGCGTTGCGATTCGCTCAGCCTCGCGGAGGATGGCTGCTGAAGGATGGTTATGCATGGTTGCACCTGTTGGGTTGGACAGAGCTCCTATGAGATTGTCACGACCATGCGCCGTCAAGCGCCCCAAGCCCTCCTCCGCACAGCGCGGCCCGAGCCGTCCCTGGCGTCTCGCTGCCGCTTCCGGCCCAGCACTTGGACCAGCTGCCGGGCGATCTCTATCCCCAGTCGCTTCTCCAGCCAGCCGGCCGGCGAGTCGTGCAGAGCGTCCTCGGAAATGGCGTAGACCACCTCCCCACTGCCCAGCGTCACGCGCATGTGGAGCTGGGATTCCGATTCACGCAGGCGAGAGGGCCGGTTTTCAACGTCCACCAGCAGCGTGCGCATGCGGCAGACCTTCAGCGCAGCCTCTTCCCTCGCGACGTTCGCGGTGATGTCGTCCAAGGCCAGTCGCTGCGGTGGGCGCGCAAAGGCTTCGAAGTCCTCGCCGCGTGCGTAGGGGTGCCGGCCCCCATGCTTCGGCGGCAGGGCGATGGAAGCGCCCAGCAGCTCGCGCGCCTCGTCCAGCACATCCTCAAGGGCGCGCACCTCCTGCCGCATCGCCTCGGCGCGGCTGGCCTGGCCGCGCGCCGCGTCAAGGCGGGTTTCCGCCAGCTGCTGCGCCGCCTGCAGCGCCTCACGGGCCCGGCGCCGCTGGTTGCGACCGAATCTCTGTGCCATCGCTCAATTTCCTTTCAGCTTGTAGCGCGCCACGGGCTTGCGCCCGGGCAGTTCGGCCGTCTCGGCCAAGATGAAGCCCTGCCCCGTCAGGTACTGCAGGGCCCAATCCACCTCTCCCTTGGAGCGGCCCAGGGCCAGCACCAGCTCGGGGTGGAAGAACCAGCGCAGGGGATGCAGGCGCAGGAACCTCAGCAGCACATCCGTCCCGCTGCCAGGGCGGATCACGCCGGCCGGACGAGGGTTAGCGTGCTGCGGGCGCGGGGGCTCCTGACGGACTCCAATCTGGGCCGCCAGCCAATCCATGGGGTCGCTCACCGTCGCCGTCTCCATCAGGTGTTCTGCTTGAGCGCCTTCAGCGCCGTGCGGTAGTGGTCGCGGATGCCGCGCAACTCGTCGCGGCCCCACTTCCGGGGGGTGTTGTTGCACTCCAGGGCCTCGACCCGGCCCGCGCCGATCCGCAGTAGGAGCCGGATGCGGTAGTCCACGGCCATGCCGGCGCCCCACTGGTTGCAGCGGACGCACTGGGCGTGACAGTTGTCGGCGTCGAACCGCAGGTGCGAAGCACTGCCGGTGCTGCGGTAGTGCCCTGCGTCCCGGCCCGCGTGCAGCCCGGACAGGTCCGGCGGCGGCGCGTCGCAGGAGATGCAGGGCCGGTCGGCGTCCCGCTCTCGCACCCAGGCGTTGAAAGCTTGCTGCGCCTCGCGGAGCAGCTGGGGCACGGTCTTCATTGCCTCCTTCCGCCGGCGCGTCTCGGCGCGCTCGACCTTCGCCGCGGCGCGGGCCTTCTTCTCTTCCGCGCGCTCGGCCTTGGCCGCCTTCGCCTCGGCGTATCCGTCGATGCAGTCCGGATGGATGCGCTGGCCGGGCTCGAGCTTCCCGCGGCAATGCGGGCAACGGGTGCGCCTGAACGTCATTCGTTGAACTCCCCCAGCACGCCCTCGATCATGTCGATGCGCTGGCGCTCGGTCAGGTGCTTCCACAGCGTGCGGCCGGCGTGCTCCGTGCGCAGGAACGCCACCACGTCATTGTGGAACTGCTCCATGGCGCCCTGCTCCATCTTGGCGTAGCTGATCGAGCGGGGCACGGGTATCACCCCGCCCTTCGGCCCCGGGAACCAATCGACGTGCGCCGCCCCGACCTTCAGCCAGGTGCGGAAGCTCTCGAACTCCTCGAATCGCTCCTGCGCTTCGAACACGGCCTGCTCGAGCGCCATGTGCTTGCGGTGGTACCAGCCCAGGCGGGGCTGGATGGTGGCGATCTCCATCATCTCGCCCGGCTCGAGGTGGAAGATGCGGGACCACAGGCGGCGCCACTGCTTGCGGCCCTTCTCGCCCAGGCCGTCCACGACGCCGAAGATGACGCGGCGGGCCGCCTCGCGATCGGCCTCCGGCAGGTCTACGCGCTCCTGGCGCACCAGGGTGATTTCAGGCATATGCCGTCCTCCAGTTGTTGTATGCGTCGCGCGGCGTGGTGCCGGCTGCAGCCTTGCGCATGCCGCCCTCGCGGGCGTAGCACACCCACAGGCCGCTGAATTTGTACAGGCGGGGCTTCATGGCCGACCCTTCTTGTCGAGCCACTGCACGCGGGCCGCCTGAACATCCGCTGGAGCGGGCGCGTGCCGGCCGCAGGAGTGCTGGGGCGGGTAGAACTTCCAGCTCTTGCCCGTGCTGCAGGCGGCCATGCCGTGCTTGGCCATCTCCCGGTTCTGGCGCGGGGCCCAGTGGATGCAGGTGGCGCAGGTCATAGTGCGGGGCCCTCCGCCGGTAGACGCAGTGCCTCGCGGGCGAACCGCAGGGTGATCGGGCGGATGCACTCACCAGCTGCGGCGCGGGCGACCACGGCGCGAGCCCACCCCTTGTCCTCGCGCGCTGCAATGGCCGCCCGGTTCATGAGCGGCCGGAGCTTGGCCAGTTCAGCCGCAACCCGCTCTGGGTCGGCGCGCGGCGCCTCCAGACGCGGCGCTTCCGGCTGCGGCGCGCGCCGGCAGAGATTGCGGAAGGCGATCACGTTGGGCACGGCTTCCGGCAGGTTCTCCAACGCCCAGGCAATGTCCTCCAGCCGCTCGGCGAAGCCGGACAGCTCGTGTGCCCACGCGCTCTTCACGTCGTTGATGGGCGCCGAGCCCAGGCTGCGATCCCAGGCCGCGCCGTAGGTGGCCGCCATGCGGGTGAAGAGCCGGTCTACGGCTTGCAGGGGCAGGCTCATGCTGCACCTCCGATGCGGGGGTGGTGCGGCGTGACGTCGATGACGCCTCGGGGGGCTGGCCGCCGGTCGGGATGCTCTCGGCCGGTCATCTCCTCCCAGCGCCGCATGCCCTCCTCCCGGTCCTGCTGGGCGAAGGACTGCGCAACGGGAGCGCGAGCCGCGGCCCGGGGCGCCCCGTCCGGCTTGAACAGCCCCTGCCATCCGCCGATGGCGGCGTTCTCGAGCGCCGCGGCGTAGTCGATGCCCTCGGCCCGCCACTTCGCCAGCTTGTCCACCGCCATCTGCTTCTGCTCGTTCGTTGCCTTCTTGCGCTTGGCGCAGGAGTGCCAGGCGTCCCAATGCTGCCGATCGATCCAGTCGGGCACCGAGAAGTCGGGCGCGGTCACGCGCTCTTTCTTCTGTCTTTGGTTCAATTGATGGTTCATTGATGGTTTGGGTGCAGCATCTGCGGGGGTGGGGTGCAGCATCTGCGGGGGCGGGGGTGCATTTCCTGCACCCCTGGGTGCAGCTACTGCGGGGTGCATTTCCTGCGGGGGTGCAAATGCTGCGGGGGTCAGCTGGTACACGGTGGACGTGCCGCTGCGCTCGCTCGCTCGCAGAAGGTTCACGGATGCCAGCCACCGGATGGCGCCCTGCACCGCTCGCTCCGAAAGGCAGGTCCTGACGGAAATGGTTTTTACCGACGGCCAGCAGTAGCCGTCGTCGTTGGCCTGGTCGGCCAGGGAGATGAGCACGGCCTTTTGTGAAGGGGTCATCCCCTGCAGTGGCCAGCAAGCGCTCATGAGGATGGTGCTCACGCCAGCGACCTCCCACGGGCGTACACGCGCCCGCCGGCCGTGCCGTGACCCTTCACGCGGGGCGCATACCCGACGGGCTCCAGCACCCCCGCCTTGATCGCCTTGGCGAACACGGGCCCGAAGGCTCGGTCGTCCGGCGGCCGCAGACCTGCCAGCTTCGCGGAGTTGGTGATGTCCTCGCCGCGCAGCGTGGCGCCGGCAGGGGCTGCCAGCATCGTCTCGCGAATGTGCGCCAGCGCCAGCTCGCTGAAGCCGGGGGCGTCGTCGTTGGCACGCTGCTCTGCCCGGGCGCCGGCCTCGGCGCCGAGCTTGCGCGCCATGCGTGTTCGGGTGATGAACGGTACGCCAGCCATCACACTACCCCGCCCGATTCGGGGGCCTCAAACGGGCCTACCAGCTTCGCGATGGCGTCGGCACACTGCGCCTCATGACTGATTTTTTCGAGCACCATCTGACGGTAGGTCTTGCCATGCACCAGCGCGTACACGCAGTCGCGCAGCACGTTGGCGGTGTCGGTACGACGCATGGCGCAGTGCTGCAGGAACAGCGCATGCGTGTGCTCATCGACCTTCGTCTTCAAGTCGTTCTCGAGCTTTCCGAGCGGGCCGGAGATTCCGCGCGCGAAACGGGGAACGTGGTTCCGCTCAGGCATGGGGCACCTCCACAGCTGGCCGCGCCGCCGGCTGAGCCCGCGACTTCCGCAGGTACGCCCACCCCACGTCTGGCCGGAGGTCTTCGCACCGGACTTGGCCGCTGGTAAGGCGTTCTATGTGTGGGCAGTGCTCAGCGGGGACCTGCCTGTCGCCCTCTTTCCACTGCCATACCGCGCCCTTCGTGACACCGAGTGCCGCGGCAAGCGCACGTTGCGAGCCCACGATGCGGGCGGCTTTTGCGATGGGATGTTCCATCGCGCAAGACTAGCATTTCTAGTCAACGTAAGCAAGTATTTCTAGCCCACGAGGTATAGCATATCTATACCATCACCTTCATGGACATCAAGGCATGGGTACTCGCCGCCCGGACGCACAAGAGCTGGACCCAGGCAGCTCTCGCGGAAAAACTCGGCCGCAGCAAGGCGAACATTGGGCACTGGGAAACGGGCAAGCACGCCCCAAGCCTGGAACAGCTCGGCCAGATTTCAACCTTGACCGGCTACCCGCTTCCGGAGCTCGGCGCTCCGCGTGACGCAGCGCTGCTTGCTGGAAACGTCGAGGCTGCGCCGATGCTGCGAGCCCAGGTCCCCCTCATCTCATGGGTGCGCGCCGGTTCGTTCTGCGAGGCGATGGACCCGTTTGCACCTGGCGACGCGGAGCGCTGGATGGACTGCCCTGTGAACCACAGCGGCTCGACCTTCGCGCTCCGGGTGCGCGGTGATTCGATGACCGCCCCGCACGGCAACGGGCGCACATATCCGGAAGGCTGCATCATCTTCGTGGACCCAGAGCGCCGTTCTCCGGTCAACGGGGAGCGAATCGTGGCCTGCCTCGAATCCACGCACGAGGTCACCTTCAAGGTCTACAAGAATGAAGACGGACGCCAGTGGCTCCAGCCTCTCAATCCCTCGCACGAACCCATACGAGAGAGCTTCAAAGTCCTGGGCACCGTGCTTGGAAAGTGGGAAGACGGGTAGAAGCCGGCGGCCTGAGGTTGGCCGGTAGACTCGCCGGCCCATGAACCTCCCCTTCTTCCGCAGTGCCCGCATTGGCTTGCTCCTCGCGCTCAGCACCGCTGCTTTCAGCTTTCCTGCTCCCGCCCGGAGCTTCTTGCCTCGCGACCAGCCCGCCACGGCGCGCGCGCCCACCTCCGGCGCTGGCTTCGCCTCGTGCCCGCAGCACTTCGCGAGCGGCCTGCCACCGACCCGCCCTGCCGGCGACAAGCTCCGCGAGCTGTGCTTCGACTCCTTCGCCGTGCTCCACAGCGGCAACATGCGCACGCCCGTTTACGTTGCCGAGCGGTTGAACCGGCAGACCTTCCAATCCAACACGAAGCCAAAGCGAGGAGATCGCTTCTACTCGGACGCCCGGCTGCCGGCGAGCGAACGCGCCGAGCTGTCCGACTACAAGGGCTCCGGCTGGTCGCGCGGCCACATGGCGCCTGCGGGCGACATGGGCACGCCCGAGGCAATGGCGCAGTCCTTCAGCCTGGCCAACATGGTGCCGCAGGACCGGAAGCAGAACGGCGGGCCGTGGGCCAAGATAGAGGAAGACACCCGGCGCTACGTCATGCGAGCGCAGGGCGACGTGTACGTCATCACCGGGCCGGTGTTCGAAAGCAATCCGCCCCGCATTGGTCAGGGCGTGGCCGTGCCGTCGCACCTGTTTAAGCTGGTCTACGACCCGGGCACCGGGAAGTCGTGGGCCCACTGGCAGGAGAACAGCCCAAGCGCCACGGTCGGGCGGCCCATTTCGCTGGAAGAGGTTGAGCGGCGGACCGGGCTCAAGCTTCTCCCCAGCAGCACGAGATAGAGAGGCTACGTCCTCGCTGGTGGAGCACGTCCACGAGATCTACCCTTCCGCGGGCCCGGCGTCGTACACCTCCACCGGCGCCAGCCGCAGGAGCATCCCGCGCTCGGCGGATTACAGGTCCCTGCCCGCGCGGGTGTAGCACTTCGTCCCACCAGCGCCCGTCGCCTGGGTGCTGGCGCGAGATTTCCCAGGTGAGCTCGATGTCCCTGACGTGTGGTGGCGGCTTGTAGCGATTGCACATGGCGCCAGCATGCGCGCCCACCTGGACGCCGTCTGTCGGATCGCGCGCACTTTCCGCTCCCGCGTCTTCCGCTCCGCCGGTTGATACTGTATCTTTGTACAGTATTGGAGACTCCTGCTATGTACTGCACCGTCTACCGTCTCAGGAGGGAAGGCGCCAAGCTGGCGCCGCCCGACGTCCGTGCTACCGCCGTAGCCGGGTGGCTGCTTTTCCGGGCCAAACGGGAGGATGGCGCGCCAGAGCCGCACGCATACCTACTGCGCGACGAGAACGGTCGCATCGGGCTGGAAGAGGTGTTGCCCACGCTGAAGTTCGCGGACCTTCGCGCGATCGAGCGCGGAGGCATCCTTCTGCGGGGACGAGAGATACGGACCAATCCCTACCAGCAGATTCGGCAGACCTGGTGGGTTCTTCCGGCAGGCACAGGGGCGGCGCCGTGAAAGATTTCCCGCACCCTACCCTGTTGCGGCTGCCGCCGCGTCGCGACTTCCACTGGGAGACGTTGCTACCGCTGCGCCCCGCCGACTACGTGGTGCGCCAGCGAGGCGACGATTGGTTTGAGGTCCGCGTGCGCGCAACCGGGCAACTTGTGTACTCCGGCCGGGGCCCCGTCGCCGTGGTCGTTTCACCCGCGCCCTTCTAGCAGTCTATTTTTTCTAGACTATAAGTCTAGTTTTGCTTGACCTTTTGTCTAGCAAAACTATACTTCATCCCATCACAGCGAAAACGCCGGTGACGGGGCCCATCCATAGAGAGGAGCCCGTAGGCTCCTTAAAACAGCGAGAGGATGAATAGGTGGCTGCCCTGGCCGCCCTGCCCCTGATCCCGTGCGGCAGAAGAAAAAGCACACGCGGCGCACCCCTTTTGGAACGTGCGGCGACCCACCGGCCCCGAAGCCGGAGGTGGGGAGAACACGGCACCCGATAGTGATCGGGCACACGGCGCCAGGCCGCCGCAGGAGCCCGCCTCGCGGGGAGATGCCTGCATCGCACACGCATTCAACAAACATCCAATCAGGAAAGGCACCCATGAGCGACTTCAAAATTGGGCAGAAAATCACGGCCCGTACCCTGCGGGGCACCCGCGAGATCAAGGGCACCATCGCCAGCGTTTCCAACGGAGCGAATGGCGCCTGGATCGAAGTGCGGCCGGACGACAAAGACGAGAAGACCTTCAAGACCCGCCCAGCCTGCGTGAAGGCTGGCTGATTCCACCGCGCAGCGCCTGCACCGCGGACGCTGCCCAGTGCGATCCGTCGCATCCAGTTTTCGCCGCGCGCGCCGGTCGCTCCCTCCTCCCTCCAAGGTTGGCGCGCATCACGCGGCCTTTTCTTCCGGCGTTCCCGCTCAGGGCCGCCTTTCCACCGCGCCGGGGAGTTCTCCTCCTCCCTCCCTCTCTTCCCCCGGCACGCCCTTCGGGGCAGCGGTCTTTCTACACCCCCACCCAGCCCGCCGCGCGCGGGCTTTTTTGCGCCTGGAGATCCCATGGACCAAGAAACACACCCCGGCTCCGCCGCCTTGACGGCCTACGCCCTGCACGTACACAACAAGAACGCGGCGCGCGAAAGGCGGATTTCGGCGGCAGCGCACCGCAAGGAAGCGAAGACGCAGAAGCTGCAGGTCGATGCATTCGCGCTCCGGAAGACTGCCAAGGAGCTCACCGCCGCATCCTGGCAGCACGCGACCAAAGCAAAAGCGGCGCGCGAGGAAATGCTGGAACACGCCGCGCGGGCCCTGAAGCAGCTGACCACCCGCATGCCCCCCGAATACCAGGGCTGGGGGCAAACCAAGACCCACATCTACGCGGCGCTGCTGAAGACCCTGGAAACGCAGGTTGCACGCGTGAGCCCCGCCCTCCCCATCCTCGCAGAGGCGCTGCAGCTGCTGCTCACGCACCGAGATTGGGACGAAAAGACGCTGACGCGCCTGAGCGGCGCACGCGCCAAATCCTGGCCGGTGCCGGCCGCTGAATGAAAGAGCGCCACATGGACATTCACCACCCCGACATGCACGCCGCGGCGCAAGTCCCCACCCCGCAGGCTCCCAGCACCTTCCTCGGCGCCACGGCCATCGGCCTGCTAGTCTTCACCGCGCTCCTGTGGGCTCAGCACGACGACAGCCAGGCGGACACCCGCCACCGCGAGGCCGCCGAGCAGGCGCACGCCGAGGCCGCCCAGGAACGCCGCGCCGCCGCTGCGGCCCGCGCGTGCGAGCCCGGCACCACGCCCGCCTGGATCGACAGCACCACGGTGCAGTGCCTGCGCGCGGCGCGCTGACCAACATGCACGCCCACTGTTCCCCCATCCGCGCAGCGCTGGATGCCGAGGCCCGACGCCGTGAGTGCGAGAAGCGCGCCACGGGCGACGCTGACGCCCGAGCCGCCGAAGCGCAGCGCTACATCGAGCGCCGTGCATTGGCTCGCCAGATGCGCGAAGAGCGCCACAACCCAGCCATGGGGTACGTGTGATGTCGGACCTTCAATACCTGCGCGGCCTGCTCGCAACCCTCGAGGCTGTCGAGGAGCGCGAGCGGCCCGTGATCGTCGCCATCGACTCGCTGCGCGCGCGGATCGCGCAGCTGACCACCCCACATCAACCGCAGCCCCAGTCATGACGCCAGCCGCCGCCGTCGCCGCCTGGCTCCTCGCCACCGCGGCAGCCACCGCAATGTTTCTCGTGCACCTGCACCCACCCCTTCTCACCACGACACCATGACCACACAGCAACACGATCAGGGCGCACTCGCCATCAGCAGCGCCAGCGCGGGCGCCCTCCTCATGCACGACGCCAGCATGGACCGGCTGGAGCGCCTGGCCGGCTTCATGGCGAGCGGCAAGACCACCTTGCCCCAGCACCTGCGCGGCAACACCGGCGACTGCTTCGCCATCGCCCTGCAGTCCATGCAGTGGGGAATGAACCCTTTCGCAGTCGGCCAGAAGACCCACCTGGTGAACGGCACGCTCGGCTACGAGGCCCAGTTGGTGGCCGCCGTCATCAACAGCTCGGGCGTGGTCAAAGACCGGTTCAACTTCGAATGGTTCGGCGACTGGACGAAGATCATCGGCCAATTCAAGGAGGTCACCTCCAACACCAAGAAGGACGACAACGGCCAGCCCAAAAAGTACATCGTCCCCGCCTGGAAGCAGGAAGACGAGCGCGGCCTGGGCGTGCGCGTGTGGGCGACCATCAAGGGCGAGGGCCAGCCGCGCGTGCTGGAGCTGCTGCTGACCCAGGCGCGCACCCGCAACAGCACCCTCTGGACGGAAGACCCGAAGCAGCAGCTGGCGTACCTCGCACAGAAGCGCTGGGCCCGACTGCATGCGCCCGATGTCATCCTGGGCGTGTACACCCCTGACGAGTTGAGCGAGCCCACGGAAAAATTCATGGGCCATGCGGAAGAGGTGGCAGCTGCACCGCCCCCGCCGCCGGCCTCGTATCCCGATGCCGACTTCACCAAGAACCTGCCGGCCTGGGCCAAGGCGATCGCCGCCGGCAAGAAGTCCATGGCCGATGTGATCGCCACGGTGGCCGCCAAGGCGCCGCTCACCGAGGCGCAGAAGACGGCACTCCAGGCCGAGGTCGAGAAGATGCGCCCGCAGGATGTCGAGCCCAAGGCAGCGCGGGCGCCGGCACAAGATGCGCCGGCGGTGGATGTCGAATCCCTGTCACAGCGCCTGCGCGAGGCAAAAGACCTGGACACTCTCTACGAGGCGGCTGGGCTGATCGATGCGCTGCCGGCCGAGAGCCGCGACGCTGCAACAGAGATCTTCAACGGCCGCGTGGCCGAGTTGGGAGGCTGACATGTGGAAAATCGTCGAGAGCCTGCGGCAGGGATCGCCGGAATGGATCGCCCACCGCGCGCAGCATCTCAATGCATCGGACGCCCCGGCCATGATGGCGTGCCACCCGTCGAAATCCAGGAGCGAGTTGGTGCGAGAGCTGGCCACCGGGATCGGTCGCGAATTCTCCGACTTCGTGCAGGAGCGCGTGCTGGACAAGGGCCACGAATTCGAGCGCTTGGCCGGGCCGCTGATGGAGGAACTGGCCGGCGAAAGTCTCTACCCGGTCGTAGGGGTGAACGGCAAGTTCGGCGCCAGCTATGACGGCCTGGCCATGTTCGAAAACGTGGCCGCGGAGCACAAGCGGCTCAACGCCGCGCTGCGCGAAGCGATGACGCCCGGCTGCGCGGGGGGCGACCTGCCACTGTGCTATCAAGTGCAGATGGAGCACCAGGCCATGGTCTGCCCGACCATCGAGCGCATCCTGTTCGTGGCCTCGGACTGGGATGACCGCGGCGGACTCATCGAGGAACGCCACTGCTGGTACGTGCCCAACCCGCAGCTGCGCGCCCAGATCCTGGCCGGGTGGGAACTGCTGGAGCGCGACGTGGCCGCATATACGCCGCCGGCCATAGAGCCCACCACCGCCAAGATCCACGCCGCGCTGCCCGCGCTGCGTGTCGAGGCGAGCGGGCAGATCACCGCGAGCAACCTGGAGGAGTTCCAGGCCGTGGTGCTGGACCGAATCAATTCGGTGAACATGGAGCTGACCACGGACCAGCATTTCGCGGACGGCGACGCGGACGCGAAATGGCTGCGCGATGTGTCCTCCAAGATGAAAGAAGCCGTGTTGCGGGTGCGTGGCGGCATGCAGTCCGTGGACGATGTGCTGCGCGTGCTCGAGCAACTGGACGACATCGCCACCAAAAAGGCCATCGCCATCGAGAAGAAGGTGAAGACCGAGAAGGACGCCCGGAAAGAACAGATCGTGGTGCAGGCCGAGCAACAGCTGGCGCAGCACGTCGGGGCGCTGAACCAGAAGCTGGGCGCCAACTACCTGCCGCCACCGGCCCGCGGCGTGTTCGCCGCCGTGACGAAGGGTCTGAAGTCGCTCTCGAGCATGGAAGACAAGGTGCGCGCCGCGCTGGCGGTGGCGATGGCCGAGGCCGACGCAACAGCCGAACGACTGGCCGCCAACCGGGAGCACCTTCGCCAAGAGGACGCGGACTGGATCGCCCTGTTCGCGGACTTCGCGACCGTGGGCACCAAAGCAGGCGAGGACTTCCAGGCGATCGCGGCTCTGCGCATCGGGCAGCACCGGCAGGCCGAAGCGAAGCGCCTGGAAGCCCGCGAAAAGCTGATCCAGGCAGAAGCGCAGGCCCAGGCGGGCATCGCTGCCGCGCGCCAGGAAGAGGCGTTGCCGGGACCGCTGTTGGACGATCTGAGCGCCGTCGCGCGCTACGTACGCGACGACGGCGTGGCCGACATCGACGCGCGGCGGGCGATCGGCAACGCCCAGGCCAGCAGCGCGGCAGCGCCGCCGGTGATGACCTGCTGCGAGGATGGACCGCCCGGTGGCATCTGCCAGCAGTGCGCGCAGACCAGCGCAGCCTATTCCAAGGACATGAAACCGCTGGTGAAGTGTGACGGCGACCATGCCGGCCCGGCCTGCGCTGATCCGGAGTGCTGGGCCGGCCCGACGATCACGCTGGGCCAGATCAACACCTTGCTGGCACCGATCAAGCTGGATGCGGCAGGCCTGGAGGCCCTGGGCTTCGCCACGACACGCGTGAAGGCGGCCGTGCACCTCCCTGCCGCCCACTTCCCCAAGCTCTGCCGGGCGGTCGCCGGGCGCGCCCTGGCCGCCATCGAAAAAGGCATCCCGGCCTGACCCCGCACTGCCCCTTCTCCAACCCGGGCCCGCCACGCGCGGGCCTTTTTCATTGCAACGAGGACAACATGCCCGCACCGAAGAAGCCCATCACCCCCGCCGCCTTCAGCAAGAAGGCCTACCGCCCTATCGCCATGACGCCCGTGCAGAGCAATCAGGTGGGAGCCGTCGGCTACGACCCCGCCACCAATACGCTGGCCTGCACATTCGCCCGCGGCCCGGGCCACGTCTACCACTACCCGGGCGTGGACCAGAAGACGTTCGATGCCTTCATGGCCGCCGAGTCCAAAGGCACTTTCTTCGGGCAGCACATTAAGGCGAGGCCATTTGACAAATTTGCAACTCCAAAGAAAGAAACATGAAGTTATCGCCCGACGTGTAATGACGTAGAGAGCGATCTTAAGCCCCATTAACCAAACTAGCGAGGCGAAAAACGAGCAAAAATTCGGCCGAAAGAGCCAAAATAATCGGCGGAACAACTTGAAATATTTTCTCTTGCTTCAATAATTTCCACGCAACGGCGCATTGGATAGCAATCCAAAACCTTAGCGGCGTCTTAAATTTGTAATCAATTTTTACCTCATCCCGCGAAGAAAAACCGGTGTATAGATATAACCGCAATCTCGAACCGCTTGGCGACACTGTCGAACCGGTATCAGTAGGCCAAAGGTTTATAGTAATACCCTCATTATCTGCCGTACGACGGGCCGCATTGTCATACCACCTCTGAATGCTTACAAAATCTTCTTCATCGATAAAAATCCAACCAGGAGGCCTCTTAGGAAGAACTCGGATTTTTTCTTCAACAACTACTGAGAGGCGGGATTGATATTGACCCATCCATGAGTTGGAAAAATCACGGCTCAAAGTTTGGTAATTTTCCGAGGTGAACCATCGGAAAGATAGATAAAACAGAACGACAATTAAAACGGAATTAATTCGTATCTGGCTAGTATTTGCAAGCACCTTAGAAAGACCCGCCACTTCTAACACTTGCACAAGAGAAACGCCCAAGTAAGCAGTAGCTAGATAGCCAAAACAGAAGACGATGAGATTCCGTCTCAACTTTTCTGAAGAATCGTCAAATTCCATATTCCTCCCATCTTTTTGACGATGGGATTGTCGTGCATTTGCTCGCCTCTGGCGGGCTTTCCTTTTTCTGGAGCCTGCATGCTCGCATCACAGTTCATCCTTCCCCTGGCCGCCAAGCTGGTGATCGACCTCTTCGCCGGCGGCGGCGGCGCCAGCACCGGTATTGAGCAGGCCATCGGCCGGCATGTCGATGTGGCGATCAACCACGATGCCGAAGCGATCGGCATGCACGAGGTCAACCACCCGCAGACCCGGCACTACCGGGCCGATGTGCGCGAGGTGGACCCGCTCGCCGTTACGCGCGGCCAGCCGGTGGGCCTGCTGCATGCCTCCCCGGACTGCACCCACCACAGCCAGGCGCTGGGCGGCCAATGGGCGGACCTGCGGGAATCCATGACCACCGTGACCACGCACGACCGCCTGGCGCTGGTGACGGTGTGGCTCAAGGGCGAGCCCTGGGTGATCGTGGACATCACGCTGCGCATGCTGGTGCCGCGCGAGCTCTACAACGCCCAGGACTTCCCCGCCACCTACGTGATCGACCGCACCGCCGCCGGGAAACCCCTCACGAAGACCGCCCAGGTGCGCATGGCAGGCAACAGCGTCAGCCCCCTGCCCATGAGCCTGATCGTCCGGCTGAACTACAGCGACGGCGCAGACCAGCTGCGCGCCGCAGCCTGAAACATTCCGCCCGCACCAGCGGGCATTTTTTTTGGAAGCCCCCATGCCCCAATCCTCCGCCGACCAGCCCTACACGCCGCCCTACGGCACCTACCTGGGTGCCGAGCTGCAGCGCTACCCCGGTTTCCCCTCCGGCCGTTATCGCGCTCTGGAGTTGCCCAGCCGCATGGGCGACCGCCTGCACTACCCGGATGGCCGGGTGGAGCCCTTCCCGGAGCCCCAGGCATGAGCACCCCGCCCGAAACCCTGCCGGCCCGCCGCGCCCGGCTTTCCACCCCCGAGGCGCAGCGCGCCGCCGCCCGCGCCCGGGATCTCTGGTGGCAGCAGCGCCAGACCCACCTGCGGTGCGCCAGCTGCGGCGCCCCTATCCCCCACCGGCCCGCCGAGGGCCAAGGCCTGCCCTGCGGGCATTGATCCACCTCACAGGAGTCCGCATGGCCGAGAAACCCATCCTCTTTTCCGCGCCCATGGTGCGCGCCCTGCTCGCGGGGACGAAGACCCAGACTCGGCGTGCCGTGAAGCATCAGCCGGGCCCCTCTTGCCTCATCGAAGAGGGATTCGAGGGTGAGTCACCGTTCGTCTACTCCGCTCTCTACGGAGATGGCCCTGGGCACGATGTACACGAGGCACGCACGCCCTGCGTCTGCCCCTACGGCCAGCCCGGCGACCGGCTCTGGGTTCGCGAGACGTTCGCGATTGAGCACTCTGTCGAGCCGGACCAGCCGCTGCCGCACAGCGATGGCAGGCCCGTCCTGCGCCGGCCTGACACCGACATCGACGGCGTGCACCCACTCTGGAAACAGCCGCACTACCGCGCGACCGACCCAGCACCCGAGTTGATGTACGAGCACGGACCAGCCGGCGGTCGAGAGGATGAGATTGGTGTGCGCTGGAAGCCGTCCATCCATATGCCTCTCTGGGCCAGCCGCATCACGCCGGAGATCACCGACGTGCGCGTCGAGCGCCTGCAGGACATCAGCCGCGAGGACGCCATGGCCGAGGGCATCGTCATCCAGCCCGATGGCGGCTACGGCCTCGCCGACACCTCGCACTACCACGCCACCGACCCGCGGCACAGCTACTGGTCGCTCTGGGAAGCCATCAACGGCCCCGGCAGCGTCGAGGCCAACCCCTGGGTGTGGGGGGTGACGTTCGCCCTCGCCAGCCCCAACACCTGAAGGATCACCATGACCAACGACGTGGCCACGCGGCCCGTGCTCGATCCGTGCTGCGGCGGCCGGATGATGTATTTCGACCGGCACGACCCGCGGGTGGTCTTCGGCGACTGCCGCCGCGAGACGCTGACCGTGACGGACCGCTCGCACCGCGACGACGGCACGCGCACGCTGCACATCGAGCCGGACTTCCTCATGGACTTCCGCGCGCTGCCCTTCCCTGATGCCGCGTTCCGCCTGGTGTCGTTCGACCCGCCGCACCTCGTGCGTGCCGGCCCGCGGTCCTGGCTCGCAGCCAAGTACGGAAAGCTCGGGCCCGACTGGCGCGAGGACATCCGGCAGGGCTTCGCCGAGTGCTGGCGCGTGCTCGCACCCGGCGGCACGTTGATCTTCAAGTGGAACGAGACGCAGGTCCCGATTTCCGAACTCCAACCCCTTTTCCCCGCGCGGCCCCTGTTCGGACATCGCTCCGGTCGGCGAGGCCTCACGCACTGGATCGTCTTCTTCAGGGAATGAACCATGACCGAGAACACCACCACCTCGGCCGCCCCGGCGGCAACCCAGCCCGAGGCAATCGGACTGGCCCTCGACGTCCTGCGCGAGATGCTGAGCGACCCAGACCAAAGACTCGATCAATGCCCAGCACGCATGGCTCGAGCGAATCAGGCCGCAAGGGCGTTGGCCGGGGTGCAAGCCGCACCGGCCGCCCAGGAGGTCGAGCCCGCCGGCTACCGGATCAGCGACCCGAACGAGCCTGACATTGGCAGCTGGCTGTCCGAGACGCCAGCACGCACAAAGTACGGCCTCCTGTCGGAGCCGCTCTACGCCCACCCTCCGCGCCCCCAGGCGGATGCGGGAGCAGTGCCCGAGGGCTGGAGGCTGGTTCCGGTGGAGCCGACGCCGGAAATGGTCGCCGCGATCCCGTGGCCGACGAACGTAACTCCCACCCTGGGCCTGGACTGCTACCGCGCCATGCTCGCCGCCGCGCCCCAGGCACCCGCCGCAGCCACTGCCGTCGCGCTGGAAGAGGCCTGGCGCGCCGGCTGGGCAGCTTGCCGTGACGCCGAATACGTCGGCGAGGAAGCCGAGGACTGGGCCTGGGGCGCCAGCGCGACCAACAGCCTCGCCATCGACATCGAGCAGTCGGCACCCGCCGCAGCAGTGGCGCCGGCCGAGGCGGTTGAGCGGATCGTGCATTTGCGTGCAGATCGGGCGCGGCGCATTTACGTCGCCGGCCCGATGACCGGGCTGCCCGAATACAACTTCCCCGCGTTCAATGCTGCTGCTGACAGGCTGCGCGCCGAGGGCTGGCAAGTCGAGAACCCGGCGGAGCACGGCCACGTCGAAGGCGCCGACTGGGCGGACTATCTGCGCTGGGACATCAGCCGCATCACTACCTGCGGAGCGATCTACCTGCTTCCCGGATGGCCGTCATCGAAGGGCGCGAATCTTGAAGTGCACATTGCCGGCGTATTGGGCCTGCAGGTCATCCTCGCGGATGGAGCGGAGCCGGTGGCCGCCGCCCCCACTCAGGAGGCAGAGGACGCGGCGCGGTATCGCTGGCTGTTGCGCAACTACCTCTCTTTTTCAGTCTGCACCGAAGCAATAAAGCACGGCAGTCTTGATGCCGCCATCGACGCCGCCCGCGCGCGGCAGGAAGGCGGTGGAGCATGAGCCGCAGCGGATACACCGACGACTACGACGACGATCCTCTGGCCGGCGGCCGGTGGCGCGCCGCGGTGAAGAGTGCGATCAACGGCAAGCGCGGCCAGCAGGCCCTGCGCGAGATCCTGGCAGCGCTGGATGCCATGCCCGAGAAGACCCTGATCGGGGAATCTCTGGTAACGGCCGAAGGCGAGTTCTGCACGCTCGGCGTGCTCGGCCAGGCCCGCGGGCTCGATATGCGCACCGTGGACCCGGAGGACGCGGACGCCGTAGCAGCCCTGTTCAACCTCGCGCCGGCGATGGCCCGCGAAGTCGTTTTCGAGAACGACGAGGGCGTCGACACCCACCGATGGGTGGAAGTGGAGATCTGCGGGCCGATGCCGCCTCACCACTTCCCGCCCTACGGCCACAAGCGCCACGAGCGAACTGTGCGCGTGGAGATCGACCGCGCCGAGGTCGCCCGAAACCGATGGGCCCACATGCGCGCCTGGGTCGCGAGCCAGATCAAGGAAAGGGACCACCATGAGCGCTGACACCAACCCGGGCCTGGCACTCAGCGACGCCGAAGCGCTGATCTCGCAGTATTGCTATGAGACGACCGACTACGGGGACACATCTGTGTTCAAGACAAAGCGCGTCCTTGACATGGTGCGCCGGGCGTTCGAGATGGGTCGTACTGCACAGGCCGCCAGCGGGGAGCGGGGATGGCCGAAAGATGCTGGTGATGTGCGGCTCTTCATAGGAGCCCATTGCGAGAGCGTCCAGTACGGGCGCCACGGTCCTGCTCCACACGAAGACGACCGGTACACGCTGACAGCGCACGACCTGTTGACCGCAATACGCTGGTGGAACGATCGATGAAGAGCCCCACCAAAGGCCGCCCAGCGCGCCTCACCTTCGCCGACCTCGCCACCGTGCACTGCATGGTGTGCGACAAGGACAAGCCCGCCGAGGGCGCCCGCCCCTTTCGGGCCCACCACGTCTGCGCGGACTGCGTGCGCCTGGTCGCACAGCGCGCCGCGACCCGGGCCAGCGCCTCAGCCCCGCCGGGGTAGCCCCGGCACACCAACAACCCAGCCCGCCACCTCGGCGGGCTTTCTTCCTTTTGGAGGTCACATGTCCATCACGCTGAGCCAGGACGAGCTGGCCAACATCACCGGGTACAAGCGGGCGGCCGACCAGCTCGCCGAGCTGCGCCGGCAGGGCTTTTTCCGCGCGCGTCGCTCGCCGACCACCGGCGACGTGATCCTGGAGCGCGCCCACTACGATGCCGTCTGCGCGGCCGCCCGGGCGCCAGCGGCAGCCGCTCGCGGCCCAGTCGTGCGAAGGCTGCAGGCCGTATGAACAAGCGACGTGACCTACCCAAGCGTGTGCAGGAAAAGCACGGGGCCTACTACCACGTCAAGGCAGAGGGATCGAAGCGGATCTGGACGCGGCTGTCGGCCGTGCGCGACGGCCTGCCGGCCATGTACCGGGCACTCGCCGACGTCGAGGCGCGCGACGTGCTGGACGACTCCATGCCGCGGCTCATTCAGGACTGGCTCAGGGACGTGAGCAGCCGGCGAACGAAAAAGACCCAGGCCAACGATGCGTACCAGACCCGCAACATCGCCCGGGCCTTCGCCGAGTTCCGGGCGCCCCAGATCCGGGCGCCGCATATTGTCGAGTTCCTGCAGGAGTTCCGCGACAAGCCCCGGTCGCACAACGCGCACCGGAGCATGATCCGGGAGCTGATGCGGTATGCGGAAGAGCGCGGCTTTCGGGAGCCCGGGACCAACCCGGTGGACAGTCTGCGCGTGATGAAGACGCCGCCGCGGCGCCGATACATCACCGACTCGGAACTGCGACGCATCAAGGTCGGGATCTGCTACGGCAAGGACGGCAAGCGGACGCCCTCGGGGCCCATGATCTGCTGCCTGGTCGAGATGGCCTATCTGACGGGCCAGCGCGCGAGCGATCTGCTGTCGATGGAGTGGTCGGAGATCGGCAAGGCGGGCATCCTCTTCCAGCCCGGTAAGACGCTGGCCAGCACCGGCGTGGCGGTCATGATCGGCTGGACGCCACGCCTCGAACGGCTGGTGGCCAGGCTGCGAGCGTTCGGGCACGCCAACAGCCGGCACGTCTTCTGCAAGCAGGACGGCTCCCGGTACACCTACTCAGGTGCCAGCACGGCCTGGAAGCGAGGCCTCGCTCGGGCGGGCATCCCAGACACCCAGTTCCGTGACCTACGCGCCAAGGCGCTGACGGACGTGGACGCTCAGCGGGGGATTGTCGAGGCGCAACGGATGGGCGCCCATTCGACCCAGGCGCAGACGGCCGACTACGTGCGCCACAAGAGCGCGATCAAGACCTCGGCGACACGCTGACGGGGCATGCCCGTTAGACAGGTGCGATTCCGTAAGACAAAAGGGGTTAGGCCAAACTGACCTAACCCCTTGGTATCCATGGTCGGAGCGGCGGGATTCGAACTCGCGACCCTCTGCTCCCAAAGCAGATGCGCTACCAGGCTGCGCTACGCTCCGACAGCTCGTATTCTAACCTGCGGTGCAGGGCCCTCCCGCCCTGGCACCGGCGTTTCAGCACTTTATTTGCTGCAATCGCCGCCCGGCTTGCGCCCGAGGCTCAGCGGGACGACGGTCCCGGGCCGCGGCCGGGGAGGTGGCGGAAGGTGATGCGGCCCTTGGAGAGGTCGTAC
>Ga0308159_1000815_pt1 | contig 56603 bp, 71 predicted proteins | sample PhyCR1_FD_201040 | JGI IMG/M metagenome (GOLD analysis project Ga0308159, IMG submission 201040) | Phyllosphere microbial communities from UC Gill Tract Community Farm, Albany, California, United States - DLSLC.R1 | ecosystem: Host-associated > Plants > Phyllosphere > Unclassified | place: USA...
TTTGCCTCTTCCGCGTGAACGGACGTAATCCCCAGCGACAAAGCCAGCCCCAGCAGGGCAGTGTTTACTTTTTTAAACATCAGTAGCACCTATGATAAAACGCCATCCGCCCTACCGCCCCTGATCATGGGCAACCGTCAATCACGCTGCGCCAGGCAACGCATCGCGGGGTTTGCACATTCACGTGAGAGCCGCAGGGTGGGCACACAAGGTCGATGTATCGACCTCACTTTTATGTCCCTTCTGCGCTGACTTCTTATCATTATTGGCTTCAGCTACCTGGGCGACAGCCAATCGCCGGGACGTATACGGGTGTACGTACCAGAGAAAGACTAGACCAAGACGGCGCGCAGAATATCACGCCAAACGGCTGATATGCGCTGTTTGGCCAATTGACAGCTCTAAAACGCGGGTTTTAACGCGGCTGCCAGGGCTAAGTGTCAAGCCTGGCAGGCGCGACGTGAGGTCACAGGCCTGCGACGCTCGCATAAAGGGCTGTCCTAGACACCTTCGCCGCTGCTTGCGTAGGATCGGCGACTCTTGTTCGTACGATCCATCCCAACAGAGCGACACATGACTATCCAGCAAACACCCGGGCATGTGCTGCCCGCGCGCAGTGCCGCCAAAATGGAAGCGGCCATGGCCGTGGGCGCCTTCGCGATCGGCACCGGCGAATTCGCCATCATGGGCCTGATGCCCGATATCGCCCACAACCTGAATCTCAGCGAGCCGCAAGTGGGCCACGCTATCAGCGCCTATGCACTGGGCGTAATGGTCGGTGCGCCACTGTTGGCAATCCTCGGCGCCAAGCTGCTGCGCAAGCACATGCTGCTGCTCTTGATGGGCCTGTATGCCCTGGGCAGCCTGGCCACGGCGTTCACGCCGACCTTTGGCTCGCTGGTGGCCTTCCGCTTTATCAGCGGCCTGCCCCATGGCGCCTACTTCGGCATCGCCGCCGTGGTGGCCTCGAGCATGGTGCCCACCGACAAACGCGCCGGGGCCGTCGCCCGGGTGATGATGGGGCTGACCCTGGCCATGTTGCTGGGCAACCCGATTGCCACCTTCCTAGGGCAATACCTGGGCTGGCGCTCGGCGTTCGCGCTGGTCAGCGTGATCGCGCTGTGCACCATCGCGCTGGTTTGGCAATTCGTGCCGGATCGCCGCGACGAACCGCGCAGCGACCCACGCAAGGAACTGCGCGCGTTCACCAAGCCCCAGGTGTGGATGGCCCTGGCCATTGGCGCCATCGGCTTTGCCGGGATGTTTTGCGTATTCAGCTACCTGGCTCCAACCATGCTGGAAGTCACCAAGGTGTCGCCCCAGTGGATTCCGTTTGGGCTGGCCGCGTTTGGCGTGGGCGGGATTATCGGCAACATCGCCGGCGGCAAACTGTTCGATCGCCTGCAGTTTCGTGCGGTGGGCTTGATACTGGTGTGGTCGATGGCTGTGCTGGTGTTCTTCCCGTTTGCTGCGGGTTCACTGTGGGGCGTGCTGCTGGGCATCGGCCTGGTCGGCACCATGGTGTCGCTGGCCGCACCGCTGCAGATCCGCCTGATGGACATCGCCCACGAGGCGCCGAGCCTGGCGGCAGCCTCCAACCATGCAGCGTTCAACCTGGCTAACGCGTTGGGCCCCTGGTTTGGCGGGATGGCGATTACGGCTGGGCTGGGCTGGACGAGCACGGGATACATTGGAGCGGTTACGGCACTGGTTGGGCTCGGGGTTTACTTGATAGCGCGTCGGATGCAGGGCGGGCATTAAATGATGGGGGCAAACACACTTGCCCCTGTGTTATAGAGTTCCATGAACGATTGTCGCCTTAGAGTGCTCAAACACCTGCGGCTGGATAATTCCAGCCCCGACTAACAGGAACCATTCTCACCTAAGGCGCTTAGGAATAACAACTGCTGTATTGCGGCTTTTTCTCTACAATCCGGGAACGCAAAGAAAGGAATTTTTCGTGAGCACTACAACCAAGCCAACACCCCGCCCCATTGATGACGAAATAGATTTGGTTCCGCTACTGCAAGCCTTGTGGTCAAGCAAGATCACCGTAGTAGCCACAACCTTGGCCGGCGCTGCTATTTCTTTCGTGCTCGGTATTACGTCGGCGGAACAGTGGAACGCCAGCACTTACATTACCAAGTCTTCGCTTTACAGCTTATATGGCGGCGTGAAAGAACAATACGCGAGCACCTCGGCAAGCCCGCCACCGCTGGATACCAAACTCTATAGTTCGATACAGAACGATATGTTTTACACCGCCATGGGTGTGATGACGGCGAACGCCGTTACCTTGAAAGAGACTACGCCCAAGTCCGGCAAAAACGAACCTGTCATCTATATCGCATCGACGACGGCAACGACTGAGGAACAAGCGAGAACCCTGCTGAAATCAGCCTTGGCCAGCGCCAACACTGACGCTATCGAACTTAACTTACCCGCGTTGGCTGCAGGAAATAGCGTCCGAGCGTTTAATACCCTGGACGAGGTAAAAGTCATTAATGGCAAAAGCCCGAAAAAGTATTTATTACTGGGTGCTTTCCTGGGACTTGTTTTAGGCAGTTTATTCGTGATCGGTAGATTCTTGACACAGCAATACAAAAAAAATAACCACGCCTTATAGAAGCGCATCCGCCAACAGATAAATAGTACAGACCAATGATGCAGCAATAAAAACGATAAACAATTTCGCAAAAAATGTTGTTTTCATTAATAGCACTTAAAATTGAAATAATGGCCTAGAGCCATTATTGCACCGCGCACGTCTTTTTCCACAACATTTTTTTGCTGCCAACTGCGCGGAAATGGGTTGCCCGCGCAAAAAAAAACGCTCACTGAACACGTGACTTGTCAATACAGGAAACCCCTTAGCCCGAACGAGATGACAATAATTTCATTTTCGTTCAGGCAAGGTTCAGGTTGGATCCAATAGCTCGAGCATGTAACATGTCTGTAATATTTTTCTAACATGACAAGGACGTGTTTTGAGCTTTCCTGACAGCAGCGTGCTCCAAAGCTTTCCTTCTACACTGAGCCATCGCAACGCCACGGTTTTCACCACGCGCAGCGCGAGCGACAGGGCTCAGCAGGCGATTCAGGATCTGATCGATACGCGTCATCAGATAAAAGACCGTATCAGCGCGCCGCTGAAAGGGATGGAGAACAACCTGTTCGCCAAATCCCAGCCGCTTGACAGCCTACGGCCAAAATTGAGAGTCACCTTCGGGCGCGCAAAACGCGATGGCACATTCGATTGGCCGGTCGAAGAAGTCATCAACACCCTCGGCGCCCAGAAACGCGGCGCCCCGGTCGCCGGCCTTTACGGCTTCGGCTACAGAAAGTCCGCAATTGGCCTGATCCAGGAGTTCTTCATCTTTACCGAGATGCTCGACGGCTACGTCAGTGGCCTGGATTGGCTCGAGCAGGCGCGCGACGTACAAAGCCTGATCAACGTTTCGTTCAGGCTGCTGCGCTCCCTGCACAGCAAGGGCGTCGTCCACATGGACTTCTGGGCCAACAATGTGATGATCGACCCGCGCCAGCCCAACACCGCCAAGGCCATCGACCTGGAAAACTGCTTCCTCACCGAATCGGACTACCTGACTGAAGTGCTGGCATTTCAGTTCGGGTTCTACTATCGGCGCGAGATCTTCCGGTTCGTCATCGAAAAAGAATACGACCAGATGGTGCTCGAAGAGGTGGCCAAATATGAAGGCATTGATCGCGAGCGTTTCGACGCGATGTACGCAGCCAGCAAGCATGAAAACATCAGCCGCCGCGCACGGCGTGAGATTTTCCACAAAGGCACCGTGGTTACGGGATAACTCCCCCCGTGGCGAGGGAGCTTGCTCCCGCTGAGCTGCGCAGCGACCCCATTGCTAAATCAATCGTCGTGCAACAACCCCGAACTGTACTGACTAAAGCTGCTACCCAGCGCACTGCCACCAAAATTCACCTTAGTGGCGTTGTTGTTGGCGCCATGGCCATCAAACGCCTGGCACCCCTCAGAGAAACACGTGCTGCTGCTTATGCCGGAGCAGGCGCTCAGTAGTAACGTGCCGGTGATCATCACGACTTTGATGAGATTCGAGATCATGTTTTCAGTCCCAGTAGGCAGGAGGCGCGCTGATACGCTCTTGACAGTGATCGTATGCCTGCGCAATGCAGGGAATTATGAAATCTTGCGGCGCGACAGGTTTGGTTCAGGTTAGCGCCTTGCGACAAGGCAGCGGAACACCTCCCCGACACCCTGGATACATCCCTGATAAACTACGCCACTCGCCTCGCTGACTCAGATTTCCAATGCCCCTACAAACCGCTCCCCTCTCCCGCCGCTTCTCCGTCGCCCCGATGATGGATTGGGCCCAGCCCTCCCCCAACGCCCTAGTTTCAAGGGCTGTGTCTCTATAACCCTTTCGCGTTGTAGCAATTTCTAAGCAAGTTGAAATCACTGCCTGACAAAGGCAATACCGGTACTACGCTTATACTTTTCTCGGAAGGAGCCTACGCCATGCCTGGCGCTTATTCGCTGTCCGATGTACTTGAGAGGATGTACACCAACCAGCTGGCCTTGGAGGCAGCCTTAATGGAGCTGACACTGCACCTGGAACAGCATGGCTCGTCAGAAGTTGGAAATAACGTTCGTGGGGCGCTTGAAACGATTGGTGAAAACGCCGGCCACATCAAACAGGGCTTAGCCAAGCTTAAGGGTTCGAGTTCCGGCCAAGCCTAAGCCATTTAAGGTTTGCAGCCGGTAATCCCGACGCAGGCATCGTAAGATGTAGGCAGGCAGCAATCGGTCGAAAGCGCACATTTGCCATAAAGCCTTTTCATAATATGCGGACATCCGTATATTCAGATATCCATATACGAACGTTATCGCCATGATTTCCCCGCACGAAATATTTAAAAGTATCTCCGATGAGACGCGTGCCCGCGCTACCTTGCTGATCGCCAGCCAAGGTGAACTGTGTGTTTGCGAACTGATGTTTGCTCTGGAAGAGAGCCAGCCGAAGATCAGCCGTCACCTCGCCCACCTGCGCAGCCGCGGCCTGTTGCTGGATCGCCGCCAAGGGCAGTGGGTTTATTACCGTCTGAATCCGCATCTTCCCGTTTGGGTCAAAGAGATGTTGCAGATAACGCTGAAAGCCAACGTCGAATGGCTGCAGACCAATGTGCACCGCTTGCGGACCATGGAGGGACGGCCCTTGCGGGATGTTTCCTGTTGCTGACGTTTCGCCGTCCATCCTCAAGGTGCGGGCAGTGCGCCTGCGTTATGTTCACCACTCAAGCGGAAGGAGCAATCCATGCGTGTCCTTTTCATGTGCACCGCCAATAGCTGCCGTAGCATCCTTTCTGAAGCTATGTTCAATCACCTTGCGCCGCAAGGGTTCGAGGCAGTGAGTTCCGGCAGTTTTCCCAAAGGGCAGGTGTTGCCGCGCACCCTGACCACGCTCCAGCAAGCCGGCATCACTACCGACGGTCTGAGCAGCAAGGGCAATGATGCGTTCGAAGACAGCCTGCCGGATATTGTCATTACCGTCTGTGATAAAGCGGCAAGCGAAAGTTGCCCAGTGTATTTTGGACCGGCACTCAAATCCCATTGGGGCTTGGAAGATCCTTCCGATGTGAAGGGCGATGAAGCAACGATTGAGTCTGCTTTCCGCGCGACACTCGCGCGCATCGAGCAACGCTGCAGAGCATTTTTCGCGCTTCCGTTCAACAGCCTCAATCGCGATGAGCTTAAACGAGAGCTTGATCGAATCGATGACCTTTGACAGGAGGACATATGTCAGAGCAACTCCCTAACCTCGACCTTTCACTCTTCGCCGACATGCAGGCCGCGCCCGGACTGAGTGATCACAAACCACGCATCCTTCTGCTCTACGGCTCGACCCGAGAGCGCTCGTTCAGCCGTCTATTGGTGGAGGAAGCTGCGCGTCTGCTGGAGTTTCTCGGTGCGCAAACGCGCATCTTCAACCCTTCTGGATTGCCGCTGCCAGATGACGTTCCTGTGGATCATCCCAAGGTTCAGGAACTGCGCGAGCTGGTTCTATGGTCGGAGGGCCAGGTCTGGTGTTCGCCAGAGCGGCACGGCGCAATGTCGGCAGTGTTCAAGGCGCAGATTGACTGGATACCACTCGAACTCGGCGCCGTTCGCCCTACGCAGGGCAAAACCCTGGCGGTAATGCAGGTATGTGGCGGCTCGCAGTCCTTCAATGTGGTCAATCATCTGCGAGTGCTGGGGCGCTGGATGCGGATGTTCACCATACCCAATCAGTCCTCGGTGCCGAAGGCGTACATGGAGTTCGACGAGGCAGGCCGGATGAAGCCTTCTGCGTATTACGACCGGGTCGTTGATGTGATGGAAGAGCTAGTGAAGTTCACCGTGCTTTTGCGTGACCGACAGGCGTTCCTAGTGGATCGCTATTCTGAACGCAAGGAAACCGCCGAACAGCTCATGACTCGCGTGAATCAGCGTTCGATATGAGGTCCTTATGACTATTGAAATCCGAACGGCTCGACCAGAGGACGCGGCGGAGATCCAGGCCATCTATGCTCCGGTTGTAGCCGGAACTGCGATCTCGTTTGAAGAGGCACCGCCCAGCGTTGAGGAGATGCAACAGCGCATTGTCGCAACGTTGCGGATCTACCCCTACCTGGTCGCGATCCGGGAGGACCGCCTGGTCGGGTACGCCTATGCCAGCCAGCACAGGGCCCGCGCCGCTTATCGCTGGGCAGTGGATGTCACGGTCTACATCGGCGAGAGCGAACGTCGAACCGGCGTGGGCCACAAGCTTTACGAAACGTTGCTGCCGATTCTGGCTCGCCAAGGCTACCGCTCCGCCTACGCAGGCATTTCCCAGCCTAATCCCGGTAGCGTCGCGTTGCATGAACGGTTCGGCTTCCGACACGTTGGCACCTATCCGAACATTGGTTATAAGCTCGGTCAGTGGCACGACGTAGGCTATTGGCACCTTGCGTTGAGCGCGAGTACATGCCCGCCAGGTGAGATCTGCCCGTATCCGGAACTGGGGACCTGATGGCCCTCTCTGGGTCCTATTCTGCCGCAGCTGACCGTCAGATCGGACGTAAGCAACCTCTATCTTCGCCCCCAATTGCTCACACGCCAATTGTGTAAGGGTATCTGGGGGATTTTGAGTGACAGTCCCGTGGTTGCTGGCTGTGAGGCCCGCTAACAGTAGGTTGCATCAATGCATAATGGGCATGGAATGGCATAGATTAGCGTACGGTTTGCCCCATTTTTGCCCCATCCGCGCGCCTCACGGTTCGTCCTCCCCACCCTCCGATCATAGATTGGACGTAGCGCCCTGTTATGTCTGACGTCCACCAGAGTTCAGAATGCCGTTCGAAACCTCGTTGTCGATCTCCATCTGGTCCAGAAACCCTCTCTCAGCCGCACTTGGCAATTTGTACCGATAAATAACGTCAGTAACATCTTTGATGTCCGCAATACTCCGCTCAGTGTTTACAGACGCCTCAACTAATTGCTCCAGATGAGCCGTAGTCGATTCGAACCTTTTGCTTTGGTCGGCACTTATGTCGTGAAGAACTGCCGTGGTCTGAATGAGCGACGAAATCCCGGTCTTGACTTGGGACAAGTTAAAGAGGATTCCAAACGCAAGGATGCATATCACCCCCAAGAGACCAGCAATGAGTCCTAGCAAAACTTCAACCATGGGATTCTCCTGTCAATCATCGTGGGAGCGATCATAGCGCCCTGGTAATGCTAAGCCCAATCAAGGGCAGGTGGTGTGCATTGATTTTTCCGAGGTCAGTTGAATAACCGATGAAGTCCCACCGGCTTCAACCGGCGAACCTCTCCCATTTTTTGATCCCTAGTCGAGCGTTCCTTTCTTTATCGCCATTCTTGCTCGCAAGGGCATCAATAAATTTCAAATGAGCGTCCATGTAAGAATCGAAATCCTTAACCGGCACCCCATAGTCAAGGGCGCGGCTCCACCAAGAGAACGCAATAGCCAACTTGCCAATTTCAGGATCGCTATTTATATAGTCGCTTTTCAGACGATCTAGCCCGCCATCATTGCAGGCGACCGCCCAGCCAAATGCTTTCGAAAACTCCCTAACTTTTCGCGGTTGTACGCCAGAAGCTAACTTTTTGTGTATTGTTTTGTGGTTTTTTATATCGCCCTCGTCGGATGGGTCATACATGAGTCCACAGACACGACACTCACCATTTTCATTCATTTGCATCGTCTTTTTCCTAAACCGAGGCCCGCTCCCAGCGTAGCGAACTTATTGCTTTGAATTGGCTGATACCGACTGAGCCACGCTCGTTCCTAGCTTTTGATCCAGGCCTTGTCAGCAACGCCTCTACCGAAGGCCTGGCTGCTTCATAAATCTGAAAGGCGTTGTAATCGGCATCGAGCAGCACCAGGAGAACCGTATCGAAAGACTGCTTTAGATCGATTGATCCCACTCGGCCGCCTCGCATTCGAGGATCGGAAAAATACCTACCCTTAATTTGGATCTTGAGAGTCACCCCGTCCCTCGTTTCCGTCGCGTCATACCCCGCTTGTCTAGCCAACTCCAATTTGAGATTGAGGATCCGAGCGGCCTCATACTCCGCAACCTCACCCGTGACACCCAGCGGCTTGCCTGTGAGGTGATAATACCGCCGAGCAAGGACTTTCGCGTCGCTCAGGATCTGATAAACCTCATCGGTTGCTTCCATGCTTTTTCCTTTAACTGGCGACTTGTTCTGGTAGATCGTCTTTTTCGCACTTGGTCATCGGCGCCGCTCCTTATGTGATTGCCCATTGTTAGCACAGTGGGCGACACTGAGGAAGTTATTTTCTATGGAATTAATGCGCTAATAGTCCCCTCACTTTTTCCACTTTTTCACGTCAATTGCTTTTAGACCAAAAGACGTAATCGCAGGGTCATATTCAAGCCATTGGTTAAGGGAAAACGTATAGCTGCCTGCCGGGATATTTCTAATACTGGCTGGCCAGCGCTCGCTTGTAGAAACAGGTAAGTCTAGTTTGTCGTAAGCGGTGATTTGTATTTGAACACCCGTTGCCTCAGGACAACTATTTATGAGAGTGGCCACTCCTGTCATATGAGTACAATCAATGCTACCGCATGTATTAACAAACCGAGCGCTCACTGAGGTTATTTTGATATCAGAAACCGAACAATCTGCCTTAACCATTTGGGTTAAAGCCAGAAAGACTAGCGCTACAATGTACTTCATTAGGAGTCCCTTCCTTGAATTAGTAATGCACCGCCCCTATGGCCGCGGCTAAGAAACCAGGAGTGATTAAAATATACCCCGAAGATTCAAACCAAACAGGTTTATTGAATATCTGTCAGGCTTGTATAGAACCAGACATTTTGCTCTGAGTGATAGGTTATGCCATCACCACTGGAGTAGCGCTCGGTTACTAATCTAAGGTTGCGTTCATCAGACTCGAAAATAGTAAATCTGCAGATTCTGCTGGTAATATTTTTATTATTTTCATCTTGGGCGTGAACGCTAATTTCATATTCGCCACATTTCAAGTAGAAGTTTTCTTGGAATATGGCATGTATCTTACTTAAAATTTCTTCTGATAGCTTTAGTGGTTGCGCCATGTTGAATGGTGTATCCAGCGCCCTACCAACTGGCTTGGAAATCTCTTGACTTGCTTGCCATATTAGTTCCCCTAACGCTTTATCTTCGGAGCGAGGGAGCTTATGAAAAAAGCAGAAGACGTGGGTCGCTTCCTCGCCAGGTTTCAACGTGATAGGGGAGTACAACGAAGGAGCTTTCGCATCAAAATTTCGATAGAAATTCCGCATCGGGATTTTTACCGCTTCTCCATCTTTCTTTAAAACTATATGTAAATTTTTTACTCGAATAGTTAATCCGCCGGTGTTAACTAATGTTAGCGCCCAGTTTAAATTGGTATACCCTAGCTGGTGAGACAGCATCACAGCATCTTGTGGCTCGATTTGGAGCCGCCGCCCTTTCAACCAGTTACGAATGGTTGGGTAGATAGAGAATGCTAGTGAGATGATTGAAATAACTATCGCCCAGAACTTCAAATCCCCAAATGTATCCATAGTTTCGCTTCTCAATATATTCTTAATTTTTTATGATTTCACTATCATGCGATATTAGCGCACAGGCGATAGTTTCGCAAAAATCTAGCTATCCTGTTAGGTTAATCCTCTGGAATTGAAGCCGCCACTTCGAATGACAGCTTCTGTACCACAATGTGTAAAAACGATTTTCGGCGAGATAGGCATCTAAAACGACCTAAAATCGCATCCCTAAAACAGAGAATCCAAGGGATCTGGTTGCCAGTTCATGATCACCAACTCGCCGCTCACGTCTGCTTTCCCCTGTCGTTGGTTCGTTGTGGTGTAACGAATGTCTACGGTCTCAAAATGAAACCCTTCGAACACCCGTCGAATGTCCGGGTGATCGTTGATGCTAACCATCACCTTGCCCTTGCAGCGACGCATGAAGTAGGCCATCCGCTCGTAGTTCTCAAAGGGAAAGTCCACGCCATAGCCAGCGGTCTGCCAATAAGGCGGGTCCATGTAGTGAAAGGTGTGCGCACGGTCGTATCGTTCGGCGCACTCCAACCAGGGCAGGTTTTCAACGTAGGTGCCGGACAACCGCTGCCACGCCGCAGATAGGTTCTCCTCGATCCGTAGCAAGTTGATAGCCGGGCCGGTGGTCGCAGTACCGAACGTCTGCCCCGTCACCTTACCGGCGAAGGCATGGTGCTGTAGGTAGAAAAACCGAGCTGCACGCTGGATGTCGGTGAGGGTTTCAGGGCGGGTCATCTTCTGCCACTCGAACACCTGACGGGAGCTGAGCGCCCATTTGAACTGGCGCACGAATTCTTCCAGGTGGTTCTGCACGACACGGTACAGCGTCACCAGGTCGCCGTTGATGTCGTTGAGCACTTCAACCGGAGCTGCCTGGGGCCGCATGAAGTAAAGCGCGGCGCCGCCGGCAAAGACTTCAACGTAGCATTCGTGGGGTGGGAAGAGCGGGATAAGGCGGTCGGCCAGGCGGCGTTTGCCGCCCATCCAAGGGATGATGGGTGTGGACATAGATAAAGCAAGACCTTTGCTGTATGGATAAACAGTGCTAGGCTCGCTCCGCTTTGTGCACGAAGCAGGAGCCTTGGCTGGACTTGCAGGGACGTTCTGCGGGGAAGGTGGCCGGGCAGGATGTTGACGCATCCCGCCCGGCCGCTCCTTTTACTTCGGTGTAGAGACTTCTTTCGCGTAGGCCTGACAGGCACGCAAGGCGATCAGTCCTTGGTCGCCGGCATCGGTGATTCCGATAATTCGTTGAGCATGCGCTCGGTCAAGTTGGGCTCTTGTGGTGCCATGAACCATGCTGCCGGTGGCGGTGGTGGTTGGCACTGAACAGCTGCTGGTGGCGTCGGTGGCGGCGAGTACGACTGACAGCCGCAGATCAGCAGTAGCCAGGCGATCACGCAGGCGAGCCTGCTTGGTTTGCGCATCGGTCAACTCCTTGTGGTGAGTTTCATCTTTGTTCTGCAGGCGCTGCTCCAGAGCGAAGCGCTTATCCTGCTCGTTGCGCTGCAGAGCGGCGGCGGCCAGGGACAACTCTTTTAGGGTGTCGGCATAGAGCCGGGCTTGGCGTTCCATCTGCTGACCGTATCGCCAACCTTGAGCAGTCCATGCCAGTCCAGCAGATCCGGCAGCCAGGACCACCAGCACCAGGCCCAAGGCCGCAATTCGGAACTGCGCAGGGATCAGGTCGAGGAGACGCATAACACCGCCCTCGCCCTGGCCCACAGCTGCAGGCGATCTTCCAGACCATTGAGCCCGCCATTGATCCGACGGGTGATGGTGGTGAACTGTTCTTGATCCGCGAGAGCATTCAACCCGTTCACAGACCAGAACCACGCTGCAGACTCCGCCGCCCATTGCGGCAATTCCAGCAACTCCGGCGTGCGCAACAATCGATCATCACCAAAAAGCGCCAAGCTGCAGCGCAGGTGGTTGTCGTGGCCGGTAATCTGGATCAGCCCACGGCCTCGATACCGTTGGCCGTCACCATCGGCAGCAGGAGTGTTCCCCAGCTTGGCGGCCAGCGAGCCGGTGTCGTACTTGCTTAGGTATTGATCGCCCCCCAGCTCACGCACGTACTGCAACTGCCCGGACTCGTGGCCGATCTGGGCGAGGAACGCTGCCTGACGCTTCGGCGTATCGATTTTACGGTTGGCCATGGCTGCGTTTAGAGCGGATACAAAAACGCCCGCTTGGCGGCGGGCGTTGGGCATGATGCGTAGAAGTTGCTGCTCGGTGATGGACATCGTTTTTCCCCAGACAAAAAAATACCGCTCAATGGCGGCGGGTGGTGAAGCAGGTATGGCCAGTTACAACTCCAGGACTTTGACCTCCTTGGATTTTTTCTTTTTCTTCCCAGCCGCCTTGGCTTTACCTTTCTTCCCTGCATTGCATTCCACAGTGGTGCTCCAACCGGACTGGGTGAACACCTGCTCCACCGATTCCACCAGGAACTCGCCGTCCAGCCCTTCCTTAAAGCCCTGCGCATTGATCTGTCGTTCAGCAAACAGATCCGTACGGCCAACCATCTCCAAGCGAACTTCAGCAGTCGAGCGGTTGAACGCAGCGAGCCGCGCCTTGGCTGCCTGCTCGGCGGCAGATTTGTTCGGGTGGATATGCCGGTCGGTATGAACAGGCGGCAGACCTGCAGGCGCGTCGTCGTTCTCCAGGGTCAGGTTGACCAGCTCACCGGTTTTCTTGTCTTGGTACTTGGCCTTGACGGCTTTCTGCGTGGTGCGATCGGTGAAGCGGAATTGCCAGCGGCTGACGTCAGTCCGCCTGATGGTGATAGCTGGCAGACTCTTGCCACTGGCGGTCTGTCCGCTCTGGCGTGGCAGCACCAGCAACTTGCTGTCAGCAACCTTGGCCGTGCAGTCGTGATCCTTAGCGAGCCGAGTGATGAAGTTATAGTCCGACTCATTCAACTGATCGGCCCGAGGCACCACCGTGGCGACAGAGCATTCAGGTTTCCAGCCGTTGCGGGCTGCAATGTCGCTGACGATCTTGGACAACGGAACATTTTCCCAACTGCCGCTACGGGTGGTCTTACCGCTGCTGCGCATGTCGCTGGCCTTGCCGCGTATGACCAGAGTATCGGGTGGGCCGGAGACCTCGATGTCGTCGACCGTGTAGCGCCCCAGGCGGGCCAACGCCTTGCTGTCATAGCCGAGGTAGACCTGTATTGCTGCCCCTTTCTTGGGAAGTGCCACGGCGCCGTCACGGTCATCAATGCGCAGCTCGAACTCGTCCGACTCCATGCCGGGCTTGTCCAACGTGCGCAACAGCAGGAGACGGTCGTTGATCAGGGCTGTGATATCAGCCCCATCAGCGACTATTCGAAAGACAGGTTTCATGGATATGCCCCAAGATTCAATTCCACAACTGCACCTGCTCGACCGCCGGCTGCCTGATATCGGGAAAAGTGATTAACAGCCCAGCGCGCAAAGGTTGTGGCTCATCGGCCAGCAACCTATTGGCCGCCAGCACCGCCTCGACGGTGCCATTCAGATGACCGTAATGCTGGTAGCACAACGTATCCAGCAGGTCGCCGTCAGACGTTCTGCATATCATCGCCATAGCGTGTGAACTCCAAACTAAAGGTTTGTTTGCGAGGGATCCCCCCGGCGAGCAGAGCGCCCTGCTCTTCATCTACGCTGTCCAAGCACCAGGTACCGAGAACAAGGCCGTAACCCGTGGTGAGATTCAACGGCAACAGCTGCCCACCGATGGAGCGTAGGGTGTCGAGCTGCTTGAGACCGCCCTTGAACGTGGGGAAAATTGCACCCTTGAGGCTAAGCTTATCCTCGCCGATACCCACGGCCTGCTGCGCCGGCCGACGACTGAGGCGTTCTTGTGAGGCCCAGCGGAACCGCGTTTGTCTGCGCAGTTCGTTGAAGGCGGCCGTGTCCAAGTTGAAGTAGAACGGTTGAGCATTGGTTTGCAGCGGCTGCAGGATCAGCAGGTGCGGGAACGGTTTTACCGCTTCCGCCATGGGTGTGGTTTTCGGGGCCAAGGCGCTGGTGGGCAAAATGTTCGCCAGGCGCGGGTCGACCTTTCCGGCGACCTTATTGATTGCCGTCCCAGCCCTATATGCTTGGTCCTTCAGAGTGCCCATGCGCTCGTCGATGCCCGACAAAGTGCGGCTAGCCTTGCTGTATTTTGCCAGCACCGTCCCAACTTTGGATTGAGCCGCGCCAATGCCGCGCATGACGCGCTGCAGCTTTGCACCAACCTCAGGCGGCATACCGGGCAAGCTGGCAATCTCATCAGCCGCACCGCTGATCTCGCCAATGGCCCCATTCACCGGGCCCATTATTTCGTCAATGCTGTGGCGTCCAGCTTCCCCGGCCTTAACCAGGAATTTGAAGCCAGATTGCAACTGCTCCATATAAGCCATGACAGCTCCTTAAAGGTGAGGGGCATCGAACAGATTGCGCCGCGCCTGCTCCCGGCTGAACTCCTCGAACAGCTGACGCATGTGCGGCATCATTTCCTGCGCCAGTTGCCGTGGATCCTTGACGTCGCCCTGCACCGTGACTGGCATGGTTGGGGCAAACGTCCAGGCCTGCTCGACACGCGCTGGATCTGGTTTCGCGGCCGCACTGGCACTGAGCAACGCAGGCACTGCAACAGCAGAAGGGGCAGACGCCAACGAACGGGCGACATCCCCCATCAATGGTCCGGTCGCCGGAGTCGGTGCCAATTGGGCAAGCCGTGACACGCTCGGCCCGCTGGGTTTCGACAGCAGAAACGGCGAGGGTTGAGCCAGGCGCTCTATCGGTGTATCTGGCCCACCAAATGCGGCTTTACCCACTGCCCCGCCCAGCTCACCGCCGCCCCAACTACCGAGGAATCCGCCGATCAGTCCGCCGACTACGGTGCCAATCACCGGCACCACCGAACCAATCGCGGCCCCAGCTGCAGCACCAGCCAACGTGCCGGCCAATGTCCCAGCAGCGCTGCCATAGCCTTCGGCCTTTTCGTCACGGGTCTCTGCATTCTGATAGGTATCAGCAGCAATCAACCCCGCCTCGATCAGCGCCAGGGGTGCGCCGACCTTAGCGAACCCCAGCCCCTTACCCATCATGGCCTTGGGTGCAAACCTGCTGGCAACAGCCTCGACTGGCGCGGCGGATGCGACACTGGGAATAGCTCCCCGACCACCCCGCCCTCTGCGGCCTTTGCCACGTCGACCTTTTTTCTCTGGCCCGTCGAGCCCACCGCCATCTAGTCCGCCGACGGGCATATTGGTCACGATCACTTTCTGCGGAATATTGGGATTGCCCATCAATGAGCCGCGGGCGACATTGAGCATCCCTTTGCCCATCTTGTAAGCGCTCATTGCAGTGCCCAGGGCAACAATGCCGCCAGCCAGCACAGTCGCACCGCTGATGACCGTCGGAAACTTCCCTGCCAGCTCACCAAGGCCGTAAGCCAGTTTAGCCAACCCGTCTGCTGCCAAGTCAGTCAACGGCCGCACCGCGTCACCGATACGCGTCATCGACGATTCAATGCCGGCAGTCGCGGTTGCCCACTTCCGGTTGGACGTCTCTCGCGCCTTCGCTGCATCCGACTCGATCTTGGCCTTACCGTCCGTCTTCTTGATGGTCGCCATATCGTCCTTAATCCTGTCGCCATATTTGATCTGTGCGAGCAGACCCGCACTGGCGCTCTGATCACTGACGATGTTCGCCAACCCGGCGGCCTCGGTCAGGGCGACCATCGCCTGCTCTTCCTCGGCACTGCCATCCGCCGAGGCTTTAATCTTGGCCTTAAGCGCCTCAATTTTCTTGGCCTTGGCCGGATCCTGCTTCTTGATCAACTGCTCGCTGAGCATGATGAACGCATCGACCGGGTTAGCCGCCTTGCCACTTTTAGTCGCGGCAAGGATAGAGCCGGCCAGGTCGTAGCCTTCCTTGGCGAACCGCTCCTGACTGGTGTTGCTGATCACAGCGTTGAGCAGGTTGTTCATGTTGGTTGCCGCAGCAGCAGCGTCCTGGGTTTGCGAGTATTGCGACTGCAGGCTGGCCCCCAGGAAACGGACTGCCTCAGGGCCTTCCATACCCAGGCGCCTGATGTTGCCGAGCATGGCCGGCAAATACTTCGCCATTTCTTTGGGACCGAACGCGCCAATGTCACCGGCCGCCGCTACCTGGCCCAGCATCGCGGCCATGTCACCCTGCTTAACCCCGGCTTCCTTGAAGGAGTTGATCAAGGTAGCGATGGTTTCGGGCTCCATGCCCTGCCCGTCGATCAGGTCGGCGATCTGCCCCGCATAGGCGGTGGCCACGTCCCAATCAACGCCCTTTTCAATCAAGGCTCCGACCGACTTCGCGAGCAGTTGCTGGCTCATGCCCTTATCAGCCGCGACCTTGGCAATGCTCGCCGCCAGTTTGGCCTCATCGCCGGTACCGGCGGTGTGTGCCCACAGCGACATCTGGCGGATCTGCGCCTGATAGTCGCCGGAAACCTTCGTAGGGATCGCCAACGACGCCGTAAGCGCCGCCGCTTTGCCGAGGGAGTTCTTCATCCCCTCTTTACCCTGCTGGATTTGCGTGTGGCCCAGCGCCTTAAGTTCAGCACCACGCGCTACCTGGCCGAGGGCCTGGTATTCCTTGCGAAGTTTGCCGACTTCAATGCCCTGCTCCTTTAGGGTTTTGAGGTTGCTTTCGAGCTTTTTTAATAGACCGTCAGCCGACGCCGCACCAGTGTCGTGGGCCTTTTTCCATTCATCCCGCAGGCGGATGGTGTCGCCGATGGTGCTCTGCAACACGCGAGCTTTGGTGCCGGTTTCGCCGAGTTTCTTGATGCGGCCTTCTACATCCTTGAAGGCGGCGCCGACCGTGGAACTGACGACGCCGCCGATGACCAGGCCGAGCGCCAGGTTGTTTGCCATGAGAACACTCCAGGCAGGGATGCGGGGCTCAGTCCATGAGCCACCAGATCATCGTGGAAAAGGGCATGGCCTCGATTTCATTGGCGGCAAATGAATACTGCGTCGCCAAGCGCTTCGCGACCTGCTTCTGCAGGGTGGTGTTAAACCCCGTCATCCTGCACCAGGCGAAAGTAGGCGGCCTGCAGCCGCTGGTAATCCGTCAGCTTTAGCCCCTCCAGATCCTTAGTGTCGGATTCAGAAAGGTTGGCCAGGATGATCGTCTCGCGCTGTTCTTCATCTCCATTGGAAGCAGACGTTGCAGCACGTACATCGCGCACGGTGGGAGCGCGCAGGGTCAGTCGGTCGACCTTCATATCTTTGATGTCGTAGGGCCTGGAGAACGTAACGACAGCCCCCTCAAGATTAACGACCAACCACTCGGGCGTTATGCTCTCATCTTCGGGAAGATCGGTATCGCGCAGCAACTCGCTATAAGCGGCTTGCAAACGCGCGTAATCCGTCAGTTTGAGTCCATCGAGATCCTTGGTACTTGAATCCGATAGCGAGGCCAAAATGGTCATTTCACGCATCACGGCGTCACTGCCACCAATAGCGTCAGATGCACGCACTTCACGCAACAACGGGGATCGCAGGGTCAATTGGTCGACCTTGCTGCCATGGATATCGTAAGTGCTGGTAAGAGTGACCGTTGCGATGTCAGGCCCAACCGCGAGCCAGGACGGAATTTGTTTCAGCTTTTTCATGAGATACCTTTCCGTTACAGGCCCAGGTCACGGCGGACGCTGGCAAGTTGATCCACACCGTTGATGACACGGACGCAGTTGACCGGATCGATTTCGTACATCAGCCGGCCGCCGACTTCGAGCTTGTAGTAGCTGCAGGCCACGGAATACTTGAACTCGGCAGCGTCACCGGCCTTCCAGTCACCGGCATCAACCTCTTTGAGCATGCCCCGGATGGTTGCAACAACACCCGTGGTCGCCCCTTTCTGGCCTTTGAAAGAACCACGGAATACCGCGTTAAACGCGGTCTGGTCGGCCAGGCCGTAGAACTTCAGAGCTTCAGCACGCACACCTTTGCCGGCGAAACTGGCTTCCAGCTTCTCCATGCCCTGATCCATTTCCACGGGGGCATCCATGCCGCCAGCACGATGCTCTTCCGTTTTGAGGGTCATCTTGGGGAGCGTCACACTGGTGATATCCCCGGCAAAGCTAACGCCGTCAATATGGGCGTTCATGTTGTAGAGCGTTTGCGGAACCATCAGGCGTTCTCCTTAAGAGTTGGTATCGAGGACTTCGGTCAGCCACTGATTGGTGACCTCGACCCGGAAGTTGGGGTTTTCTGCCGGCGGCACGTCGGTGAAGCGGATGTTCCAGTACACCTTGCCCTGCTCCAGTTGGCTGGCTGTGTTCCGTTCAGGGTCCGCGAACACCTCGAAGTTGATCACCGCGCCCTGGTTCTTCAAATCACGCATAAACGCCGTAAGGCCTTCCGTCACATCACTGACGTAGGTCTTGGTGATCGAGCGGTCGACCGCCCATTTGTGGCCGTAGAGAATCGCGTCCATGACGATATCCATGGTCCGCACGCGGGTGACGAACGCCCACTTAGGATCGGCGGAACAGGTGCGGTTGCCCCACAGGCGATAACCGTCATCACGGATGATCGTGGCGATCTGCGCGTTGTTGAGCAGATTCGCGCGGCAGGTTTCATCGCCGTCCAGAAACTCGATTGGACGGCCGGTGCCGGTGATACCGACAAACTCTTTGTTCGACGGCGAGGCCCAGAAGCCGTACTCCGAATCGGTCCAGGCGAAGAGCCCAGCAACCCAGGCAGAACCTGGTGCGTCGAGGGTGGCACTGGCGGCGGCGTCCCAGTACTGCACGCCCGGATCGACGAAGAACACACGCTTGCTGCCGAAGTTTTCGCGGTATTCCATCGCAGCTTCGTCAGTGGTGTTAGGACCGTCGATAATGGCGATAGCACGCAGCTTGTCGCTCAATGCCACGAGGGCCGTGGCAGCGGGCAACGTCGCAGTGTGCTTTGGCGCGACCAGCAAACGAGGTTGAGCGTTGAAGCGGCTCTTGCCATCAAGCAGCGCCTGCATGCCCGTACGGGTACCGTTTGCCAGCACGCCACCAATGATCGCCGAGGTCTGCGCGGCAGCGTCAGCCAGCTTTGCCACACCACAGGCGACGATCACCGCCTTGGAGCGCACATAGATGGCCTGGATCGCTTTGGTGATGGCCGCGTCTGCGCCCCAGGCCGCGATGGCTTCGCTTTCGCGGGTGATCAGCATCAACTGATTGGGTAAGGCACTGGCTGTAGGGCCTGGGGTGAAGGTGTCGCAAAGGCCGATGATAGACGACGACGGCACCGCGATAGGTCGCGAGCCGGTGTCGACGTTGGTCACGGTAACGCCGTGAAAGAATCCACTCATGATTGAACTCCAGAAACGAGAAAGCCCCGCATAAGCGAGGCCGTAGGTTGTGGTGTTACGCGTAACGATCAGCGCCGGTGAGGATGCCGGCGCGGCTTAAATGGACTTCCTGGGGTTGACCTCAAACGTGAGGCCCTTCCACTGCGCGGTGGGATCGGCGCTGTAGTCTTCTTTCCAGTCGCTGGGCTCAGGCTTGAAGCCCAGTTGAATCACCAAGGCGCGCTTGGCCGACCACTGCCAAACACCGTAGAAACCGTAGTAGCGACGACCGGTTTGCTTGTGTGTTGCCAGGATCAGCCGACGGCCTCCTTGGCCTGGGCGATCCTTGACCACTTCAGCGCCCCAGTAGCGAAAATCGCACTCCGCCACCGGACAACTGACCCAGGGGTTGAAGCGCATGTTGTTCGCCGGATTGCGAATAGCCAGCCACCAAAACTGAGAAAACCAGTGATAGGCGCCCAGGTCGAAAGGCGTATTCAAATGCCACCAGCCACGCTTATCGCCCAAGGCACCGTCGCGATCGTTCGACCACAGCCAGGCCCAGGCAGGAAGGCGGGCCAGGCGCCAAGCACCTGGTGCCTGGGTGAACGGTACAGGCGGCCCCTCGAAAACCAAACCAGGCAGCGCCAGGGGCACCACCAGAAAACCCAGCAAGATCACTATTAGGCGCAACGGCAAAAACAGCGCCCACTGCAAAGCAGCACGCAGGACATGCGACGTCATGGTTAAACCTCAGATATAGGGAAAAGAAAACGCCCCGTCAGTGCGGGGCGTTATTGGGATTGGTCTGCGAACCAGTCAGGCGCCGGGGGACGATACTCGCCATCAGGGAAAGCTGACGATTGCGGCCAATCGCGCAAGGCCTGCATGTACACGAGCAACTCCGTGAACTGTTCAGAAGAAAGCGCCGTTTCTGCACCTATCTCAACCTGATCACGGTGGCGGTCCCGCGTGACAGCCGCCAGCGAAAGCTGAACATCCCGCCATGCCCGCTCCTTGGCCGCCATCTGCTCTTCACTCGGCGGCAGTGGATCAATGGCAATCGGGGCACCATCCACACCGGCGCTGATGATCTTCCCTGCCGAATTTTGCGCGCGCAACTCTACGTGAGTCGCGTTAGATATCTCCACGCAAACTAAAGCTGCCGGCTGCATTCCAGGCAAGTAAAACCCGCCCGTTTCCGCACAGAAAAATATCGACATTATTTACCTATCCCCAAAACAAAAATATCGCGGTTATTCCCGGTCACCGTGTAACTGTCTTGGCGCTCTACAGCCACATTAGTTTTTGTAAGCATTCGAAACTGAGGTGTAACACTGTCTTCCTGGCGGGCAAAGGCACTAAGAACACCACCGCTCAGCGAATAACATGCATCCGACCAAGCAAGCGGCCAGGTGAAGGTCGTTCCAGTATCACCGGGCAAAGAGAGCCGACCGTATTGAATCAGCAGGCCGCCAAGCCAAGTAGGAAACAGTACGTATCCACTTGCCTCTGTGAAGCTCATAACAAACCCAAACCGCATTTTTTTGGGCGTGACCATAACCGCGTCACTTACCCCATCATTCACTTGTGCCTGGGTCGCGATTTTTGCGGTGCCTTGATTGTTTTCGGTCGCCTGAGCCGCTAAGGCCGCCAACGCCGCAATATCAATACTTCCCTGATTGATCGGCGCGTTCCAAGCCTTGATGCACCACATCACTGCAATGCTGCGGGGACGTGTTTCGCTTCCCCCGTATTTTGAAACTGCACCGTTCGGCATCGGGGTGCCTATGGGGGTGTTGGTGAAAGGCACTAGCGCAGTACTTCCAGAGCCACTGATCCCCAATCCAGCCCTTGCCGCGTGTTCATGCTCCTCTACCTGACCAGCAGCCCAACTACCCACAGCACGACCTGGATCAACCCCGCGCCCATGATCCCAACCCCGCAGGAATTCACCGCGAGACTCAGGCAATCGGAAGTTCCCAGCCCCCTCATCACCTTTGTTAAACGCACTGCCCAGAAACGTCGCCAGGTCTGGATACGCAGCCACGCTCTTGACGCTACCGTCCAGCTCCAAAAACCCTGGGGCCAACTTGTTCACGGGAAAACCAACCATCGAGCCAACCGGCAATGCCGAGGCCTGGGCGATCATCGCTGCGATTTCGTCTTTGGTGTAGGTGTCGGTAATGCCGTGGCCAGCCAACGTGGTCGGGTTGGTGCCGCCGATAACCCGCCCATACTTATCGACGGTCACATTGGCGTAAGAGCCAGCGCTGACGCCCGTGCGCCCCACTGCCATTTCAAATACCAGCGCGGTAGTGCCCAGCACAATCGGTGCATCCGTCACCAACTGCCAAACGCTGTCACCGTTGATGGTGCCGGCCTCGACACTAACAAACAGTCCGGGCGTCACCTCGACGCTACTGTCTGCGTCCTGGGTGCGTTTCCACACGCCCGTGGACGAAACCACGTACAAGCCGTTTTCTTTGGCGGCCGCCTGATTCTTCACCAGTACGCGTGCGTCCGCCGGCAACTGCACGCCGTCGATGGTCTGCACACCGCTCAAGGCGATGTTCGCCGTGGTGGCCACCAACACCGAATGTTTGAAGTCCATTTTTGCCATGGTTTCAATAATCTGCGCATCCACATATTCGCGTGTCGCCAGAACAATCGCCGGGTCAATCTTCAGAACGATATTCGAAGTATTCGCAACGATGAAATTCATGCGGATGATTTGGGTCTTGCCGGTCCCTTGCACAAGCAAGGGCTTGAAACTTGGTGCACAGTTGGCAACCGCCACCATGTCGCCATCGGCGTCATACAAGGCGATCTCCCGGATCCACTTACCACCCACGTCCGCCGGAATAACCTGTTCGGTGATGATGATGTTCGGATTGGCCGGGTCGGTCTTGACCTGATTCACCGGTGCACGGCGCCATTCGTTAATCAGGCGTGTTTGGGTACGGTTGGGAATAGGGTCCGCGCCGTTGGCATCACCCACGCCCATCTGCGAAAAGGTCCAAGGCAGGCCAAGCGCTGTAGCGTTTGCCTGTTTCGCCTCCCCCACTGCCGTGAGGATGGCGAAGAACTGACTGTTCTGATCAATCATGGGTACACATCCAGGGTGTCAATTTCATCAATACACATGACCAGGCCATAGGTGCCGGTCACCTCGATATCGCGCTGGGTCGGTGGGTAAACGTCGATCACTTCGCCTTCACTCACACTGGTGCCGACGACGATATAACCAGTAGTTTCCAGGCTGATTGCCAAGCCTGTTAGCGGCCGACTGACGGGTTTGGCGTCGTCGATCAGGCGCTCCAGTTCCTGGTACATCTCTTCTGTGATGCCTGTATCCAGCACACCAACCTTTAAGGCGAAAGTGCCGGGAATGCCCATCGGGGTGGTTTCCCACCATTCGATAACCTCAATCAGGTAGCCCAGCGGCTCGACCACCCGCCGCAGGGCACCGATGGTGCCCTTGTGTGCGTGCACGTAGAACGCGGAGCGGATGGCAGATCGCTTGACGGCTTCCGACCACTTGTTGTCCCAGCGGTCGACCGACCAGGTCCACGCGAGCCAGGGCAGCAGCTGCGCAGGGCAAGTATCCGGGTTGTACAAACTCCGAAGCGGAATCTCGGTTTTTTCAACTAAGGCGGCCTCGATGGCGCGCTCCAACCGCGTGCTGTTCAGGGGGAGCAAGCTGGTCATGTCGAGCCCCCAAGAACAACGCTGAAGCCCGTGCAATAAGCGGCCTGAGATTTGGTTGGCTTCAGATCGACCCAATCCCGCAGCTCTACCCGTCCTACGCCGCTGATGTGCAACTGGGCGTCGACGCCAGATTGAGCAACCTCCAGCGCCAGGCGCTTGCGTGGGTTGATCCAGGCCGCAAGGCGCTTAGTGGCTTCGGCCAAGATGGCGTCGTTTTCCGGACCGGCACCTTGCATGTGCAACACGGCATCGATCCGGTAGTTGAGGATCTCGGCGCTCTGCACAATGAGGCGGTCGCCCACTGGGCGGATGTCATCGTCGCTGAGTTTGGTGTGCACCGCGTCAAGCAGCGGTTGATCGGCCTGGCCGCTGCCGATCAGGCTCAATACGGTCACCTCCACGAGTGCCGGCGATGGGCTTTCCGCCGTGGCATCGGCTACCAGCGCCGAGGCGTTGCGCGCATGGAAGATGTAGCTGTTGCGCGGGCCGGCTGTGGTCAGCCCTTCGTAAACCAACTGAATGCGTTCACGCAGTGCGTCATCCGATTCCTTAACCTCTTCGACCGGCGGTACCGCCAGCAGGTTGGCCGGTTGAATCACCAACCGCTGGAGCTTCACGTTGGCTGCGAGCTGGTCGAGATCCTCCTTTTCGGCATAGGCCAGCATCAGCGCCTTAGCCGCGTCGTTGACCCGCGCCCGGTTCTGCATCTTGCCGTACGCGCCCAGCTCCACCAGCTTGACCACCGGGTCGCTCTCCAGCGCCGCCGACCAGTTGTCACCCATGTACTCGCGAAAGGCTGACATGCCCTCCTCGTACAACTCTTCATAGTCCAGAGACTCCAGCACCTGCGGCGCCGGCAGTGCCGATAAATCCACCGTGCTCATGCCGACACCTCCAGCAGCAGGCGTTCGCCCTGGTATTCACCGGTTAATTTGAAGTCGATGCGGCCGCTGACAATGCCAACGACCTGCACTTGTTCCAGCTTTATCCGCGGCTCCCAGCGCCCCAATGAACGAGCAACCTCGGCTTGCACCGCGCTTTTCCAGCCGGCGTTAACCGGCAGATCGACAAAGCGGCGGATCAGGCTGCCGTACTCTGGGCGCATCCGCCGACTGCCCACGGGCGTGCCGAGAATGTCCCCAATGGACTGTCGGAGATGGTCGTGCCCGGACAACGGTTGGCCGGTGAGGCGATCCATTCCGATCATCGGGATTACTCCTGCAGCAATTCCGGGTGGGCCTTGAGGAAGGCGAATTGTTCATCGGTGGTGGCCGTCACAAGCGCCTTGCTCACCGCCATGGTGCTGCCATCAGGAAGTACCAGCGTGCGCGAGGTGAAGAGCGTGTCGCGGAAGACGCGACCAGGTGCCGCTTCATCCTGGCTGTCGGGTTTGTTCTTGCTCATCAACGGATGCTCCTAAAACGAGAAACCCGCACTAGGCGGGTCGGAATCAGTGTTTGTGGTTCGCCGTGTTGCCGCCGGCATCAATGACCTTGCCGGCGCTGTTGATGTCGCCGATCGTGTTCAACGTGCTGTTGATCTGGGTAGCACCATCGATGGTGACCAAACCCACCAGGTTGATCTTGCCCGACACCAACCGCGCGCTGTCCGGCGTCATCTCCAGCACCGAGCCACCGACCTTGATGCTGACGGTGCCGGCCGGCAGATCGATGGTGTAACTTTGAGCCTGCCAGTCGTAGACCAGCGACCCGCCATCATCGAAACGCCAAACCTCCACGTGATCGCGATTGTCCGGCTGGGCGCCGGCATTGCCGTACAGACCAGGGATGAACGTGCCCATCGCAGCTTCGCCACTGGGGCTGATCAACGCGCCCTGCTCGCCCATGCTCGGCACCCGCCAGTGGCGTGCCTTGCCGGCGGCCTGGCTGTGCCAGCGCACCCAGGCGCTGGTCCAGTCGCCCGACTTCACACGCACCATGGCGGTGGCGAGATCAACCCCCACAACGACACAAGGCATCACCGTCGAGGCGATCATTCGGTCGTGCTGCGCAACGGCGTAGCTCATTGCAGATCCTCCGGATTGACCGGCCCGACGCCAGGTCCAAGGTCGATGACCAAGGAGCCCGGCGGCTCATCCGGCCACGGCCATTCCTCGGAGCCCAGGTAGACCGTCTGATCCCACTCCACCAGCCAGACGAAGTAGCCGTCCAGTTCGGGCTTGGTCCAATCCTGCGTAGAGCGCACGAACTGCGCGCAGTCGACCTCCAAGCCCCAACTCTGCCCCCGCAGAAGTACTGCTAATTGAGAGGCCAGCTGCACAGCCTGACGTTGCGGGTCCGTGCTGATTGAATCGACAATGATCCGCGCCTCGAACTTGCAGGTCAGTGAGGTTTCACCCGTCCCGATATCCGGCGCGGGTTCCATCTCAGCCATTTCCAACAGCACCACCGGCGTGGGAATGCTGGTGTCTGCCGATAGATCCGGCCAGAACGACGCTCCCTGAATCCCCGGCAACTGCTCCTGCAGATGCTGCTCGATGGCCTCATACAAACGGTCGAGGCTGAAGGGCTGATCAGACACGGGCGGTCCCCTTGAGGTACTTCTGCAGTTCAAAGTTGAGTTCTTGCTTGAGGATCTCCAGCAAGCGTTCATCGGCGCGCTTCACCCAGTTATCGAAGTGCGGTCGCACCTGGTCCAGCGAGACCTTGGCTTTCGCCAGCGGGAAGCGGTTGTCGCTTTCCGCGATAAAGCCAGAGCTGCGCCGTCCCTGCGTGCTGCCGGGGTAGTCCGTGGCGTTGAAGTGCTTGCTCGACGTCCGAATCCAGATGTCAGGGCTGCTGCCATACACCTGCTTGAAGAACGCGCCCTTGTACCGCCGCCCCGCCACCGAAACACCGGTACGGGATTGGCGCGCTTTACCGATGCGACTGGCCTCAATGGCATTGACGCCAAACCACAACTTGCCGCGCATCGCGCCGCCACTGACCGGATAAGCCCGCAGACGTTGCCGGACCGCACCGATGGCAATCCGCTCCTGCTTGCCCACGGCCCTGGCAATGTGTGTGCGCAGCCAGCCCAACGTCTTGTTGATCGCACGACGCTGAGCCGCGCCAGCGGCCTTGGGCACCAACTGGCCAAACTCGCGCAAGGCCTGGGAATGCACCGCCGACGGCTGGATGTTGATCATCCCGCTGTCGCGGTTCTGCTGCACATGGCTACCAACGCTCATGGACGCTTCCTCAAGATCAGGGCCACCAGGCCATCGCCACCGGGCTCCAGCTGCAGCAGGTCGTAGTCGCCCCCACCATCCAAGGCTGGCAGGTCGATGGTGACCCGCAGCCCCTTGCTCAACCCGTCCGAATCCTTAACGCGAATCTCAAAGCGAGGCTCGCGAAGGCCGGTGTGGACCTTGCCGAACTGCGGTTGCTTCCACGGCGCCGCGAACATCCCCAGCACCGGCTCGATGCGGCCTTCGATCTGGGCGCTGTCACCCAAGGTCTCGAAGACAACATCGTCGATGTCGTCGATCAAATCGCGGAAGGCCACGGTCACATCTCCAACAGGATCTGCGCCAATGGTCGCGTGCACAGGTGCAGCGGGTTGGATTGGGCTTCACCGGCAACGCCCTTGTTGAACGGCAGCGGCTCAAGCTTGCTGTAGTACGGGATACCCTGGGTGTTCACCGTTTCCATGTAGTCAGCCGGTGCGAAGGACGAGATGTACAGATCCGGCACGCCTTCAGGGATCAGCAGGGCCTTGTCGTCGTGGACAAACGAAACACCCGCCACCTTGCCGCGATAGCGCTCCCAGACGATCCCGCCAAACTCGAAGCTTTCACGGGCATCACCACGCAGGGACGCGGCCTGCATGGTGTTGAGGTAGGTTTCTTTCACCGACTTGTGGACGATCAGTTTGTTCCAGAAGTTCTTGCCGCAGAACGCTCGGGAGCCGGTGCTGGTGATGCTGCCCAGAGCTTCCTCTTGCATGTCGAGGGCTTCACCGGCACGGACACGCAGCTCAGTGTCCGGGTTGCCCAGGCCCATTGGCAGCTTCTTACGAACCACGCCGAACGTCTTGTATATATCCAGCAGCGAGGTCGTACCGTCCGCGTCCAGGACCTGCCCATTCAGGGCGCCCATGCGCTGGAATTCGTGAGTGGCATCCAACTGGCGGCGCGCTTTCGCCAAGCGCTTATTGACCACATCCTGCACTGCCTGCAATTCACTGCGGGTGCCGAAGGCGCGGATGCCCTGGATCTCATCGGCCTTGATGGTAAAGCGTTCAGGCAAGTGCACGGTGTTGAACGGAATCATCTTGCGCTTACTACCGGCAACCACCAGACCCGAGCTACCGCGCTCACCCGCTGGCACCAGGGCCAGGGTATCGCCGTCCTTCTCGATCTGTACGGTGAGGGTGCTGATGCCCTCTTCACGAAACAAACCCAGGCTGCTGATACGGCCGGGCAGGTATTCCTGGTCATTGATTGCAGCGGTCAACGAGGAGACGCTGAATGCATCGTCTTCAAAAATGGCAATATCGGCCATGGGGGTACTCTCCAGAAACGAAAAATCCCGCACTCGGCGGGATGGATATAAGGGTGAGCGCCTTAGCGGACGATCACGAAGTGGGCAGCCAGAGCCTTTTCGGCAGCAGGATCGAGGCCGGTCAGGTGTGCTTCGCTGACCTCGGCCAGCCGCACGATGGCGCGACCGCGACGAACCACATCGGACTCACCCAGCGGCCCGTACAGGATCGCGATGGCGTTTTCCGTGCCATCTTCGGCAGTCGGCTTATACGGGGCGAATTCGCTGGTGAGAGTGACCAGGCCAAGAATCTGACCAGGCTCCAAGGCGGCACCAGCGGCGACATTGATCGCTTCGCGGGAAATGTTGCCAGCGCCTTCGGACAGCAGAAACTCGCCCGCGTGCATCGATTCAATTTTCATGTTCTTGCTCCTTTCGAGGTTCCGTTCTGGGCCGCCTGACGGCTGGTCCAGATTAAGTGGGGATCAACCTGCTTGGCCTTAACCGTGGGTTCTGGGTCATTGTCCAGTGGCAGGCTGTTGTTGATTTCAAAGCCACCGCCGCTGCCCACCAGCTTGTCGAAGAGCCGCGCGCGAACTGCAGCTTCGTCGAGTCCGGCGCTGATGAACTCGCCGGTCAGCTCCGGCAGTCGTGCAGCAACACAGAGGCCATGCAGTGCTTTCGCTTTGGTCAGTGCCGCCTGGATCACAGCTTCGCTTTCCAGCTTTGTCGTGGCGAGAATAGGATCCACCAAGTTGCTGATGCCCGCCGCCGCACACCCCTGGGTGACCAGTAGCGCCAGTTTTGCCGCGTCCAGCACGGGAGAAGGTTCCGGTGGGTCATTCTGCTCTGGCAGATCAACCTCAGGCTCTTCATCAAGTTGAGCAAGCAGCTCAGCAGGGGCATGTTGGAAGCGCTGCAATACACTGCCCTGACCGAGACACGCTTTGACCTTGAGGCCATCGCCCACCTCGTCCGCCAGGCCCAACGCCACCGCCTCGCTGGCCGTGAGCCAGGTCTCTGCGTCGACCATGCGCCGCAGCTCGGTTTCGTCGATGTCGGGAGCCTTGGATTTGTAGGCCGCGATGATCGCTTCCAGGGTCTGGTCCAGCGCATCGGCGACCTTGCGCAAGTCATCGGCATCACCAGCGGCGTACGTCCATGGATTGTGGATCATCAACATAGCGTTGGCCGCGATCACCACCCGGTGAGCGCCGCACACCGCAACACTGGCAGCACTCGCCGCCAGGGCGTCAATGCGCCCGGTGCAGCGTTCGCCCAGTCGGGACAGCGCGTTGTGGATCGCCAGGCCATCGAACAACTCACCGCCGATGCTGTTGAACGCGGCAATCACAGGCGACACGCCGTCATCCATGGCCCGCAGATCCTGCACAAACTGATTGGCGGTGACGCCCCACGCGCCGATCTCGCCGTACACGAAGATTTCGATACTGCGCTGCTCGGCTTCGCCGCTGGCCTGGACGGTGTACCAGCTTTTGTCGGCAACCTTTACCTGCTTACCAGCCTTGTCATAAATGCGAGGTTTCGCTTTTTTGCTCATGGTTGTTCCTTGTCATCGTTAAGCTCGATGGCTTCAAGCGTGGTGTAGTTGAGGCCGAGGCCCGTGGCTCTGACGAGATCGGCGGCGTTTTCCGTATCGACCGTTTCCGCGTCGTAGCCGGTTCGCAGCACCATCTCGCTACGCGAGGCAAAGCCAGCCTGCACTTCCATCCGCCGCGCCTGTACGTCCTGCACGGGCTGGATGTAGGCCCAGCCTTGCGGTACCCAACGTGTGCGCAGGTATTCGCGGCGACGTTGCGCGTAGTCCTCCAGCACCAAAGCGCCGGACAACACGGCCATGTCCATCCAAGCTGCGCGCACCGGGCGACACAGCTGGTGCACATACACGCCGAACTGCAACTGCTCCAGGCGCCGCCTGAACTCGTTGAGCACCACCCGCAACGCCCGGTCGTTGACCTCACGCATGTCACCGGTGAGGATCTCGTAAGGCGTACCCGAACCGGCCGCCGCAGCCATCAGTTGCTGCCGCATGAAGTCCGGGTAGTTGTTGCCGGCGTCCGGTGGCTTAGAGAACTCCACCTCTTCACCTGGCCCCAGCTCCTGCATGGTGCCGGGCTCTAGGGCGACCATCGGCGTGAAGCCGTCGCGGTCGGTGGTCAGCAATTGACCCGTGACAGGATCACGGGGTTGCTGCCCACTGTCAGGGGCAGGCCGCTTGATGAAGCCGGCGAACAGGTTCGCCACTTCCTGGCGGAACAGCACCGCGTCGTCGTAGTTGTCGAGGCTGCGTAAGCGCTTCAACACCGGGGCCAAACGCGGCACGCCGCGCAACTGTCCCGGCTCCATGGGTTCGAAGATGTGCAGCACCTGCGCCGCTGGCACGCGCACCAATTGGTTGTAACCAACGTTCAACGACGAAGAGTCGCGCGGATGTGAGAGATACATCCAATACGCGACACGCTTGCCGGCCGGGTTGAACTCGATCCCGGCGCGGATCACGTTGCCGTTTTTAGTCATCTCGAACTTGTCGTGTGGAACAAATTCAGGGGCAAGTGCCTGCAACTGCAGCGGCACCGCCAAGCCTTCACTCAGGCTGCGCGGCCGCAACCGCACAAAGCACTCGCCGGCCGTTTCAACAGTGCGCGCCACCAAGGCCTGCATGCCGTAGAAGTCAGTCAGCTCATCGGCGTCTGCTTCATCCACCCAGTCATCCCACAACTGCTGCTTGAGCTTGCGCAGCTCCGCATCATCCGTGGTCGGCCTGGGCGTGATGCCCGTGCCGATCAGGTTGCTGACGCGTTTGTCGATGACATTGAAGGCGTACGGGTCATTGCGCACCGCCGCCCGCGACCGCGCACGCAGGTTACGCAGTGCCGGGGTGTTGATGCTATTGATGCCGTTTTCGGTGGCCTCCCAACTGGCCGAGCGTCGACCCTCACCGGCGCCTTCGTAATTGGCCTTGATGTTCGACGGCAGCAAGAATCCATTACGGGTTAGCGTCGGATAATGTCGAGCCATTAGATTCCCTTGCCTCCATGGGTAAGCCGGATCACGCGAGAGCGCGGCCCGGCGGCTTGGCTCAGCGACGTGCGGATCTCGTCGCGCGCCTTAAGCAGTTCGTCGATGGAGCGGTACTCCACCGTCCGGTCGGTGTAGCGCACAGTCTTTTCACCGCGTGCAATGGCGCGCTCGATGGCTTCGAGGTGCTTCGGAGTAAACGACATATCAGCGTCTCTTCAGGTAACCGCTGGTGGAGCTGCGGCGTTGTGGGGGTGCATCGGGACGCTGCTGAGCGACCTGGGCAACGGGTTGCGGTGTAGGTTGCGGTGTCACTGGAGCCTGATCGGCGACGGTGACACGCTCAGCGGCAACAGCCTTTTCATCGAACAAACCAGCCTGGGCCAGCGAATTGCGCACCCGTTCCCAGTCATGCTCTTGGTAGCGGTTGATGCCGAGGTAATGCGCCATTGCCAGGCAATACACCATCAGGTCGAGCGCTTCGTTGCGCTCGGCCTTGCCCTTGATCCACTCAATACGCTTATGCCCTCGGACGTACTTGGCGACCTTGCGCTCGGCCACGCACTGGGCGAAGAACTCGTCCGGTAAGTCGTTGGCAAAGTGCAGCGCGCCTGGCCCGGACTCGAACGGGTAGCGGTTGTAGATCCAGTCCTTAGCCGTGTCGGTACCGACAAACCAGAGCTCGGCGCCGCCGCGTTCGGTTTGACCCTTCCAGGTCACGTCGACCATGGACGGTCGCTGAGCGATCACTGGCTTACCGGGTTTGCTCGCTCCCTTGATCGCGAAGATGTTGCGCCAACGGCGCACACGGCAGAACTGGTAAACCTCGTCTGTGTGGTGACCACCGGAGTCGACGGCGACCGCGAGAATGCCCAGGCCAACGCCACAAGGATGTCGGTAGCGTTCCTTGAGCAGTTCATCCAGAACCGCCCAGGTGCGCTCGTCCGAAGGGTCGCCCGCGATCACCCGGTGATCGATGACCCAGCGCTCCATCCCGACGCCCCAGCCCATTGCCATGAATTCCAAGCGGTCGGCCTGCACGTCCACTGAGCCAGTGATCATCATCACGGCGGCAGGCATCGCACCGAGGGAGAACCCTTCCCGGCGTGCCCGCTCGATCAGCACAGACGCCTTGGTTTGCTCTTGCGCGCTGTCCCAGACCTTCGCCAGACGGGTGTTGTAGAAAACCTGCATTGGCTCAAGGTCGCCCTTGGCCTGGGCCTTTTTCGCCTTTTCGAATTGCTTTGCCAGCGACTTCCAGCCCGTCCAACCCAACGGTGAATAAAGCGCGTTGAGGTGGAAGCCGACCGTCTCGCCGTCTCCCTTGGCATGGGCGCGCCATTCGCCACGGGTGAGCATGTCGCCCTTATGGTGCTCTTCGATCAGTACATCGCAGGAAGGGCCAGCGCACTCGTAGTGCACCACGCTGAAGTCCTGCGAATAATGCAGCCGCTCCCACTCCAAGGTCTGCATGTGGCCGCAGGTTGGACAAGGCACATAGTAATAACGCTGGTCGCTGCCCTCGAATAGATCGTCGATACGCGAGGCGCCCTTGATCGTCGGCGAGCTGGAAAAGTAGAACTTGGCGTTGCGGCCGAAGGTACTGCCCCGAGTTTCCGCCAGCTCGATAGGGTCGCCCTCTTCACCTACGTCGACTTCCCAGCGGTCGATCTCATCACCATACACGTAACGCGCCGACAGCTCTGCCAAGTTGGCCGCAGAGCCGGCAGTGGTGACGTACAGCGAGCCGCCCTCAAACTCCTTGGTGTCCATGGTGTTGCGCGAGTCCCGCGAGCGGCTGGCCGCCACACGTTCGCGTAGCACTGGAGTCGCCTTGATGGTCTTGCCGATCCGCGACGACACACGCTTTGCCAGACCCAGGCTAGGCAGTAGCGTGAGGATGTTCGACGGCACCATATGGATCAACGCGCCGATCCAGTTTAAGGCGATCTGGGTTTTCATAAGTTGCGAGGCAACCATGGTTACCACCCGCTTGCACGGGTGAGCCGGTGAGAGGCACCGCATCGGCTCGCGGGCGTAAGGCGTTCGCAAGGTTCGATATTTCCCTGGCTCGGCGGCGCCGGTATCACGCGGAATGCGCATGTACTCGTCTGCCCACTCGTCCACCCAGAGACTGGGGTCTGGACGCAGCCCACGGAAATACGCCTCACGGTACACCTCGGCGCCGTCAGGTTTTTCCGTATGCATGGGTTAACTCGCAGTAATCAGATCGCGTTCAAGATCGGCCGAGGACATGCGTTCGGCCTCTTCCAGGGACAGCCGTAGCGCCTTGGTCAAGTGCTGTTCAATCTCCCAAGGATCAGACATCGCCGCCAGTTCGGGAGCCAGTTGCGGGGGCATGCTGAGCAGTTGATCGCGCAGCATGCGTCCGGCGTTGTAGGCCCCGGTGGTAACGGCCTTCATGTCCACCAGTGAGCCCTGCACCTTGTGAAACTCGGCCTCGGCCAACTGGGCCAGGTAGTACTCGCGATGTGCGCGGGCTTTCTGGAAGTCGGGTTGCCCGCTCTTCGCGCCAGCAGGCTGCGGCGGCGCAGCCATGTTTGTCGGCTCGACCATAGGGGACAGTTGGCTGTAAACGTCACGCTGGAGCCGATCCTGCTGGTGGCGAGCCGCAACGGCGGCCTTGCTGGGGTCGGCGGTTTCGAGGATCAGTGCTTCGGTTGCCAGCACGTCGACCTTTTTGCCATCCGGCGACAGCACCAGGCGATTGTTGTCTTTCAGCCAGGTGATGTAGCTCGGCGTCCTGCCGATGCGAACCGCGAAAGCGCTTTTAGACAGGAACAGTGAATCCGTCATAAGCCCTCCTTTTCAACGGCTTTTCAATGGAAACCTTTCAATTTCAATGGATTGAATTTCAGTAAGCTGGCAGACCATCCGCTAACGCTTTCCCGCGGGTTTCATGCCCCGTGTCCCCTGAATGCCGCCAGGGTCCCCGGCGACTTTTCGGCACACCATTTTGATGCGCGCCGCTACAGGCCACGTACTTAGTGGCCTCCAGAGCATCAAGCCTGCCCGCTGCCGGACGGCGGCACATCGCACACGCCCAACCGCTTTGCAGCCCAGCGTTCGTACAACCCGATAGCGACATCCGCGCCGGCCATCGCGGTGAGGCAGCCGATGCTCCCCGCCGCCAATACCGACATGCCCGATGCGTGCAGCAACATCATGGTGGAAAGTCCGCAGACCACGCAGGCCCCGGATCGAAGGAGCAAGCGGCGAACCAATGACCAGCCGCTTACCCCCGCCTTGTCAGCCCGCCATGCCTCGCCGGAAATCCCGCCGACCAGGGACAGTACGATCACCATCCAGATCGGCATCTCAATAAGCGCTTGCTGCTCGTTTGTCATCGCCCTACCCCATAAACGCAAAAACCCGGCGCAATGGCCGGGTTCAGTGTGGTGGTGTGTCCCGCTGCTTGCGGTCGCACCTATCGAAGATGGGTACTTTTTACAGGTGGATTTTACTGGCAGCAAGAGAGTTTTAATGCCATGGCGCAATATGGGTGCAATACGGGTATGACGTGGGTGCAACACGGGGACAACGCATTCAGTCGGCTATTGCTTCTGGTGCCCTGTCTTACCTGTCCCACTATTTATGGATCGAAGCTGGACAGCTACAGGCGCCTGAATACGGGGCTCTGCCCTACTGTCCTACCTTTTCTACTTTTCTCTTGTGTATAGAGAGAAAGCTAAAAGCACGCGTGCGCGCCATGGGCGCGACTACATGCCCGCTATGCTCATGTGTGCGTGGGGCGGGTGAAGGTGGGACGGTAGGACAGGCCAACAACGGCGCGGCCTGCGCCTGTCCAACTGCGCTAAATGGCAGTCGGACAAGGCCGGACAGTAGGACAGAGGCACGCGCAGTGACGCCCAGGGTCATGCAGCCTTCCCCATCAACATTCCCTGAATGAACACATGGGCGTCATGCAGCCGCATGTAGTACGTCCGCGAACTGCATGCGCAATGCAACAGCTTCTGTGAAAGGAAGCTCTCGTGATTGCAGTAGTGCTCCCACACGACAAGGGCAAGGCGGGGCGGCAGGTGCTTCTTTACGATCAACTCAATGTCGCCCGACTCATCTAGCAGTACACGACTACCCCGCGTGCCGCGTATCAGCTCCCCTTTGCACTCCATGAGCATGGCGATCATGTTGCCGCCGCTTGGCCCACCCAAATTTTCAGGCACAGGCGAATGCAGATCCTGCGCCCAGAGCTTGAGCATTTCGTCGATTCGCTTAATCAAAGCAAGGCTCCTCGATCACCGACTGCTGCAACGCAGATGCACGCCCCCAACCCGCAGGCTTTTCGTAGGCCCAAGGCCGCACACCGCTTTTTGCCAATGCCGGCATGCGCCGCTTACGCCAACCGAGCCGGTGCATGATCGCCCCGACTCGCATCTGCTCGGGCTTGCCCCAGTGACCGAAGTCCAGCTTCAGCGCCTGCGTCAGGATCTCGTTGCCGGTTGCGGTTTCGCCGATCTGCGACTCCTCCATCCAGGCCAGGATCGGGCCCTCCCATTCATCCACCACAAAGCGCTCATCCTGCGCCTCGGCGAACATCCAGGATTCGTCCTTAGTCACCCACCAAATATCGCCGGCCTCAAAGCAGAACAACGCCTCGGCCCACAACTGATCGCGGATCTCGCGCAGTTGCTCCAGTTCGACCTTGTTGCAGAACACCGGCCAGTAACGACGGTTGCCCGTGGCGTCCTTGAGATATTCCTCTTGGTTGGTGGTGCCCACGAACACACACTGGCGTGGCACGTCGTTTGTTCTGCGGCCGTAGCTCTCGCGGTAGGTGTCGGTGGACGCGGAGAAAAACTGCTTGGCCTTGGTGCTCTCGGCCTTGTTGAAGCTGTCCAACTCCCCCAGCTCGACGATCCACTTGCCGCGAATCGCCTGGAAGCTGTCCTTGTCGCCGAGGGCAAAAGGCGTGTCCATGAACCACTCGCCACCGAGGACGCCCATGGCCGTGGACTTACCGGCGCCCTGCCCGCCTTCGAGGATCATCACCGAGTCGGCCTTGCAGCCTGGGCGCATCACCCGTGCAACAGCCGAGATTAGCCAGCGCTTGCCGACCTTGGCCGAGTACTCGCTGGCCTGTACGCCCAGCACGTCGGTGAGCCAGGTTTCAATGCGGGGCACACGGTCCCATTCCAGCTTCTCCAAGTACTCGCGCACCGGGTGGAAGGCATGGTCGTGGGCAACCACGCTGACCGCCTCGATCACATGGGAGGCCTTGACCCGCAGGTTGTATTGCTGCGCGAGCCACTTCATCACGCGCATGTCGTCGATGTCGGCCCAGTCGCCAGCACCGCCGCCAAAGGGCGCCGACCGTAGCTTGACGATCTTGGAGCTGAACACGCTGTAACCAATGACCCCGGCCCAGCGCTCGTCATTACCCAGGATCAGCTCGACGTTTTGCATGTGCGCGATCAGCGAGCCGTTTTCGGTGCGGGCGAGCTGGTCTTTCCAGCCACCCGCTGCAGGAGGCTTTACCACCGCCAGCACCTGGCGGCGGACGGCCTCCAAACCTTCGGCGACGTGCAGGTCGTTGAAGTCGGTCCACTTGATCTCGCGCTCGCCGGAGAACACCGGCGCAACCACCTGGCCGCCGACGATCAGCGCGGCGTTGGCGGCTTTCTCTTCGCCGGGGTTCCAGGGTTCACCGTTAGGGCGCTTGGTCCTCCAGTCATCGTCGCGGCAGATGATCAGCGGGCAACCGGGAAAGCGCTCGCGCATCGCCTTCGAGACCGGCAGCAGGTTGCCCGCATCGAAGGCGATGGCGACAGTGAGCGACGTCGCCATGTGCAGGCTTGCGCCCGTGGCGTAGCCCTCACACACCAGCACCGGCTCGCCGGGTTCAGGGTGCGGGCCGATCAGGTGGAAGGCGCCCTCTTTCGACATGCCGTAGGGCCAGTAGGCTTTGTCGCGCCCGGTATCCTCTTGCTTGACCGGGAAGATCACCTGTAGGCCGACGATCTGGTCGCGCACGTTGCACATGGGCACTAAAAATGCGCCGGTACGGGGCGCATAGCGGACTTTGAAGCCGACGATCTGCTTTCGATCCAAGTAGGCGCTCTTGCCCTTCTCGGGCATGCGTTTGAACAGGCTGGCAGCACGGTTGGCGGCCCGACGCGACGCATTGGCGGCGACCTCGGCAGCCTTGCGTTTGGCCTCTTCCTGCCGAGCGCGCATGACTTCGCGTTCTTCAGGGCTCATGCGCCCGGCCTTGACCTTGATCTTCTGGGTGTCACCAGAGCGCCAGTCACCGAAGCTGCCGAAGATCAGCGTTTCGTTTTTCTCGGTTCGGTGTTCATGGACAATGTACCAGCCGTTTTTTTCCTTGCCTTTGTCCTGAGTGGTTTTGCAACGGGTGAGCTTGCCGAACACCAAAGGTTGGTCGGGCTCAAGGCCGTAGTCCGCGAACTGGATGATTACTTCATCGAGCATAACGCGAAGCCCTCAGATCATCAGCGGCCTGACATTCAATGCAGTGGGTGCACCCAGGCTGCGCCAATCGGCGACCTTCCGGGATCGGCTCATCACATTCATCACAGAACATTAGGGAATGCAGAGCCGTGGCGCGCTTAAGAGCAGCGCGTGCGGCTTGAGCCTGATCAAGCCGCTCCTGCACCAGGTCATTTGCAAAGTCAGCAATATCAGCCACGTTCCACCCCGCGAGTCGTCTGGTTGACGTAACGGGCGCGGTTGTACATGCCCAACAATCCCTGAATGCCGCGAAACACCAACTGACGTATCTCGGCCAACTCGCCGTCATCGACCTTGCCGTCGCCAATGTGCTTGGCCCAGGTCTCGGATAAATCCGCGACCTGCCGGAAGAACTGCGCAATACCCGTGGTGAGGGTTTCGGGCATGTCATTGGTGTACGCCTCGGCCAACTCCTGCCAGATCGTGTCGCCGACAAGGCCGTGCACTGCATCGAGAATGCGGCGGTCCTTGGTGAGTTCGAGAATCTCGCCAAACTCTTGGATGTTGACCGTATGCGAGGGGTGTGTGGGAGATAACTTGTGCTGCAGCGTGGTGGCATTTCTACCAGTGGTGGCGGCGATTGCAGCGGCACCGCCGGGATAGTCCCGTGCGGCGTGGTACAAGGCTAATTCGAGCGTCAGTACTTCCCTTTGCGCTCGATCAACACAGCTTAAAGCTACTCGGCTCATGGCATTAATCCTACGAAGTTGCCAGTGCCCCGCGACATGCAGTGGTGTTACATTTGCCGCGTGGCTTGAAAGGGCCCAAACGCCGGCTAGATCTGTGGATCAAAACCGGCACCGTGCCGAGGCGAACAATCCGTTGCTCACCTCTGGCGCAACAGCTGCCTAATCTGTGGTGGAAAAGGCAGCAACCCAAGACATCCGTGTCTTGGCAGCGCGATAAAGGGAGGTGGTTTGCATGTGGTGTGCCCTCCTACCTTCGTCGCGACCCGACAGCACTGTGGTGGTGTGTGCCGGGAGGAACTGGGCGGCCCTTGGGTCGCCTTTTTTCTATCTACATTGCAGCTTTCTGCGGGGCCGATGCATGGAGCAACCAGGCAGCGTCAAACGCGTTGCCCTTCTGCTCTGCAGCGGTCGCCAAAAGTTTTGCGTAGTGGGTTTCACCGGTGTAATCGGTGCGGGGAAGGCTGGCAGCCAAGCGCCATTTATTGAGCGCCTGATAACTCCTTTCACACACCTTGGCGGCGGCACCAATGCCGCCTACTGCTTCAAATGCGAACGCGATGGCGTTCGGAAAATCTGCGGGGTCCAACATGGCAACCTCCATTTATCAACTCGCGGTTGATATTAACATCAACTGACTATTGCGCAACCCCTGTGAGAGCATCAACTCATGGTTGATAAGAACGAGCTACGGGCAGCTTTCACGGCGCGCCTTCACGAAGCACTCGACGATGCCGGTGTACGCACCCGGGGACGTGGAGCGGACATTCATCGGCATTTGGTGAAGGTTGGCGCTGAAAAAAAGCCGCAGGCTATTAGCAAGTGGCTGAATGGCGACGCCGTGCCTGGGCCGGACAGCATGGCTGTGCTGTGCTCGTGGTTGAATGTGAGGCAGGAATGGTTGCAGTACGGAGTACTGCCTAAGAAGCCAATTGGGGACAATAATGTCCATCAGCTGGGCGCAGGCAGTAACAGCAATGTACGAGAGATAACTCGTCGGTTTGGAAAGGTCCCACTGATATCTTGGGTGCAGGCCGGTGCGTGGTGCGAGTCAAATTTTGAGCAGCATGACGGGGAGTCATGGTTATCCTGCCCCGTACCTATCAGCGAGAGCGGGTATGCGCTGAAAGTACTTGGTGACTCTATGACGAACCCCGGCCCAGGTCGCAGCTACCCGACAGGGTGCATTATATTTGTGGACCCAGAAGCTGAGACAAAGACGGGGGATAGAGTAATTGCTAGGGTCCCACGTACAAACGAAGCCACATTTAAGATTTTAGTCGAGGACGCAGGTCGACAATTTTTAAGACCCATCAATCCGCAATACCCAATCATTGACATTACGGAAGAGACACATATCTGTGGGAAAGTCGTGGGTTCATTCATTCCAGAATAGCAAACTATTTCTCGCACTCTGCCGCCATACCACTATAAATATCGATTACGCGTAGCACCCCTTCAATATTATTATGGCGCCGCCAGTTCCAAAACCTTACGTCACCAGCCGCCATTGAATAAGCATAGCGAAGAAACTGAGACGGAAGCTCAGGATTATTACAGATAAATGCTCTACCACCACTTGACTTATACCACGCATACCCGAACTGAACATCAGCCCCCTGGTACCATCCACCTAAAACTTCCTCAAAAGCAACCTCACCCATAAGCCTCTGATAAAAGTCCTCTGACTCATAAACGCAGTGAATGTGAGCATGAATGATGCAACCGCCCGAATGATATGATGTTGTTCCAGCACCACTCTCAAAAAACGCCAAACGCTTTCCAGTTTTCAACAATATATGAGAAGACATCTTTTGCATCAGTTCACTGACTTGACGAAGCTGCCCTTCTGTAACTGTAGCAAAATTATTTTGATGCTTTCTTGGCACAATCATAGCATGGGCATCATTTAGAGGCCCTAAGCTTGGGAGAACTACAAAATCCTCTGTTTCATCCAGAATATTTTGACGCTTGGAAACAATCTCCTGATATTTTGCGTCACAATCAATATCGGGGGACATCTGCAACTCTTGGCAAATATTACACTTCTTCATTGTTGTCGTTCTTTTGAGCTTCATTTTTTTTAGCCTTCGGCAGTATCTCCTCCGCCCAAGCAGCTAAACGGCTTAGAACAAGATCTGAAAAATATCCAAACATGAAACACATTGAAAATGCCGTGCTAGCTGCCGAAGCGTTCTTCATGACTATTGGAAACATGCCCGAAGCAATAAGCAAATATGTTACGAAGGCAACTACAGACGATAAAAACGGAGTCAGCACCCGCCAGTAAAACTTATGACATTGCCAAGGGTACTTGTATTGATCACTTCTACCACGAGCAGTGACCCTGTAAAACCATTTAGTATCATATACCCACCCGCCCAAAAACCCACCGACAAGCGCATACACGAACATTTTATTATTATAAGCCAACTTCATAATTTCAAACTGTATCAGCCCCAACAACAGCATAGCACTCACTAGCAGGCCGATCAGATAAAAAAACTCAAACTTAATCTGACCTTTATCAGTATCAAAAAAAGGAACGCACTCTCTCCCCTCAATGACTATTTCTTTTTTATCCAATACATCATCCGACATAGAAGAAATTCCTTTTACAAGATTATTTAAATATTCAACGTGTATATTCATCCATCTAGATGATAAAGATCAATGAAATTTTAGAGACCAAACCCAGCGCCTGCTATTCATGATCGCCACCTCCCCCTACCGCCTGCAAATGAGCCACAGGATCGAAAAACAACCAGCAGTTGACTTTTGTAAATCATCAGTTGATATTTTGCCTACTCTTCCACCACAGAGCGAGGCAACACCATGCACACCACAGCTACCCTGCACGTCCATCCGGCCGCTGCTAACCCCTCCCGCATCTTCGAAATCCGCCGCCTGGCACAAGACTGCGGCTGCGCCTTCATCGCGTCCAAACCCAAGCTGAAACAGCGCTCCGCGCCTGCCCCATTTGACCCAAATGGTGGAGGGCATGCGGCATGAAAAAGTACAAACTCGACAACCGCACCCTGACCCTGCTCAAGGCCCAGGTCAGCCTGACCCAAACCTTCAACCACCTGCTGCGCGCCGAAACACAGCGTGAGGCCCTGGCCTTTCGCCTGAACGTCGAGCGCCGCAAAGTCGACACGCACTTCACCGTTGAACTGGGTAGCGAACGCCACACGCTGACCCTGACCAATACCAAGAAGATGCACCTCAAGCTTGCGGACTTCATTGAGGAGATCGTCAACGGGCCAACCACCTCTGCCGATCCGTCGTCTCTGCCGCATGCAGAACGCAGCTATGGCGTGTTCGCGACCGGCCACAGGCAACAGGTCTTCGACCTAGTGCAAACCGGCGGCGCCCTCAGCCTCGACATGGGCTTCGAGCAACCGATCAACCTGGCAATTCACCGCAACAAAACCCGCGCCGGCATCACAACCATCATGAGCATCGGCGTCAGAAAGCCACGCACCAAGTGCTTCACGGTGTACGGCAGTGACGTGGAGATCTACTCCATGGTGGCCGAGTCCATCACCCACTTGGCTGCCGTGGCGACTCCCGCCGCGCATGCAGCCTAGGAGGCCGCGATGGAACGTAGCCTGGAAAAAGCCGCCAAGTACTTCGGTCTCACCCGCCCCAAGCTGATCGCGCTCATGCGTGAAAAAGGCTTGCTCAACGACAGCAACTTACCGGCCTTCCCCCTCCGTGATCGCGAGTACCTGCGGGTCAAGGACAGCAACTGGTACCACGAGAAAGCCGGCATGCAGTACAGCCAGTCAACCAAGGTCCGACAAGCAGGCATGCCCTGGCTGGCGAATCAGCTCGGCCTCGAACTGCCAGCCGTCCCGGCAGATAACCGTGACGTGGCCTAGGGAGTACGCCCGCCAGATCGTCGCCATGGGCACACGCGAGGAGCGCAACGCTGCGCTCCTCGAAGTGCCGGAGCATCTGCGGGAGCTGACCAAACGCCATTGCCTAAATGCCTGGAACCACCCTTCACGACTCAAACGCAAGGAGGCCGCTGCCCATGAGCAACATCAGTCAAACACCGCTACGACTGCAACCCGCACCGGATAGCGCGACCGTCGAGATGCTTCACCAACTCTTCGGCGACGTGCTTATCCCACTGGAAAAGCTGCGCGTGCATTACTTCAAGAACCTCAACGAAAAGACCTTCACTGAGGCGATCAACAGCGGGCGTATTCAACTGCCGGTAACGACCCTCGATCACAGCGTCAAGGCGTTGCGGTATGCCCACATAAAGCATGTCGCAGCACTGATCGACATCCGCGCCTACAAGGCGGACGAGGATATGCCGCGACCGCAAAACGATTCACGCGAGCAAGACAAGTAACTCAGACGGCTGCCACCACCAGCCAACACCACCAGGAGCACACCACATGACTGCAATTCAAATCTGCGCGTTGATCAGTATCGTTATCGCCGCCGCGACTCTTTATTGGGTCGGATACCGCGGCGGGCTGGCCGATGGCCGAGAGGATGGCTACGGCGAAGGGCACTCTCACGGATACACCATGGGGCGGGACGAAGCTTCAGCGGCATACGCAACCTCTCTCCAAAAAATGTCAGACCAATGCCGACGCACTGAGCTTTTGTTGAACAGGGAGCCACAAGACCGCTACACCCTTCTCGCCATCGCCGAGAAACTGAAGCTCGCCGCTGACACCTTCCGCGCCGTTAGATCCGAAAGCCAAGCAACGCAGGCACTTGCCCTACGTGACCAGGCGCTAGACATGGCTGCGCTAATGGATCACTTCGAGCTGAAGGGGGATGCAGCATGAGCCGCGCCATCCCCATGCTGCGCCTAACCCCTCAAGCCGCCGGCACACTGCAGCAGCAACACGCCAAAACCGCCAACGAACTGCGAGCCCTGACCCGCTACAACAAAGAGCTCGACCGGCAGTTGAAAGCCCTGATCGGCTACGAGGCTCTGCGCCAATTGCACAAGGCAACCGACAACGCCCTGCTGCTCGCCGATCTCGTGAGGGAAGCCGCATGAACTGGATCCTCACCTCCACCGGCAAGCGCTTCGACCTGTTCGAACCTAACGCCGACATGATCGACCCACGGGACATCTCGCACTCGCTGGCCCATCTATGCCGCTTCAACGGCCATACCCGCGAGTTCTACAGCGTGGCCCAGCACAGCTGCATCGTCGCCGAGCTGGTGCCGGAAGAACACAAACTCGCGGCCTTGCTGCACGACGCCGCCGAGGCGTACGTGGGCGACATGACGCGGCCACTCAAGCAGTGGATTAGCGCCTACCAGCACTTCGAGGATTGCATCTGGTGGCGCATTTGCGAGCGGTTCGACATCGCTCCAGAACTCCCCGCCTGCATCTACAAGGCCGATCTGATTGCACTGGCGACAGAGCGCCGCGACCTCATGCCAACCGATCCGGCTATCTGGGATTGCTTGGTCGGCATCGAACCCATGGCCGAAACCATCCGCCCATGGCCTGCAGCAGAAGCTCGACTCACCTATCACCAGCGCCTGATGGACCAACTCGCTATCGAACACCGGAGGAAAGCGGCATGAAGAACCACCTGGACAACACCAATGCCCTGCCCGCTTTGCTCCGCGCTACTGAAGGCGTCGACACGCTAGAAACAAACAGTCTCTGCTGCGCAGCAGCAGGCATTATTGCTCCTATCAGCGCCACTGCCGAGGCACTTATACCCCACGAAAAGCTGCGCGGGGCAGCGCTCGCTGTTGCAACGCTAAACGCTCAGGTACACCCGCTCGCGCAGCCTGCCGTGGGGTATATCGCCGATCTCACAGTATTAATGAACATCAACGGCGTGGGCCGTAAGATGGCGGAGAGAATCCATGCAGCAGGTTTCCGTCTTACCGATAGCAATGGAGTTCACACCGAGACTCAAGTTGATGCGCAGCCGATATGCCATATCGCCCTGAAGGATCTTGAGTACCTACAAGGCGGTACAGATCGACACGCCGTGGTCCGCTCTGGCGCAGTGTCAAAATACAAACTCCCGCTCTACACACACCCGCCTTGTGGTGCATTCAATCAGTCAGCTCTCAATAGTGATAGCGACGCATCAGTAGCAGCAATCCAGTTTGCTCTCTCAGCAGAAGAAGGTATGACGTTCCTTCGAATCTGGAACGAAGGCGAATTCGACACCATCCGCGAGGAATGGCCGGAGGCACCGGAAGAAGTGTTCATCGGCGCGGATCCGTTGCATGCCAGGGAGCAACGGGTATGACTTCCTTCAATCCAACCCCAATTACATCAGCCGTCAAAACCCAGTTCGGGCTCGACTTCGCCGGCGAGATCCGCGTCGACCTCTTCGCTGGTGGCGGCGGCGCAACCATGGGCCAGGAGATGGGAACTGGCATACCGGTCGACATCGCCATCAACCACAACCCCGACGCCATCAGCATGCACAAGCGCAACCACCCAAGCGCCGAGCATTACATCACCGACGTATACGACGTGTGCCCCCGCCTGGCGACGCGAGGCCGTCCAGTTGCGCATCTGCACGCAAGCCCTGAATGCACCCACCACAGCCTTGCTGCCGGCGGTCAGGCGCGCAGCACCACTAGCCGTTCGCAGTCATGGGTCATCCAGAAATGGGGAGGCCAAGTCAGCCCCCGCATGATCACGATGGAAAACGTCGTGCAGATCCTCCAGTGGGGGCCGCTGATCGCGAAGCGCTGCAGCAAGACTGGCCGAGTGGTACGCCGTGACATGACTGTCGCGGCTGCCGGCGAGAGGGTACCGGTACAAGAACAGTACCTGGTGCCCGATCCAATACGGAAAGGACGAACCTGGCGCCGCTTCGAAAACAACCTGCGGTCCATGGGCTACGACCTGATGTACGGCAAACTCAAAGCCTGCGACTTTGGCGCCGCCACTACCCGCGAGCGCTTGTTCCTGATCGCTCGCCGTGACGGTCAGCCGCTGCGGTGGCCGGAACCGACGCACTTCAAAAACCCAGCCAAAGGACAGTCCGCCTATCGCACCGCCGCCAGCTGTATCGATTGGTCTATTCCATGCCCGAGCATTTTCCTCACCAAGGAAGAAGGCCGTGCTGCAGGTGTGAAACGACCGCTGGTGAACAACACCATGGAGCGCCTACGCAAGGGCGCCAAGCGCTATGTCCTGGAACACAAGAACCCGTTCATTGTCAGCGTCAACCACACCGGCAACGACCTGGCGCGATGCCAGTCCGTAGAAGATCCGGCGAAGACCATTACCGGTGCGCAGGGGTTCGCACTTGTCACGCCGCAACTCGCACCCTTCATCACCGAGCATGCCAACGGCAGCAGCCAGCGCAACATGCCGGGGGATGATCCTCTACGCACCATCTGCAGCGGCGTTAAGGGGGGGCACTTCGCCTTGGCCGTCGCATACGTCGCCCAGCACAACGGCGGGTACAACGTGACACCAGGGCACCACCCAGTAAAACCCCTTACGGCGATTACCACCACGGGCAGCCAGCAGCAGATCGTCACCGCGCACCTCTCGACGCTTCGCAGAAACTGCGTCGGCCGGGCCATGGACGAACTGGTTCCCACGATCACGGCCGGCGCCGAACATCACGCCCTGGTCGAATACAAGCTCGCACCAGAGGTTGAGGCCGGCGCAATGCGCGTCGCTGCCTTCCTGATGGGGTACTACGGCAGCGACAACACCTACGATCTGCGTGACCCAGCCGCGACCATCACCACACGGGATCGCCTGGCACTTGTCACCGTGACTATAAAGGGTACGCCGTATGTGATCGTCGATATCGGCATGCGCATGCTTACCCCTCGCGAGCTGTACCGCGCTCAGGGTTTCCCAGACAACTATGTGATTGATCGTGGGCACGATGGACGTAAGTTTAGTAATAAGACTCAAGTGTTGATGGTGGGAAACTCAGTGTCACCGTGGCCGATGATGGCGCTGGTCAAATCTAACGCCGATTCAGAAGTAAACGAATCGATGGAGGTAGCAGCATGAACACTTTGTTTCTGCTCATGGCTCAATATGACGGCCAGGCCGTGATTCCACTGAGCCGCGTTTGCACCGACTACATGAATCTTACAGTGGAAAAATTCAAACAAAAACAAATGAAAGGTGAAATAAATATCCCAATTGTACGCCTAGGCGCCGAAAGTCAAAAAGCTGGGCTTGGCATACATTTGAAAGACCTCGCTGAATATATCGACCGCCAAAGACAGTCAGCAGTTAACGACCTAAATAAGATGCTCGGAAATAATTAAAGTCATTAAACCCAGCCGAACAGGCTGGGTTTGAATCAAAGGCGGACAGCCCCCTCCTCATAAAACAATTCAGACTGCCGCACCAAGGCAGCATCATTTACAAACTCGTCACACCGCCCAAACTTCCTATAAAATCTATTTAAATTGCAAATATATATCGTATAACCACCTTTATCAGAGCACTCAACATACAGGCGATTACTTTTTATTATATTATCATCATACACATCATAGTGAGGATGCATTATCCTAAAAGCAAGGCGATCCGTAGGATAACCTGTCCTATCTGCTACCATTACGGGATCAGTTAAAACTTCTCGCTTGCTCTTATACTCATTACAATCAGGGCATATTACGCACAAATTCTTTGGTTCAAACATAAACCGTAAATACTGTGACTTAGGAACTATATGCTCCACTGGGGCGCCAGCTGCCGAACGAGCAGAAACTGGAGCTTGACAATAAGCGCAGGCTAAACGCTGTACCTTGCGATAATAATCTCTTATTTCGCAACGCACAGACTGCAGATCAGCATCGCTCCAATTAACATGTGAAAAGCCGGGCATATTCACTTTTTCTTCAATTACCGCAATCGCCTCATCACTGAGTACAACAGGAACATTAATTATTGGCATATTTATCACACAGCTCTGCCACCGAAACAATAAGTTCTTTCACCGGATCGTCTGATTCGACCTGCCTACCCAGCTCCTTCAAACGGCAAAGATCCTCCGCAGAACTACTATCCACAGACCTACTAGCCTTAACCTTTGCCAAAAGATTGAACGCAAGACGGGAAATATACTCATTCATCACTCCTGGAGCATCGAACAACTCTGCGAGCTGATAATCCGCAGATCGATGGTAAAACTCTTCCGCATGATAAACTTCTTTTTTTGACAAAGACGTAACAAAGCAAGCACGATCTTTTAGCCTAGATATAATCTGAGGAGAGTGCGTAGCAACTATAAAATGGCATCTTTTATAAGCCGAGAAAGAAGTTGTCAAAAGCATCATAAACTGTTCTTGCCATCTTGGATGCAGACTAATTTCAGGCTCATCAATCAAAATTATCGAGCCGTCAGTTATATGACCAGCGATTCCAAGCATCAGGACCATTAAGCATTGCTCACCAGAGCTAGCTCTCTTTAGTGACATCTCACCATAGCCAATTTTCTTCAGCTTGAGATCTATTAATCGCATCAAACCGGCATTAACCAGAACCAGCATAGCTTCGATATAATCATCATTCGCTTCGCGACCATCAAGAGAGGCGGCCCCTCCTGAGAAATTAACGGTTAACTCTATCGCTTTGCGCTTAGTAAAAAGCCGATGAACTTTTCTTATCGCGCTAAAAACTTCGTGACGTTTAGAAACCGGTAAATTCTGAAGCACCTGGAAGTATCGCTCATCAATCTGAATACCGTAATCACCATCCATACATCTCAGATCGATCGCCAAACTTGCATCAATTATATTACTAACATCATAGTCATCAAAATCTTTTCCAGACTTTATATACCCAGGCTTGAAAACAAAGTCTACAACAGGATAAAAACTCAGCGACTCAAAGACGGCCAGCAAGTTATGATACCCAGCCCTTTCCAACAATTTATCTATCAAACCTTTCGATGCCGAAGCGATAAGCGATACTGCTGAAGAGGGCTGATACATTCCCTCACCGCGCATACCAACATATCGATAATTGGATCGAACGTCGGCACCAAGCTTTCTTTTCTGACTTGGAAATTTATCAAATGGACTGGTGGAGATGGCTATAACTTTAGAGTCATCATCGGGCCCATATCGGGAAGAGTACGTAAGCCCCCCACCATCGGAATCAAATAAATAAGCATATTCAACTGACGCAGTTTTAGCGATATCTGCCAACAATCTACTTTTGCCAACGCCATTCTTACCAACAATTACAGTGAAGACATTTTCATCATCACTAATCTGGCTTGGCTTGATTAAATCCACATAATGTCCGTCGTGCTCGAAAGAACCTAACCTAGCCATGCGCCACCTTCCATGATTTTTGGACAGGGTATTAGCCCCGATAGCATTTTGCAATCACGAAAACACACCGCCCAGCAAGCCGGTTCGTGTTCGTAGTTTCATGACTAGTGACAACCATTTCCAACCTTTATATATGTCACCTCGACCTCTCAGGTGTGTGTATCTGCGCAATGAGTTCCAATCCCTATGTCCCGAGACGCTGGATACCCTCGGAATATCCCAATCCATCTCAAAGAGCCGACTTATTCCTTCATGACGCAGATCATGAAAATGCAAATCATCAATCCCAAGCATCGGGCATGCACGCGTAAAAGAAGCTGATACAGACTTAGCGTTGTAGGGAAAAATCTTTCGCTCAACCTTCGGCATGGTGAGCAATATCGCCCACGCCTCATCTGGAAGATGACACCACACATCGTTACCGATCTTTTGCCCAGGGTTCTTCATGTCCCGCACCAGCACAGCCTGCCGAGCGCAGTCGAGATCCTCCCACCGAATCCGAGTGATCTCCTCCTGCCGGCGCGTCGAGAAAAGCGCAAAGGCAATCATCTTCGGCATATGTATAGAGTCGGGCCGGCGCTTCTGCATCTCAAAAAAATGAGTCATGAGCTTGTCCAGCTCATCAAGCGTGGGCCGCCGATTACGCTCCTTGCTCTTACTGACCATCCCCAGCTTGCGTAATACCTTGCGAGCATCAGGCATTGCATGAGGATCGACCGCATACCCCCATGCCGGCCGTGCAACAGACAACACAGCGCCCAGGTGCGACAGATCATTACCGACCGTCTGCGCCTGCACACCTCCGCCTTCCTCGCTCATCCGCCACTGCGCGTACTCCACCAACTTCTGACTATTCAGCGCTGCATCGTCCAACTCACCTAGCCAGGTTTCCTTGATCGCGCTCAACGTAGCGCTCTTGGTCTTACCGAGCGGCCGGATCTTCTCGTACTCGTCCAGGTACTGCTCGATCATCTTCTTAATCGTCACCCCTTTTCGATTTGCCCGCTCAATAGCACCTGGCTGTGCCAGCTCGGTCTCCCGTCGCTTGATCCAGGCTTGGGCGACCTGCTTACGGTCGAATGTTTGGCTTTCCTGATAAACTGTCTTGCCATCCCGATTGATCCGTATCTGCGCCGTGTAGGCTGTCGAGTTGTCCTTGCGCTTACGTGCTGTGATCGTGCCCATTTCCAGTTGCTACATTGCCGAATTCGATCGCTACAATGTAGCAACCGACTTTAGAAAACAAGGGAAAATGGGTAAAAACCGCTGTATAAAAGATCAGTATTAATGAATTTCGAAAAAGCCGCATCTCCAATAAATACTAGCCCTTCCCGCTCAGAGCCGTCACGCCGGTTCAGCGTCGCCCCGATGATGGATTGGAGCTACTAATCCAAAAGCACCGGTAATATTGGCCTTGTAGAGCCACTCATAAATCCACGTACCACTTTCGTACCAACACCATCCCCAAAGGTTGACCAAAAGCGGGCGTTCGTCCGTGGGTACTTGTCCCACATATGCTTATATGCGTATATTCGATTATCCACATATAAAAGTATTCGGCATGATAACCCCTCCAGAAGTATTCAAAAGCCTGGCAGATCAAACCCGTGCCCGCGCCACATTACTGATCGCCTCCCATGGAGAGCTTTGCGTCTGCGAACTGATGTGTGCTCTCGACGATAGCCAATCGAAGATCAGCCGCCACCTCGCACATTTACGCGGTAGTGGCTTGTTGCAGGATCGTCGCCAGGGGCTATGGATTTACTACCGTCTAAATCCGGACCTTCCCGCCTGGGTGTACGAGATATTGCAAGTGACATTACGGGCTAACGTTCAGTGGCTGCAGGAGGACGCTTCCCGCCTACAGAATATGGATGGACGCCCTTTCCGCGATATTGCCTGCTGCTAATCCCAATCGATAACACCCTCGAACTGGCGCTGTGCCTAAGTCTTTGGTATCCGCGAAGAGCGAAAGGAGCAATAAATGCGAGTCCTGTTCATGTGCACGGCCAACAGCTGCCGTAGCATTCTTTCAGAAGCCATGTTTAACCACCTAGCGCCGGAAGGATTCAAAGCGGTGAGCTCCGGAAGCTTTCCCAAAGGGCAGGTACTGCCACGCAGTTTGACTACCTTGAAACAGTCGGGAATCTCCATCGAAGGCTTGCACAGCAAGGGCAACGAAGCATTCGAAGATAACCCTCCGGATGTCGTCATCACTGTATGCGACAAAGCGGCGGGTGAATCTTGCCCGGTGTACTTCGGCCCGGCCTTGAAATCTCATTGGGGCCTAGAAGATCCGTCCGATACCGTGGGTGACGAATCAACGGTTGATGCCGCGTTCAGCGTCACGCTTGCTCGAATCGAACAACGCTGCAAAGCGTTCCTAGCCCTTCCCTTCAACAGCCTCAGCCGCGATGAACTCAAACGTGAGCTGGATCGAATCGGCACAATCTGAGAAGGAGTACTTATGTCAGAGCAACTACCCAACCTGGACCTTTCTCTGTTCGACGCTCCGCAGATGACGCCTCGCCCGAACGATCAAAAGCCTCGGATCCTGTTGCTATATGGATCGACTCGTGAGCGCTCCTTCAGCCGTCTGCTGGTAGAAGAGGCCGCGCGCTTACTTGAGTACTTCGGTGCGGAAACCCGAGTCTTCAATCCTACCGGGCTCCCACTGCCCGACGACGCTCCGGTGGATCACCCTAAGGTGCAGGAACTGCGCGATCTGATGTTGTGGTCGGAAGGTCAGGTTTGGTGTTCACCGGAAAGACATGGCGCGATGTCAGCCGTGTTCAAGGCGCAAATCGACTGGGTACCTCTTGAGCTCGGCGCTGTTCGCCCTACCCAAGGGAAGACACTGGCAGTGATGCAGGTCTGCGGCGGTTCACAGTCCTTCAACGTGGTCAATCAGTTGCGTGTATTGGGTCGCTGGATGCGCATGTTCACAATTCCCAATCAATCCTCTGTACCGAAAGCCTATATGGAATTCGACGAGGCTGGTCGAATGAGGCCTTCTGCGTTCTACGATCGGGTGGTCGACGTGATGGAGGAACTCATAAAATTCACGCTACTTCTGCGTGACAGTCAGGCCTTCCTGGTAGATCGGTATTCAGAACGCAGGGAAAGCGCCGAACAACTCATGGCACGCGTGAACCAACGCTCAATCTAAGGTCATATATGTCTTTCGAAATAAGGGTGGCACAGCTTGACGACGCTTTGACCATCCAATCTATCTACGCTCCGATAGTAACCAGCACCGCAATTTCTTTCGAAGAGGTGCCACCGACCGTCGAAGAGATACAACAGCGTATCGCAGTGACACTGCAGACCTATCCTTACCTGGTTGCGGTTCGAGAAGGCATAGTGGTCGGCTACGCCTATGCCAGCCAACATCGAGCTCGCGCGGCGTACCGCTGGACAGTAGATGTCACCGTCTACATTGCCGAGAGCGAACGTCGCAAAGGTGTGGGCCGCAGCCTTTATGAAGTGTTGCTGCCCACCCTAGCTCGACAGGGCTTTCGTTCTGCCTATGCAGGTATCTCCCAGCCTAATTCGGGTAGCGTAGGAATGCATGAGCGACTTGGTTTCCGTCACATCGGTACCTACCCGAAGGTCGGTTACAAGCTCGGTCAATGGACCGATGTGGGCTACTGGCACCTTGAGCTAGGAGCGAGCAATTGCCCGCCGAGTGAGATCCGTCCGTTTCGGGAACTTGCGTATTGAGCGTGCGGATGGGGGGGGATTGAAACCATTCACGCTCAAATTCAACAGGTTTATCGGTGATGGATTGGAACGACTAAAATTTAAGAGCCCCCGCCATAGGCACTACAGCGCCACATCTGACCGTTCGTACCACTCTTGTACCACCACCAACCTCGCATTGAGTCTCGCCATTTTTTCGCCAACCACATCAAAACCGATGCATTCACGTTGCAGCCGGAGACGCTGGCTGTGCAGAACGCTCTGAAACAGGTCAATGGTGTTTGGGAGGTACTCGTCAGAGCTCGCGAACACAAGGTCTCGTCTTACACGACTCGTCGACCACGAGGGATACACGTCACTGACAATCTGCTATTGGCTGGAGGCATTTGCGACGCCCAAGTGCAAAATAATTGCACCTAGACTCAATATTTGGCCTACTGTGGGGTATCTACCCCTCGCAACAACGGATTTTCAGCATGCTGATCGAATTTTCAGTCTCAAACTTCAAATCATTTCGTGATCGGCAAACACTTTCAATGGTGGCATCTCCGCGCCTAGGCAAACGAGAAAATGTCATTTCGCCCCGAGTCAAAGGCGAAAAACTGCCAAATCTACTCAAGGTTGCAGCTATATATGGGCCTAATGCATCAGGAAAATCGTCTCTTTTAAATGCTATCGACTTTGTTAGAGATGTCTTTGCTAGATCACAGCACCGCCCTGATAAAAAGCTCTCCGCGACCCATTTTCGATTTGACGTAGACCTGGAAGAAAAGCCTAGTAATTTTGAATATCACTTTATTCAAATGGGCATGCGCTACCAGTACTTAGTGAGTGCTAATCACAATCGAATTGTTTTTGAAGAATTGACAGCCTTTCCGAATGGAAAAGAACGACTTCTTTTTAAGCGAGAACTGATAAATGACAAAGAAGCATATGAGTTCGGTAACACCCTAGAAGGCGGAGAGCAAGTTCACGAAGCATGGCGAAAAACTACCAGCCCAAGATCGTTGTATCTAGCACAAGCCGCTCAGAATAGCAGCGAAGATATGACACAGCTGAAAATTCCATTTTCCTGGTTTGAACAATCACTTCTAGTTATTGACCAGAACAGTTTGCAAACATGGTCTCGCGCTAGCCGAAAAGTCCTCGCCATGGCACCAGAAACAGCTGACTTATTATCAAATTTCTTAGCTGATGTGGACATTCCAATATCATCTATATCTATTACTGCTAAAGACGAAAGCCATGAGAGCTTGCTAAATAAGGCTATCGTTGACGCAGAAGATTTTGATGAATTTGACAAAGACACTAAAACAACGCTAGTTCATAAAAGCGCGCTTGGAGAAGCTGATTTTGACTTCGCAGAAGAATCCGAAGGAACTAGAAATTTAATTGGATTCTGGTTACCTTGGGCTACGCTCGCGCTTAGAGGAAGCAAAAAAGATGACAATCTCACTTTAATTATTGACGAACTTGACAGTAGCCTGCACCCACAAATTGTGGCCAACATAATTAAAAGACATATTAAAGCCACCCACCACTCACAGTTAATATTCACAACTCACGACACTCATCTTATGAAGTCAAAGATTTTAAGGCGAGACCAGTTCTGGATCACTGAACGCGATAAAAATGCTGCTACAAGACTTTTTTCTGTTCATGACTTCGAAGGGCGAGAGGGCGAAGATGTAGAGGGACGCTATTTTGCTGGTCGCTACAGAGGCCTACCATTAACTAAGGAAATTTGAATAATGGCCAGAACCGCTAGCTCCTTCGCTAGAGGAGAACCGAAATTTTCTGAAGAAAAAAAGATATTGGTTCTTTGCGAGGATACCAAATCAGGTAAGCAATATTTACAAGAAGCTGCCGACCATTTTAGAGCAGCTTTATTGGTAGATGTGGCTCACGCGGGTGTTACGCACCCGAGCGGCATCGTTGCACATGCCATTGAGCGCCAAAAAAAATATGACGAAGTTTATTGCGCAATTGATCGCGATAGCCATGTATGTTTTGACCGAGCATTAAACATGGCTCAAGCCCACAAAAAAATAACCATAGTACCGTCGTATCCTTCATTTGAATTTTGGATACTTCTACATTTCGGTTATTGCCGTAAACCATTCAATCGCACAGGGACTCTATCGCCCGGGGGATGCGTAATAAAAGACATCAAGGCTCACCCCCTTCTTGCAGATTATGACAAGGGGAAAGATCGTAGTTATTTTCGCGAGCTATTGGGCGAGCCTTTCCTTACAGCTAGAAAGTCCTCCCCAAAAGTTCTTAAGGACGCTCAAGATAGTAACGCGCTCAACCCTAGCACTGAGATCCACTTATTGATTAATAAATTTGAGTCGTTGTCTGCCCCTCAGAAAATAGTAAAGTAGGCACAGAGGCTGTCTCAATTCTACTCGTCATTACCCCCAACATAATGACGAGTTTTTGAGACGATATCTGGTGATATCCATAGTTTGTCCGGTGCATATTGAATGACTGCATTTTCGACGTAAGCTATGTTATAGCTACTAGCCACGCATACAATCAATAGCCTCATCGGAAATATTTGAAACTACTAGGGGCGAATTCCTCTACATACAAGATTTAGCAACTCAATGACAATTTCTATTACTTTCGCACACTGCCTCTTGTTTTCACTCCGAAAGGGAAACAACATGGTCAAAATAATATTACCAATGGCTCGCCCTCTCTCGCTGCTCGGCTCTGCGAAACGCTACCTTTCAGGGAATATCCATGAGTGATCTTTTGAACGACAGCCCTCAGGCTCTTCAGTGGTTTGAAGAAGCTGAAAAGAGACATTCGGCAGGCGCCTTCGGAAAAATTGTGCGATCGATAATATGGTCGGATGCACGCAGTGCCGAAGGCGAACTCCTACTGGACCTGAATCCCCATGAGCTAGTCGCCAGCGTGAATGAAGCGCCTTTCAGCCTTCTCCATAATCACGATCCTGGACAGCCAAAGGGTCAAGTCATTGAAAGCGCGTATTTTCAGACAGCATCAGGCAGAGCGTTTGTCGTTGCAATCCTGGGGTACTACTCAGGCGGAAACGTGCTGGCCTTCAGAGAGCTGGGGCTCGATATCACATCCCCAGTGCAGCCACCGTTGAAGCTTCCCAATTTACCAGACGACGTAAGAATCGAATTTGCGGTAGACCCTAGAGACGTTGACGATGCATGGCTAGATGAAGCTACGATTGACGCGCCAGTAAGAATCAAACGCACCGCTCTATCACATAACGCGGAAGGTTCCAGCCAAGAGCTGATTCAAATCGGAATTGCCTACGTGCTCCTCGTCTGGAATCCCTTCGTCACTGCAATTGCGTCCGAAGCAGGCAAAGACATTTATGCAGCGATCCGCGGCTGGACTCGAAAACTGTTGAGTAGAATGGCTGACCGTCGCGACCCGATACTTGATTTCCATACGCACTATGGCGGTTGCCAGGTGTCGTTCCTTTTTCGAGGCAAAGACGTCAAAAAGCTCTATGAAGCACACGATGCCTTATCTGAAGCTGCTTCTCAGGCTGCGCTCTTAGTATCGAGGCTAAAAGCCATGGGATTGCCTAGCCGCCAACTTGTATATGAGTTTGATAAAGAAGGTCTCCTGTGGGCGCCATCGTTTGCAGTTCTAGAAGATGATCGAATCCTCACGGACAATCTTGCACTGATCTCGATAGAGCTACTGCCCGATCAGCTAAGCCTTGGCCTGGCCAAAAAAAAATCGCTGGTCTCAAGTGCCAAAAATACGGCCAAGCAAAAAAAATGACTTAATCACTACACTCCAGTGGCGCCTAGATAGCGAATTCATAAAGCAGTATTGAGTGAGCGCGAGTGACTTGAGTGAATCACTCTTGTCGAAGCTGGGCAGGCTGTCGACATCGGCCATTTTCGGTTTTCATGTTGACCCACGGGAAAAAGGTTAGGAGGGTTAGTTTTTTGCTGGATGCTATGAAAGCCATGTCTGGTGCGAGTTTGCGAAGGGTTGGAAAAGTTAGCTTTTGGTTAGCGACGGTAATTAGCTAACCTTAATTTGTGTTAAATATTAATTATATTTATTCCTTTAAAAACAAATAGTTAGAGAATCATAACTTTTGACCTAACCAAAACTAACCCATCAAAGTTAGCTGCCAAGCCCAGCAAATACGAGCCATCCACCTAAATACACCCTACTCTAAAAAAACCTAACCCTTTTCCCGAGGCACCAACTGAATCCGCTGTCCATTCGCGCTTTTGAGCGTTGCGAAAATCACCAACCTTCGCAGGTTTCTGCAGGCTTTTAACCTTCCTACAACGCCTAGCAGAGCTCCAACCTGAGCCGCCGAGAGTGGTCCGCAGGGGCGCAGAAAAAACGACTCATTTAGCCCGCAGGCGAGGTGGGGGGACGACGGCGCGCGCCGAGTGCTGAAGCACGCCACTGCCCCACTTGTAGCACGCCAACTCCCCGACCTTGCAGCCGCTGGCCGGAGCCTGTCCTGGCTGCGACTGCCAGGTAGGTGGAAACGTGCTGAAAGCCCCGTGTTTATTGGTCCACGTAGCCCCCTACGCTTGCTGTGACAGCCAGCAAATGCTATGTTGAACTGGGTCTTTTCACGCTGCGGAAGGGCAAACTTTCATCTATCCCAGATGACTTTTCCGGCCCAATCTCCGCCTCTCCCTTACAGCTCGTCGCCTCAAATCGCGTCATGACCAAACGTCATTTACTGTATGCGTATACAGTATTGGATTCGTACCCATGAACAATGATGAAGACACCCTCGGATGGCTTGGTCTCCCCAC
>Ga0308159_1000816_pt1 | contig 56554 bp, 53 predicted proteins | sample PhyCR1_FD_201040 | JGI IMG/M metagenome (GOLD analysis project Ga0308159, IMG submission 201040) | Phyllosphere microbial communities from UC Gill Tract Community Farm, Albany, California, United States - DLSLC.R1 | ecosystem: Host-associated > Plants > Phyllosphere > Unclassified | place: USA...
AATAAAGTTGATGTGGATACAATAAATCTCATGATATCATTTAGTCTTCTTCAAAAATATAAAAATTATTTAGCGTACTTGTATTTACGGTAATAATGTTGAAAAATCGCAAAGAATATTAACAATAGCAACGGAGCCACAATATTTATAAACTGCCATTTTGATTTTTCGAGCTTGATTTTAGATTTATCCAGCAACCGGATTTTCACCTCCTTATTTCTAAGCGTAATCAGGTTATCCTCATCCGTAAAGTAATCTACAATATTTAACAACAATGCTTTGTTGCCGTAGGTACGCTGGCTGTAGCGGTCAAAACCCAGCGGATAAGGTGTTCCTTCTCTTTCAGAAACCTGATTTTTGAAGATATCTCCGTCGCCTAGTACAATCATCGTAGTGGCTTTACTGTTCGCCGCTATTGTGTATGGTGATGGAATCCCCGCTGGAAGTGGTCTGCCAGCAAATACGGATGGAAAGTTTCCTTCCAGCATTAAACCAACATGTTGCGGTACACTCTGAAAAGATCTTGGATCTAATTGCTCACTAACCATTTGCAAACTAAATGGCTTTGGTGTATTGTAAACTTTGTTAAATGCAGAGGTACTTAAAATAAACGATTTCCTGACGCCTTTTGCACCAATGCTATCTACCGTACCCGGAAATTCCGATTTCACGCCATCTATCTTTTTAACTACACTTTGGCTGGTATCCGGCAGCAAAATAGGATTGTAAATCCATGGCAGTAGTTCCATCTGGGTTTGTCCCCCAACCACACCTGTTGAAACAGGAATTTCAGCAGCATTTGCCGGATCTGCAATGATGTTATAGTTAATTCTGGCGCCATACATAAAGAGCAGATCATCAAGATTGAGACTTCTGTTGATAGCCATCTGGCCACTCTTGCTCCTCAAACTATCTAGTTCTGCTTTTACCTGGTCTATGCTCCAAAGCACCCTTCCGCCATTCATTACAAAATAATTGATTTTGTATTTTTCTGTTTCCGAAAATGGTTGAATTGGCTTGGCAACAATCAGCATATTTAGCTTATCTAACCCAGCTTTGTCTATGGTATTTAAATCTACGCGACCAACTTCATAACTGCTTGAAAGCGTACGAATGGCATCGCCTACCTGCAAATCGCTGAGTTCACCATTTGATTCCGTAAAACCAATCCGTGGATTTTTCCCTGTAATGATTTTCTTAAGGCTAGAAGTAAATACGTATTCAAGGTTTTCAATGGCCCTGTTGATATTATCTTCGTAACTGCCCCTGGTATCTAGATTTTGAAAAAGCTTAACCGGAAATTCCTTATTATCGGTTTCAATCATCGCCATCGGATAAACGAGTTTTTGCGTTAATCCAGCTTCCGTTTTTACGCTTAAATTGGTCACTTCGATGCCCCTTTCGTATAAGTTATTGATTACCGTATCCTGATCAGACTGGTTTAATCCTGCTAATGGATCTACAAAAACAATTTTAAAATTTCCGGCAGAATAAGCTTGATAATCTGTTAACACATCGTTTACTGCAGCTTGCAAGCGTTTAAATGCTGGTGGCAATTCGCCTTCTAAAAAAACGGTTACGATTACCGGCTTTTTATTATTGGCCAAAATGGATTTCGTTTTTTGGCTGAGTGTGAACCGATGATCTTCAGTAAAATCAAAACGATGGAAAAAATATCTCCCAACAATATTAAGTACGATGAGGGCGATGAGCAGCAATATGGTGTTCAGCCATTTTTTATTTTTTCCCATTATCGCTTCCCTCCCACCGTTAACTTAGTTAATAACAAAAACAGCGCTGTAAAAGTAAAGAAGTATAATAAATCGCGGGTATCTAACACTCCTCTGCTTATGGAAGTATAATGTTGATTAATACCGAAACCTGAAATGTTGCCTTGTACTCCGCTGAAGGCAGCAACCTGACTGGTATAATCTAAACCTAAAAAGGCAAAAGCGCACAAGGCAGCACAAATTACGAAAGCAATAACCTGGTTTTTAGTTAATGAGGAGGAAAATATTCCAATCGCTGTAAATGCAGCGCCGAGGAGAAATAAGCCGATATAGGATCCTATAACTGCTCCAGAATCAACATTCCCTTCGGGAAAGCCTAACTTCGAAATCGCGTAATAGTAAATCAACGTTGGTATTAAAGCAAAAAATACCAGAACCAAGCTCGCGAAAAATTTCGCAAAAATGATTTGCCAAAGGGTAATGGGTCTTGTAATCAGCAATTCATAAGTTCCTTCCCTACGCTCTTCTGCGAAGGACCTCATGGTGATGGCAGGAATTAAAAACATAAACAGATAGGGAACCAAACCGAAGAAACCACCCATTTCCGCGTAGCCATATTCCAGAATGGAAGTATCCGGAAAAAACCAAAGTAAAAGCCCAGATACCAGTAAGAAAATACCAATGGTAATGTAGGCAACCATCGAACTTAAAAAACTGAATAACTCACGTTTAAAAACTGCGTACATACGTAATAATAATTGCCCAAGTTATGAATATTGAATCAAACCTGTAAACCTAATTAGTTCTTCAGCGAAAAAGCTCTTAACAAAGATGATGAATTGGGCAGGAAAATTACAAACCTATTTGATAAGCAAGCCTAATTCCTACAAAGCCCTTAGAATTGGTGCGATTTGAAACTATTACACTTTCATTCCTACCTATCCAGCTTTCATATCTGATTCCAAAATCCAGCTTATTTTCATTCCTTAAGCTGAATTGATTGCCAATGCCTGGTGACCAGATCGCCACCGTTTTCTGCCCGTCTTCGATTGCTAGACCCGCTCCAAACTGACCTTCTGCATAAAAAGTTTCACTCAAAAAATACTTCATACCAGCTTTTAGCGGCACATAGGTTAAATCAGCAATACGAACAATTTGCGCACGCTTACCAAAGAAATTGGTATAGCCTCCACTAAGGCTAACGGCAAAATCTGCTGCAACAGGAAAGCTAGCCTTTATAGAAAAACCCAATCCAATTCCTGAAAGACTCGAAAAATTGCCCGAAGGTAAATTGATTTCTGGCCCGAGATCTATACCGGAAATGTTTTGCGCCTGTAGTGTTGAATTGAAAAAGATTAAAAAAATAAATAGCAATGGAATTCGATACATAAATCAGCCAGTTAATTTTCTAAAAATATCCTCGAGTGATTCTTGATTGTGTGCTTTCTTAATCCCTTCCAATGAGTTGTTGGCTACAATTTTGCCTTTATTGATGATAATAATGTCATCGCAAATGGCTTCAACTTCTTGCATAATGTGTGTTGAAATGATCACTGTTTTATTTTTGCCGAGTTCTTTTATCAACGCACGAATATCTACTAATTGGTTAGGATCCAAACCCGATGTAGGCTCATCCAAAATTAAAACCTCCGGATTATGAATAATCGCTTGCGCCAGGCCAACCCTTTGGCGGTAGCCTTTAGATAGCATTCCAATTTTTTTATGCTGCTCTGGCGTTAGGCCAACCAACTTAATTACCTCGTCAATCCGGTTCGAAAGGTTGCTTAAGGCATAGGTTTCACCAACAAAACGAAGAAACTCCTTTACATACATATCCGGGTAAAGCGGTGTATTTTCCGGCAAATAACCAATACGTTTTTTAGCCTCAATAGGCTGACTGATGATATCTTTGTTTGAAACCTCTGCCTCACCCGCTGTTGGCGTTAAGTAACCAGTTAACATGCGCATGGTAGTAGATTTACCTGCACCGTTTGGGCCAAGAAAACCTAAAATCCGACCGGGCTTTGCTTCAAAACTAATTGCATCTACTGCCTTTTGTGCATTATAATGTTTAGATAGGTTTCTAACCGAAATACTCATTTTTGTTTTATTTAACCGCTAAGCACACTAAGCCTTTCGCAAAGGCTGCAAAATTAGTGGAGTAAAAGATTTAATTCACCCGTGCTGATTTCAATTTCTTATTATATCTGAATTTATCCAGTTGCTCAGCAGCTTGCGGAATATTATCACCAGATAAAATATCAGCGCCATTATTAACAAGATGATAATAAATATTTCTTGCCGGACTGGCAATCGCACTCTTATCAATATTTCCCATGGTACCTAAAATAGTGGTGATTCCTTTTTCGTGCAAAAACTGATATAAAGCTTTATCTGGAGCGGAGACGCCAACAAACGCCACAATTCTATTATTTGGAATACCTAAGTCATTCAGCCTTTTCAATTCTGATTGTTTCTGTACTGATGCAGAAATCATTAAATCTGGTGCCAGACGATGAACTTCTTCTGCCTGATTTGCAGTATAAGTAATAATAATCGAGTTACTTTCTACCTTGTATTGCCTTACTTTTTCGATTACTTTCGCATAAGAAACCCCTTTTTTAAGGTCGATTGTTAACAATACCTTTCCTTTACTCCAGCTTAAAACACTATCAAGCGTAGGGATCTTGAAACCAGTTTCGATTCCATTATCATCTTTTAGGCTGAAGGCCTTAAGTTCTTCGTAAGTATAATTTCCGATTGGGCCTTTTCCTGTTGAGGTTCTGTCGAGATTATCATCGTGCATAATAACCATAACAGAATCTTTGCTATAAGCGATATCGAACTCGATGATCATCGGATTAAACGTAGTTGCGTTATTAAACGTTTCAATACAATTTTCTGGAAAGCCAGGCATTGGCCCGCCGCGGTGTGCACTAATCAATGGGAAACGATTTTCTGGTGTCCATTTCAAAAACTGATATAATTCCTGAGTATTCTTAAATTTAATATATTGGTGAGCTTCCTCCTGACCACATGCAGAAAAAATTGCCAGAAAACTCAATAAAATGAGATGATAAAATTTCATAAGGCAAAAATAGATTAAAATTTGCAATGTTTTAAAGTGTAAAAATGAAATGTTTAAGCCTTTAGAACATCCATAGTGTTACTTTTTTAGCCACCTAAACCAGATGGCAGCGAACACGAAGTGCAACGAAGTAAAGCGTACAGCGGGACTGCAGAAACCGATTAGCACGATAACTGCTTTTCTAAAAACCTTAAGCCACCTCAGGCACCTTGGCTAAATCTAAGTGAATAATCAAGTAAGCCTATTATAAAAGGCAGGTTAAAAACCTTCAGCCTTATACCTTTAAACCCTCCTCCTTTTTATTATCTTTGCTGCATTATGGCTCAAAAGAATAACGACGAACAATTTAAAAATGTAATCTCACACGCTAAAGAATACGGCTTCGTGTTTCAAAGCAGCGAAATATATGATGGCTTAAGTGCCGTTTACGACTACGGGCAATTGGGTGCCGAGTTAAAAAACAATATTAAATCGTACTGGTGGAAAGCCATGGTACAAATGCATGAAAATATAGTAGGCATTGATTCTGCTATCTTTATGCACCCGAAAGTTTGGAAAGCAAGCGGACACGTCGACGGCTTTAATGATCCAATGATCGATAATAAAGATTCTAATAAACGCTACCGTGCAGACCAGTTACTGGAAAATAAAATTGATGAGTTATACTCAGAATTGGCCAATTTCAGTGTTGAAAACAAAGCCAGATTCGAAGAATTTCAACAGGAAATTTTAGGGCTGAGCGACGAAGGTCAGGCTGCTTGGATTCCGGGTTTTAAGGATGAAAATGACATTCTGGAAAGCGAAAAATATCCATTCATCAACGAAACCAGCTGGAGATTTGTTAAAAAAGGTCTGGCACTTGAGGTGGAGATGAACCTGGCACTTAAATCTGAAAATCTGGCACAGCTAAAAGATTTAATTGTTGATTATAAAGTAATCTGCCCAATCTCTAAAACTTCCAACTGGACTGATGTTCGCCAGTTTAACCTGATGTTTAGTACGCAGTTTGGCGCCATGGCAGAAGGTAGTGATGAGGTTTATCTTCGTCCGGAGACCGCACAAGGGATTTTCGTAAACTTCTTAAACGTTCAAAAATCAGGACGTATGAAAATTCCATTCGGGATAGCCCAGATTGGTAAAGCGTTTAGAAATGAAGTAATTGCCCGTCAGTTCATTATGCGGATGCGTGAATTTGAGCAAATGGAAATGCAGTTTTTTGTTCGTCCGGGTGATGATAAAAAATGGTTTGAATACTGGAAAGAAGCACGTTTAAAATGGCACAAGGCGTTGGGAACAGCACCAGAAAAGTACCGTTACCACGACCACGTTAAATTAGCACATTATGCGAACGCAGCAACGGATATTGAGTTTGAATTCCCTTTCGGATTTAAGGAAGTAGAAGGAATTCACAGCCGTACAGATTTCGACTTAACACAGCACCAGGAGTTTTCTGGAAAGAAAATGCAGTATTTTGATAACGACTTAAATGAAGATGGTAAACCTTATGGCAACTATGTTCCTTATGTTATTGAAACATCAATTGGTTTAGACCGTATGTTCTTGTTAACCATGATTAACGCATTTGAAGAACAGGATTTAAGCACTGAAGACAAACAGGATAGCCGTACCTTATTGCGTCTGCACCCTGCTTTGGCACCATATAAAGTAGCGGTTTTCCCACTTACTAAAAAAGATGGTTTGCCAGATAAAGCACGCGAAATTATGGATACTTTGAAATTCGATTTCAACTGTATCTACGAAGAAAAAGATGCCATTGGTAAACGTTACCGCCGTCAGGATGCTGTTGGTACGCCTTTCTGTATTACAGTTGATCATCAGAGTTTGGAAGACAATACAGTTACCATCCGCCATCGCGACAGCATGGAACAAGAGCGTGTTGCCATTGCAGATTTAGCCGATATTATTGGCAAAGCAGTGAGCTGGAGAAACCTACTTGCATAGTTAATTAATTAAGACATCTAAGAATTCTTAATTATAGTATCATATTTAGTCGCAGGTGCTAGCCTGCGACTTTTTTTTTGAAATAATATGGATCTATCCGCCCATTACGATAAGCTATATCAAGAATCTGTTGCAAAAATTGCCGCAGGCAATTATGAAATCGATCAACTGATTGATGCTAAAGATGATTATCGTTTTGGGATTACCCTGATCATCAGACCGGATGAAAACACCAAGGCTAACATTCAGCGGTTTTTAAGCGAAGTAAAAGCCATTGATCCATTCCAGTATTATTATCAGAACAACGATCTTCACCTCACGGTAATGTCTATTATTTCTTGCTATGTTGGTTTCGAGCTGGAGCAAATTAACATACAGGATTATGTGAAACTTATTGAGCAGGTCTTATCAAAACCCCAAAGCTTTAAGATTCAGTTTAAAGGTCTTACCGCTTCTCCTTCCTGCATTTTGATTCAAGGATTTTTAACCGAAACCCTGAACGAAATCAGAGATGATTTGCGTATTGCATTCAAGAATTCCCAGCTCCAGCAAAGCATTGATAAACGTTATCCCATTCAAACGGCACATTCTACCATCATACGGTTTAGGCAAACGCTACAAAACGAACACCAATTGCTGGATTTGGTAGCAAAATACAGAAACTTTGAGTTTGGAACCTTTGAGGTAAAGAAAGTAGAATTGGTTTATAATGACTGGTATCAACGTGAACAATTTGTAAAGAAGCTTCATGAATTTCAGCTTTAGCAGCAGATTTGTTTTGACGTAATTCAAAAGTCAAAAAGGATAAGGTTTCAGTTTAGAGATTCTTATTTAATGAATTGTAAATTATATTTGTTTAAACGTAAATCTACAGTAAGATGAAGCTCCCTCAAAAATTCTTTGCCCGTCGCCACGAAATCGCGGCTGATTATTTAAAAGAATTAGATAAACACCTTGATGATCTGGTGGCCGGAAGAACAACAGAAATGCTGGAGGTAAGAGACTTCGCTGATTTAATACATGTTCATCCTGTCCACTTGAGTAACACAGTGAAAGCTGCCACTGGTCAATCTCCCTGTTATTTTTTTGAAAAGCGTTTGATGGAAATTTCGAAATCAATGCTTGAGAATGCAAATACACCTATCTCAGAAATTGCCAGAATTTTAACGTATGACCCCTCCAACTTCACTAAGTTTTTTAAACATTTCGCTGGCCAAACGCCCAAGCAATATCGCGAAGCATACCTGGTGGCTTTAACACAGCAAGCGCTTGTTACTGCATAATACTTAACCTATCACCATTTTAACTTAAGCAATCACCATTTTTTCCATCACTTTCCATTTACCTTTGTTTAACAAATTAAAGAACAATGGAAAAACAAAATAAAATTGCCTTAGTTACCGGTGGGAGCCGTGGCTTAGGAAAAAATGCAGCGCTTAAGATTGCAGAAAAAGGAATTGATGTAATTGTTACTTATCAATCTAAAAAGGAAGAAGCCGAAAAAACGGTTGAAGAAATAAAATTACTGGGTGTAAATGCCGCCGCATTACAGCTTGATGTATCAGACAGCAATACTTTTGACAGCTTTATTACCGAAGTAACAACCACGCTAAAAGCAACATTCAATGCTGATCAGTTTGATTTCCTGATCAATAATGCCGGAATTGGAATTAACGCACCCTTTGCAGAAACAACCGAAGATCAATTTGATAGCTTGGTTAACATCCATTTCAAGGGGCCGTTCTTTCTTACCCAAAAGGCATTATCCATTATCAATAATGGCGGTGCAATCATTAACATTTCTTCTGGCCTGGCCCGATTCTGCTTACCAGGTTATTCTGCTTATGGTGCACTGAAGGCTGCTATGGAAACGCTTACTAGATACCAGGCTAAAGAATTAGGTGCAAAAGGAATTCGTTCAAATATCATCGCGCCAGGTGCAATCGAAACTGATTTTGGTGGTGGTGTGGTACGTGACAACGAACAAATGAATGCGGGTATAGCCTCGCAAACTGCATTAGGTCGGGTTGGTTTGCCAGACGATATTGGCGGTGTAGTTGCCTTTTTATGTACCGAAGAAGCAAGATGGATTAATGCACAACGCATTGAGATTTCGGGTGGAATGTTCTTATAAATAAAAATAGTGAATGTAAGCTTGTTGGAGGATGGTATGCTTCAACAAGCTTATAAAATACTTCTGCGAAGTATAATTTATTCTTAGTGTTTAAAAAAGTTCCTCGCTCAGGATCAAAATAAGCAGACCCGAAAAATAAAGTACTTGGTGCCGCGTTATCATTCCAAATCTCCCTGAATGATCAAATGCGTTTTAATTGCCATCCTAACGTTCACATCCGCACTGAAATCACAAGCACAACGCTGGACAGATGCAGAATATCAACTGGCAAATACCGCCGCAGACGTATCTTATTTAAGTAAAGAAGAGAAGAACATTATATTGTATATGAATTTGGCCAGGATAGATGGCGAGAAGTTTTTTAATACGATACTGGAAGACTATGTTAGCGACTATAATGCCAAAATGCGTAAATACCGCAATTACAATGATTTAAAAATCGCGAAAAACGATCCTTATTACCTTTCTTTACTTACGCATTTACGTGGCATTAAGAACCTCCCTATGTTTTATCCCGAAGATAAATTATCTTTTGTAAGTCGCAACCATGCAATTGATCTGAACAGAAATAATTTAGATACTCATGAAAGCAGCAACGGCGATAAATTTTCGAAAAGGATCTCCAGGTATTACCCCAACAGAACCATGAGTGAGAATATCGATTTTGGAAATGCCAATGGTTTGGATATTGTATGTCATTTACTTTTAGACTGTGGTGTGCCATCACTTGGTCACCGGTTTACTATTCTCGATCAGAAAAGTAGGTTGAACGTGGTTGGCGTAAGCATCCAGCATCATCCTTCATACACCTGGTGTGCAGTGATTGATTATGTTGCCAAGCCTGAATCTTCTCCGGTAATGAACCAAAATAGCAACTAAGCTTAGTTTGCAACAGAAATGCGATTTATAAGTGCAACTTTCAAAAACCAACAATTTAAAAAATAATTTACCTTTGCAGGCAAACTACTGAAACAACAATGCGCAAAGCCATTCTCGCCTTTATAGATTTTTTTCACCCACCATTTAAGCGTTTTATCTCTGTTCATAATTTCAGGTATCTGGCAACCGGCGGCGGCACTTTGCTTCTAGGCATTTTAAGTTACTATTTTGCCTACTTTTTCATATTCAAAACTCCAGAGGTAAATTTCGGATTGATCGTTTTGCAAAGAGAAACTGCTTCTCTCCTCGTAGATTATGCCGTAGCCATCCCCACCAGTTTCTTGCTCAATAAATACGTTATTTTTACGCATAGCGAATTAAAAGGAAGAGTTCAACTTTTTCGTTTTTTAAATCTTCAGTTCATTAACATCCTTGCCAATTACGTGTTACTTAAGTTTTTGCTTGAATTGTTAAGAGATTACCCAACATTAGCGATGCTTTCCAGAATCGCTGTTTCCATTCTAATGGCATTGTTCAGCTATTTATATCAGCATTATTTTACCTTCAGTGTAAAGAAACTTGGCGGTAGCAGCAAAACTCCAGAACAATAACTTCAAATTACACTTCTTGCTCAGTTTGGATCAAACCAATTATTACGCCTGGCTGTTAATTTAGTCGGCGGCTTTCTTGTTTCGATAAATTCAACATCCTAACTTAGCCATCGACCAACTTATTTTCATGATCCCTATGAGCCATTTTAATGACTTTAATAATGCGCAGGTAGCAAAATTGCCTAATCATTTAAGGCAATTTATTGTTAATCAGAATTACGAAAAATACACTCCGATAGATCAGGCGGTTTGGCGCTATGTGATGCGTCAGAATTACAGCTACTTAAAAGACGTTGCATATTACCCGTACATAAAAGGTTTGCAAAGAGCAGGTTTAAGTATAGAATATATTCCGGATCTACAAACCATGAATGATAACCTGGGGAAAATCGGCTGGGGCGCGGTTACCGTTGATGGTTTCATTCCACCTGCTGCTTTTATGGAATACCAAGCCTACCGGGTGCTGGTAATTGCAGCTGATATCCGCCAGATTAATCACATTGAATATACACCCGCACCAGATATTATCCACGAAAGTGCCGGCCATGCACCAATAATCGCTGATACAGACTACAACAATTATCTTAGCTACTTTGGTTCAATTGGCGCAAAAGCCATGTTTTCTGCTAAAGATTTTGAACTTTATGAAGCCATCAGGAAGCTTTCCATTTTAAAGGAAGCGGTAGATGCCGATGAAGATCAAATATCAAAGGCTGAGAAATCGTTGCGCTACATCAGTGAAAATATGGGGGAGCCTTCTGAAATGGCCCTGCTTGGACGCTTACATTGGTGGACAGTTGAATACGGATTAATTGGAACGCTGGAAAATCCAAAAATTTATGGCGCTGGTCTTTTATCATCTATTGGGGAAAGCGCTTCTTGCATGACGAAGGAAGTAGAAAAATTATGGTACAACATCGATACTATAAATTATCAATACGATATTACCAAAACACAGCCGCAGCTTTTCGTAACAGAAACTTTTCAGAATTTGAAAGATGTACTGGAACAATTTGCTAACACTATGGCTTTCCGCCGCGGCGGGATGGAAAGTGTTATGAAAGCCATTGCCTGTAAAAATGTAGCCACTGCTGTTTATTCTTCTGGTTTGCAGGTGAGCGGCGTGTTTACTGATATAGGTGTAGGCTTAGCTGATGAGGTAACGTTTATTAAAACTAATGGTGCCTCTGCCCTGGCTTATAAGGGAAAGCAATTGGATAACCATGGAAAAACTTACCACGCAGATGGATTTTCATCGCCTGTTGGCAAGCTAATAGACGCAAATCGTCCATTAGAAGATTATAGTGATGACGAAATTAAGGCTTTAAAAACTGGCACTAATCATACGCGATTAACGTTTGCAAGCGGCATAAATGTAGAGGGCCAAATCACTGATATTTTAAGAAAAGATGGAAAAATTTTATTGATCACTTTTACAAACTGCACGGTAACTGAGGGTAACAACAATGTCCTTTTTAAACCTGAATGGGGCAATTATGATATGGCAGTTGGAGAGAAAATAATTTCTGTTTTTAACGGTGCTGCAGACAAAGATGCTTTTGAGGTAATTACGTTACTTAGCGAAGAAAAAACACATCAGATTGTTTATGATGAGAAGACTAAGCAATTACATGAATTGTATAAAAGAGTTCGAGAAATTCGTGAAGGCGGCCAAAACATGAACGAACTTATAGCGGTATTTGATCAACTGAAAAAAAATCATCGGCAAGATTGGCTCTGTGCGTTAGAAATTCTAGAAATTGTTTATCATAAAAAGGTCTACCATCAACTGGAAAAGGAAGTTCAGGTTTACCTGGAAATCAAAGCTGGAAGAGAATCAGATCACAAAAAGCTCATAAATGATGGTTTGCATGTGATTGAAAATCCTGTGAGCCAATTAATTGTTAATGATTAATTTGTTAACTTTACGATTATGACAACCATAACTGAACTTGTAGACGATGCACAAAACGGGGTTCTTTTGGAAAAGATGCTAAGGGCATTGTCATTTGTAGAAACTGTTAATGTTGATCATAATTTCTTGCCGGAAGAACCCAAAGGATCTTATAAAAAACTCAAAAAAGCAATTGAAAAGGCCGAGGAGCAAGATCTTTTAACAGACTTTGATGATCCATCAAAGTGGCAAAAGAATGTAAGGGATGAATGGTAATATTATATTCGACACCAACATTCTAATTTATCTATCTAAAAAAATAATCAAGTTAGAAAAAATATTTGCGAAAGATGTAGTTTACTATATTTCTGTTACTTCTAAAATCGGATTATTGAGTGATGCATTTAGAAATCGGCTTAAGGAAGAATTTCTGACCAATTTATAATGTAGATACCGATAGCACTAAGAAAAAATAATAAAATTAAGTTGCCTGATGCAAGTGTTTATGGAACCGCGCAAGTACTACATGGAAAACTTTTCACAAACAATATTGCAGATTTCGACAACATAAACGGACCAGTTGGCTTGTTTAATCCTTTAATTAGTTAGACAGCGGAGATTAGCTATTCTCTATAAACCAATGATCCTTATATCCATCAAAAATATACTTTACAATGAACATTATAATCACAGGAGCGAGCAGCGGAATTGGATTTGAAACCGCATTAGAATTTAGTTTACAGAAAGAGAATAAAATTGTTGCCATTGCCCGTTCGGCAGAAAAATTGCGTAAACTCTTGGAAATTGCCAGAGGAATTAACCCTGATTGTACGCTTTTTCCTGTAGAATTTGATATCATAAATGATGATTACGCAGCACTTATTCCATTCTTAAAAGAAAGATTAGCCCATGTTGATATTCTAATTAATAATGCCGGATCACTCATTAACAAACCTTTTATAGAAACCACAGAGGTTGATTTAGGCGACATGCTGCAAAGCAATGTGATTTCACATTTCAGAATGATACAAAATGTGCTACCCTTGCTGCAAAGCGGAAGCCATATTGTAAATATTGGTAGCATGGGCGGCTTTCAGGGAAGCGTTAAATTCCCCGGCCTATCTGCTTATTCTGCCAGTAAAGCCGCATTACATACATTGACAGAATGCCTGGCTTTTGAACTGGCGGAAACTGGTATAAAAGTAAATTGCCTGGCTTTAGGCTCAGCACAAACTGAAATGTTGGAGACCGCATTTCCAGGTTACCAGAGTCCGGTAATGGCTTTTGAAATGGGAAAATATGTAGCAGACTTCGCTAAAACGGGTAGTAAATTTTTTAATGGCAAGATTTTACCAGTTGCAGTAAGTACGCCATAAAAATTTTTGGTTTGCTCCAACATTTTCATGGTTTGTTTGTTACAGTCTAAATCTAAAATTAATAAATCATGGAAACAAAGACAAATTTCACAACATCAACAGACAATGGTAAAGGCGCTGCAATTGTAAGCTACATTTTTTTAATCGGCTGGTTGATCTCTTTTTTCGCAATTTATAAAGAAAATAAAACTTCTTTATCAACCTATCACTTACGTCAGTCATTGTTGCTTCACTTAAGCATGATCGTTATTAACATTTTAATTACGATAATCCTGACGATTGCGCCATTAGCATTTTTAGCTTATATCAGTTACGCAATTGGTATTATCTATTTAATCTTTATCGTAATGGGTGCAATTAGTGCAAGCAATTTACAAAATAAGCCTTTGCCAGTTATTGGCGATAAAGCACAAACGTTATTTTCAAGTATTTAACACTTTAAATATTTTATTTTCTCAATAGAGCCCTTGCATTAGTTTGGGCTCTATTGTTTTAACGAGTTTTCCACATTCTGAACCTCAGTTGTTTTTTTTTTATATCTTGCCAATCAACATATGAAGAAAATAACATTCGCAATTCTGTTTTTCATTTTGTCTGCAAGTGCAGTGAAAGCTCAAAACATCATCCCTGCTCAATATCAGGATCTGGTTAAAAAGTTAGTCGCTACTTTACCAAGAAATACTTCCACAAATTATAGCAGCGGTTCTTCTGCAAGTTCTGAAACCTTAATTGATTTTGCTAAAAGCATGCTGGGAATCCGCTACCGTTACGCCACCAGCAATCCAAAAATCGGTTTTGACTGTTCAGGTTTCGTAAGCTATGTTTTCAGTAATTTTGGTTTTAAAGTTCCGCGTTCTTCCAGAGAATTTAGCGGTGCTGGTAAAGAAACTACCCTTGAAAATGCTAAAGTTGGAGACGTATTAATCTTTACCGGAAGTAATTCAAGAGTGAGAAGAATAGGACATGTTGGCATTGTTTACTCAATCGATCAGGATGGAATTAAATTTATCCATGCCTCTTCTGGTAAAGCGCACAGCGTAACCATTACCGAACTAAATGGCCATTACCGAAACCGCTTCATGAAGATTGTAAGTATTATTTAATTACTTTTTATACTTCCACATCCTGCTTTTTCCTTCGCTAATCCATTCTATTGAAGTCTCTAAACGTTTTAGCCTGGTGGCTTCTGTCTTGGCTTCTTCCAGCCAGATTACGTAGTCTTTTTTATTAGAAGCGCTGAAATTTTGGAACACCTGCAGCGCCGAAGAATTTTCTTGCAGGGCATCAATGAAGTATTCTGGAATAATCAATTCCTGCGGTGTCACCTTTGGTTTAGCAGGCAGTTTGATGCCATCTTCATTTAACTGAATGGCCTGTTGAATGTAGGCGATCAAAACGTCATCAGCAGGGAGATCAGCCAAAGATTTTATTTTGCCCAACATTCCCATATTGCTGGTATTCTTTTCAAAAATATCAAACTCATCTTCAATAAGCGAACCCTTCCAAAAGCCGAATGCACAATGATGCTTGAAAGCTGCAATGTGGCAAACAGAACCTTTCAAATCAAAAAATGGCATGCCCCACTTAATGGTTTCTACAATTCTGGCATCCGCATGGTGCACTAAAATTCTTAAATGTTCCAGAATTGGAATGGCGAATGGCGCCGATTTTATAATGTATTGATCTACTTGTACGGAGGTGTGCATAGCTGTAAAATTACCAAATAATGTGATCTGTACTTTGAAGCTTACCAAGCTGCAAACTTGCTTCTTTGCTTAAAATATTAATTACGCTCCTAAATGTACCCATTCTGAAGTTGACTTTAAATTCTTTTATGGTCTGCCGCTTAGCGTCACTTAAAATTATTAGATCATAATTCATCCTAAAAAAGCTTAAATAGCCCAATCTTCTGTCTTCGAAAAGATCGTAAAAACCCCTTGCATAATCGAAGCTTTTAAAAGACCTTAAATCTAAACGAACGTTCCTATTCCAGGGAAATAAATAGTCAATGCTTAATTGCAGGTTGCTATCTATAATTATTTTGGCACTGTACCTCAAGAAAAAGACATAAAATAATCCTGCAAACACTGAAGCATAAATTGAGATTGCGAATAAATTCCAACCAAAGATTATAGCGAGAATTGCAACTATCGAAATTAAAAGACCTAAGACGTAAAGACTGAAAGGGTAATTAGCCCCGTAAATGATATGTGGGATGATCGGCTTGCTCAAAATAAACTACAGCAAAACAATCTTCAATGCCACATCTACATTACCGTAGCTTAGGTACTGCCGAGCAAGCTCGTGCAATTCCCGCTCACGATTCGTGGTATCACCGATGGTAGCGTCAAGAACTTCTTTTACGTCAGGAAGTGAAGCAATCAGGTCGACTGCTTCATCAGTTGGCAAATACTCGACGTTCCCTAACATACCCAAATCGTTTCCGGTTAACACCTTAGATAATCGGACGGATTTAGGCAAGGCATCTACACCAATCCCTAATTTAGCGAGCGGTTTGGCCACTTTAAACAAGTTTTCTGCCGTTACCCTGCAATACCAATCGCCCCCTAAACGCGCAACTAAATCTATCTTCTGCTGATCAATTTTTCCTTCATCATTCAGAATGTTTTCATTAATGTGAATGAGCTTTATCTCTGCCAGAACAAGATTTCCAGCACCATGATTCTCCCCTAATGGAATAACCTGATTTACGATACACTCAAACTGTACGGGTGCTTCTGCCACTCTAGGAGGTGAAACCAGTTCAGATTTAAGCATCGTGAAACCGGATTTCTCAAACTCGTTTACTCCTTTGGCATATTCTGTACTGGCTAAACTCATCTGTTGCACCATATCGTAATTCACAATATTGATGACACATTCTTTTACTTCGAGTACGTTTTCAAGCGTATGCTTGGTTGTATTATCACGCACTCTCCGGGCAGGTGAAAAAACACAAACAGGAGGTTTAGTGCTAAACATATTGAAAAAACTGAATGGACTTAAATTAATATTTCCGTCAATATCGATTGTTGAGGCGAAACATATTGGCCGGGGCGCTATCGCATATTGAAGGTAATCCTGCAATTGTACAGGTGATAAGTCTTCAGTTTTTAAGGTTAACATTTTGGGTAAATGGGTTAGTATTGGTTAGCGGTTAGTGTGGGTTAGGGGTTAGAAGTTTAGAACGGGAACCAAAGATTAGGAATGTCTCGAATGCTGACAAGTTTGAACAATAAATTGCGAAGTATAAACATGAATCTATTTCTAACAATTCGATCCACGTTCTTACTTCGCATTTCCATTCAATCCACTTCCTATTTTCTAATCCCTATTTCTCTTTAATCCATTCACTATTTTCTATTCCCTATTTACCTTTCAAAAAACTTATTTCTTTAAAGCTAAAATAGAAAAATCTGTGTCTGCTTTCGTGATGCTATTGGTTAACGCACCTAGGCCGGTGATTTCCATTTCTAACACATCTCCAGGCTGTAACCACTGCGTTTGATAGTTTGGATCATTTCTTAATCCGGTTCCATTTAGTTCTAAGAAACACCCTGTGCCAACCGTACCCGAACCAATCACATCGCCAGGAAGAATATCTACACCGTAGGCACAACGTTCTATAATTTCTGCAAACGTCCAATCCATATCCGCGGCATTCCCTCTCGATACTTCAATTCCATTTACCCTGCAGGTCATTTTTAAGCTGTAAGCATTCCCAACATGACCATCTTTTGCGGCAACTTTATACTGTTCCAGTTCATCTGGTGTTACCAGCCAAGGGCCTATTACAGTAGAGAAATCTTTCCCTTTAGCAGGCCCTAAGTTCAATAGCATTTCTTCCATTTGAAGGGTTCTGGCACTCATATCATTCATTACCATATAACCGGCAATATATTCATCAGCCTCTGCTGCCTTTATATTACGGCCCTTTTTACCAATTACTACAGCAAGTTCGAGTTCAAAATCCAGTTTATCAAAATGATCTGGCATACACTCAATTTCTCCGGTACCCTGAATGGCATTGTGGTTGGTAAAGTAGAAAATAGGATACTCATCAAACTCCGGAATCATGTCTAATTTCCGGTTAAGACGAGCGGAAGCCACATGTTGTCTGAAAGCATATCCATCTCTGCAACTGGTAGGATTTGGCACTGGCGCCAGGATTTCGTAAAAGATTTCCTCCTTTGCTTCCAGGCTTCCGTCTTTTATTTGCGTATCAACCTTTTTTGCTCTTTCCATCAGCACTTCCCCACCTTGCAAAAACTCATTCATATTATCTGGAAGCAACTTATCACAGCTATTCAGGTTATAAATATGGCCATCGATGAATAGACCTAAATGTACAATGTCTTCGGTTTTATAGGATACGAATTTCATATGATTTGGTTAAAATACGTGGTAAATATAGTAAAAAGGTATAGTGTTCAAAATCATCATAACTTGAGTTACGCTCAAAGGAACAAATCTGCGTTCGCTACAAAATTTCAAATCTCTAACCTATAAAAGCAAACGAATTAAAATTCCTAAAAGTTTCTTCTTGCCAAAAAATTACTTACTTTAGCAACATCAAAACCATGATCTTAAAAGCATTACATATCAATTTAGTGAACGACGCCATTGCTGCACGTCGCTATAAAATGCTATCTAAGTTGATCATGGCACAATATTCTTTATAGCCTTTCCCGCCTACATATTTAATTAGAACGCCTTGCCGTTTTAATTGTTTATTGTTTTAGATTTTATTTCTAACCTAACATCAATCTATATGCCTGTTTATCATAAATTGGGGCAGATACCCGCAAAACGCCATACGGTTTTTCGCAAACCAGATGGAAATCTTTATGCAGAAGAACTTGTTTCTACAGAAGGCTTTTCGAGTTTGTATTCGCTTGTATATCACTGTTACCCACCCACAATTGTAAAACATTTAGGAGAACCCTACAGCGTAGAGCCAAAAATTGCGAGAGCGAAACACCTTAAACATACCAGCCTGATTGGTTTTAATATAAAGCCAGAGGATGATTACTTAAAAAGCAGGAAACCAGTTTTGGTGAACAGTGATTTACACATTGTACTCGCGGCACCAAAAAAATCAATGACAGATTATTTCTATAAAAACAGCCAGGCTGATGAAATGATCTTCATTCACGAAGGATCGGGAAAGCTTAAAACAGGGTTTGGAGAAATTAAATTTGCTTATGGCGATTACCTGATCATCCCCCGGGGAACAATCTACCAACTGGAATTTGACAATGAGCAAAATAGGCTATTCATTGTAGAAAGTTTTAGTCCGCTAAGGCCACCAAAACGTTACCTCAACCAGTTCGGTCAATTGATGGAACACTCCCCATACTGCGAACGGGACTTGAGATTGCCAGAGCATCTTCAAACCCACGATGAGCATGGTGATTTTAAAGTGCTGATTAAAAAACAAGGGTTAATTTACCCGTATACGTATGGTACACACCCGTTTGATTATATAGGCTGGGATGGTTATCACTATCCTTACGCTTTTTCCATTCACGATTTCGAACCCATTACCGGCCGCCTTCACCAACCGCCACCGGTACACCAAACGTTTGAGGGACATAATTTTGTAGTTTGCTCCTTCGTTCCGCGTAAATACGATTACCATCCAGATTCTATTCCAGCCCCTTATAACCACAGCAATGTTGATAGTGATGAGGTACTGTATTATGTAGATGGCGATTTTATGAGTCGTAAAAGTGTGGTAAAAGGACAAATTACTTTGCATCCGGGTGGTATTCCCCACGGACCACATCCAGGTACTGTGGAAAAATCTATCGGCAAAGAAAAAACGGATGAACTGGCGGTAATGATTGATCCTTTTAAACCCTTGATGCTCACTGAAGATGCAATTTCCATTGAAGATGAAAATTACCACAAAAGCTGGCAGGTGTAGGAACAGTCTTGAGTTCCGAGTCGGAAGTCCGGAGATAAAGAGCAGATGAGATAGGTGTTAGTAATCACCCAACATCCAAACTTTATAACATTTAAACTTTACAACATTTAACAACAAGAGATCACATCCTGCGTCGGACCTCCGACCTCGGACTTTAATAACAAAAACAAATGGAAACACAAACTTTCGCAGAAAAGATTGCTAAAGCCCCGGATTTTCTGCCCATTAACGGAACGGATTATATTGAATTCTATGTAGGAAATGCCAAGCAGGCTGCTCATTATTACAAAACAGCTTTTGGCTTTCAAAGTCTGGCTTATGCCGGGCCAGAAACAGGCGTTCGCGATCGTGCTTCTTATGTACTACAGCAAGGAAAAATCAGGTTGATCCTAACTACAGCATTAAAATCTGATCATCCCATTTCAGAGCATGTAAAAAAGCATGGCGATGGGGTCAAGATTCTGGCGTTATGGGTTGATGATGCTTACAGTGCTTTTGCGGAAACCACAAAACGTGGCGCAAAACCTTATATGGAACCGAAAACGCTCACTGATGAAAATGGTGAAGTTGAAATGAGTGGTATTTACACTTATGGTGAAACGGTGCATATGTTTATCGAACGCAAGAATTACACAGGTGCTTTTCTGCCTGGCTACAGGGTTTGGGAAAGCGATTACCAACCTGCAGATGCCGGTCTTTTGTACATTGATCATTGTGTAGGCAATGTGGGTTGGAACCGTATGAACGAAGCCGTGAAATGGTATGAAGAGGTGATGGGTTTTGTTAATATCCTTTCTTTTGATGATAAACAGATCAACACGGAATATTCTGCGCTGATGAGCAAGGTAATGAGCAACGGGAATGGTTTTTCGAAATTTCCAATCAATGAACCTGCTGAGGGCAAAAAGAAATCGCAGATTGAAGAATATTTAGAATATTATGAAGGTGAAGGCGTACAGCATATTGCCGTAGCCACAAAAGATATTGTGAAGACCGTGAAGGAATTAAAATCTCGAGGGGTAGAGTTTTTAAGTGCGCCACCAGAGGCTTATTATAATATGATGCCTCAACGTGTAGGTAAAATAGATGAAGAAATTGCGTTGTTAGAAAGCCTGGGGATATTGGTCGATTGCGATGAGGAAGGCTATTTATTGCAAATCTTTACCAAACCAATTGAGGACAGACCGACACTATTTTTCGAAATTATTCAAAGGAAAGGCGCTCAAAGTTTCGGCGCAGGTAATTTTAAGGCGCTTTTCGAATCTTTGGAACGTGAGCAGGAATTAAGAGGAAATTTGTAGAATATTGAATGAGTAATAAAGCGGCCATGTATTTTGCTGCTTTATTATTACTTATTTTTAAGTATTCGCATTTTGATGGAAAATGGTTAAATTTAAGAACACACAAATTAACCAAATCATTATGAGGACAAAATTCACACTGATTATTCTGTTGCTTCTTTCCTATAAAGGATTTTCGGAGACAAAACCACAAACCATTAAAATCATTAACCAGGTGCTGCAAAGCGCAGTTGGCGGAACAGACAAGGTCAAAATTAAAGGCAAAGAGATGCAATTGAAAATTGTATCTAATGGTTTCTTGATTGATGAAGATGGGAAAACCGGTCATTTCAAATCGAAACTACAGGGCGAGGGAAATACTTCAGCGCACGACGTTTCATCATCTATTGCAGCCTGGAAAGGCTTTAAAGTGAGTACTGATATCAAAAGCACTACGCTTGGGTCGATCTATCCAATTACGGAAAAAAGATCTGGCGAACCTGATAATGATAAAAACGGGATACGATATTATTGCCTAGCTGGCAATGAAGATCAATTAATTACTGCCCTCATGCATCTAAAGAGCCTTTACAGCAAAAACTAAATTAAAAAAACCCGAATTTATCCTCGGGTTTTTATTTTTATTGATTTAGCACACTGTTCAACCCATACCAATCATAACGCTTATATAAAATAGTAACGCCAATAAGGTAAGTCACTGTTAACCGCTTCTTTTTAAATCAACTTTGTTTAAGGTGAAAAGCTAACTCCCAAATAAATCCTTAATTGAGAAAGATGACAGTAGTAATGTTGATCAATATTGTTGGTTCGATATCTTTATAAACTCCTAAAATTCACCCTATGTTATTGGGAGCAACTTAACTGAGTTTAAGGAATTAGTATAGAAGATTGATTAGTCGGATAAGACAATCTTCACTAAAACTTCATAAACGATGTGCACCTTTGATATAACAAAACACCAGAAGCGATTTCCGTTTTGTTAAATTCTAAAAACTTCATAATTAGTTTTTTAGTTTTCCGGTTACCCTTATCTGATACCTCATGTATTGCAAAATACATGAGGTTTTTTATTTCCTATTCGGCGCTCTCTTTCAGCATTTCGAAAAGCTCATCAGGCCCTCCGTCAAACTTGGTTTCGTTTACATAAAAAGAAGGCGTACCATTAACCCCACTTCTTACACCGCTTTCAAAATCATCTTCCACCTTTTGTTTTACACCACTGTCTAAAACATCTTTTTGGAATTGCTCAACATCCAAACCGATGGTTTCCGCCAGTTCTGCAAAGAGATCCTCACTTAGTCTATACTGATTTTCGTATAGGGCATCGTGCATGTCCCAGAATTTTCCTTGCAGGCCCGCTGCTTCGGCGGCAACTGCCGCCGGATAGGCAAATTCATGAGATTCCTGAAGCGGAAAGTGACGAAAAACAAACCTGATCTGATTGCCAAAGGTCTCTTCTATTTCTTTGATTATCGGAAAAGCATGCGCACAATGCGGACACTGGTAATCGCCATATTCTACAATTGTGATAGATGCAGATTCAGATCCTTCTACATGATCTTTGCTGCTTACTTCGGGTTTTAACGTACTCATAAAGGATCTATTATTTTTCTAATTCTTCCAATGCATTTAATATTCCATCAGCGCCAGGGTTTACTGCAGTTGGTGATAAGTAACTCCAGGCAACTTTTCCTTCTTTATCAATCACGAAAAGTGCCCGTTTACTCTCTCCTACTTCCTCGTCGTAAACGCCGTAAGCTTTTGAAACTTCACCTTTCGGTTCAAAATCTGCCAGGAGCGGAAAATGCAATTTCCTATCTTGCTGAAAAGCGTTATGGCACCAGGTACTATCTACAGATATGCCAATCATCTGCGCATTGTGTTTACTGAAAAACTTGAGCATCTCATTATACAAGGCCATCTGGTCGCCACATACCGGACTCCAATCCGCAGGGTAGAATGCCAGGATAACATTCTTTCCTTTAAAATCTGACAATTTAATTTTTTGATCTGGAGTGGCTTGCAGTTCAAAATCGGGTGCTACTGTTCCTTTTTCTAACATCTTTTTATTTTTTTTAGGTTATAAAACTTCACCTAAGTGTTTGTAATTAGATTTTATGGTGTCGAAAACTTCTCCCATTTTACCCCCTAGCATTAATTTCGTCATAGAAATGGTCATTCCTTTTACCTGTTCCCATTCAATTTTTGGCGGCATTGCCAGCGCATTAGGATTAGTCATGATGTTTAATAACACAGGCCCTTTTTCGACAAGAGCATTTGCAATACCTGTTTCAACATCGTCAGGATTACTGATCGTTACTCCTTTGAAACCCATTGCTTGTGCAACCAGTGCAAAATCCGGGTTAATCATATCTGTTTCATTATCAGGTAAACCATCAACTTCCATTTCTAGTTTTACCATTCCTAACGCACGATTGTTAAACACGATGATTTTAATTGGTAGGTTATATTGTTTAATGGTGGCTAAATCGCCCAGCAGCATGGATAAACCACCATCACCGCAGAGGGCAATTACTTGTTTTTCAGGGTGAGCAAGAGCCGCACCTATTGCCATTGGCATCGCATTCGCCATTGAACCATGATTAAACGATCCCAGCATTTTTCGTTGGCCCGTTCCGTCTATAAATCTTGCACCCCAAACGCAGCACATACCCGTATCTACAGTATAAATTGCATCCTGAGCACTTAATCTATTGATGGTATTGGCAACAAATTCTGGTTGAATTTTATTCTCCGTTCCCTGATCCTTCACATAACTAAGCTGATTCTCCTTTACTTTTTCGTAAAACTCCAACTGTGCCTTTAAAAAGCTATCGTCTGTTTTGGTGTTGATTAAAGGAAGTAAAGCTGCTAAAGAATCCTTAATATCTCCGCACAGCCCCATATGAAGTTTTGCCCGTCTTCCCAATCGTTCCGGGCTTTCATCAATCTGAATGATTTTGTTTTTCTCAGGCATGAATTTTTCGTAAGGGAAATCCGTTCCCAATAACAAGACCACATCAGATTCATGCATGCTATGATAGGCAGATGGCTGTCCGAGCAATCCGGTCATTCCGATTTCATAAGGGTTATTATATTGGATGCCCATCTTTCCCCGGAAAGAGAAACCAACCGGGGCTTTCAATTTTTCTGCCAGCGCAACGACTTCATCATGCGCTTCTGCAGCACCGATACCGCAGTAAATCGTAATCTTTTTACCTTCATTAAGGCTTTCTGCCAAGAGATTAAGGTCGCTATCATTTGGCCTGATTACTGGCTTACTTCTAAACAATTGCATTGATGTTTCACTTTCAATGGCATCCAGCTGTGCAACATCTCCTGGTAAACCAAAAACCGCTACGCCTTTATTGTGTACAGCATGTTGAATAGCTGCCTGAAACATTCTTGGTACCTGAGCAGCAGTAGTTGCAATTTGATTGTATGAACTACAATCGTCAAAAAGTTTAGTAGTATTGGTTTCCTGGAAATAATCCATTCCAAACTGACCGGTATCGATAGTGGAGGCAATTGCAATTACCGGAACATGAGATTTATGTGCATCATACAGACCATTGATCAGGTGTACATGGCCCGGACCGCAGCTGCCAGCGCAACAGGCTATGCCATCAAGTTCGGCTTCTGCAGCGGCAGCGAATGCTCCAACTTCTTCATTACGAACATGGATCCACTTAATTTTTCCATTTCTTCGTACTGCATCATTAAAATAATTCAAACTATCGCCCGTAACCGCATAAACTCTCTTTACGCCAGCTTCAACCAGCATTTCTACCAGTTGCTCTGCAACATTTTTAGCCATGATATAATTCTTAAAGTAAAGGCATTCGCCACAATAAATATGATTACTATTTATACTTAAAAACCAATGGGATTGTTTGCGGAGATTTACAGTGTATTGTAATATTTGATGAAGAATCGGTTATCCTAGCTTTTGCCTTTTAATCAAATAAGCCTGAATAATGGGATAAAAACCTGCTGCAATGTCGGCGTCGATCAAATCCACCTTGTATTGCGCACATTTCAATGCAATTTGTTGACGGTAAGCAGTAACGGCGGCTGTATAGTTCTCCTTAACCTGATTGGTGTGCACTTTAATGGCATCGCCAGTTTCCATATCGATAAACTGATAAGGGCGGTTTTCAAACTCGAAATCAACTTCCTTTGCTTTATCAACCACGTTGAAAACGACTATTTCATGCTTATTGAATTTGAGGTGTTGTAAAGCATCGAAAAACCGATCGGTTTGTGCTGCGTTCGTTTGGGTATTGAATAAATCGCTAAAAATAACAACAAGCGACCGTTTATGAATCAAATCTGCCACCTGGTGAAGGGCTTCGCTTATATTCGTTGATGCATTTACCTTTGGTTTTTCCAAAAGTTCTTCAAGTTTTGCAAAAAGAAACTTCTGATGCACAGTAGTTGATTTTGCAGGTGAATTCAGCAGAACTTCGTCGGTAAAAAGGCTGAGACCGAAGGCATCTCTTTGCTTCTTAAGCAAATACATCAGCGATGCTGCAGCCTGGATGGAAAACGTAAGTTTATTGTTTTTCGGCGCTGGAAAATACATTGATGAAGAAACATCGATTACAAACTGACAGCGAAGATTGGTTTCTTCTTCAAACCTTTTACTGTAAAGCTTATCGGTTTTTGCATATAATTTCCAATCGATGTTTTTGACATTATCGCCGCTATTGTATTGGCGGTGTTCTGCAAACTCGACTGAAAAACCATGGAAAGGGCTTTTATGTAACCCAGTGATAAAGCCTTCTACTACCTGGCTTGCTAACAACTCAAGGTTCCCAAAACTGGTTTCATGATCAAACTTTACTGCCTGCATAGGGTAAAGCTAATAAAAAAGGAGTTATTAATTTAGCATTATTCTAACAGCTGGCATCTTGAAGCGCCTAAAGAAGCCATATGCAGAAAAATAAAACCTCGTAGATTTTAAAAACCTACGAGGTTGACATTTCAATCGGCGGGTGTCTCCACCCCGAGACACATAACTTATTTCGCCGCTATTTTGTACAGTTTGCCATTATCAGTTACGGCATACAAAGCACCGTCTTTTTCTACTAAATCGCGGAAACGCTCGCCTTTCCCTTCCAGGAATCTTTCTTCGCCAACAATCTTATTGTCTTTAATAACTAGACGAATGATATGCGAGCCACTCAATGCACCTACGAATAAATTACCTTTCCAGGCCGGAATTTTATCACTGTTATAGAAGGCAATCGATCCTGGTGAGATCACCGGATTCCAGTAATAAACAGGTTGTTCCATTCCCTCCTTCTGCTGGATTCCCTCGCCAACAGCTTTTCCGCTATATTCTATACCGTAAGTAATTACTGGCCAGCCGTAGTTTTTTCCTGGTTTAATGAGGTTAACTTCATCACCACCCCTTGGACCAAATTCAGCTTCCCATAAATCGCCTGTTTGAGGATTGATCGCCAAACCATCAGGGTTTCTAAATCCATATGCATAAATCTCTGGCTTCGCATTTGCTTTTCCTGCAAACGGTCCGTTAGGTACAGCTTTACCTTCCTTTGTAAGGTGCACAATCTTTCCTAAAGAAGAGTTCAAAGCCTGTGCCTGAATCCTCACTTCCTTATCCGATCTTTCGCCAATGCTGACAAAAAGGTTTCCCGATTTATCGAAAACAATTCTAGATCCATATTGTAACTTGCCTGTATGTGCCGGCGTGGCGCGGTAGATAATGGTTTGGTTTTCTATCTTGGTTTCACTAGCGGATAACTTTCCTTTTGCAATGGCTAACAAAACACCTTTGGCCTGAGGTTCTGAATACGCCCAGTAAACCATTCTGTTTTTCGTAAAATCCGGATCCAATGTTACATCTAATAAACCACCTTGTCCGGAGGCATCCACCTTTGGTAAACCTTCAATCTTCTTTAAAAGCTTTCCATCAGCACCCAGAATGACCATCGTCCCTTGTTTTTGGGTAATTAAAAATCCACCATTTGGAAGCAAAGCAATTCCCCATGGGTTTTCTAATTTTTCATTGAGGATGGAAATCGCTAAAGGTGTTTCGGTTTTTACACCTGCAATTCGGGTTTGGCCTGCAAAGGCTGGTTTATAATCTGCAGTCGGTTGCTCTGTTTCAACCGGATTCTGGGCCAAAACCATGTTGAGGGTTACGCAGTTTAAAGCGAATCCAGTAATAATAATTCCTAATGTTTTGTTGTTAAGTAGATTGATGGGCATGATCAAATATTTTTATTAAATAAACAAAAAAATAATGCAATAAAAAACCCGAACTCTGTAACGAATTCGGGTAGTATATGTAGAATAACTTAATTTAAATTAAGCTAACTGCTTGTTTAATTTATCAGCCAGAACTGATTTTGGAACTGCACCAACTTGTTTATCTACAACCTGACCGTCTTTAAAGTATAATAAGGCCGGGATATTACGGATACCAAACTGCATTGAAATTTGAGGGTTGTTATCAACGTTTACTTTTCCTACTACTGCTTTCCCATCATATTCTTTAGCGATCTCTTCTACTACAGGACCAACCATGCGACAAGGGCCACACCATTCTGCCCAAAAATCTACTAATACGGGTTTATCTGATTTTAATACAAGCTCCTCAAAGTTTGCATCTGTGATTTCTAATGCCATAATTATTTTTTTTATGTTCAAATATATGTATTCAATTGCAATGCCAACTACAACGTAATGTCAATTTGACATTGTTGTGGTTTGTTGGTTAATAGGTTCTTTTGTGATTTAGTAAATCATCGTTCGATATCTTTAAATGTTGAACAACAAACCACCTTACATTCAAAAACCTAATTCAATTTGTAATTAACAACATTAAGACCTAGCAATTGTTCTAGAAACTTATTGTTGGGATTGATTTTTAAATTCTTCGATGACAAATCCAGCATGATCTGCTTTTCACTATCAAAAACAGCGAAGTTAAGCTGGCAGTTTTGCTGATCAGAATTTGCCTTATTGTCTGCTAAAATCAATTCAATTTCCTTCATCAACTCATCGTTTACCCGCTCAATTGGAACCTGGATGGTTAGGCTTTTGGTCAGCTTATCCCGTAATTCAGACATTAAATTAATCGCTGTGATTTTAAATTCCCAATCACCTGCCTTTCCAAATCTTTCGCCTACCCTACCCCTAATCTGTAAGAAATATCCTTCGGTTAAAAATGATTTGAATTTGAGGAAGTCTTCTCCAAAAAGAGCCATTTCACAGGCATCATCATAATCTTCAAATACAAAAGTTCCAAACGGCTTTCCTGTTTTGGTAATCCGCTGAGAAGCGGCAACCACCAAGCCGCCTACACAAAGTTCGCGATTTTGTAGTTTGGCAAATTCTGCAAGAATATCTTCATTGGTATCACCCATGCGTACTTTATTGATAATGCTTAATTGCCTCACGCCATGCGTACAGAATTTATCAAGCTCCAGCTTATAATTATCCAATGGGTGACCGGAAAGAAAGATTCCAATCGCGTCTTTTTCATATTTTAAACGATCCATCAAGGCCCATTCAGGCGAAACCGGTAATGAGGGTTCCAAAATCAAATCAGCTTTAGAGCCACCAAATAGCGATGCCTGAGAAGTATTTTCATTGTTCTGGAAATCGTTGGCAAATTTGATGATCTTTTCAATGCCGTTCATTTTATCGTGTGGACCAATATAAAAATACTGTGCCCTATGGCCTCCGAAAGCATCAAATGCACCACTGTAAACAAAACTTTCGTAAGCTTTTTTGTTCACGATACGCGTATTTGATCGTTTTGCAAAATCGTAAACAGAGGCATACGGGCCGTTAGCGCCACGTTCTTCAATTATACTTTCTACAGCTTTTTCTCCAACACCTTTTACTGCAGACATCCCGAAGCGTACTTCGCCCTTGGCGTTTACCGAGAATTTAAGGTCAGACTCGTTAACATCAGGACCTAAAACCACAACGCCCATTTGCCTACACTCTTCCATAAAGAACGCCACTTGTTTAATGTCGCTCATGTTGTTAGACAGTACCGCAGCCATATATTCTGACGGATAATGTGCTTTTAAATAAGCAGTTTGATAAGCGATCCAAGCGTAACAGGTGGAGTGAGACTTGTTGAAAGCATAAGATGCGAATGCTTCCCAATCTTTCCAGATTTTTTCTAAAGTTGTGGCATTATGGCCTTTTTCAGCCGCTTGCTTCACAAACTTTGGTTTCATCTTATCCAGCACATCCTTTTGTTTCTTACCCATCGCCTTCCGTAAAACGTCGGCCTCACCTTTGGTAAAACCAGCCAGCTTTTGCGATAAAAGCATCACCTGCTCCTGGTAAACTGTGATTCCGTAAGTTTCTTTTAAGTATTCTTCGCAGGCATCTAAATCGTACTGAATTTCTTCTTCGCCATTTTTCCGGCGAACGAAACTTGGAATATACTCCATTGGTCCCGGGCGATATAATGCGTTCATGGCAATTAAATCATCGAAAACAGTTGGCTTCAGTTCTTTCATGTACTTCTGCATTCCCGGACTTTCGTACTGGAAAATACCGATAGTTTCACCGCGCTGGAAAAGCTCATAAGTCATCACGTCATCAATCGGGAAATTATCCGGATTAAGATCAATCCCATGCCTTTTCTTCACCAGTTTAACGGTGTCTTTTATGAGGGTTAATGTTTTTAACCCCAGAAAGTCCATCTTTAATAAACCGGCGCTTTCTACAACCGAGTTATCAAATTGGGTAACATATAAATCAGAATCTTTAGCCGTTGCAACCGGAACGAAATTGGTGATATCGCTCGGGGTGATAATTACCCCGCAGGCGTGAATCCCTGTATTTCTTAATGAGCCTTCTAAAACCTGCGCCTGCTGAATGGTTTCGGCACTTAGATCTTTCAGCAAGCCCATTGCTTTCAATTCTTGAACACGCTCGTATTCATCCGGCCGTAAAGCGTCTTTTAAACTCTTTTCATCAAGATTGAAAATCTTCGCCAGCTTCATGTTTGGAATCAGCTTGGCAATTTTATCTGCTTCAAATAACGGCAAATCCAACACACGGGCAGTATCACGAATGGATGACTTCGCCGCCATTGTACCATAGGTGATGATTTGCGCCACCTGACTGGAACCATATTTATTGATTACGTATTCCATTACGCGACCACGACCCTCATCATCAAAATCGATATCAATATCGGGCATGGAAACACGATCCGGATTCAGGAAACGCTCGAAAAGCAAATCATACTTAATTGGATCGATATTGGTAATCCACAAACAATAGGCAACCACAGAACCCGCAGCAGAACCACGGCCGGGGCCAACGGACACGTCTCTACGCCTCGCTTCGGCAATAAAATCCTGAACGATCAGGAAATAACCCGGATAACCCGTTTTCTCAATGGTGGCTAATTCGAAGTCTAAACGTTCGATAATCGGTGGAGTAAGTTCTCCATACCGAATTTTAGCCCCCTCGTAAGTGAGGTGCCTTAAGAATTTATTTTCCCCACGCTTTCCGCCATCAACTTCATCTTCTTCCACAAGAAATTGTTCTGGAATATCAAATTTAGGCAAGAGTACTTCACGGGCAAGTTTGTAAATTTCAATCTTATCTACAATCTCCTGTATATTTAAAATCGCCTCTGGTAAATCGGCAAAAAGCGTTTTCATCTCCTCGCCCGATTTGAAATAATATTCCTGGTTAGGTAAACCGTAACGGTAACCACGCCCCCGGCCTATCGGCGTTGCCTGTTTTTCCCCATCTTTTACACAAAGTAAAATATCGTGGGCATTGGCATCTTTTTTATTAATGTAATAGGTGTTATTGGTTGCTACGAGTTTAACCTCATGCTTTTTGGCCAGTGAGATTAAAGATGCATTTACGCGGTCTTCATCTTCCTGGTTGTGGCGCATTACCTCAACATAAAAATCATCTCCAAATTGTTCTTTCCACCAGATTAAAGCTTCCTCTGCCTGGTTCTCGCCCATGTTCAAGATTTTGTTCGAAATCTCTCCCGAAAGGTTGCCTGAAAGTACAATGATATCATCTTTATACTGCTCAATTACCTGCCTATCTATCCGCGGAACATAATAAAATCCTTTAGTGTAAGCGATGGAGGACATTTTAGCCAGGTTATGATAGCCCGCTTTGTTCTTAGCCAGCAATACCATTTGGTAACCATTATCTTTTGCTGTTCTATCCAGGTGATTATTACAAACGAAAAACTCTACGCCGATAATTGGCGTCATCACTACTTCAGTAGGTCTTTCTCCCGCTTCAATAGAGGCTGCATTCTTTGCCTCCGCAGCTTTATTATGATTAAGCACATGGTTTACAAAGTGAAAAGCCCCCATCATATTTGCATGATCAGTCATGGCTACCGCCGGCATTTTTAAGGATGCTGCCGCCTTAATTAAGGAAGGAATGCTAATAGTACTTTGTAAAACAGAAAACTGAGTATGGTTATGTAAGTGAACAAAGGTTGCAGAAGCGAGTTCTTCTTTGTTTCGTGCAATTTCCTGTTTGGAAACGCCACCACCTTCGGCTTTTTGCAGTCGCTTGCGAATCTCATCAGAAGCTGATTTTAGATTAACATGCTGAATTCCAAAGCTGGGAATAGATGCCGGATTTACTTCCCTGAAACGTGGAAAATATTCCGCATCAACCAGTAACTCTTCCTTTTTGAAAACTTCCTTTTTAATCAGTTCGAGGAAACAGCGCGTAGTAGCTTCCACATCGGCAGTTGCATTGTGTGCCTCGTTGAAAGGAACGCCAAACAGATACGAATGTAACTCTGTTAAAGTAGGCAGTTTAAACTTTCCGCCCCTACCGCCCGGCAATTGTAAAAGTTGCGCGGTAATTTCAGTACAGGTATCCAACACCGGCATCTCCGCCATGCGATTTTCAACGCCAAAACGGTGAAATTCGCAACCCATAATATTGACATCGAAGCCTACATTCTGGCCAACGATAAATTTGGATTTTGCAAGAACCGCATTAAACTTTTCCAGCACTTCTGCTAAAGTGATGCCTTGTTCTTCGGCCAGTTCGGTTGAAATTCCGTGAATACGTTCTGCGTCGTAAGGGATGTTAAAACCTTCTGGTTTAACCAGATAATCCTGATGCTCAACCATCCTCCCCATCTCATCATGTAGCTGCCAGGCAATTTGAATACAACGTGGCCAGTTATCCGTATCGGTAATTGGTGCGTTGTAGTTACGAGGCAAACCCGTGGTTTCTGTATCAAAAATTAAGTACATATTGTAATCTAAAGAATTAGCCGTTCAGGAATGATAACGGTTCTTCAAAAATAAGGAATTTGACAGGGGAATTTGTTAGATTTTATCAACAAAAGCTAGGTGTTGAGTAACAGGGTTTTGAAAAAATCATTGCAGAGCTGATCCTTCAGCTCTGAAGGAATCTCCATCAACGAAACCAAAAAATAGATTGTCTCGTGGTGCCTCCGCGCAAAGAAGATTTTACTCAACGAATCGTCCTCCTGAACTTGATCTAGCATCTTTTGGATATAAATGGATGAGCATGATGTAAAGGTTATTCCTGCAGATTTAAATGATCATCGCAGATTTATTATTCACTTCAGTGGAAATCTTTTTAATCTGCGGGAAAATTATTTTGAACAAATGCGGTACTGAAGCAATCTCCTGAACAAAATTCTTCATCTTTTGGATATAAATGGACAAGCATGATATAAAGGTTATTCCCGCAGATTTAAATGATCACCGCAAATTTATCATTCACTTCAGCGGAAATCTTTTTAATCTGCGGGAAAATTATTTTGAACAAATGCGGTACTTAAGCGATCTCCATCAAAGAGACCTATAAAAGAGATTGCCTCGTCGTACCTCCGCGCAAAGACGATTTTACTCAGCTAATCATCCTCGTGAACGCGTTTCAGGATCTGACCCAGATCAAAAATGCTCCTGGCTTACCAATTCGCTCACATCATAGCCCATCACCCGGCAATTTTCAATAATATCCACCAATAAATCGGCTTCCATTTTTGGTTGGCGGGCCATAATAAAGAGATATTTCTCATCGGGATGACCCACGACTACATAACTATAATCATCTCCAATTTCGATAATCCAATATCCAATTTTAAAAGGCCATAAAAACTGCGCCTTCATATCGCCATCGGGTTTATCGTGATCGAAGAACAATTTAGACGTAATGGTTTTTTCCTCTGGATTGCCTTCTTTATGATAAGTCGTCAATACATCAAAATGATCGTCATCCTTTAGGGTATAGGTTTCGGTAGTTTGTTTCCAGTTTTTATCCATTAAAGTTGGTATCGAGTATAGAGAATACCACTTGCCTTCAAATGCTTTGTAATCAATTTTGGAGATGGGCTTGTTTTCCATGTTTATAGTTATCAATGTTCTTTAGGTTAACCCTTAAACAGGCAAAGAGTTTGACTTGAAAAACAGATCATTTTTATTGCAGCTTATTTACTTTCTACGGATGATTAGTTTCTTAAAAGGATTTTTTAACCTTATATTTATTTCTACCTTCGATTAATATTTAAGAGAAGCAAACCATTAAAAATACAGATATATGAAAGTAACGGTTGTAGGTGCAGGCGCTGTTGGTGCTACCTGTGCAGATAATATTGCCCGTAGGGAATTAGCCAACGAACTCGTTCTACTGGATATCAAAGAAGGGTTTGCCGAAGGTAAAGCTATCGATATGATGCAAACCGCTACGTTGCTGGGTTTCGACACTAAAATAACCGGCGTAACTAACGATTACAGCGCAACTGCTGGTTCAGATGTAGTCGTAATCACTTCTGGTTTACCCCGTAAGCCTGGAATGACGCGTGAAGACCTCATCGGTATTAACGCAGGCATTGTTAAAGGTGTAGCCGAAAATATTTTAAAATTCTCGCCAGAAGCCATTATCATCGTGATTAGTAACCCGATGGATACCATGACTTATCTGGCATTAAAATCTCTGGGTTTGCCAAAAAACCGAATCATTGGCATGGGCGGCACCTTAGATAGTTCACGTTTTAAATTCTATTTATCTCAGGCATTAGATTGCAATCCAAACGATTTACAAGGCTTTGTTATTGGCGGCCATGGCGATACAACCATGATTCCACTCACGCGCTTAGCTACATACCAAAGTTTACCTGTAAGTAATTTACTAGATCAGGCTATGCTGGATAAGGTTGCAGCTGACACCATGATTGGCGGTGCAACACTCACAGGCTTAATTGGTACATCGGCCTGGTATGCACCCGGTGCCGCTGGTGCCGCTTTGGTAGAAGCTATTGTTCGTGATGAGAAAAAGCTTTTTACCTGCAGCGTTTCTTTGGAAGGTGAATATGGCCAGCAAGACATTTGTTTAGGCGTTCCGGTAATTATTGGCCGTGACGGATGGGAGAAAATTATCGATTTTAACTTGACTGAAGACGAACAAAGTGCATTTAATAAAAGTGCCGATGCTGTTAGAAATATGAATAGCGTTTTGGCAGAAATGAAGTTAGTGTAGCCTGAATAACCACTTTAGAAACCTAAGCCGCAACAGGTGATTAAAACTTAGTTGTCTTAGGTGGTAAAAATTTTAAATCAACCACCTGAGAAATCTAAGAACAACAAGCCTTAAACTTAGTTGCCTTGGGAAGTAAAGATATAAATCAACCACCTTAGACACCTAAGAACAACAAGTTTTAAACTTAGTTGTCTTAGGTGGTAAAAAATGTAAAATCAACCACCTTAGGAACCTAAGAACAACAAGCCTTAAACTTAGTTGACTTAGGTGGTAAAAAATGTAAATCAACCACCTTAGAAACCTAAGAATAATAAGCCTTAAACTTAGGTGTCTTAGGTGGTAAAAAGCATAAAATCAACCACCTTAGGAACCTAAGAACAACAAGCCTTAAACTTAGTTGCCTTGGGAGGTAAAAATATAAATCAACCAACTTAGAAACATAAGAAACCAGTGATTAAAATTAGTTGTCTTGAGCAGTAAAACACACATGAGATCTATCCCTATCCAATTAAAATTAATAAATTTACAAGACGACGGCTTCCATCTTTTAGTAGAAATTGTCGTTTTCAAAGAAACTCATTTTGCGGTATTAGATACCGGAGCCTCCAGAAGTGTGTTTGATAAAGCGATCATAGAAAAGCATCTTTCCGAAACCCTTCATGTTTCAGATGAAATTAACGCAGCCACACTATTTACCACCACTACCACTATCCAGGCTACCATTCCAGAGGTAAAAATTGGTACATTAAGGCTTAAAAATTATGAAACCGTCGCATTCGATCTGCAATCAGTTAGTGAAACTTATCAGCAATTTGGTCACCCACCTATTATTGGAATTATCGGTGGGGATATTTTAATGCAGTACAAGGCTGTAATCAACTATGATAAACTCATCATGAGGCTTTATAAATAGTAAAAGATTCATTTTATAATCAAAATCATTTTTCTTCAACCGTTTTCTCCGACATTTGTGCTTTAAAGATTTGCAGCATGAAAGATATTGAAAACAGAGCCGACATCATCAGATTGGTTGATCACTTTTATAATGAGGTACAAGGCAACCCGACCATTGGTCCTATTTTTACTCAAATTGCAAATGTAGATTGGTCTCATCACCTACCTAAAATGTACGATTTCTGGGAAAGTGTACTTTTTGGGAAGGCCATTTACAAAGGCAATCCAATGCTCACACACTTCTCACTTAACGATAAAGCCGCACTTAAAGAAGCAGAATTTACGGCCTGGAAAACAATTTTTTTCGACTCAGTTGATCAGCTTTTCACTGGTGAAAATGCAGAGACTATTAAGCAAAAAGCACAATCTATCGCTGATTTGATGCATTTCAAAATTAACTCACCCAATAATAAGATTAACATCGTTTAAGAAGCATTTAATTCCGCATGTTTTATATTAAATTTATTTAACCAGATAAACTTAATATAAGATTCTTGAAAATGCTGTTCAGCATCATGGCCATATTGGCAATTGTATTCCTGGCTGGTTCGTTCTTTCTTCCAAAAAGCTACTCAGTAAAGCGTACTACATTAATGGATGCTCCCGATGCCATTATTTATAATAACATTGCCAATTTCAATAACTTCTATCAATGGAATCTCTGGGCGAAAATGGAGGCGTTGGTGAAGGTAAATTTTCAGGAACACCGCTACAGCCAAACCACTCATATGAATGCAAAGGGACAGAAACCAGATCTGGTTAAATGAAAATTTCAACCCTAATTCCGAAAAGAATGGGAGACATGAAGTCCAATTTTTTGAACCCTTTGAAAGTGTTGCGTACTCCAGGTTTGATATCGTACGAGTCAGAAAAAGACTAAAACAGATGTTTTCAGCCGCATTTCACCAACTTCCCTAACAAAACTGCAAATTAATATGCCTCATTTTAACTGAAAACAATTATATTGGAAAATTACGGAAGGTTGGATTTTGCAAATCCGCAGTTTTTACAATTATTTTGCGCTTAAATGAATTTATTAGTAGTAGAAGATGAGCCAAATGTGGTTTCAGTAATTTCGAGGGGTTTAACAGATGAAGGTTTTACAGTTAGTATTGCCCCAGATGGCTTGATTGGCAGACAAATGGCCATCGAAAACAACTTCGATTTAATTATTCTAGACATTATGCTTCCGGGCATTAATGGTTTGGAGCTTTGCAAAATTATAAAGGAAAATAAGCCAGGTACGCCTGTAATTATGCTTACTGCTTTGGGTACTACAGAAAATGTAGTCAACGGATTAGACAATGGTGCAGATGATTACCTCGTTAAACCATTTAAATTTGCAGAACTTTTCGCCAGAATCAGGATGTTGTTAAGGCGTTATCATGGTTCGGTCAGCCTCGATCAGATCATCAGTATCGCAGATTTACAAATCAACCTGAGTGCAAAAACCGTTACACGGAACCAAACCGAAGTCATACTCACCGCAACAGAATACCGCTTGCTGGAGTATATGGCCAAAAATAAAGGCAAGATTTTATCCAGAATTGATATTTTAGAAAACGTGTGGGACATTGATTTTAACCTCGGCACCAACGTGGTTGATGTATATGTAAATTATCTTCGGAAAAAAATTGATAAAAATTCAGACCAGAAACTGATCCATACAGCAGTAGGTTTGGGTTATGTATTAAAGGAGAAATAATGCAGATTGCAAAAAAGATCACTTTACTGTTTGCCATTCTTTCGGCAGTTATCATTACCCTATTAAGTGGTTTTGTCTGGTATTTCTCAAATGAGTTTGCTTTTGAAGATTTTTACAAACGTCTGGAGGCCAGGGTAAACATCGCAGCGCAGATTAAATTATATGAAGACGATAACAATAGTGTTTATGCTAAAATGCGTAATCAATACTTAGAACGGCTTCCATCTGAGCGAGAATTTATCATCGACCCAAAAAAAACAACTTCTCAGATAGACCGCGAATTGCCTAAAAGTTTCTATAAAAAAATTAGCTCGGGCACCATGGCGCGCTATCGGGTAGATAACCACTTTTATGCAGGCAAATATTTCAAAACATCTAAAGGTGGCTACATCGTAATCATTTCTGCGAACGATCCCTTTGGCTTCAGAGAACTGGAAGACCTTCAAAAGATTCTAGTGATCGGCTTTTTACTTTCCATTATTTTATCGTTCGTGGTTGGCTGGAAATTTTCTGATTATATGCTTACGCCGCTCAGAAACATTATTAAAAGCGTAAAAAAGATAAAAGCAGAAAACCTGCACATGCGGCTGGATGTTAAAAAAGGAAGCGATGAGATGTCGCAACTGGCCCAGACTTTTAATAACATGTTAAACCGTTTGGAAACTGCTTTTGAAACACAGAACAACTTTATTAGCAATGCTTCCCACGAGTTGCGAACGCCTTTAACGGTGATTAGCGGAGAAGTGGAACTGGCCATGAAACCGGGCCAGGACCTGGCGCAACAACAACGGGCACTGGAAAAAATCAAAAACGAAGCGGAGCGCTTGGAACACATTCTAACCAGCTTACTTGGCCTGGCCCAATCTGGCTTTAATGGAAAAAACCAGCCGTGGGAAGAAGTAAGAATGGATGAACTGCTTTGGGAAATTAAAGAATCCGTTAATCAGGTGTATCCGAAAAGCATTATTCAAATTGATTTCAGCAAATTACCGGAAGATGAATCGCTGTTGGCGATGAAAGTAAATAAAAACCTGATTAAACTCGCCATATCTAACATAGTGAGCAATGCCTGTAAATATTCGAACGAGAATCTTGTCAGTATAGGAATTGAAAGCAATGGCCAAACGTTGTCTATCGCAGTAACTGACAGGGGAATCGGCATCCCCCAAACGGATATTCAGCACATTTTCGAACCCTTTTACCGCGCATCTAACACAAATGCCTACAAGGGTTACGGTGTTGGTTTACCCCTCTCCTTAAATATCATCCGGCTACATCGCGGAAGCATCGCCATTAAATCACAAGAAGGTGTTGGAACAGAAATTAAGATAATACTGCCTTTATTAAGTCTATAGTCCAAAAGTTGTTACATTTGTACGTTATCCTTTCCCTCCCCTGAAATTCTAATCTCATTCTAATCTGGTTCTTATTTGGCTGTAATCTTACTGGCTTAAACTTGTATTAATTATTCATTTAAACAAGTAAGCAATGAAAACAGTATTAGTACCAACCGACTTCAATTTAGAAAGTACAAAGATTATTGATGCGCTTGTTCAAGCTCAGCCTCATGAAACCTTGAACGTGATATTTCTTCATGCTTTTAAATTATCTGATTCGATAACAGATATGCTCATGTTGAGCCGTCGCAGCCGTGATTACGAAAACGTTAGCGACGAGTTTTATCAAAAGTTAAATGATTATAAAAAACGATATCCAAACCAGGTAAAAAATATTGGGATCGAATATTTTTATGGCAGTACCGTATCTGCTTTTAAGAATTTTATAGAGGCATTTGAGGTCGATTGCATTGCATACCCAAAAGATTACGATTTTAAAGCGTTAAATAAATACAGCATCGACCCTAAATACTTAACGGAAAGATCTGGATGCGAAGTTGTTTATTTAAATATCATGAAGATTCATGCTCAGGAAAACCTGATTGAAAGCAGAATTCCAGAAACTCAATTACAAGCGTCTAATGCTTAGTTAATAACAAGACAAGATAAAATATTATGCTGCTACGAAATAACATTCCCCTCACATACATCTTTGGAAAGGTAAAAACAGAATTACTTTTTGTCATCAGTTACTCTGTTGGTATTGTAGTACTTTATCAGAATTTTCATGTCACCAGAATTTCCATTCCGGTTGCGGTACCGGCCCTACTGGGAACAATTATCTCCTTGTTACTGGCTTTCAGGTCTAACCAGGCTTATGACAGGTGGTGGGAAGCACGCACCCTTTGGGGCGCTATTGTTAATGATTCGAGATCAATCTCCCGCCAAATCCTATCCTTTGTAGAAAACCCTTATGGGCTGGATGAGGTAGAGCAATTCAAAGAACGCTTTATTAAAAGACAAATTGGATGGTGTTACGCCTTAAGCCAGTCGTTGAGAGGTTTTAACGCCCGTAAAGGATTAGAAGAGTTTTTAAGTGTCGAAGAAATGGCATTTATTAAGAAAAGGAGAAATGTAACCACGTCTATTTTGGAGTTGCATGGAATGGATTTGAAAAAGGCATTATCTGAAGGTTGGATTAACAAATACCAACAGATTGAAATAGATAAATCCATCACTGCACTGTGTAACCACATGGGTGGCTGCGAGAGAATCAAAAATACCGTTTTTCCGGTTACTTATAGCAAGTACATCAACATGTCTATCCATTTATTTATTGTGCTCCTGCCATTTGGTTTGATCGAATATTTTGGATACATGGAAGTACCTCTGGTTGTAGCCATTGCAGCGTTCTTTTTACTGGTTGAAAAAATGGCCGTTCATTTACAGGATCCGTTTGAAAACAAACCGACGGATACACCAACCACTACAATTTGCAGAAATATTGAACGAGACCTTTCGCAAATGCTCGATGATGATAAAATATATGAAGACAAGCCACAAACTGCACTAGCATCCGTAGGCTCTTACTATATTCTATAAAGTTTAATTCTTAGTTCTATTCCAGTTTGGAATAGGTTAGTTAAGCCATAAGTATTCTCTCTGGATAGAGAGAAGCTTAAATGGCGATTTATTAATGATAACTTAATGCGCTGATTTATTGGCGCATTAGTTTTTAAAGGCCATTGGTAAACTTAAGCAAATAGCACTATTTAAACCTGATGGCTTTTAAAGGAGAAACTTTACTAATCAATAAAGAAGGAATAATAAGTACAGTTAAACAAACCACCACTGTTACTACATTTAAAGCAAGTACATCAATAAAGTGGAATTCTATTGGTGCATAAGCCAGAAAGTAAGAAGCCTGGTTCAGTTTAAAGATATGCGTAGCTTGCTGAAAAAACCCTAAACCAAGACCTAAAATATTCCCGAGCAGCAATCCAATCCCAATCAAATAAGCTGAATTATACAAGAAAATCTTCATAATAGACCAGTTGCTTGCCCCGAAAGATTTCAACATACCAATCATATTGGTTCGCTCTAAGATCATAATCAGCAATGCGGTTACCATATTAATCACCCCAACAATCAGCATTAGTATTAACAATACTCTTGTATTTACGTCGAGCAGCCCCAGCCAGGTAAAAATGTTCGGAAAGTTTTCTTTAATGGAATAAGAACGGAGATTTTGCGGCAAACTTTCAAAAATCCCGTCTGCCACTGGCTTCAGCTTCGAAAAATCTTTGATCCGGATTTCTATACCCCCAATTTCTGCCGGTTTCCAATTGTTTAACCTTTTAATGATGTTCAGGTTTCCTAATACAAAGCCCTTATCAATATCTTCCACGCCAATATCATAAACGCCAACGATTTTAAATTTTCTGGGCCGCAGTTGGTTCTGAACAAAATACATGATAAAATCGTCGCCAGTTTTAAGCTTCAAACGGTTTGCCGTATAATTAGAAATCAACAATTCCTGCATGGCGGCGGTACTGTCAGAAAAATCGATAATGGTACCGCTAATAATGTGTTGCTTGATATAATCCCAGTTATAGGTTTTATCTACACCCTTAAAATTTATCCCTTCAATTTCGTCGTTCGCAGATAAAATAGCTGGTTTGGTGGCAAAAGGATAATAGAAATCGATCTCCGGATTATCTTTAAGCTGTTTCTTTGTCTCAGCATCCAATATAAATGGCGAATGCTCAAAAGAATTATTTAAATCGTAACGGGTGATTTGAACATCTCCCAGATAGCCCCTCACTTTATCCTGAATTTCTGTTTTGAAACCTTTAATAATGGCAATGGATAAGATCATGACGGCCAGACTCAGCATTACGCCAGCAATTGCAATCCGCACAATTAACTTAGAAAAAGTTCGCTCGGATTTGATGGCGATACGGCCTGCTATGAAGTATTCGAAATTCAATATTGATAATTTTGTAACAGCAAAAATGCTTAAATCCTTTTTAAAAATGACATATATTTGGAATATAATGCCAATAGTCTATTACTAAATCATTATTAGGTTATAATTGTTTTACTGTTGATTTATAAAGATTGAATATGAAAAAACCTATCAGCTTTGCCTTCGGATGTTTAATAGCACTTAACGCCTGCGGTCAAAGTCCAAAACCTTTAGAACAACAGCTCGGGCAAGGGCAATACCGCACTCACAAACTATTAATTAAAGATAATATTAAACTCCCAACGTCCATTAAAACCGGTGCAGAACAAACAGAAAAATACCTGCCGCTTTTAACCGGAAAACGTGTAGGAATGGTGGTTAACCCAACCTCTGTAATTGGCACACAAACATCTGTTGACAGCTTAATTAGTTTGGGAATTAAAATTCAGAAAATTTTCGGCCCTGAGCATGGTTTTAGGGGTGATGCCAGCGCAGGCGTAAAAATAGATGATGCAATTGACGCAAAGACAGGTATCAAAGCAGTTTCTTTATATGGAAAGCATAGTACGCCAACTGCAGACGACCTGGCCGATATTGACATTATGGTATTTGACATTCAAGATGTTGGTGTTCGTTTTTATACTTACATCAACACGCTTCAAAATGTGATGGAGGCTTGCGCGGCCAATAACAAGGAATTGATTATTCTTGATCGCCCCAATCCCAACGGTTATTTAATCGACGGACCAATTTTAGATCCCAAATTCAAATCTGGCATCGGTGTACAACCCATTCCAATTGCACATGGATTAACCGTGGGTGAGTACGCACAGATGCTCAATGGAGAGGGCTGGTTAAAAAACAAAGTGCAATGTAAAATCACGGTGATTGAAAACTTAAACTATAACCATGATATGGAATATGTTTTGCCTGTGAAGCCATCGCCAAACTTAAATACGCAGCAGGCCATTTTACTTTATCCATCTACCTGTTTATTTGAGGGCACTTACCTAAACCATGGTCGTGGAACCATGTTTCCTTTCACTGTTTTGGGCGCGCCTTATTTAAAGAATAAATTCAAATTTAGCTTTACACCAAAAAGCATTAAAGGGATGTCTGAAACGCCCCTATTTCAAAACCAGGTTTGTTATGGCTTAGATTTAAGAGATTATGATCTTTCGAATTTGAGAAAAACGAAACAGGTAAATATTTCCTGGATGATTGAACTTTACAATGCTTCGCCAAAAAAAGAAGACTTTTTCAACACTAAATTAAGCAAAGAAATGGGTGTGATAGAACGTTTGGTTGGCGTAGCCGATTTCAGGCAGCAAGTGATGGCCGGGAAAAGCGAAAAAGAGATCAGGGAAAGCTGGGCACCTGGATTAAGTGCTTATAAAAAAATGCGTTTGAAATATCTGCTCTATCAATAATGAGCGCGTTAGCAAATGCAGGGATTAGAAAACGATTAGTATCGAATCAGCGCATGGTGATATTCATCCTTCAAAATTCAGTAATACATTTAAACAATCCCAATCATGCTGTGTTGTTTACTTACGGCGCTAGAACTAGTGCTAAATAACATTCATTAATAATTCAACAACTAACATCATGAGCGGACCGAAAGAAACAAGTGATCAACCTGGGAGCAATTACAAAGAAGAGGTGCCTAAAGGACGCAAGCCTGTAGATAATCAAACGGTTAGAAAGCCGAACGATAGTAAACCGAATAAGCCTGTTAAAACAGATGAACCGGCGAAGCAAAGAGAGAATGACGAACAACCTGTTCACCCCATAAAAGAAGCACCTAAAGAAGATTAATTGATCAAGGTGATTGAGCAGCAAATGGCTTAATCACCTTGGTTATTGTTTAATTTTCAAGGCAAAATAAAAAGTTGCGCCTGCACCTTCTTTACTTTCCACCCAAATTCTTCCACCTTCATTTCTTATAATTTCAGCAGAAATGTACAAGCCTAACCCTAAACCGGGATAAGTGTGTTGCTGATTGCCGCTTACCCGATAAAACTGATCGAAAACAAATTTTTGCAAGTCTGAAGAAATTCCAATTCCATAATCCTGTACGCTCAAAATCACCTCATCATCAGTGCAGTAACTCTTTACATTAACACTATCAGCATCAACAGAATATTTTATCGCATTAGATAAAAAGTTGGTTACCACCTGGCCAATCCTTTCCCGGTCCGCAATGACTGTAGTACGACTATTTAGCGCGGCGTGAAGATGATGTTGGGAGGTGGTATGCTGCATTTCTTCTACCATTTCCCGAATGAGATCATCAAAATCAAATTCTGCAGAATTGAAAGTCATTTTTCCCGCCTGGATTTTCGTCACATCCAAAAGATCAGCAATCAAACCTGTAAGGCGATTTAACTGCATATCCATCTTCTTCACCATCAGGGCCTTTTTTTCATCGCCTTCAGCACGAATCATCCGTTCCAATACCTGCGCATAAGCTTTGATACTTGTTACCGGCGTTTTTAATTCATGACTGGCAATGCCGAGGAATTCATCTTTTTGTTGTTGCAACTGAACCTGCCTGGTTACTTCAATTGCGGCATGCAGAATACCAAAAACTTTTCCATCAGCATCACGAAGGGGCTTGTAAGTAAAGTTATACCAGCTTTTCATAGGTACGCCATCAATAACTAGTATCGCTTCCTGCTGATCAGCATGGTAAGGAATTCCTGATCGAAAGACCTCTTTCAAAATCGGAATAAATGGCTGCCCCACCAGTTCTGGAATTCCCTCACTGATAGGCAAACCAATGATCTTTTCATTCTTGCCCCACAATTTAAGCATTTCATTATTGGCAATTTTAATCACAATATCTTCAGTTTCATAAAAAGCCGTTGGCATCGGGTTATCGAGCACCAGATTTTTGAAACGCTCTTCACTTTCCTGCAGTTCCAGCCGGGCAACTACTTGCGGGGTCACTTCATTGGCAACCGTCATAATACCTGAAACCTCTTTTTCCTGGTTAAAAATAGGATCATACACAAAATTAAAGTAGTAATCTCCAAGCACCCCGTTCCGCTCTAATCGCGCAAGTGTTTCATAGCCATAATGCGCTTCGCCGGTTTGATACACCTTTTGGAGAATTTCGGGAAATAACTGGTTCGCCAATTCTGGTAATCCATCTAATAATTTTGTTCCAATTACCTTTCTGGTTTTCCCCCAGATCTTTAACAGGTCATCGTTAGCATCTTCAATAACAAGATCTTTACCCCTCAAAATGCCGATGGCAATCGGTGCATCGTAAATCATCTGCCTAAAAAGCGCTTCACTCTCTTTGCATTTAAACTTTGCGTTTACAAGTTCAGTTACATCCGTGGCATTATTGAGGATGGCCCACACTTTACCTTCTTCGTTAAAAAGTGGTTTATAAACAAAATCGAAATAAAATGTTTTAAGCGTACCATCAATCTCTAAATCAACCTGATCTTCTTTCGCTTCATAAGCTTTGCCACTTTGAAAAACGGTCTTCAAAATTTGTAAAAATGGTTGATCAGCCAATTCTGGAAGTGCCTGAGCCAGCTCCATTCCCTTAACAGAATCATCTTTACCCCATGCTTTTAAAATCGCCTTATTCGCCACCCTGATGATAAAGTTTTCGCCTTCATAAAGGCCAATAGGCATTTCTGATTCCTCTATTAAAATATTGAAAAAATCTGATTTGTCTGGTAAGTTTTGGTACATATGCAAAAACAACTATAAAATATTATTTGCTACCTGTCGATTTTAGAAAAGAGAGTAAAACCTTTTCATCGTGCTCTAAACCTAATTTACCGACTGTTTTATTGTTATTCATTTTTTTCATGTACTTCACCAGTTCGTTATTTTCGTAAGCGGTAATCAGCAAGGGATAAACGTAAGAGCTTTTACAAACTGCCCGTGTGTTTCCTAACTTTCTCGCCACGCAATCAAGTACATTAATAACCGTTTTCTTGGTATTTAATTCTACATTGGCATCAACAGAGCATTTGGCAAATTGCCTTAAAGCTTCTAACGTTCCACCCCAGGTTCTAAAATCTTTCGCGGTAAAGTCGTTTTGTGTAATCTCTTTAATGTAATTATTTACTTTTCCCGAATCGATCCCCCGGTGCTCTTTGCCGTCGGTGTAGTATTGAAATAACTCCTGACCAGGAATATCGCGACATTTCTTTACCAGTTTGGCAAGACTTCTATCGTTTAACACCAGCGTCTGCCGAACACCTTTTTTACCAATGAAATCTATATTAATCTTACTTCCTTCTATTTTCACATGCTTATCACGCAGGGTGCTTAATCCGAACGATCCATAAAGCTGTTTGTAATTTTCATTACCCACCCGAATGAGCGATTTCTGCAATACATCTACCGATATAGCGAGCACTTTTCGCTCATCTAATTCCTTACGCTTTAAATCTTTAGCAATTTGCTTTCTGGCAGTTGGGAGAACTTTCCCAAACTCATAAAGCCTGAAATATTTGTCTTCAGACCGCCTGCTGGTCCATTTCGCATGATAGCGATATTGCTTACGGCCTGCGGCATCGGTTCCGGTTACCTGTAAATATGCATTAGGCTTATTGGCAATCCAAACGTTTTGCCACGCTGGCGGAATAACCAGGGCTTTGATCCGAGAAAGATGCTTTTCATCAGTAATTTTATTGCCTTTTTTATCTTCGTAATAAAATTTACCTGGCGTGCCTTTTCTATAAATACCAGGCATAGAATCGGTTACATAAACTAATCCACTTGCTTTAACAACATCTTCGCCTTGTACCATTTTTACTTATCAGGATGATTTAATTTTTAGTTATTTTGTAAACCTTAAGTTGATTACTCACGTTATTTAAACACAACACTTCCGTATGAAAATAGTTTTTATGGGTACGCCCGATTTCGCAGTTGCTTCTCTTGATGCCTTGGTACAAGCAAATTTTGACGTTGTTGCTGTGGTAACGGCTCCTGATAAACCTGCAGGTCGCGGACAAAAACTAAATGAAAGTGCTGTAAAAAAATATGCCGTAGAAAAATCAATTCCTGTTTTGCAGCCAGAAAAACTGAAGAACCCCGAGTTCTTAGCAGCCCTGAAATCTTTTAATGCCGATTTACAGGTGGTGGTTGCTTTCAGGATGTTGCCAGAAGTAGTTTGGAATATGCCGCCAAAAGGAACCATTAACCTTCATGGCTCTTTACTTCCGCAATACCGCGGTGCAGCACCGATTAATCACGCCATTATTAACGGCGAACAGGAAAGCGGTGTAACTACCTTCTTTTTAACGCATGAGATTGATACCGGCGATATTATTTTAAGTGACCGCACGCCGATTGCTCCTGATGAAACCGCCGGTGAGTTGCACGATAAGTTGATGGTAATCGGCGCAAATTTATTGGTTAAAACGGTTACTGCAATTGCTGGAGGCGACGTTGCTGAACAACCGCAGCCACAAAGCGACGAATTGAAACATGCACCTAAAATTTTTAAAGAAGATTGTAAAATCGACTGGAACAACTCCACAGTTACGGTACATAATCTGATTAGGGGTCTAAGCCCCTATCCTACTGCATTTACCTTATTAAACGATAAAACACTGAAAATTTTCAAGGCCGAACCCGAAGAAAAAGAACCTGCAATTGCCGCGGGAGGTTTCCTCACAGATGGTAAAACCTCCCTGAAGTTTGCAACAAAAGATGGCTTCATTAAGCTGCTCGATATTCAGTTCGAAGGAAAAAAACGCATGTTGATTGAAGATTTTTTGAGGGGAATGAGGTTGTAGTGTTTTTATAAAACCTTATGCAAAGATTACCCTTCCAAAAACCACTTCAACACAAAGCATTTTTGGTTTCAGAAAAGCGAACACGCGTTACAACGCATTCAACTTTTCATTCAAAAATTTAGAAAACTCATTAAAATACCTTTTACGGCCGTAGCCCATAATCCATTGAATGCCCTGAGTAGCATTCGTGATAAAAACCTCTTCGGCTTCTTTTAATATTTCCGGACTAATCTGTGCTTCTATGATTGGGATATCATTCATTTTGCAAATCTCCATAATGGTTGTGCGCATTACGCCACCAACGCAACCCTCTGTTAAAGCAGGAGTATAAATTTGCTTATCATAAACAATAAAAATATTAGAACTGATGCTTTCACAAAGAAACCCGCTTTGGTTTAAGATGATCGCTTCATCCAAACGATTAATGGTTTTAAACAAACCAGCCATTACATAAAGCAGCGCGTTTGAAGTTTTAAAATTCGAAAGCTTATTTACTGATTTGGTCATCTCATCAAAAACGTCGATAATTAAACCTTTCGAATTTAATTCATAAGCCATTACATTTAAGGGAATACCTTCCAAAACATAACCGGATTTATTGCTTTCAGGTGTATACACGCCTGCACCCTGACGGTAGACAGAAAAACGGAAGCGCACATTGCCGTTCCATCGGTTCTTCTTCACCAGGTCTGCGGTTTTCTGACGGAGAAAATAATCATCCATTAGTGCATGACCTTCAATCTTCAGCGCTTTCATGCCTGCAGCAAGCCGATCGGCATGTAAATCTGCAAACTGAAGTTTCTGATTAATCATCCGCATGCTTTCAAACAAACCGTCGCCGAATTTAAAACCCCGGTTGGAAGTAGTTAAAACGGGAGCGTCTACAGCATGAAATTCATCATTAAATAAGAGGTACTCTTGAGACATATTTTATGATGCAGTGATGTAATTTTCCCATTTAGTTAAAGCAGATTTAAAATCGACCGGTAATGGCGATTCAAAGTGCATGTATTCTTTTGTTGTTGGATGAATAAAACCCAAACTTTGTGCGTGTAAAGCTTGCCTTGGCAGCAATTCAAAGCAATTATCCACAAACTGTTTATACTTATTAAACGTGGTTCCTTTTAAAATCTTATCGCCGCCATACATCGCATCGTTAAATAGCGGGTGACCAATGTGTTGCATATGCGCCCGGATCTGGTGGGTACGTCCGGTTTCAAGTTCGCAGCTAATGAGCGTTACATATCCCAGTCGTTTTAAAACTTTATAATGCGTAACTGACCATTTTCCCTTCTCTTCCTCATCGTAAATATCCATCACTCTCCTATCTTTCACACTTCTGCCGATATAACCGGTTACGGTACCATCATTTTCAATATCACCCCAAGCTAAAGCAATATATTTTCTGGTTATGCTGTGGTCGAAAAACTGCCTTGCCAGGTGCGTAATAGATTTTTCGTTCTTACTAATCAGCAACAAACCAGATGTATCCTTATCAATCCGGTGTACTAAACCAGGCCGGCCATCATTACCGGGTAATTGCGGCAGCTGTTCAAAGTGGAAAGCGAGTGCATTAACCAGCGTGCCGGTGTAGTTATTAAACCCGGGGTGCACCACCATACCTGCCTGCTTATTCACAACCAGCAAATCGCTGTCTTCATAAATAATATCCAATGGAATATCTTCCGGATAAACTTCAGTATCGCGGGGCGGATGAGGCAAAACAATCGAAATCTCATCATGAGGCTTAACCTTATAACTTGATTTGATCTGTTTCTGGTTAACTAAAACGTTACCGGCGTCAATTGCATTCTGAATACGGTTTCGGGAGGCGTTTTCTACACGTACCATTAAAAATTTATCGATACGCAACAAGGATTGCCCTTTATCTACTATAATTTTTAAGTGTTCATATAATTCCTGCTCCTCTGATTCCTGCAATTCTACCACATTTTCCATGCTGCAAAAATAATCTTTTAAGACCAAGAATCTTGAAATGATTTTATAATTAAAAAAACTCAGGTATCTTAGGGCTACAAACCGCCCAAAACCATTCTACCATGAAAAACTCCTACGCAAAAGCCATTATGGCTTTGTCATTCTTTGCTTTCGCTCAACGGGCGAATGCCCAGCAAGATGTTGGCAACCTATTTGTATCCGGTCCGGAAGATGCAACGGAACTCGTTAACGCCTATCTTGATCCACTCTACAAAGGCTTCGGACAGGGTCTAAACGATGGCTGGACCAACACAGCGAAATCAAAAGGCTTTCTTAAATTTGAGGTCAGGATCTCTACTTCAGCCGCTTTTGTTCCACAATCGGCCAGAAGTTATGATGTAAACACCTTAGGTTTGCGAAACATTAAACCTGCAGTCGGTTCCTCATCCATTGGCCCTACAGCTTTCGGTAAAGATGAAGATGGTGGCCGGATGGAAGTGTATACCAGTGATGGCCTGCCAACCGGAAGGTTCTTTAATTTACCTAGAGGAATTGGCTTCCATGCCGTTCCGGCGCCGCAAATTCAGGCTACCTTAGGTTTACCAAAAAATATCGACATCTCTTTACGGGCCATGCCAAAGATTAATTTTGGTGATGATTTTGGCAGCATTTCAATGATTGGCGTTGGTGCCAAAGTGGAACTATTGCCGCTCATCCTCGGCGCAACAGACAAGTTGATTCCGGTAGACATTGCCCTTGCGGGTGGCTTTACACAATATAAATATAACCTGGATTTACATATTGACAATACTTCTAACTCAGACCAGCGCATAGACGCCCGATTTAACGGTGTAAACATTGATGCGATTGTATCAAAGAAAATCCTGTTTTTTACGCCGTTCGCAAGTATTGGTTATCAAACCGCGAAAACCAATTTGAAAGCGCTGGGCACTTACAGTTTTGACACAAGCCCGCTAACCTCAGTAAGCTACGTTGATCCCGTTTCGGTTAAACAAACCGATATTGATGGCATCCGCGGTAGCCTCGGTTTTCAATTGAAGTTTGGGTTCTTTAAATTCTACGGCTCTTACACCCAGGCCAAATACAGCATGGTAAATGCTGGTATAGGCTTTGGCATTGGGGAATAACTTTGATTATTCCTGCTGACTATAAAGAAGCTGTATCATAGATTAGAAATATCAACTTGAGCCTGTAGAAGACTTAGTGTTCGACAAGCTCAATATGACAAATAAATAAAGATTGACGATTATGATACAGCTTCTTTTTACTTTTACACGTGTTTCAAGAAATCTTTAGTCCGGTACAAAAAATCAAGATCCCTCCGTTTAGCAATTTATTTGTGAAAAGGGACGACCTGATTGATCCTTATATTTCAGGAAATAAGTGGCGGAAGCTGAAATACATTCTACAAAAAGCAAAAGCACTCCATAAAACGCATCTGGTTACTTTTGGGGGCGCTTATTCTAATCACCTGGTGGCAACCGCTGCCGCAGCTGCCAGATCGGGACTAAAAGCTACCGCATTTGTAAGGGGCGAAGCAGTGCAAAATGAGATGTTGCTGATCTGTTCATTATATGGAATGGAACTCATTTTCACCGATCGCGAAGCTTACCGGGATAAAGCTGCATGCTACGAAAAGTATTTTGGCCTGAATAGCGAAACCTATTTCATTGATGAAGGTGGTGCATCAGCAGAAGCGGTTGAAGGTTGTAGCGAAATCATTAGCGAACTAAGCGAAACTTACGATCACATTTTCGTTGCCGCTGGTACAGGCACTACAGCAGCTGGTTTGTTAATGGGAATTCAGAACCTTGCTTCACCAACCAAACTCCACGTTATTCCGGTACTCAAAGGTGGCAGTTTTATAGCGGAAGAAATAGCAAAGTATACTGATCTTTCAAGCCATTTAGTACTCCATACCGACTATCATTTCGGTGGTTATGCCAAAACTACGCCGGGATTGCTGGCATTTATCAAAACGTTTTCAAAGGAAACGGGCATCCTTATAGATCCTGTTTACACCGCCAAAATGTTCTATGCAATAGCCGATCTTGTTGAGCAGCAACAGATCCTTTCTAATGATAAAATTCTGGCCATCCATACCGGTGGATTATTAGGCTTGTTGGGTATGAAGGCTAAATTTCAATAAATTCGTTACCGAATACATGCATGCACACCAGATTCTAGTTAATATCTTGTCGCTATTAGCTAAAAAAGATCAAGCAATCAATTCTGGTTCTTTATAATTTTAACTGAAATTCTCAAACAATGAATCAGCCGCTGAAATGCTATTCTAATGAATTGTAAAAAATAAACAGTAGCTGTTGATCAAAATGCTTTAAATATGAAACGATATTTTGTGTTCTTGTACACTCCCCTCCTTTTTACACTTCTGTTTGGTGCAGTTACGACCAGCTATGGCCAAAATGGCGATCAGATATTAGATGGCATCGGCGAGACTGGTTTGAGTGCCAGATATATATTTAACGGGGATGCAAAAGATTGGTCACGGAATAATTTTCATGGTCAGTTTCAAGGCACTGCGGTTAAATTCATTAAAAATGATCGGTTTGGACAGGTATTATCACTTAGTGGCGAAGAAAATTCCTTCATCAGGATTCCGGCAGAAGCGCTGACAGATCTGGAATCGCTCAGCATTACCGGGTGGATCTTTCTACGTTCGAAACATCCCGGTCAGTATCTTTTTGATTTTGGTAAAGATGCAAATACCCATTTATACGCCGCACCCGCGGGAACAAAAGACAAACCTGATTTCCAGGCGGCGTTAGTAGAGAAAGGCAACATCAAAAGCGCAGTTTCTCCAGCGATAGCCACTAACAAATGGGTTTTCATCACCATAGTGATAGATGTTCCATCCAAATCTATTATTACTTATTTAGACGGCAAACCGGCAGCAGCCATCAAAAATACGCCAGTTGCGTTAAGCGAAATTTTTAATCCGCAAGGCGGAGAAAAAGGTCAGTTCTATATTGGAAAATCAATTTCAACAGGAACTTCAAACCTGGATGCCATGATTCATGATTTCCGCATTTACCGGGTTCCATTAAATAACAGTCAGGTTGAAGGGATCTATCAGCATGCACAAAGCGGATCGCAGGTTTCTGCTGTAAATACAACTGCTAAAAAAGAAGATGACCTTCCTCAATTTTCAGCAAGCAAAGCAGAACTTTATAATGCTTACCTCACCAAGGTATCAGATGTAGCCGTAGAAACTACCGTAGGGAATTTACCGCGTTTACCTAGCGAGGTAGCGGGTACTTATCGCGGAGTGAAAGGGCCAAAGGTTAGGGTAATCTGGCCATCTCCAACAGATAATACTACAGTGTTAAAACCTGGCCGTTATACCATAGCAGGGCGGGTTCCGGGAACTGATTTTAAACCACAGGCGATTGTAACGGTGAAACCAGCCGAAAAAATTATTCCACCGGCATTAAAACTGTCACCTTTTCCCCTCACCCAGGTATTGTTACAACAAGATGTAGAAGGACACAATACTAAATTTATAGAAAACCGTGATAAATTCATCACCACGCTGGCTAAAACTGATCCCAATTCTTTCCTTTATATGTTTCGTCAGGCGTTTGGGCAAAAACAACCCGAAGGTGCAAAACCGCTTGGTGTGTGGGATAGTGAAGATACCAAATTAAGGGGGCATGCAACCGGCCATTATCTTTCTGCCATTGCGCAGGCGTATGCGGGTACCGGTTATGACAAAGCGCTTCAGGATAACTTCGCCAAAAAGATGGAATACATGGTAAATAGCCTTTACGAGTTATCACAATTATCAGGCAAACCGACTAAAGCGGGAGGTAAATATGTGGCTGATCCAAGGGCGGTTCCGTATGGTCCTGGCAAATCAGCTTTCGATTCTGATCTCAGCGAAACAGGAATCCGCAATGATTATTGGAATTGGGGAACGGGTTTCATCAGTGCCTACCCTCCCGATCAATTCATTATGCTTGAAAATGGAGCCAAATATGGCGGACAAAAAAATCAGGTTTGGGCTCCTTATTATACCCTGCATAAAATCCTGGCGGGATTAATAGATGTATATGAGGTAAGTGGCAACAAAAAAGCGCTGGAAATTGCGAGTAGCATGAGCGACTGGGTTTATGCAAGATTAAACAAATTGCCACAAGATACGCTGATCAAAATGTGGAACACCTACATTGCCGGAGAATTTGGTGGGATGAATGAATCGATGGCAAGGTTATACCGCATCACCGGGAAATCGAATTACCTGAAAACTGCACAGTTGTTCGATAACATTAAAGTTTTCTATGGCGACACCGCTCACAGCCACGGCCTCGCTAAAAACGTAGATCTTTTCCGTGGCCTACACGCCAATCAACACATTCCACAAATTGTAGGCAGTATTGAAATGTACCGCGTTTCTAAAAACCCGGAATATTATAAAGTAGCAGATAATTTCTGGTATAAAATGGTGAACGATTACATGTACAGCATTGGCGGCGTTGCTGGCGCACGGAATCCTGCTAATGCAGAATGTTTTGTGGCTCAGCCTGCTACCTTGTACGAAAACGGTTTCTCCGAAGGCGGCCAGAATGAAACTTGTGCTACCTATAATATGCTTAAATTAACCAGCGACTTGTTCTTGTTTGATCAGCGCGCTGCCCTAATGGACTACTATGAGCGTGGATTATACAATCATATTCTTGCTTCTGTAGCAGAACATAGTCCTGCAAATACCTATCATGTACCACTCAGACCTGGGTCTAGCAAACAATTTAGCAATGCTGATATGACAGGTTTTACGTGCTGCAACGGAACAGCAATTGAAAGCAGTACCAAGTTGCAAAACACGATCTACTTCAGGAGTAATGATAATCAGGCTTTATACGTTAATTTATATATTCCTTCTACCTTGAATTGGACAGAACGCAAGATTACTGTGGTACAAACTACCGATTTCCCTAACGAAGACCATACCCGTTTAACCATAAAAGGGAGCGGAAAATTTGAGTTGAATGTACGCGTACCGGGCTGGGCCACCAAAGGTTTCTTCGTTAAAATTAATGGTGTTTCACAGAAAGTTCAGGCTGAGCCAGGAACTTATCTTAAAATTAACCGCAGCTGGAAAGATGGTGATGTAATAGAATTACAGATGCCGTTTCAGTTTCATTTGGACCCGGTAATGGATCAGCAAAATATCGCCAGCCTTTTCTACGGACCAATATTATTGGCCGCTCAGGAGCCTGAGGCGAGGAAAGAGTGGCGCAAGGTTACTCTCGATGCCATGGATCTCAGCAAATCAATAAAAGGCGATCCTAAACGTCTTGAATTTACTATTGATAATGTAATTTATAAGCCTTTTTATGAAAGTTATGGTCGCCACTCTGTATACCTGGACGTGACTTTAAAATAAACCTGAAGGGGGATTGTTTCCTCCTTCTTTAGGGAAAAATTGTAAATCAAGAATGATTCGTCAATTTTTTAAGGGATTGAAATGTTACCCGTTTAGGATAATTGATATTTCTGAAGAAGGTTTTGCACAGGTTACAGACACAAGCTGATGGCGATTACTTATTATTTTTCCTTTGTTACAGTATCCAATTTTTTTAGCAAATCAGGTATTCTAAATTCACCTGGCATCTGTGTAATAAAGTCTGATGCTGTATCTAATTCAAGTCCAACGGATGATATGTATAAAGGTTTTTTACTTTTACCGCGATATATTTGTTTAACTGTTTCGGTATTACCATGATAAAAGTTCTTAGCTACTCCTATTATAGGAATCTTCGCATTTAATGTTTGCCAAAGATATCCACCCAAGCCAAACCTTTTTTCATTATCTATATAAACGTATCCATCAATAACAATAGCTTCCAGCTCATGTATACTTACCTTTTCTACAATTTTTAATAGACATGGAAGTTCTCTTTTGTAAAACTCGCCAGGGATATATTCATCCGTTTCATTAATATATTCTATAAAAATCTCTTTTGGCTGAACATCATGCCAATTAAACAAAATTCCAACTGATTTAGCTGAGCCATCATCTTTGTAATGTACATCAAGGGCGAGAACCATTCTTAAAGAATTGTTTTTACCCAATTTCCAAACTGATCATTTTCTTGATGACTTATTAAAATGCCCTGCTCATTCCACCTTTTAAAAGAACCAACATGGTAATCGTATTTCTGAAAATATTCTTCTTTTAAATTTCCATTTGGCCAATATTCAACTTGGCGACCATCAGGAATTCCATCAACATATTCATATTCTGCATCTAAAATATTGGCGATTTCTTCATGGAATGTCTTTATACCTGTAAACGGCTGCCCCTTGTACCTGTATACCCCCCCACCCCAGTTGGTAGGTCTGTCGTCCAAATCTAAATCAGGATCATTATATTCTATTCGCAGCATAATTATTAAAGAGGTCTTATAAAAGTTATCAAATCTAAAATATAAAAACAATCAACACAAGTATGCTGAATCACTTTCTCCTGATCCAGACCGTATCGAATGTTTCTGTTATATCCCAACACATCATTTTTAAGCCAAGCCCCTCGCTAGCGCACGCGTGCCGTGGCTGTTGCACAACTCACAATTGTTGAAAACGAATGCCTTTAAAAAAGGTATTATTCGGTAAATTGATGGTATGCAAGGAAGAAAAAAATATCAGGAAAAGCTGTTCATGAGTTTCCAACTTTCAGACCATGTTCCTGAGGATAATTTTTATCGCAGGCTGAAAGATATTCTGTCTTTGGATTTTTTATATAAAACAACTGCGGGATATTACGGATCAGAAGGCCAAAAAAGCATAGACCCAGTTGTGTTTTTTAAATTACTGTTAATTGGCTATTTAGAAAACCAGCCAAGCGATAGACGTATAATAAACACAGCCTCTATGCGCCTTGACATACGCTATTTTATTGGCTATGATTTGGATGAAGAATTACCCTGGCACAGCACATTAAGCCGCACCCGACAGCTATATGATGAAGATGTTTTCAACGCACTTTTTAAGCAGGTGCTAAAGCAATGTATCGAAAAGGGAATGCTTTCCGGTAAGAGACAGGCAATTGATAGTGTTTTAGTAAGGGCAAATGCTTCTATGGATAGCATTAAAGAAAAAGAGATTATTGATGATATGGCTTTATTCACTCAAGAGCTTAAAGACAACAATACAGAATCAAAGCCTATAGCTAAAGAATCCGGTTATAGAAAATATAGCAATAAGTGCCGTTCAAGCTCAACGGATCCAGATTCGAGAATGGCTACCAAACCAGGTAAGCCAACCAAGCTTAATTATCTTGGACAACTCAGTGTAGACACCTCAAGCTATGTAATCACCCATATAGAAGCTTTCCATGCGGATAAAAAAGATAGCCAATGCTTAGATTCCGTATTAGAAAAAGCCTCAAATAATTTATCAGAAAACCATCTTT
>Ga0308159_1000817_pt1 | contig 56541 bp, 58 predicted proteins | sample PhyCR1_FD_201040 | JGI IMG/M metagenome (GOLD analysis project Ga0308159, IMG submission 201040) | Phyllosphere microbial communities from UC Gill Tract Community Farm, Albany, California, United States - DLSLC.R1 | ecosystem: Host-associated > Plants > Phyllosphere > Unclassified | place: USA...
GCTATCATCGCTCCCGGCGGGTGTGGTCCGTGGCATAAATTGCCTCGCTGCAGGACTGGTCTAGACACCCATTTTCCTACTGCAAAGCAATCGCTTACGCCACTCCCGCCAACCCTATCACCCGCCTCCGTGAATAAAACAGGTTAGCGGTATAGTCGATCTTAAGAGATTTTTACATGGGCGTTCATTCCATGTTGGAGCATAACTGCCATATCCGTGTTCCCAGACCTATCCGTTACTTGATTGGTAAGGCAACTATATCCACCGCGTGCCCGGGAGTCGGTGAAACAGGCCCCCGCTGCGGCTCTCTTCTGGCTGCTGAGGTGGGGGGCCATGCGGCTCGACCCATATCACAGGGTTGTGGTCAAAAGTGCGCAGTAGAAGGCGGTGGGTATGTGCTCAGGCCTTATGAGGCGCGGCGACTTGCAGGGGATCGCCGCGCCGTCCTGCGTACACTTGTGACCGGATTGTCCTGTAATTTCATGATATTGGAAACGCTTCGGCGCGTTTACTGTGATCCGAAAGGAGATTCGGTATGCGCCAGGGTAATTGTACATTGACCAAGGCTGAGATGGTTGCCGCCATCCAGCGGGACGTTGGATTGTCAGCCTCAGGCGCTTTGGCAATAGCCGAAGGAATTCTTGCGCAAATGGCTGAAGCGCTGGAGCGAGGCGAGAGCGTCAAGATCATGCAATTCGGCACATTCGCACTCCTCGACAAGCGTGCTCGGATCGGTCGTAATCCCCGGAGCGGCGAAGCGCACACCGTCTCGGCGCGCAGGGTTGTCACCTTTCGTCCCAGCGAGGCGTTGAAGAGCCGTGTCGCTCGGCCGCTGCCAAACGCCGCCGACAAATAAGGGGCGGCTCAATCGCCTCTTTCGGATAACCGGCATTCGCTGCGGCGAACTCTTCTGCTCTCGCGCGTTACATCAATGACATAGCGAGAGGAGAAGAAAATGACATCGACCATCGAACGTGCGCGAATGCACGACGATTTGAAGAACGTCGGCCTTCGCGCTCAGGCCACCGCCGCCGGGCTGGTCCAGCTCTGCAGGGAACTCACCGCCGCCGGCGTATTGGACCAGGCTGCCGTCGATCGCGTGAAGCATGCGATAGCCGACGAGATCGCGCTGACGGCACCTCGGCCAATTCCGCGTGCAAGTTTCCGCGAAGAGGTTTGCGAGCGGCTGGACGCCCTGTTCGCCGGTGATGAAAAGGTTGGCCCCGCCGAGCGGCTGTCGTTCGCCACGCAGGATGAGCGATGATATTGCTTGGCGTATCGGCGCGGGCACAGATCAATCATAACTGCGGCGCAGTTGCGCCAGTCCGGCGCCATCGTTGGTACGGGGGCGGTTTCTTGTGTTCGCCGTTTGCAGGCCTGCACCGGTGTGATCTCGAATGTCGCACTGGCGGGCGTAAACGCACCGGCCGATTAGAGCGCGGCAGTGGAGCGCTGCCCCCCCGCATCAGCTCGCCAGTAAGCATTGATTGCTGAGAGTTCGGGCGCAGGGGATGGCGGCCGAGGAGGATCCAGTGAAACAATGGGAGGGGGATGCCGGTGACGAAAGTTGTCATATTCAGCGCAAGATCAATAGTGTACCGTGCATTTGCGACCCGAAGGGCTCTGCAGCCCTTACAAAACTGGCCCGGTCCTCTCTGAGTGCCGGGCCTCCTTGCCCTATCAGTCGGCCGGTGCCTTTTCTGTAGCCCCCTGATCTGGCCCGGGGCGCTGAAGCACTTTCGTGCTCGCACCCACGATCGCCATGCCGAGAAGAAAGATGACGATCATTCCGCCGACAAGGTACCGCAGGTTCTTGGGCTTGCCGCCTTCGTGACCACCGGCGGGCGTAATGGTATCTTGGTCGCGATGGGGCAAGGGAATCTCCGTGGCAATGAGGTGCGGTTCGGGGGAAGTGGCCCGACCGCTTACCGATGAGAGCGATTGCCGGGCCACAGGTGCAGGAACACCCGTTTACTCAAAGAGACGGACTGAAAATTCGTTCCACGGATGACAGCGTGGAACGTTTGCCGCACGAAATCTACAAATCGCTTACTGGGACTGCGGCAAGGAAACGGCCTATCATCCGAGCCTTACGCTGGCGAGCAATGTTGAAGTCTATCTGTGCGATTTGCAGTCGCCCTGGCAGCGCGGCTCCAACGAAAACACCAATCGTGTGCTGCGGCAGTATTTTCCTATAGGAACCGATCTGCGGCTGTCCAGCCAAGCCAAGCCGAGTGCCGTTGCACCGCAACTCGGCGAATGACCAAGGAAAACGCTCGAATACCAAACGCCCGCGAAGCGCCTTAAAGCTTGTGTTGCCTCCACCCGTTGAACTCACCGCCGAGTGCGATCATTCACGCTTTGCATAAGGTGCACCGCAGTCTCCATCCAGTTGGCGAAGGAAAGCCGCTGCTTGCTCGAGGGTGGCTTGCTGATCTGCTTTTGATTGCCGATCCCAAGTGCGGTAGGGCATGGCCAGCCGATAGTTTGCGCCCAGCTTATCACGATGACGGGCGAGGAAGTTCCAGTACAGGGCGTTGAACGGGCATGCATCTTCGCCAATCCGCTCTTTGACGTTGTAGCGGCAAGTACCGCAGTAGTCCGACATTCTGTTGATGTATGCGCCTGATGAAACATAAGGCTTTGATCCAAGCAGCCCGCCATCGCCAAACTGGCTCATGCCCAGCGTGTTGGGCAATTCCACCCACTCATAGGCGTCGAGATAGATTTCGAGATACCACAGATGCACTTGCTTGGGATCGGCGCCGATCAGCAGTGCCAAATTTCCCGTTACCATCAGCCGCTGAATATGATGCGCGTGCGCCGTCGCGAGCGTTTGCCCGATCGTTTCCGACAGACAATGCATCTGGGTGTCGCCAGTCCAGTACCAGTCCGGAAGCGCCCGGTCATGTTCCAGGAAATTGCGATCGACATAGCCGGGGCCTTCACGCCAATAGATGCCGCGCATGTACTCGCGCCATCCGATGATCTGGCGGATATAGCCTTCAACCGAATTGAGCGGGGCACGGCCCTTGCGATATTCGGCTTCAGCGCGGCGGCACAAGTCGAGCGGGTCGAGCAGTCCCGAGTTGATGTAAGGCGACAGGATCGAGTGCCACAAGAAGCGCTCGCCGGTCAGCATCGCGTCTTCATAGTCGCCGAATTACGGCAGTGCGTTTGCGAAAAAGCTGGCGGCCTGGCGTTCGGCGTCTGCGGCGGTCACAGCATAATTGAAACTGTCCAGATCGCCCGGATGATCGGAAAACCGGTCTTCAACCATTGCGATGACATCGCGCGTGATCGCGTCAGGCGTAAAGCCAAGCGGACGCGGCATGAGCAGGTCGGCCTGCGCGGGCTTGCGATTGTCCTTGTCGAAATTCCAGCGCCCGCCAGCCGGTTTGCCATCGTCCATCAACAGCCCGGTCTTCCTGCGCATTTCGCGATAGAAGAACTCCATCGTCAGTTCGCGCCGGTCGCTTGCCCATGTATCGAATTCGCCGTGCGAGCACACAAATCGCGTGTCCTTACGGATCTCGACCGGCACGCCGAACAGCGTTTCCCAGCTATCCAGCATGGCGGTGACGCGCCATTCTCCCGCCTCGGTGACGAGGATCCGTTCAGTGTCATGCCGCTGGATCGCCCGAGCGACCTCGCCTGTAAAACTGCCGCTGTTTTCAGGATCATTCAGCCGCAGATAGTCCACGCGCCATCCTGCTTCCTCTAGAGCCTGGGCATGATGGCGCATCGCTGAGAGAATGTAGGCCAGCTTGGTCTTGTGATGGCGAACGTAGGTCGTCTCATCGGCGACTTCCATCATCAGCACGACGGCATCGCCGGGGTTAGCCCCGCGCAGCGACGACAGACCGAGCGACAACTGGTCACCCAACACGGGAATGAGCGTGGTCATGGCCGCTCCGTCTCCCCTACCCCGCGGCAGCGATCCGAGCAGAACTTGACCTTGTCCCAGTCACGCACGCGCCCATTTTTTTCGCCACGCGAACGGCCGCTGGCAGGAAGGGCATATCTTGGTCGGCAAAGTCAGCTTGTGGTGCGCCATGTCGTCTCAACGCACCAGATGCAGGTTGGAGGCAAATTAAGACTGACCAGCTCGTCGTTCCGGTCATTCTCGGGGTGCCATTTGAGATATCAGACTGGGGGCAGGCAGGCATCGGAAGTCAGCGGCATCGGACGAGGTGATGCCGCTGGCGACCTTTTCAGGGGATTAGCCGATCGGCGCGCAGACGCTCGAACAGGGCGAAGAACGCATCGTCGGTGGGCTGATAGGCGGTGAAGCCCAAACGCCGGCTCCTGGTCATATCGGCCACGACCTCGATCGGCCGGCCCAGATCGGCGTCTGTATGCCATGGCGAGGCCAAGCGCGCGAGATCGGGCTCTGTGAGGCCCTCGCGAGCAGCAATCTCACGCCACAACCCTGCATCATCCGCCATCTGCTGCTCCAACGGCCAAACTTTGCCGTCGAACGGTGCAGCCTCGATGCCGAACCAGTCGGCGATGCGGCTCCACATCCACTGCCAGCGGAAGATGTCGCCGTTAACGACGTTGAACGCCTGATCCTGCGCCGCATTCGTCTCTGCCGCCCATAGCAAGTGGCGCGCGAGTTGCGTGGCATCGGTCATGTCCGTGAGCCCTGACCATTGCGCAGCAGAGCCCGGGAAAGCGAAGAGCCGTCCGGTCTCACGGCATAGCGTCGCGTAAACGGCTAGCGTCGTGCCCATGTTCATCGCGTTGCCGACAGCCAGCCCGATTACAGTGTGCGGGCGATGGACGCTCCAGGTAAAGCCGTCGCGCGCAGCTGCCGCGAACACCTCGTCTTCCTGGGCGTAGTAGAAATTTTCGACGTCGAGGCGGCCCTGTTCCTCGCGAAACGGAGTCTGTGGCAGAACACCTTTGCCATAAGCCTCGAACGGCCCGAGGTAATGCTTCAGCCCTGTAACCAGCGCGACGTGACGGGAACCGCCGGGTTTGGGCAAACCATTCAGCAGATTACGCACCATCGCTGAATTGACGCGGATATTCTCCGCCTCGCTGTCCTGCCGCAGCCACGTGGTGATGAACACCGCGTCCGGGTCGATGCCGTGCAGTGCCTGCGCGGTGGCGAGCGGATCCTGCAGATCGACGGCAATCGGATGTGCCCCGGATTGAGCATTGGGCCGCCGCGCCAGGCCATGGACGGTCCAACCCTGTTCGGTCAGAAGCCGCGCTGTTGCACTGCCGACTATGCCGCTCGCGCCTACCACCAATGCCGTCTTCGCCATGTGTATCTCCTTGTTGCGTGGGACCTAGGCATTGGCGCCTCCATCTTCTAGACGGCACCATCCACTGACCCAGGCACCAAAAGGTAACCACATGCAGCCCGGAACGCCGGACGATGAATGGCGGGAGGATTGCGCACCCCGCCGCGTGCTGGAGCTTTTCGCAACGAAGTGGACCAGCATGGTCCTTCACACTCTCCACGCCCGTCACGGCGGAACTGCGCGCACCGGCGTGCTTCTGCGCAGCCTGCCTGGGATCTCCAAGAAGATGCTGACCCAGACGGTGAGGGACATGGAGGCCAGCGGCCTGCTGGCCCGGCATGTGCAGAGCGCGATACCGCCGATGGTGGAATATAGCCTCACCGATCTTGGCCGCAGGTTCGTCGAGCCGGTCGAACTTCTGTATGGGTGGGGCCGCGACAATACCGATGCTCTGGATCAACTCGTCCCGCGCCCGAGTTCACGCCGATCCTGAAAAATGTGGCCGCCGTTGCAACGCTCGGGTGTTTGATAATCTCGATGACTGCTTGCATCCGGCGCGGCTTGCAGCTTTCACGGAAAAGCTCCTCGACCGATATCGTCAGGCCCTGCGCTCCCCAATGACGCTCGACCTGTGCGCCAGGGCGCTCTATTTGCGAGGCCATGCTGCATGTCGTCCATCATCCCGGTTACGCGGTCGAGACCGAGCGCACGGGCACTTTTCCGCATGACAAATATGCGCTGGTCATGCGGTTGCTGGGCGAAAGCGGCGTACCGATGACGGTCCATGCGCCCGAAGTCATGCCGCGAGAATGGCTCGAAGCTGTCCACGACCCGGTCTATGTCGCGCAAGTCATTGGTTGCGCGGTGCCGACGGCCAAGCAGCGCCGGATCGGTTTCGCGATCGACGAGCGGATTTCCCGGCGATCGCAGCTTTCGCCCGGGGGAACGTGGCTGGCGGCGAAGCTGGCGCTAAAGCACGGATATGCGGCAAATTCCGCTGGCGGCAGCCATCACGCCCTCGCCGATACCGGGGCGGGCTATTGCGTCTTCAACGACTTGGCGCTTGCCGCCAACAGACTGATCGAAGAGGGGGACGTATCGCGCATCCTGATCCTTGATCTCGATGTGCACCAGGGCGATGGCACTGCGGCGCTGACCGCAGGGCGCAGCGACATCTTCACGCTGTCCATTCATGCCGAGAAGAATTTCCCCACCCGCAAGGCGCGTTCTTCACTGGATGTCGGACTACCCGACGCAACGGGCGATGCCGGCTATCTGGAAGCTCTGGCCGGATCGCTGCCCATGGTCCTCGATCGGTTCGTGCCGGACCTGATCTTGCTGCAGGCAGGCGTCGATGCCCATGCGGACGACAAGCTTGGCCGGCTGTCCCTGACCGACGAAGGCCTCGCGAGCCGCGACCGCTATGTGGCGACAGAGGCGAAGCGGCGCGGCATTCCCTTGGCAAGCACCCTGGGCGGTGGGTACGGCGCGGACCGCGAAGCCGTGGCCTTGCGACACGCGCGAACGATCCTCACCCTTTCCGCCACCATCGCGGCGAGAGACGTCGACTGATTGCGCGGGTTTACCGGGCCGCCTTCCTCTCGGCATCGAGCCGCTCGGCCAGCTTTTCGATCTCGTCGGGATTGAGAACCCAAGTGCGCGTTCTGCGGCCTTCGCGGAACACGGGCTGCGTCAGAAGGATGCGCGCCTGCTCCTTGGCAAAAGGCTTGAAGAGCGCGAAGTGCATAACGCATTCGAGCATCAATCCGATTACCGGCGTCTTGCCATCCAGATCGATAAGCGTTGCCGGCTGGTCCCAGGGGATGTTCATCATGGAGCGCGCCTATCGCGGATTATCAAGAATACAAAGGTTCAGTACCTTCGCCCGCACTACCGCAGCATGCCCCGACCTCCTGACGTCAGTCCCGTAGGCCGATTGCTTTGTACCATCCGCAGCGCGATGGGCGTAAAGATCAACAAGGCAGGGCTACACTTCCGGAACGGGACAGGCCGCAGCTTGGGATAAGCAACTGGCACCTGAACGTCCCGTATGGATCGGTCCACATGGCTAGCAAGACGCCGTTAAGAAGTCGGGAACGGCGGGGATTGGTAGATAAGCGGCGGGACGTGCGCACCGGGCGTTCCGATCACTAGATGCTCATAAATTGCCGCAGCGATCGTACTGCGGCCCAATGTCTCAGTGGCCAATTGTAGAAGCAGGAGTGAAGCAAGGCCCAGCCACCACGCGGGATGCACCTTCCCGTAGCGCCGCTTGTCCCGCACGATGCCCGCCACCGGAAATGCGATCATGCCAATGAAGACTGCCGTCAGCATCGAATACATCAGCAACGGGGCGGGCAGCAGCCTTCCAAATGAAGGGCCCATGATAGCTGCCATGCCGCATATGATCAGGCGTGGATGCCACTCGCGATCGCGCCGCTTTACCACGCCACCGATCAAAAGAGACGCGAACAGCATCACGCTGAGCGGGTTCATCAATAAAAACTGCGCCGGCAGGAAGAAGAAGGGTACGGCCGCCTTTTGAACGCTCAATACCGTTGACAGGGTCCCGACGACCACCATGGCCACAGCCCAGCCAACGGCCAGCCACCCCAATTTGCGATGAAGCCTGATCGATCCGGTTGCGGCGAGGGACACCTGCGAGACAAACAGCAGAACCCAACCCATGAATAAAATTGCGTGGAGATGCACAGAAAAGGGAGCGCGAAAGGACGATATGCCCATTGCAGCAAAGAACGAAAACGCGCTGACATTAATGAGCGCCATGACGATGGCCGTGATTGCAAAGAAGCGCGTCTCCGCCGCGAAGAACTGCCGATTTGCAATCGCTGTACCCATTGCGCCCCGCCCCCGCAGCTTGCCCCTCACTCACGGCCCCATATTACGACATTCCTTCCCATGCGTCGAGCAGTTGCCGCGGCTTGCTGAGCGGCAGCCAGGACGCTCCGAGCGTCAAGAGCGTGTCACCCCGCCCACGCTTGGCCACCGGCAGCGCAGCTAGGTCTTCCCCCGTCATCGTGTCGTACCCTGCATCAGGAGACTTGCCCTCGCCTGCCGCTGATGCCCTGGAGAAGCGCGCCATCGAGTCAGCGATAAAGAAGTCAGCGTGGAGCGGGGAATGAGGTCAGCGAAAGGCCGTACGGCTACATTCATCGCGCGCGAGCCTCGTTCCATGCCCTTGCGCTGAAGCGACAATACCAAACTCGGAACCGATTTGTTTCCTCGGCATTTTGCGGTTCGGAAAATGCCACATACTCCACGCCATCAAACAGTGATACGACACCACAAAGACGGCTTATGACCACGGAACATGCCTCTACTCGATCGACCCAGATCGTCACCGCCGCCGGCGCGGAGAATGAGCCGAGCAATGCGGACCAACAGGCTCAATGGGCGACCCGCGTGATGCAGGCGTACCGAGCGTCGCTTATGAATGTTCACCGGCAACTTGCTCCCTTGCGCAGCTGACGATTGGGCTTGGCGCACCAAGTGGCAGCCCTCCCATAATGCTCGCATCTCGAAGAGTCTTGTCGGGTCCGCGATGACGGGGTTGTCGCTCGGCGGAGGGAGGTTCCGGAACGGCTAAATCATTCCGGGTTGCATTCATTCAAAGCCCGCGTGCAACCGTTGCCGGTTCGCCGAGTTGACCGCAGCACAAAGAGCAATGTGAGGTGAGGTAAATGGCTGATCCCAATCCGTCGCACACGACCACCGTAGTCGAGACTCGCCGCAGTTCCGGAGCGAGTGTTGTCATCGCAATCGCCGTGCTTCTCGCCGTGATTGCAGGCGTTTTCTTCGTAAGCCAACTCACTGGCAGCGAGACTGCGAAGAACAACGCGATCACGAACGCCGCCGACAGCGTGAGCAATGCCGCGGACAAAGCCGGCGACGCCGCTGAAGGCGCAAACAAGTGACACTGCGGGCGATCCGGCGGGCCGTGGCAAGGAACGATCGGTGGCGGCCTGTGTTTTTCGCCACCACTACAATCTCGATGTCGCGCAGCGGTGTTGAGCGTCACTAATTTTGTGCTAGTTGCCGCCGCCACTGTTGTGTGGGGCGATTCGATGTGTGGGTCTCTTCCACCGAGGCACACGGCGGCGTAGCCGGCGGGTTCAATTCCCGCCCACCGCCCTTCCCTTTCGCGGGACGATGTGAGAGGATTTCTCACATCGCTCTCCAGCCATGACGCCGTCTCGCTTCGGATCGGCCTTCATGGCGGACGTCGCGCAAAGAACCATAGCAGACGAGCCAGCCTCGGGATCGAGCCATTCCGAGCGCGATCATCATTGGAATCTTCCGCAGGGCGCTGAGCGAGGTTCTCCGGCGCTGGTTTCAGAACCGCGAAGAAGCCTTCGGGCGGGTCGAGGGCTGTCAAGCGTGAGCGGACTTCCCTGATGCGCATCGTCACCTGGTCGCAGAAGAACGGGCAGTCTGGCAGATGTTCGGGCCGTTTCGGGCTGGAGAGCCGGCACAGATAGTAGATTTCGGCCTCTGACAGGTAGGCTGGGGTGAGGATTGGCGGTGGTATGTTGACACCGAGGCATCCGCAGGCAATCCACCGGTGACCGCTTCTGGCCTGTTGAATGAGGATGATGCTGGCCTGCTCGTCCGCGACAGTCCCGCTGTCGATATACCACCGTACGAGCGCGGCTCGCAGTTCCAGTTGCAGTGGAATGCGGCTGGCGCCTCTTCCATCGATTTCACGATCGACGAGCCACATGACCGTCCTTTCCCCACCCCGAGCAAAGAAATCCATTTCGTGCTCGAAATCGTGGCACTCCGGCGGATTAATGCGGAGATTTTTCCTCGTGCGGTGCGCGTGAAGGCCTCGCGCGCAGATTTGGTGGCCGAAGGAGGCCATTGATCCCGGGATCATTGAGGTCCCGCCTCGATTGGGCACGGTGCCATCCATACACGGCAATTAACCATTAAAATTCTGTAATCGTGCTCGACCGTCATATTTGAAATCATTCTGCACGGTCGGGGTAGTGACAGGCCGCACCCGCCTCGGTCAGTCCAGATTAAGCCAGCGCAAAGGCTTGCTGCACTTCAAGCGGCACATCGCCTGGATGGCGCAGAACATCGGCCAGCGAGGCACCGCAGATCACCAGCAAATCCAGCAGGGTAGCGCGCCGGCGAAACAAACGTGCGAAGTTGATCCGCTCGAGTTCGTCCCGCGCCTGCTCGCGCGCTTTGGCACCGGCGAGTGCAAGCCGCTGCCCCATCGCATCGAAATCCGACTGTGTCAGCGCAAACGAATCCACCGCGCCAGACATAGTGGCGACGGTGCCGACGATCATGCTGCCGGTTGCTGCCCCAATCCGACCGAGTGTGCCGCGGTGAATGGTGGGCAGCAATACCCAGGCGATGCAGCCGATCGTGCCATTTTGATCGGCCAGCAGCACACCCCCGCCAGCCTTGCGGGCAGCCGCCATGCCTTCAGATACGTCCTGCGCTGTTCAATCGACGCCTGGTAATTCTCCGAGCAAGGCAGCGATGGCAGCGACATCCTCTGTCGTGGGTGTTCTGATGGTGAGAGCCGCTGGTGGTGGGGCTCGCTCCCCTGGGACTGCGCAGGCCCTTTTTGCGGGCCGCCACGAGCGTGCTTTTCCAATCGGGCTTTGGGCGGTCTGGGGCTGCGAGGGAGGTCGGGCTGCTTTGTGTTCCGGATTCGGCGCGCCGGCCGGTCTTCGCTGCGCTCGGCATGGGCGCCACCGCGCCGGGTTGACCCCTCCTTCTCCGTATCATCGTGATCGCGGACTGCTTTGGGTGATCTGGGCGCGTCGGGCGCCGCTTTTGCCGAGGCTTTCCAGCTGTCGAGCGCGCCCGTGCGAAGAAAGGCTTCGATCTCGTCAGGCAGAGCCGTCAGGCCGCCGGTCCCTACACCCATGACCGGTTTGCCCGTAGCGTCGCTGAGGCCGACCCCCCCGAAGTCTCCGACGCCAGGTTTGCGCCGCCGGGATTTCAGCAGCTTGAACCCGCAATGTTGCGCCATCTCGCGCAGAGAAACGGCGGAATCAGGCTCCTCACTCACGGGCGCGTCGCCCCGCTATCGCAATTCGGGAACGATCCTGCGTACCGCGTGCATCCGTGCTTCGTCGGGGCATGGCCCATGACGAACGCTCCGGTAGAGCCTTTCATCTCATTTTCTTGCGTGCGAGTCTTTGCAGCAAGAAGGCGCCCAGGAGCATCGTCAGGACCGCGGCGGTCACGGGGATGGCAGGCCGTAACGCCATCTTCGTATAAGGGCTGACGCGAATGCCTTTTTCATGTGACGAGCGAGCATCACTGTCTGCGGCGGGTGCCGAGAGATTTATCGACCATGCCGGCGGTCTCGGACAGCAGGCGTATCCTTTGTCTCAAAAACCCATCAGCGCGGGAAGAATTGTCATTCCTGACAACGGGTGATCGCGGGCCATCGTCAGCCGGCATATGAAGGAGACGTTCGATGTGGCTCAAAGGTCTACCGGATCGGGTAAGGGTGCGGTGCTCAAAGATTGAGCTGTCGCCGTTCGATTTCCGCCAACACGGCCTCCTCGACATCGGTGAGATTGTCCAAGTCTTCCGCCGCGTCACATGCGGCGGCCAGCTGCTCGTCGGTCATGCCGGTTACGACCTCGTTGGCGGTTACGGCATCGACCTGCGGATGCTGTTCGTCCCCTTCTTCGGTCATGTCTCTCTCCTTCGCGGAAACGCCCTCAAAGGGAGATGCCGATGGTGCGGCAAACGTTCCACGCTGCTGAACATGGAACGAATTTTCAGTCCGTCGCTTCGAGCAAGCAGGTGTTCCTGCACCTGTGGCCCGGCAATCGCTCTCATCGGTAAGCGGTCGGGCCACTTACCCCAGGACCGCCCCCATCGCGACCAAGAGACCATTACGCCCGCCGGCGGTCACGAAGGCGGCAAGCCGAAGAATTTTCGGTACATTGTCGGCGGAATAATCGTCATCTTTCTTCTCGGCATGGCGATCGTGGGTGCGAGCACGAAGGTGCTTCAGCGCCCCGGGCCAGATCAAGGGGCTACAGAAAAGGCACCGGCCGACTGATAGGGCAAGAAGGCCCGGCACTAAGAGAGGACCGGGCCAGTTTTGTAAGGGCCGCAGCGCCCTTCGGGTCGCAAACGCACGGTACACTATTGATTTTGCGCTGAATATGACAACTTTGGTCACCGGCATCCCGCTCCCATTGTTTCGCTGGACACTGCTCGGCCGCCATTCCGTGCGCCCGATTGCTCTTCTCGCGGCACATTGCGCCGCAGTCGCCGCTCACGCGGCCAGCGGTGTCGGCCCCGTCCAACAAATATCTGCACGGGGCTGGCATCGGCGTTTCACAGCTGGCTCGCACACATTGCGGCATGCCTGCGTTCAGCGATTGGTCGTCTCCGCGAAGGGTGTAGGCCTCAGGCACCAGTCCGCTCCGCCGCAGTTCGGTCTGGAAGCGCGCTCGACACTGAGGATGACCGTCGTGCCGGTGATCGGCGCGCTGGTCATCGCGGCCGGGGTCGCATTGGTGTTTATGCTGGCGGTGCGCGCGCCGGAAGGACGGCCGGATCACGCGGGCGGAATTCGATGACGGCCTCCTGGCTTTGGGTTTAGATGAGCAGGTGAAATGCGACGAGCGGTTTGTCGCAAATGCGACAGAGCAATTGCCGTCATGCGCAATCGGCCGTAAGGGCGCCGTGCCGAAACAAAAGGACCGCTAAAAGCGATAAGATAATAGCTATGATCACTAATACACGCGACAGATTTAAGTCCTTGGAAGAAGCACTTCTTCACCTTGAGGGTGCGCATTACGCACTTCACGATATGGTTGCTTTTGTACTTTCGAAGGTCTCCGCTATCGAAGTCGAGGAACTGGCGATCCGCCTTGGCGATCAGGTTTCCGTTCATGCCGACAAGATCGGAGAGATTCGTCTGGCGGGTTACATCGAAGAGGTCGCTTCGGTGACAGATGAGGTCGAGCACAATCGGGTCGAAGCTCGAGGCCTGCTCGCGCGGTTCGCGGGTGCACGGCGGTCCCGCATCGTCACAAAGTAGCATGGCGTTGATGTGAACTCTCCGTCGATGCGAAATGCGATCTGGCCGTTGTCGATGGCGAGAGCGAGCGCCCCGGGCTTGGCCCAGATCTCGTGCGGGCTCAGGAAGAAGCTCTCGCCCATGTCGGCGAGGATCATCGTCTCACCGATCGTCTCGGCCATGCCCGTAGCGGCGGCGCCGGGCACAATGTTGCCGATCCACTCGCGCTTGGCGACGTCCGAGCCGCCGATGAGGTCGAACGGGGTGCGGCAGCACCATTCCAACCCGTATTCGGTCGCCTCCTGGTAGAAGGTCTCTTCCAGGGCGAAGAGCGCCTGCTGCGAGGCAAGGTCCAGCGTCGTGACCGGGCGGTGCCAAGTGCCGTCGGTCGCGATGATGCGGCACACGAGACGATCGCCGGGCTCCGGCAGTTTAATTTCCCGCCCCCCACTTGAGGCATCAGAAATTAAACGCGGGTCGGCCACCGAGTTGAACCCGTTGTCGTGGCAGGCGGAACCTCTAATTTCATAGGCGGTCTGCTCCCAGTCGACGACGCCGTAATGCCCGCCGGTCTGGTAATGCTCGCGCTGCGCAGTAAACGCGCGCGGGTCTGCAACTGCGAAAGCGCCATCGCCTGTTGTGCTCGCGCCGATGACGGTGCCCGACACCACGCCGGGCATCACGCTGCGAACGCTGCTCTTCACGCTCTCATGGCTCGGCGAGGCGGAGTACGAGGACACCTTCGCGCCACTCACCTACAAGCTGGGTACGTCGGTGCCGATCTATTGCTGCTTCGACCCGGCGGTGACGACGTGGCGGCAGAACCGGACCTATCTCTGCTTCCTGGGGCGGGCGCCATTCGCACGGGGCAGCGAAGCCGAGGACGAGGGCGAGGGAGTTGCAGATCAGGTCGCTGATCTGAGATCAGTCCAGCACGGGAGCGACGCGTGCTCGCAGGATGGCGCTCGGATTAAAGGTGACGACGCGCCTCGCGGCTACAACCGCCTCCTTGCCAGTCTTCGGGTTGCGTCCGACGCGCGGCCCCTTATCGTTCAGCAGGAACGTGCCGAAGCCGGCTATCTTCACGTTCTCGCCACGTTCGAGAGCGGCGGCGATTTCCTCAATGATCGCATCGACCATGCGATCCGCTCCGGCGAAGGAAATCCCGACGCTTTTCTTGATCGCCTCGGCGATTGCGGCGCGAGTGAGGCTCTTGGACACTTGATGCACTGAAATCTCCCTTTGTCGCGACGATAACGCACCAGCGGATCGATTGCATACCGCTAACAAACGACTTTTTCCGAAAGGGAGATGGGTGCGTCGGTCCCCTGCAAGCCGCCGCACCCGGCCGGCTCGGTAGCGATAGGCCGGTAGGGATCAACGCACTTGTGAACAGAGGGCCGCGATGTGCGGCCGGTCCATCAATATCATTCGTTTGCAGCTCGGCGCCCATGGGTGGCCGCCGGGGCGGGCGCGGCGGTGTCCTCCAACCGCCGCGCTCGCTTGACCGCCGACAGCAGCTGGTGGCTTTCAGCTATCGACTTAGTAGGCGCCTCCCCTGACAGCCGACCGGTTCACCATGGACCAACGCTAGGCGGATCATATGGGTAGTAATCGGGATGTTGCGGGGAGAAGGTTTACTCGTCCTCGGAACTGCTAGCCGGAGATTATGGCCAATTCCGTCAGTTTTCGTGCAGGGCTGCGTCTACCATAGTTGCGCCTTCTGGCCATGTGCAGAGGCGCCGCCCTGCCTCATTTCCTCGGTGGGGGTTCGGATCGCGCTCAACATTGCCTTCGTCTTCGGCAAGAATCTCTCCCACATCGGCCGCCCTTCGAACTGTGTGTTCCCGGGCAGGCCATCATGGCTTTAGAGCGCGCGCGCAATGCGTTGCAGTATAGGCTTGGTCACTGATCCAAACCAGCAAAAGCATCGGACTCGCACAGTGTGATGAATTCTTCTCCGATCGTGGGAATGTCGATGCGCCAATTGGAGAAAGCCACAAACTTCTACCACTGCGGCGGGGCAATTGGCGTCCCTTCAATCCCCACATAGAGTTGCGCAACAGTTGTACGTGCGAGAAAGCCGAAATGCTGGCCAATCTTCACGACCATGCCGACCGGGCAATCCACGTGTGATGAACAAACCACACTATCCCAATCCACCATCAGCCGAAATTGCACGACTGCAAGATGCTCGAAATTGTTCTGGACAGCCGGCCGTTCCCAAAAGCCACCTTCGTCGGCCGGTGTGAGCGAAATAAATCGACGACCGCCGTCTTCAAAAAAACAACGCTGGGCCAAGCGTATTCCCGATTGCTAATTTACCAGGCAGAACCTCCGGCTGCTTGAATGTGAGAAGCGTATCTGCAGGCACCATAACCATCGAGTTTATCCCTTTCGCTTCAGTCTACCGTCCTTACAAACTTCCACTTGAGCTGATCTCGCGGCATCGTCTTGGCTCGATCATGCCAGTCGAACGCTTCCATGACCGCGCACTGCATGTCCTTCGGATCGGCGGGCTCGATGACAACAGCGCGCGTCTCTGCGTCGGTCGTCGTCACCGCGACGTAAGCGCCGCCCTCGGTCTGGTGGACCTCCATCCGTATTTCGAATCCCTGCCGCGTCGGAAACTCGCCCTTTGCGATGACTGTGCCAGTGAACTTGACTGTCCGCCCGCGGCGCTGGGTGATCTTGGTCGGCTGCATTTCCACGGTCGTTACGTTCCTGGGTTTCCCTCGGTAGGGTTTAATTTCTGCGGCCTCGTTTGAGGCGATCAGGAACATCATGCCGCCCTCCTGGGCGATTCCCACTTAGACCAGTTGTCCAGCTTCACCTTGACCCATGCAGGCCCGCGTTTGCGCCGGCAGGGCCTCTCGGGATCATTGAGCATCAGCCCTTCTCCCCCGACAGCCCACACGCGCTGCACCATGTCGTGCACGTCCGATTCGGTGAAGGCCCATTCATCCGCGACCACCTGAACGGCGGTGGGGTCGTCTCCGCCCCGGCTTCCCGGCCGCCAATCCCAGGAGAGCGCCGGATCGTCGCGCACCGCGGCCGCCAGCTCCTGCAGCCAGGCCTTTCGCTCATGCAGCGGCCGATTGCAGTCGCCCGCGCGCCATTCCTCCTCCGTCAGCACGTCGAAGAGGTGGAGGCGGCCTTTATCCCCTCCCCTGCGCCGTCCGCTCTCGAACCAGCGTTTCGTTGCGTACAGCGTCGCGTCGACCACGATTTCGCCGTGGAGGAAGAGCGGCACGCCCGCGACGCGCTGCATCAAGCCAAGCTGGTGCACGACCTGATCGGCGCCGTTGAGCGGCTGGCCATTGCGAGACCACAGGCGCGGCTTGCCGTCGAGGCCGCGGAAGCGGAGCGCGCGCCACCCGTCCCACTTCCGTTCGACCATAATTCCCCCGATGGGGGTGGTGCCGTTCCAGTCGCCGACGAGCTGGCATAGGCCGCTATTCTACAACACCCCGACGCTCCGTTTGTCGCACCAAGAGTGCAACAGAACGGACAAACGCTTGCGCGGCGCCGCCATCTTTGTGGATAAAAATCACCCGATTTGGGCGGGGTGAATACAGGGTTCCGATTCTCTGGAGGGGTGCCGACAGATGAACCATCATCAAATGCGTGTTTCCGCCGAATGCTCTTGCGGAAACACGTTCAACATTGAGGACATGCTTTGCGCTGGCGGTGTGAGCTTCTTTGCCTGCCCCAGCTGCGGCACGAAGGGCTCGGTTAGCGAAAAGGAGATTGCATCCTTGGCGAGAGCTAAGGCGGTGTCCGTGCCTGCCATGACGTTCAAGTAGCGGGAACTGCGTCCTGCCTGCCGATGACGAGATGCAGTGCATCGTCTCTCGCTCCTCCCGCCTTCTAAAATTCCCCCGCTCCCCCGCGCGTTTGCGCTGGTGAGGGGTACGTTTTAACCGACGGGGGCACCGAACGACAGAACAGCGTTGGTGTCGCTGACAGCCTCGCACCTCGCTTGCCTGCTCGACGGGATCGACTGGTGGAACCCGCAGTATTCCTGGCGTCTGCAGAACGCTGGATAGGGGCGCCGTTTTCTTCTCCAGCGGAGCATTTTGCGCTTCATTCGAACGAGTTTCTGTGATTCCATCGCGGTCATGGAAGCCGCCGTTTCACCCCTTCCTGACGATATCGAAGCGCTCAAGGCGCTGCTGGCGAGTGCGACCCAGCGGGCCAATGAGGCCGAAGCCAAGCTCGCCAATGCCCATGCCCGGGGGAGTGCCACCGGGGCGGTGATCGCGCACCTCAAGCTGCAGATCGCCAAGCTCAGACGCGAGCAGTACGGCGCGAGCGCTAAGCGCACCCGCCGCCTGCTAAAACGGATGGAACTGCAGCTCGAAGAGCTTGAGGACGATGCGGCTGAGGACAGTCTTGCTGCCGAAGTCGCGGCCGAGAAGACGGCGACCGTCACCGCCTTCGAGCGTAAGCGGCCGGGCAGAATGCCGTTTCCCGAGCTTCTGCTTCGCGAGAGGATTGTGGTGCCGGCACCGTGCTCTTGCCCGGCTTGCGGCGGGAGCCGGCTGTCCAAGCTTGGCGAGGATGTCAGCGAGACGCTTGAAGTGATCCCGCGCGCTCGGAATGTCGTCCAGGCCGTGCGCGAGAACTTCTCCTGCCGGGACTGCGAGACGATCACGCAGCCGCCCACGCCCTTCCACGTCGTGCCGCGTGGCTGGGCTGCCCCGAGCTTCCTCGCCATGCTGCTGTTCGAGAAGTACGGCCAGTACTAACCCCTCAACCGCAAGGCGGAGCGTTTCGCCCGCGAGGGCGTACCGCTGAGCACCTCGACGCTCGCCGACCAGGTTGGTGCCGCCGCCTTCGCGCTGCTGCCGCTCTACCGCCTCATCGAGGCACACGTCCTCGCCGCCAAGCGATTGCATGGCGACGATACGACCGTGCCGGTCATGGCCAAGGTGAAGACCGATACCGCCAGCCTACGGGTTTACGTGCGGGATGATCGACCATTCGCCGGCGCCGATCCGCCCGCGGCGCTGTTCCACTATTCGCGCGATAGGCGCGGCGAACGTCCAAGGGCGCATCTCGCATCCTGGTCAGGGATCCTGCAGGCCGATGCCTATGGCGGTTACGGCGAGCTATGCCCCCGGTCGCTTGCCTGCGCCTGTTCATGAGGCCGGCTGCTTTGCTCACGCGAGACGCAAGTTCTTCGAACTGGCCGACGTCGCCAGCGCAGCCCGCAAAAAGAGCCGCGGCGATCATGCCGGCATGATCTACCCGATCGCGCTAGAAGCCGTGCAGCGGATCGATGCGCTGTTCGATGTCGAGCGCGGCATCAATGGCCAGGACGCCGACGAGCGTCTCGCCGTACGCCGCGAGTTGAGCGGGCCCCTAATGGCTGAGCTCCACGCTTGGCTGACCAGCCAGCTCACCAGGCTGTCGCGCAACCACGATCTCGCCAAAGCCATCAATTACATGCTGCGACGTTGGGATACCTTCGCCCACTTCCTCACCGACGGGAAGGTCTGTATGACCAACAACGCGGCAGAACGTGCGCTGCGTGCCACTAGGCCGCAAGGCCTGGCTGTTCTGCGGATCCGATCGCGGCGGCCAGCGCGCGGCGGTCCTCTACACCCTGATCCAGACTGCTCACCTCAACGACGTTGATCCGCAGGCTTGGCTCGCGGATGTGCTCACCCGCATCGCCGAGCATCCGGCCCGCCAACTCGACGAACTGCTGCCCTGGAAATGGCTGCCCGCACGCCGCTCCATCACCACTTGATCAGAGCTGCGCCGCGGCTTTCACCGGATGGCTACGACACTCCCAACGTCCAACTTGCTAAAGATCCATCAGCAGCAACCGCCCGCTTTGCGGAAGTTCAGCGCGTTGCCCGCCAATCCAAAAACCGGCCATCCGATTTGTTTCCAGGTCAGCGTTACGTGTTACCGTTTCGGACTGAGGGTTTCCGATGCGAGATCGCTGTGACCTGTCTGCGGCAAACTCCACGACTGTACATTTGTCGGTTAGCCCGGATGGAGCACCGCTCGCAGCCTCTTAAGCAATATTCCTGCTATAGGCTGTACCTATGTTTATCTAAAAAATGCATATTTTACATGATGCTTTGGATGATGGACAACGGCCCAAAGAGACGAAAGGAGAGGCTTGTTGCCCCATAAAATGGAACGCCGGAAATTCGTCGGTTTGGCGATGACGCTCGCTAGCGCACTCGCGGTGCCCGCACATGCATTTGGCAAGCAGCCAGCGTTAGCACGGGTGATCCTCGACAACGACTTCGCTGGTGATCCGGACGGATTGTTTCAGCTTGCGCATCACGCATTGTGCTCGTCGGTCAAGATTTCTCTCATCGTGGGATCGCACCTTCCCGCCAAGTTCGGCAGCGGGCACGACGCCCAAGATGCAATCGCACGGGTTGGCGAAGTTCTCGAAATCATGAAGCTTGCCGGCAAGTATAGCATCATAGCCGGATCCGAGACGCCAATCCAGTCACGCACCTCCTCGAAACCCAGTACGGCATCGGCTGCCATCGTCCGCGAAGCTATGCGCGAAGACGCTAACGAGCCTCTGATCTATGCGGCCGGCGCTGGGCTAACCGATCTCGCGCTCGCTTGGTTGTCTGAGCCGCGCATTGGCCGCCGCATAAAATTGGTCTGGATCGGTGGGAACACTCATTCCGGCTTTGGAAATCCCGGAGCCAAGCCGGGCGAACCGGAATTCAATTTCTCTATCGATCCTGTAGCGGCGCAAGTGCTGTTCAACGAATCCGATATCGAGATCTGGCAAGTGCCCTCCGATGCCTATAGCCAGATGCTGTTCAGCACGGCCGAACTTGAGGAGTTGGGTGGACAGAGCCGGCTCGGCGCCTATCTTAAGTCTAGGGTCGATGCGATACCGGAGATGTTCGCCAAGATACCTGGCGTACCCCCGGTGGCCATGACAGACGCCTACGTCCTGGGCGACAGTCCGCTGGTGACATTGACCGCGCTGGTTCCCCCTATGCAGCCAGATCCTACATCGAGCCGGTACAAGCTGCTGCCAACACCAAGGCTTCTCGACAACGGAAGCTATGCGGAGCGTGCGGGTGGGCGCCCCATGCGGGTCTACACTTACGTCGATGCAGGACTGACATTCAGGGACATGCTGGCGCGTTTCAGGCTTCTTTCGGCAGCATAGGCTCCGGAACAAGTGCCTGTCTGATTTCATGGCCGGGCCCACCCGCCTGCCGCTTCACCAAGGACTTCGCATGATCGACCGACGTTCAATCATCGCCGGCGCTGCCGCGCTTGCCGCAGCGCCCATGCTTGCTGGAAAAGCGCTCGCCGCTCCTGCGCAAAAGCAATCCTCGCTAGGATCGGCCAGCTTCCCTTCCGGCTTCCTGTGGGGCGCGGCTACTGCCGGCCACCAGATCGAGGGTAACAACACGAATTCCGACCAGTGGCTTCTCGAGAATGTGCAACCTACTATCACTGGCGCGCCGTCGGGTGATGCTGTCAACAGCCTCGAGCTATGGCGAGATGACCTCGACCTTGTGAAAAGCATCGGGCTCAATGGGTTCCGCTTCAGTCTTGAGTGGCCACGCATCGAGCCGGAACCGGGAATGTTCTCGTGCGCCATGCTCGATCACTACAAGGCCATCATCGATGGCTGCCGCGAACGTGGTATTGCCCCGGTGGTCTCCTTCAACCACTACACAACGCCACGCTGGTTTGCCGCCCAAGGAGGATGGTTGCATCCCGATGCGAGCGACCTGTTCACTCGTTTCTGCGAGCGGGCGGCCAAACATCTCGCAAGCGGAATAGCAATCGCGACGACCTTGAACGAGCCGAACCTGCCCCGCCTGCTGCCCTTCGTTCTGCCCCCTCAGTTCATGGGAGGATTGCGCGCCAATCTGGCTGCGGCCGCAAAGGCTGCGGGCGTACCGCGCTATCTCGTGGCTAACACCGTCTTGCCGGAGGACGTCCCCGCCCTGACCGCCGCGATGATCAAGGGCCACAAAAGTGCGCGTGCCGCGATCAAGGCAGTGCGCCCCGACCTTCCCGTCGGCTTCACACTGTCTATCGCCGACGACCAGCCCGTCGGCCCGAATTCCATCCGAGACCGGATGCGGGCCGAACTCTACGGAGACTGGCTGGCAGTGGCGCGCGATGACGATTTCGTCGCCATCCAGAACTACGAACGCATCCTGTGGGGCAAGGATGGCCGCCTCCCTGCGCCTGCGGGCACGCCGCGCAATTTCCGCGGCGCCGAAGTATATGCTCCGTCACTCGCCGGCGCGGCGCGATACGCCTACCAGGCGACCGGCAAGCCGGTTTTGGTAACCGAGCACGGTGTCGGAACCGACGACGATACAATCCGCGCCAACCTTATCCGCGACGGCCTACGGGAACTTCTCGGGGCGATGGCCGAAGGAGTCCCGGTACAAGGCTATATCCATTGGACGCTGATGGACAATTACGAATGGGGAGCTGGCATCGGCCACGGCGCCTTCGGCCTTGCCAGCGTCGATCCGGTCACATTCAAACGGTCTCCTAAGCCAAGCGCTCAGGTTTTGAAGGCAATCGCTCAATCAAATTCAATATCGCCGATTTGAGGTGGTAGCAGCCGGGCTCGATCTCTTGTGCAAGGGAAGGCGCGAAACTCGTTTTCGCCTTCCCAACCATGTCCGCCCGACGCAGACGGGCGTACTCGATCACTTGGGCAGGTCGGCAATCGACCCACTCTCTCAGCCTGCCGGCGAATGCAGTACTCGCACCGGTGACGCTTGAAGTCGCAGCAGGTCTGGTGCTCGGCAAGCCGATCGGCGTGTTCGGCTTGTCGCTGATGGCCACCAAGCTGAGATTGGCGGATGCTCCGGCGCATGCCAGCCGGATGCAGAATGCTGGGGGTAGCCCTGCTCTGTGGGTTCGGCTTCACGATGAGCCTTTTCATCGCCCTCCTGGCGTTCCCGGGCGACCCGATCCTTCAGTCCGAAGCCAAAGTCGGCATTCTCGTCGGTTCATTGATTTCCGGCATTCTGGGCTTCTTGGTGCTGCGCATCGCGCACCGTGAAGTCCCGATCAGCCATACAGCAGCGTCAGCGTAATCGCCGTACAGGCTACCACAGCCACGACCAACGGCGCGCCCATCCGGGCATAATCGCTGAATCGGTAGCCGCCCGGCCCCATGACCAGAAGATTGTTCTGATGACCAATCGGGGTCAGAAAGTCCGATGATGCGCCGATAAGCACCGCCAGCAGCGCGGCATCGGGACTGACGTGGAGAAGATTGGCGGCATCTATCGCGAGCGGGCCCATGATGATCGCCGTCGCCACGTTGTTGAGGAAGATCGAAAGCACCAAGGTGACGGAGCCAAGCGCGGCCAGCACGACGATCAGCGGCAATCCCGTCAACGTCTCGCCCAGCCACTGTGCGGCGATGGCTGCAGCACCGCTGTTCTCAAAGCTCTGTCCAACCGGGATCATGGCTGCAAGCAGGACAATCACGCTCCAGTCGATGGAGCGGTAGATTTCCTCAGATGGCAGCAGCCGCAGCGCCGCGATCAGGACCGCGGCGCCCGTGAAGGCCAGCGCAGGCGAGAGACCAAGCCCGACGATGCAGGCGATTGCCGCTGCGAAAATTGCGAGAATTCCGGCCGCGCGGCTGTGAGCGGTCGGGACGGGATCGTGCCGGTCGATCTCAAGGACACGGGCACTGGCGCTGAACGCACCAAGTTCTGCCTGAGGACCGCGGATATAGAGCTGGTCGCCTGCCCGTATGCGCATGTCCACCAATTGCCGCCGTTCCCTGGCCACGCGGGGGCCTACCGCGACAACCTGCAGCTGCTGCCGGCTGCGGGTTCGCACTTCGTCGTAGCCAAGCCCGATGAGCGGAGAGCCGTGCGCCACCGCGACGCGGACGGTGACGGCATCTGGCACATGGTCTGCTGGAACATCGCTGGCGAGGCCAGCTGTCGCTGCTACAGACCACTGGTTCTTACGCGAAACGACCAGCAGGCGGTCCCGCGCCCGAAATTGATTGACGCCGGTTATCGGCGCGATGTCCCGGAATGTGGCGAGCATCCGCGCTCCGGCAGCCCGGAGGCGGCTACGCAGTTCCTCGGCATCCAAACGCTCGTCCACCACCGACAGCTCGTACACCCGCCACGGCGGCTTTCCGTTGCTGGAACTGCGCGTCCGCATCGGCAGCAGGCGCCACCCCACCACACACAGGTAGGCAAGGCCGACGACCGTCACTGCGACCCCCACGGGGGTCATGGCAAAGAAGCCGAGGGGCGCACCCAATCTCGCTTCCCGCACGGAAGACAGGATGAGGTTAGCCGGCGTCCCGATCAGCGTCGTCATCCCGCCCAGAATCGTTGCAAACGCGAGGGGCATCAAGGTGGCGGCCGGTGATCGCCTGGCCGTACGCGCGATCTCGGCCGCGATCGGCATCGTGATGACCAGAGCGGCGATATTGTTCATGAAGGCCGAAAGCATAGCGCCGACGACCAGAAGGCCGGCCAAGCGTATCGCGAACGGCGCATTGATTGGGATGATCCGATCGGCAACGAGACCCGCAGCGCCGCTGAGCTCGATCGCCCGCCCGACCACAAGCACCGCCGCAACCGCCATCACGGCAGGATCGGCAAATCCGGCAAAGGCGTCAGCCGGCGCGACAAGACCCGTCACCAGGCAGGCGAAGAGCGCAAGAAATGCAACCAGATCATGCCGGACACGCTCGGATACGAACAGGACGAGTGCACCCAGCAGGATCAGGGCGCTGACAAGGGCCGGGCTCAAGGCTGTTCCCCGTCTCCTTCGACTTCTCGCAGGACAAAGCGGCTTCCTGCGGCCGGAGCAGGCACGGCTTCGACACCGTTCTCCCGCAGGAGATCAGCGATGGTGATGGCTCGCCGCTGGGTCAAAGAGGGGGTCTTTGGTGCCTCCTTCGGCAGCCCCGGAACACCGAGAGCACGCACATTCCAGCGTTTTGCGGCCCATGCGCTCACCAAAACGGCTTCGCGCGCCGGAAGGTCGAGTGCATCCTGCGAACCGGGGAATCCGATCGACGGATATGCCATCTGCGGCGGGGTGAGCACCACGTCCCATCCATCCGCATGGGTAGCAGCCCGGCGTTCCAGGGTGTGGTACGTGGCCAGCGTGGCTCCGGGAAGCGGCATTGCATTGGCCGTCGCACGATGGTGATCGCGGTCAATCGTCACGGCATCGGACGCGATGCCGGCTGTCAGGGCGAGCATCTGTGAAAGGCTTGCAATGCGATGGGTTTCGATGGCAGCGGCATCGCCCGCCTGCCGGATTTCCTCGCGCTGGGCCTCGATTGCACCGGCCCCTGCCTCGAGCAGGACCTGGTCCAAACGCAGCTTGATCGGCTGGCCCAGTCTTGCGGTGAGATCGTCCTGTAAAGCTGCGGTGCGCTTCATCTTGTCGCGCGGCGTTATGACGACGGCCCGAACCACCGCCGGCTGTGCGTCGAAGTCGATATCGAGTTGAGTAACCCGAGCATCGGAACCGAAGCGTTCAGAGAGGAAGGACCGGGTCTGGTTCAGCGTCACCGCTTCGCCGGCAATCTGCTTGAGGGAGATGCCAAGCGGAATGGCCATCGCCACAAAGACGAACAACAGGACGAAAGTCTGCGTCCATGTCTGCTGACTGGAGAGGCGGTGCCCGAAACCATAGAACCGGGCCATTATCATCGCCGAAAGCGCGATCGTCACAAAGTTGGTGACGAACAGTGCAAAGGCCCCGCCCAGCACCGGCATGTTCCAGGTCGCAAGGCCAAAGCCCACCACGGCCAAGGGAGGCATCAACGCCGTTGCGATGGCAACGCCGACGATCGTGTCGCCGCGCCCGCGGATGATCGCGAACGTTCCGGCAAGCGCTGCGAAAAGCGCGACGGCGAGATCGAACAGGTTAGGCCGCGTGCGCGCGATGATCTCGCTGGTCGGTGCCTGGAGGGGTGACAGCGCAACGATCAGCGCCGTGAACAGCACCGCCGCGCTGGCACCGATCGCAAGCGCGGTCAGCGCCCGTCTCATCTCGCTGAAGTCGAACAGGGCAAGGCTGAAGCCGAGCCCAAGGATCGGACTCATGAGCGGAGAGATCAGCATCGCGCCGATCACCACCGCCGGGGAGGACAGCAGCAGGCCGAGGACCGCAATACCGGCCGACATCATCACCATGAACGCGTAGCGAGGAGTCCAGCCGCTATCCTCGACGATGCGCGCCATCACCGCTTCGTGATCGACACGCCCCACGACCGACCGGCGCCACCAGCGGTAGAGCGCGACATGCTCCAACCGTTCATGGATGGCGCCCTCGTGGCCCGGCGCCGCCGCCGATTGAGATGCCGTCATTCCTGCCCCGTCCCCATAACCTTCAAACTGGTGGTGGAATAAGCCCCTTCATCGCGTGCGGTTGCAGGTGCCGAGCGACGAGACGACCATGCGATAGTCGTTCAGCGCCTGTTCCTGCTTTGCGCTGCTGCGCGATACGTTCGCGGCTGCGGGCGGATAGGCGGGAAGGAAGCAGGCCAGGCTATACCATGCCAGGCTGTCTTGCCGCGGGGGCGCTTCAGTTGCGGCAGCCACCTGCGAGAAGGACACGCCCCAACTCGGCGCCATGCCCGGCTGATGGCGTACCGTGATAGCCGCGCCTCTCCCGCCCTTGGTGTCGAGGAAGATCTGTGTTTGCCCCTGTCCAGCAAGGTTGCCCGGCACAAACATCAGTTCCCGTACCCGTGTGACGGGTGACGGCGCGTCGGGCGCCACCATTTCACTCAGGATGGACCGCAAGCGTGCTTCCTGGAGCGGCGTCCACAAGATTTGCGCCGTTGGATCGACGAGCTTGATGTCACTGGCCTTGTCGGGCACGCGCCAGGCGAAGAGCAGCACCTCGCGCCCGGAAAGCTCCGGACGGTCCTTCGGCAGATCGACAAGGTAGCGCAGCGAAGGGCCGATGCCCTGACGTCCGTAAATCAGGGCCTCGGTCTGCGCTTGCGCGTAAAAGCGATCGTGCAGCGCGGTCGGATTACGGACCTGGGCGGGATCGAGGCGCGATATCGTCTGGACCCGCGCTTTGATGACCATGCCTGCACGCTTGGACAGTTCCACCAGGTCCGGGTAGCTCGGACCGGCCGGCTGCGGCGCTGTCTGTGCATGTGCGGGCGCGACCGAAACGAGCGCAGCAGCCGCAAGTGAACTGGCGCAAAGGGCTTTGATGGAAAAGTCAGGCATGGACTGTATCTTTCTTCCGGGCTGCATCCTCATGCCGCCCGATCACCGGCACATCCGAGCCATGCGTGACGAGACCCGCAAGGTCCAGACCTGTCGGCCTCTGGAATAGGCGCAGGGCGAATTCCGGCATGATCGCGATGAGATGGTCGAAGATGTCGGCCTGAATGTCCTCGTACCTCGCCCAGACGGTCGTGGATGCGAACGCATAGATCTGCAGGGGCAAGCCATGCTCGCCGGGTTCCAGTTGCCGGACCAGCATGGTCTTGTCCTTGGCCATGTCTGTACGGCTGCGCAGATAGGCGAGGACATAGGCGCGAAAGGTCCCGATGTTGGTGAGCTGGCGAGCATTGAGAACTTCGCTGGCGGCATGATGACGGTTCCAGTCTGACACCTCTCGCTGACGATCATCGAGATAACCCCGAAGCACGGCGAAGCGCGACAATCGTGCAAGGTCCTGGTCGCCAAGGAAGCGCACACTGTTCTGATCGATCATCAGCGAACGCATGATCCGTCTCCCGCCGGACTCCGCCATACCGCGCCAGTTGCGGAAGCTGTCCGTGATCAGGCGGTGCGTGGGTATGGTGGTTATCGTCTTGTCGAAGTTCTGCACTTTCACGGTATGAAGCGCGATATCGATGACGTCGCCATTGGCGTCGAGTTTGGGCATCTCGATCCAATCTCCCACCCGGATCATGTCGTTGGACGTGATCTGAACGGATGCCACCAGCGACAGGATCGTGTCCTTGAATACCAGCATGAGTACCGCCGCCATGGCGCCCAAGCCGGAAAGCAGCAACAAGGGGGACTGATCCATGAGCGCCGCGATCACCAGGATCGCGGTCGCGCCATAGACGAGCAGCTTTGCCACCTGGACATAGCCTTTGATCGGCCGGTCACCTGCTTCCGGACGACGCTGGTACTGCTCGTTGCCCAGCGTCAGTACACCGGTCAGCGCCAGGGCAAGGCTGACGATGATGATGGCTGCACAAATACTGTGGACGAGGCTGGGCAGTGCCATCGGCAGCCCCGACACAGTGCCGATACCGCCCTGTACAATCAGGGCGGGCAGGATGTTCGAAAGGCGCGAGACGATCGCACCAATGCGATCCGCGCCGACTTCGAACGGTGTGCGCCGGATCAGCCGCATCATCCCGTTCAGCACGATCCGCCGGGCGATCCAGTTGGCGAGCCACGCTGAACCCGCAAGCACAAGAAGCCCCAGTACTGTACGCGCCCATGGTTCTTGTGCCCACGCCCCCGTAAGTCGGGCAAGGGCGGCACTGGCATCGATCGGCAAGAGAAAGTCCCCCAAGGTTGTTGTCAAGCGGCCCGCAGCGGCTGTCGGGCGGTTTCGTCGGTGAATCGCAATGCCGCGAGGCCCACCACGCAGGCGGCGATCATCAAGTAGGCGGGCATCAGCGGATCGCCGGTACGGTCTATCAGCCAGGCGTTGACCGCAGGCGCAGTCCCGCCGAACAGCGAAGTCGACAGGTTGTAGGCGATTGCAAAGCCCGCAAAGCGCACCGGCGTCGGGAAGAAGGCCGGGAACGTTGCCGAGATCGTCGCCAGTTGCGGGACATAGAGCATTCCCAGAAGCGCATAGCCGATTACCGCACTCACCGGGCCTGCATCCATCACATGATAAAGCGGGACCACCGCCAGCATGAGCCCGATCAGCGAGGCCATCCACATGGGCTTCCTGCCGATCCGGTCGGAGAGTGCCCCCGCGAAAGGCAGGAGTACCATCATGAACAGCATTCCCGCCAGCGGCACCGCCAGCGCGGCGTCGGTAGAGAGGCCGAGGCGCCGCTCGAAGTACGTCGGCATGTAGCTCAGCAGCGTATAGTTTACGACGTTGAGCGCGATGACAAGGCCGCTCATGGCCAGCAGCGGGCGACGGTGGCGGGTCAGCAGGTCGCGTAAGGGAGATCCGGCGCCGCGATGCTCCTGTTGCTCCACCTCCCGGAAAAGCGGGGTCTCTTCCATGCGCGAACGCAAGTAGACCCCCACAAGACCGAGCGGCCCGGCAAGCAGGAACGGCAGACGCCATGCCCACTCGCGCATCGCGGCATCGCCCAGCAGCAGCGAGAACCCGAGCATGAGCACTGCGCCCGCACAGAAGCCCGCCAGCGTGCCGACTTCGAGAAAGCTGCCGTAGAAGCCGCGCTTCGCATCGGGTGCATATTCGGCCATGAAGATCGCCGCGCCGCCGTATTCGCCGCCTGTCGAGAACCCTTGCACCATGCGCAGGATCACCAGCAATGCGGGTGCCCACATGCCGATCGCGGCGTATGACGGGATCAGGCCGACCAAAACCGTCGCGCCCGCCATCATCACGATCGTCACCCCCAGCACCGCCTTGCGCCCGTGGCGATCGCCCAATGGCCCCCAGAAGAACCCTCCGAGCGGGCGGATCAGGAACGAGATCGCGAACGTCGCCAGCGCAAACAGCGTCGCCTCCGCCGTGTCCCCGGGGAAAAGCGCTGCGGAGATATACGTCACGCCATATGCGTAGATGCCGTAGTCGAACCATTCGGTGGCGTTGCCGATAGCCGAGGCGGCGATTGCGCGGTGCAGGACGGCGGGCGGGGTCGGTTCGGTCATGAAGATGTGCTTTCGTCGGCGGCGTCAGGCGTGGCCGACATTTCGATTGAAAGGGGCGTGGTTCGCGGCAGAACGACGTAGGTTTCCTGAAGATGGGGCGGCACCGGCTCGGAACGGGCCTGTCGCCACAAGCCGAAGACGAGCGCCGTGCCTGCGCAGACTGCGACGAACAGGAACAGTCCCGAAGTTCCCAGAAAAGTCATCGCGATAGCCGCCATCGAAGGCCCGATCGCGGCGCCGAGCGAGTAGAGAAGCACCAGCCCCCCACTGGCCGCTATCCGCTGATCCGAGGTCAAGTGATCATTGGTGTGAGCGACACACAAAGGGTACAAAGCGAAACTCAAGCCGCCAAACAAGGCACCGAACGCCATCAGCGGCGCGGTGCCGCTCGTCAGCGCGATGGCAAGGCTGGCGATGAGCGTTCCGGCAAAGCCCATCACGATCACCTTGCGCCGGTCCATGCGGTCCGACAGGCGACCCAGAGGCCACTGCAGCGCGACGCCGCCCATGATGACCACGCTCATGAACAGGGCCGTCGCAGACAGGTCCAGCCCGGATCGCCGCGCATAGACCGCGCCCATCGCGTAGAATGCCCCGAGCATCACGCCCGTCAGAAACGCGCCGACAATGCCAAGCGGAGAGACGGCGTAAAGTTCGCGGAAACCCAGCGACGCGCCCTCTTCCGGTGCAGGCGCCGCGATCCGGGTCAGGACCACCGGCACCGCGGCAAGCGAGATCAGGATCGAGCCTGCCAGCAGCGGCATCGTCGAACCCCCGCCGCCAAGGTTCAGCGTGAACTGGCCGATCGCCTGCCCGCCGTAGAGCGCGATCATGTAGCCTGCCAGGATGCTTCCGCGCCCTGCCCCTTCGGCCCGCTCGCCCAGCCAGCTTTCGAGACAGACGTAGATACCTGCAAGGCAAAGGCCGTCGGCAAAGCGCAGCGTGCCCCATAACAGCACATCGCGGTGGATCGCGTAGGCCAGCGTACTGGCGCTCAGAACCGCGACAAAGGCGGCGAAGGCGCGGATATGGCCGATCCGGCGCAGCAATGCGGGTGCGCGCAGCGATCCGGCGACCAGCCCCGCGAAGTAGGCGGTGCCGACAAGACCGATCGCCAGCGTGCCACTTCCCGCGCGCTCGAGACGCACGCTGACAAGCGTATTCATGAACCCGCCGCCCGCCATCAGCATGAAGATGGCGAGCAGCAGGCTGCGCACGGGAAGGATGGCGTTCAGCATCGACGAAGTGGAACCGGGCGTCAGGCCGCCGCGCGTTCCTGCGCCGTCGTCGCGCCTTCGACGAGCGCCTTGTGCAGCACGCGCACGGCGGGGTCGAAGTCCTCGACGCCGACGATGAACTGCACGTCCACGTTGCGGATCTGGTGCTGCATCGCGACCATGCCGATCCCCGCTTCCGCCAGCGCCATGAGCGCGCGAGGGACGAGACCCGCCTCGCCCAGATCGCTGCCGATCACCGAGACCATCGCCACCGGCTGCACCGTCACCGCCGCGCCCGGCCACTTCGCCTCGATGTCCGCCACGATCGCAGCCATCTGCGCCGTGTCGGTGCCCGAAAGGTAATGCGTGATCGTGTTGGCGTTGGAGCTCTTGCTGACGATCCAGGCGCCGTGGCGGGTCAGGGTGTCGAGGATCGCGGCATCGTAGCCCTTCTCCCCCACCATGTCCTGCTCGAACACCTGCAGCGCCTGCACCGAGGACAGGCCGGTGACGATCTCCACGCGCGGCGCTTCGGAGACGTAGTCGCCGCAGATCAGCGTGCCGCCGTCGTGCCGGTCGAAGGTGTTGCGCACCCTGAGCGGAATTCCGGACTGGCGCAGCCCCCGCCCGGCACGCGGATGGATCGCCTCCATGCCGAGGTTGGCGAGCTGGTCCGCCACGTCGTAGTTGGTCCGCCCGATCTTGCGCGCCACCGTTTCGCCGACAAGGCGCGGATCGGCGCTGGAGAGGTGGAACTCCTTGTGGATGATCGCCTCGCGCGCGCGCGTCAACACGGCGATGCGCGAGAACGTCATCTCCGAGTATCCGCGCGCATAGCGGCGCACCATGCCGCCCTCGCACCCGGCATAGCCGGTGACGATGGGCATCTGCGTGGCGAGATCGATCGGGCCGAGCGCCTCCTCGATCCGGGCATCGAGGCTGCGCATGTCCTCGTGGTTCCACAAGGTGAGGTCGACGAAGACCGCGTTCACGCCCCGGTCGCGCAGCATCAGCGCGGTAGAGTGCGCCGAATGCGCCTCGCCCAGCCCGGCCAGCATCTCGCGCACGGTGGTCATCTGCTCCTTCAGGCAGAAGCGGCCGTGTGCGCGCAGCCGGTCGAGATCGTCGAGGCAGGTTTCCAGCGCGGCGATGCGCCTGGCCACGAAGGCGTCGGCTTCCTCGCGGCTTTCGGCGCGCGCAAACATCTCGGCATTGCGCGCCCACATCGCGCCCATCACGTCGGCCAGCGCCGAACGCCAGGCGCCGGGCACTTCGTTGCGGATGAAGTGGGCATGGACGCCGGGCCGGCCCGACTTCTTGTGCTCCAGCAGCAGGTCGGTCATCCCGGCATAGGCCGAGACGACGAAGATGCGGTTGTAGAGGTCCGCGCCTTCGCGCCCGGCGATCAGCACGTTGTCGAACACGGTCGAGGTGGCGGCCATCGAAGTGCCGCCGATCTTTTCTACGGAATGCGCTCCGTTCATGCAGGTACTCCTTCGAGGCTGCCCGAAACGGGCGTCACCGGCTTCACATCGCGCGCGGCGATGAAATCCGGGCGCGGGGTGGCAGCGGCGAAGGGTGCCTCCAGCCGGTTGCTCACCGCGTTGTAGACGAGGAACGCATTGGCGCGCGGGAACGGGGTGATGTTGCCGTTGGAACCATGCATCGTGTTGCAGTCGAACACGATCACCGTGCCAGGCTTGCCGGTGGGCGCGACGATGCCCTGACGGTGCGCCAGTTCGGCCAGCGTGTCCTCGTCGGGCACGCCGTATTCCTGCTTGCGCAACGACGCCTTGTAGTGATCGTCCGGCGTCTCGCCCACGCAGGCGATGAAGACGTGCTGCGATCCGGGGATCACCATCAGCGGACCGTTGTTGGGCGTGTTTTCCGCCAGCAGCACCGACATCGACAGCGCGCGCATGCGCGGCATGCCATCCTCGGCGTGCCAGGTCTCGAAGTCGGAGTGCCAGTAGAACTCGCGGCCCTTGAACCCCGGCTTGTAGTTGAGGCGGGACTGGTGGACGTAGACCTCGTCGTCGAGCAGATAGCCGGCGACGCCGGCCAGCCGTTCGTCGGCGGCAAGGCGCGCCATCGTGTCACTCTGTTCGTGAATCTCGAAGATCGAGCGGATTTCGCGGCTGCCGGGTTCGGCAATCACCGTTTCGTCCTTCAGCCCCCTGGGATCGCCAAGCAGGCGCCCGGTTTCCGCCTGGAGCGTAGCCATCTCGGCTTCGGAGAAGACGCTCTCCAGCACGAGATAGCCATCGCGATCGAACTGGGCGATCTGCTCTGCGGTCAACGGCGCGCCCGGCTGCCAGGCGCGGCGGGCAACGGGTTCGCTGCGCGGAAACAGCTGGGGTTCGGCCGCGCTGCGGGTGGGATAGTGGTCGTGCATCGTGAGCCCCCTTTCTCCTTAGTCTGCGAGCGCGGGTTCGCTGGTGTCGGCGGGGTAGGCACCGTTCTCGTCATGGACCTCGCGCCCCGTCACCGGCGGGTTGAAGACGCAGGCGCACACGATGTCCTGCACCGGGCGCACGATGTGCCTGTCGTTGGCGTTGAGCGCATACATCACGCCCGGCCCCAACTCGTGCGTCAGGCCGGTGCCGAGATCCTCGATGGTCCCCTCGCCCTGCATCACCAGCACCGCTTCGAGATGGTTCTGGTAATGCATGTGCAGTTCCTCACCCGCGAACATCGTAGTGACGTGGAACGAGAAGCCCATCTTGTCGTCCTTGAGAAGCAGACGGTCGGAGTGCCAGCCCTTGGATTCAACGTGACGGTCGGACTTGCGGATGTCGCTGAGATTGCGAACGATCATGTGTGTATTCCTTTGAATTTGGAGGGAGTGTTCAGGCGGCCACGCCAATTTTCGGCAGCGGGCGCCTCACCGGGGCGATCGCCGCGGCGACGGCCTCTTCCAGAATGTCGAGCCCGGCTTCGAGGACGGCATCCTCGATGGTCAGCGGAGCGAGCACCTTGACGATCTCGTCATGCGCGCCGCTGGTCTCGATGATCAGGCCCTCGTCGAAGCAGGCCGACGTGATCCGCGATGCGACCTCGCCGCTGCCGACGTTGATGCCGCGCATCATGCCGCGACCGCGCGTGGTCAGGCCGTGCCGCTCGGCCATGCGCTCAAGCCGCCGTTCGAGGATGCCGCCGCGCCGCGCCACCGCGTCGATGAAGGCCGGGTCGGCCCAGAACTCGCGCAGCGCCGCGGTGGCGGTGACGAAGGCGTGGTTGTTGCCGCGGAACGTACCGTTGTGTTCGCCGGGGCTCCAGACATCGAGGTCGGGACGCATCAGCGTCAGCGCGAAAGGCAGGCCCATGCCCGAGAGCGACTTCGCCAGCGTGACGATATCGGGCGTGAAGCCCATGTTCTCGAAGCTGAAAAAGCCGCCGGTGCGGCCGCAGCCGGCCTGGATGTCGTCAACGATCATCAGCGCGCCGTGCTTCTTCGCCAGCGCCGCGATACGCCGCAGCCACGCAGGGCTTGCAGCATTGAGCCCGCCTTCGCCCTGGACTGTCTCGACCAGGAAGGCAGCCGGGGCATCGAGGCCGCTGGAAGGGTCGGAAAGACGCTGTTCGAGCAGGTCCGCCGTATCCACCTCGTCCCCATAATAACGGTCGAACGGCTCATGGCTGACGTGGCTGAGCGGTACGCCCGCGCCGCCGCGCTTGCCCGCATTGCCGGTGCAGGCGAGCGCGCCCAGCGTCATGCCGTGGAAGCCGTTGGTGAACGCGACGACGAGTTCGCGGCCCGTCACCTTGCGCGCCAGCTTGATTGCGGCTTCCACCGCGTTGGTGCCGGTTGGCCCGGTGAACATCGCGCGATAGTCCAGTCCGCGCGGCTCCAGGATCACTTCCTCGAAGGTGCGCAGGAAAGCGGCCTTGGCGTCGGTGTGCAGGTCGAGCGCATGGGTCACGCCGTCGCTGCCGATGTAATCCATCAGCGCCGCCTTGAGCACCGGATGGTTGTGCCCGTAGTTCAGCGAGGAGCAGCCCGACAGGAAATCGAGATAACGCCCGCCCTCGTTGTCGTGCAGCCACGGTCCTTGCGCCTTGCCGAACTGGCGCGGCATCGCACGCGAATAGCTGCGCACCCTGGATTCGCGGCGGTCATAGATCTTCGTATCCGGCGCGGTGGCGCTCGGCATGGGGGTCTTGGACATTTCGGGAGTTCCCCTGTTCAGGTATGGACGGACGGCAGCGGCGCGATGGTCGCCTGCCATTCCGTGTCGTGTGCCCCCGCGAAGTGCGCGGCGCGCTCGAAGCGCTGGGATTTCGAGAGGCTTGCGCCGTGCCGGCGCGCGAAGGCGCCGAAGAGCGCCCAGGAGGCCGGATTGGCCTCGGTAATCGTGGTGGTCAGCGTGGTCGCGCCCTGTACCGCGGGCAGCGAGACCAGTTCATCCAGCATGCGCCCTGCAAGCCCTTCACCTCGCGCGGAAGCCGCGACCGCGACCTGCCACACGAAGATGCGCTCCGGATGCGAAGGCGGACGGTAAGCGGAAATCCACCCGACAACCGCGCCTTCACGCTCCCCGAGCACGCAGGTGTCGGCGAAATCGCTGCACTGAAGCAGATTGCAGTAGGCCGAGTTGGGATCGAGCGGCTCGGACGCCGCGATCAGCGCAGTGACGGCAGGCCCGTCTTCGGCAGTGGGCCGGCGCAGGACCGGCGAGGTAGTCTTACACATCGGAATTGTGCCCTCGGGATTCGTCCCGAAGGCGGCTTTACTCATGACTTCATCAAAGATTACTTCACCCTCCGAAGCACATTGGCGTGCTTGGCATTTGCCTCATTATGACTGCTGCTGCGCGATAACATAAGGATCGTGCGGTGCATTGCAACCATGTGTCGCGAGATATGTTCCCTTGATGCGCGTCTTTGAAATGCAATATTTCGGATTTGGAAGTATCTTGCGGCTTGGCGCAAAGCCGCAGGAAAGCTAGCTGTCGGGGCATGGACAGCGATCTCACGCCAGCAGCACTTTCGGCCCTGAGAAAAATTCTCGACGCCGCCGATCTGGAAAATCGGAGGATGGCCGCGGCAACGGGATTGACCCCATCGCAGGCCCTGGTCTTGCGACAGATCGGATCCGGACAAAGCGTGACACCTAGCACTGTCGCAGCCGCGCTCCGGTTCGGACAGGCGACGATAACCAACATCGTCGACAAGCTGGTTGCAGCCGGTCTCGTCACTCGCTCTCGCAGCGAGAACGACAAGCGGCAGATCCTCGTCCAGGCGACCGAAGAAGGCCTTCAGCGGTTAAACAGCATGCCGTTTCCGTTGCAGATGCGCTTTGGGCGGGGGTTCGAGCGGTTGCCGCGCTGGGAACAGGCAATGATCCTCGCCACGCTCGAACGGATCGGGGCTCTGATTTCAGAAGACAGCGGTTCGGGGCAGGATACGGCATAGCGCCTCACACCTCGAACATTCACGGCCTATAGTTCGTTCCCGAAGCCCACGTGCCCAATAGGCAATTCCCCCCTCTCGGCTCGACCTTCGGCAACAGATGGTGCACAGAGCCGTTGCAATCTTGCCCGCATGGCCGGAACGAACGGCCCCCTCTGCTCATACCCAATGGCCGGGAGTAACGACTTGTCCGATCTGACTATTCCCGACGAACTGCGCACCTTCTTCGAGAACTCTCCGGTCGCCCTGGCCTTGGGCAGTCCGGACGCGGACAATCCACTGATCCTGGTGAACGGCCGCTTTGCGGACCTGACGGGCTATTCGCAAAAAGACCTTGCAGGTCGCAATTGCCGCATCCTGCAGGGGGCGGCAGAAGATCATGAAGCCCGGGCGAGACTGCGCGCTTTCCTGGGCGACGATGCTTTGGCCAATGTGCGCACCCCGATCCTCAACTTTCGCAAGGACGGAACGCCTTTCGTGAACCTCCTTTACATGTCGAGGCTGCGCACCCTTTCCGGGAGGACGCGCTACATTTTCGCGTCGCAGTTCGATGTCAGCCGCGCCCAGCCCGATCGGCTCAGGGCATATGACAGCGATCTGGGACTGACGCTGACCCGCCTCAGCGCGGTAGCCGCCGAGAGCGGCATCATCGTCGAGGGCACCTTGACCACGATCGCGAATTCGGCCGCGACGATCGCCCAGGCGAGGCTGACCCTCGCCGATCTAGACGACGGCGCGATCCTTTGAGCGGCGACGAACGTACCCGCGGCATCCCGATCGTCGGGATCGGCGCATCGGCGGGCGGGCTTGAGGCCCTGCGCGAGATGCTCTCGGTGGCCCGGCTGCCTACTGAAATGGCATTTGTGGTCGTCCAGCATCTCGACCCCAACTACGAGAGCATGCTGGCGCAGTTGCTGGACCGGGCTAGCCCGCTCGACGTGCTCCAGTGCGAGGGCGGCGAAGAAGTTCTGGCAGACCGCGTCTACATCATACCTCCCGGCCGCGGTCTCGCACTGCAGGACGGCAAGCTCCAGCTGACCGATTTCGCCCAGCCGCGCGGACTTCGCCGCCCGATCGACGATTTCTTCATCTCGCTCGCCGCCGAAAAGCAGACCGATGCCGCCTGCGTGATCCTCTCCGGCACGGGGGCCGACGGATCGACGGGATTGCGTGCCATCAAGGAACATGGCGGGGTCTGCGTCGTCCAGACACCGGAAACCGCGCGGTATGACGGGATGCCCGTATCCGCGGTCGGAACCGGCCTCGTGGACTACGTCAAGAAGCCATCGGAGATCCTCGATTGCCTGAGCGCGTTCTTCGCCCGGCGCCGAGGCGAGCCCCACAAACGCGAAGCCGAACTTGTCGCCGATCATGTCGATGACCTGTGCGCCACCTTGCGCAAGGCCGTTGGCCACGATTTCTCGGGCTACAAGCGCTCGACGCTGGTGCGGCGCGTCGAGCGGCGCATGCACGTGCTGAACATCGATTCGGCCAGCGGCTATCTGCAGCGCGTGCAATCGGATTCAGTCGAATGCGAGGCGCTGTTCCGCGATCTGCTGATCAATGTCACGCGGTTCTTCCGCGATCCCGAGATGTTCGACGCGCTGCGCGAGAAGGTGATCGAGCCGCTGCTGCGCGACCGTCCCAGCGACGACGACATCAGGGTCTGGATCCCGGGCTGTTCCAGCGGGGAGGAGGCGTACAGCATCGCCATGCTCTTCGCCGAGACGGCACGGCGCATGAATTTCGCCAACCCGGTGCAGATCTTCGCCTCCGACATCGACGAGCAGATGCTGCAGATCGCGCGGGAAGGAATTTATCCCGCCTCCGCGCTGGCCGATATCCCTTCGCCCATGCGCGAGCGCTGGACGACGCCGCATGGGGAGAAATTCGCAATCTCGAACCAGATTCGCGACCTTATCCGGTTTTCCAACCACTCGGTTGTAAAGGATCCCCCGTTCTCGCGGATCGACCTTGTTTCCTGCCGCAACCTTCTGATCTACTTCGACGATCGCCTGCAGCAATCGGTGATGCCGATCCTGCATTACGCGATCCGGGAGGGCGGGTACCTGTTCCTCGGCCCCTCGGAAAGCATAGGCCGTTTCGACCATCTGTTCCCGGCTCTGGATCATCACGCCCGCATCTTCGAGCGCGCCCCCGGCACCCCCCGGTACCCGATCGACCTGCCGGGCGGAGAGCATGGCCTTCAGCGTCGCCGCGAGGACAACAGCGATCGGGACGTCCGGCGCAAGCAGTCCGATGCCGGCATAGCCGTCCAGCGCCTGGTCGATCGCTATGCGCCGCCCGCCATGGTGCTAAATCAGGACGGCGCGGTGCTTGCCGCCTATGGCAAGCTGAGCCGCTACTTCGATTTCCCGGTAACCCGCACGGGCGGCTCCAGCGCGATCTCGCTGGCCAAGCCGGGCCTGCGCGACGTGCTCGGCCCACTCGTGCGCCAGGCCCGCGATGCCCGCAAGAAGGTGGTGGCGCGCGAGGTGGAGGTGCGTTCGGATTACGGCATCCAGCCGGTCGAGGCGATCTGCGAGCCGTTGCCTGACAACTCGCTGTTGCTGATCCTGCGCGATCGCGGCCCCTTCCAGCCGTTCGACGGGCCGGACTTTACCGAGATCGAAAGCGGCGACGATCACATGGAGGCGCTGGAAGAGGAACTGCGCCTCACCCGCCACAAGCTGCGCACCGCAGTCGAGGAACTGGAGACCGCGAACGAGGAGTTGAAAAGCTCCAACGAAGAAATGATGTCGATGAATGAGGAGCTGCAGTCCACCAACGAGGAGCTGTCGACCGTCAACGACGAGCTGAAAAGCAAGGTTGACCAGCTTACCGTCGCGAACGCCGACTTGCGCAACTTCTTCGAGTCCACCGAACTGGCGGTGATCGTGCTCGACGGGCAGCTTCGCATCCGCAGTTTTACCGAAGCGGCGACTGCCATTTTCCCGTTGCAGCAGACCGATCGGGGGCGTCTGCTGGCTGACGTCGCAACGCGCCTGGACGACAGCACCTACCTTGACGACGCGCGGCGCGTGGCGGGCAGCGGCGAGCCTCTCCACCGCCGGGTTCGCACCCGCGACGGCGGTCGAACCCTGTCGCTGCGCGTTCTGCCCTATCGGACCCAGCACGGGACGATCGATGGCGCCACTCTGGTATTGAGCGACATCACCGTCGCCCTGCTGATGGAAGATGATCTGGCCGCCGAGCGCGAGAGGCTCGATCTGGCCGTGAAGACCGGCGGGATCGGGGTCTGGGAGTATCGTCCGGATGAAGATGACGTAATCCTCGACACCACGAGCCGCAGCCAGCTTTCGTTACCCGCAAAGGGCTCAGTGAGTCTCGGCGATGTGCTGGTGAAGGTTCATCCCGAGGATCGCGCCTTGCTTGAAGATGGCATCGCTCATGCCCTTTACAGCGATCAGGACATGGAAATCGCTTATCGCGTGTGCGAAGCGGAGGATGCTGCCGCCGCCTGCCGTCAGCTCAAGGCCTACGGCCGTCTCATCGGCTCGCGCCCGCGCCGCTTGGTGGGGGCAACGATCGACCTGACGGCGGAATACGCCGTTGCCGAGACACGCGGCCTCATGCTGCGCGAAATGAACCACAGGGTGAAGAACCTGTTCGCAGTGGTCAGCGGCATGATCGCGGTTGCCGGTCGTTCTCACGACGACGTGCGCAGCTATGGCGCGGATCTGCGCGAACGCATCGCGGCGCTGGGCCGGGCACACTCCCTGGCGTCGCCTTCGGGCGAAGAGCAGCAGACATTCTCGCTTCGGACCCTCATCGAGACGACGACCGCCGCCTACGCTGGGCAATCCGGGATTCTGGTCGAAGGCCCGCAGATCGACATCGATCGCAACTGCCTCTCTCCTCTTGCCCTCATCCTGCACGAATGGACAACCAATGCCGCAAAGTATGGTGTCCTGGGGTCGCGCGCGGGAACCCTCCGCGTGCGCTGGGCGTTGACAGCCGACGGGATTGACTTGCTCTGGGACGAAGACGGTGACGACACGATTGATGCGGGCGAGGGATCGGGCTTTGGGACATTGCTCGTCACCACTTCTGTCCGTCAGCTTGGAGCCCAGATTTCCCGCGAACTGCGCGATGGCCACTTTGCCCTTCGATTGTGGCTGCCTAGCAGTGTGATGGTTCGATGACCGATACCGTACTGATCGTCGAGGACGAGTTGTTCGTCGTGCTCGATCTCGAAGACCTGATCGCCGAAGAGGGTTTCGCTGTTTCCGCACATTGCGGCACGGTTGCCGCCACCATGATTGCGATCGAGCGTCAGCGACCGGTCTGCGCGATCCTCGACGTCCGCCTCCCTGACGGAGAAGTCTTCCCGGCGGCGGATCGCATGCGGGAAATGAATGTCCCGCTTATTTTCCATTCCGGCCACGCTAACGAGAATGCTCTGCGCACTCGCTATCCGGATGCGCAGATTTGCCCAAAGCCCAGTTCTCCTTCTCACCTGCGCGCGGCATTAAAGAAGGCCATCGGCAGAACGGCCTGACAGCGTATATCGGATTGGGGCTAGTTCATAAGACTTCCTCCCCCGAACGTTTTGACCGATGCCTGTCGGGCAGAGTCAGCTTTACGCGACAGTGCGTCAAGTACCGATCATCTGTTCAGATCGTCAGGACTAGGCATCCAGACCCGCATACTGATCCATTCGCACCTGAACGCTAACCTAACTGACATTTACGCGTGGACGTTGGAATGGCGTATATTGATCTAGAGCACCCCTGCTGGTCCTGCGGGGATATTGCCTGCAAGCCCGAAGCTCGGAAATCCTTATGGTTTTCATATGAGCCTGTGCGGTCGAAGTGGATCCGCAACACGCGATGGGGCGATAGGAAACGCGCGAGTGGCGTGCCAGCGGGAGATAACCGATTTGCGCCAAACGGGCTGCCGCCAGTGTGTCCGAGATGTGAGGCATGAATGGCAGAATGATCATCCAGCTTCCCACTACCTTATTGATGGCCGATGCCCCGCGATGCTTTCGCCAAAATTTGTCTGCCTGAGCGGGCAGGCCGTTATCGCATGCTGCCCTGCCGGGCACCGTGCAGTACGCGCGAAAGCTCATCCACCGAGTAAGGGCTTCGACCAACTGCTCCACGGCGGTGTTATTTATATAACCTTCAACAAGGTTCGCTTCCGGACCCTCATGCTGAATGTTGAGGCACTCGCTGAAACCGCATCTCAGTACAGGCCGTCAGTTCAAACATCGATCAGGTTTCGTGCCCGCATCAGAGCCTCGGGGTCGGGAGCCCTGTCAAGAAAAGCGTGAAAGGACTCCATTGGATCACGGGTGTCGCCGACGCTCAGGATCTCTTTACGGAACCGCTCGGCCAGCCGGGCGTCGAAGATATCGCCTGAGGCTGCAAAAGCCTCAAAAGCGTCCGCGTCGAGCGTTTCGGACCAGGCATAGCTGTAATACGCGCTCGCATAGCCGCCGTCGAAGATATGTGTGAAATAGGGGAGGCGATGCCGCAGACCAACTGCCGGCGGCATGCCAAGCCTTTCAAGCTCAGAATCAACGAAAGCGCGCGGATCTGCAGAAGCTTGCTCGCAGGTGTGAATGGCCAGATCAATCAGCGAGCAACCGATGAGTTCGGTCGTGGCGAAACCCTGTCCGTAGCTGAGTGCATTGCGGATCGCCTCGATCAGCGTCTCGGGCACGCCGAACCCGGACAAGACTTCCTTGCTGACGATCCAGTTTTCCATGAGCTTGCTGGGGAATTCGACAAAATCGCGGGCCACCGCCGTGCCCGACTGGCTGGGGTAGGTCACCCGCGAAAGAAGGCCATGCAAGGCATGGCCGAACTCGTGGAACAGCGTGCGCGCCTCGTCGATCGACAGGCGCGTGGCGCCAGTGTCCGGCGGCGGGGCACCCGCGAAGTTTGCGACGAGGTAGACGACCGGAAGCACTTCCCCGTCCATCGCTTCCTGCACGCGCAAAGTGCCCATCCAGGCCCCGCCGTGCTTTTCCGGCCGGGCAAGATAATCGGTGAACAGCAATCCTACAGGGCCAGTTGCCTTGTCTCGGACCTCCCAGGCCCAGACATCGGGATGATAGCCGGGGATGTCCTCGCGGCGCGTGAAGCTCAGTCCGTAAAGCCTGGCAGCCGTATCGAAGGCCGCCTGCCGGACAGCGTCCAGACGCAGATGCTTCGCCACCGCGGCGCCGTCCAGGGCATAGCGGGAACGGCGCACCTGCTCGGCATAGAAGCGCCAGTCCCACGCAGCGAGTGTGAAGGCGCCGCCTTCGGCATCGATCAGCGCCTGCAGCTCGGCCGCCTCCTCCGCAGCGCGGCGCTTGCCGGGCTCCCACAGCTGCTCCAGCAGAGCAAGCGCGGCGCCAGGCGTGTGAGCCATGCTGTCCTCCAGCGCATAATGCGCATGGTCGGCGTACCCGAGCAGGATTGCCCGCTCGTGCCTGAGCGCCAGGATTTCAGCGATGATGGGCCAGTTGTCATGTTCCCCGCCATTGCAGCGCCCGGTAAAGGCGCGCCACAGCTTTTCCCGCAAATCGCGGCGCGTGGAAAAGCTCAGGAAGCTTTCGTAGTCGGTGCGATCAAGGGTTACGTGGAAGCGGCCCGGAGCGCCTGCTGCTGCTGCCCGCGCGGCAGCCGCGTCACGTTGGGAGGGAGGCATCCCTGCGAGGTCATCCTCGCCAAGGTCCAGTATCCAGTCGGCGGTCGCCGCCAGGACGTTATGGCCGAACTTCACGGAGAGATCTGAAAGTCGGGACTGGATTGCGGCAAAGCGTTCCTTGTGCTCAGCCCCCAGAGCCGCGCCGCTACGCCGGGCGCCGGCGTAACTGGATTCGACCAGGCGCACCTGCGCCGGCGTCAGGCCGGCATCATGGCGTGACGCGTGGACTGCAGCGATGCGCTTGGCGAGCGCGGCGTTATGGTTGATCACGGTGGAATGAGCACTCAGCAGCGCCGAGACCTCGGCCTCGATAGCGCGGATGCCCGCCGCTGCGTGCGCTGAGGATAGCGTCCAGAACAGGCGGCGGACCCGGCCAAGCGCTTCTCCCGACCGCTCCAGAGCAGCGATGGTGTTCTCGAACGTCGGCGTTTCTGCCTGTTCCGCGATCCTGGTCACTTCCGCGCGGTGCCATGCGGCCGCGACCTTCAACGCGGGCAGGAAGTCCTCCGCCCGCACCAGCGCAAACGGCGGGGCGCCGAGCGGGCCGTCCCAGGGACGCAGAAGCGCATTTGTCAGATGATCATTCAACGGACTGGACCTCGTCGGTGTATACGTCGAAGCGCGCCAGGGTCGCTGGCCCGAACGCCGTCGTCAAGGCAACGTCGGTAGCATCGCGGCCGCGCGCCATCAGGATGCGGCCGATACGCGGTTTATTGTGGCGGGCATCATGGGTGTACCAGCTGCCATCGATGTAGACGTCGAACCAGGCGCTGAAGTCCATCGGCGCGTCGGCTGCCGGCACCCCGATATCACCCAGGTAACCCGTGCAGTAGCGCGCGGGAAGGTTCATGCACCGGCACAGCGTGATGGCGAGATGCGCGAAATCGCGGCAGACGCCCTGACGCTCCTGATAGCCGTTCCAGGCCGTCTTGTCGGGCCGGGCGTAGTGGTAACCGAATTCAATGTGCCGGTGCACGAAATCGACGATCGCATCCACGCGGTCGCGGGCATTGCTGTAGTGGCCGAAGTTGCTCCAGGCCACGTCCATGAGCCGGTCAGTTTCGCAATAGCGGCTGCCCAGCAGGAATGGCATCACGAAATCTGGAAGGTCCTCGACTGGCATTTGCGGGCCGTTGGCAGGACGCATGTCCGGCTCGCCGTTATCCTCAATGACGAATTCGCAGGACAGGGTCACGCCGCCAGGTGGTATGCTGAGGCGCGTGGCGACGTTCCCGAAGACGTCCTCGAACTGATAGAGAGGAATGTCGGGATCGGCCAGCAGGCGCTGAGGCGTGCGCAGGTCCTGGTGGCGCGAGGGGTGAAGGCTGAGCATCGCCATCATTGCCGTCTTCGTTTCGGTTTCAAATCGGATATCGTAGCCACAGCGGATCAGCATGGGTGTCACTTTCCTGAAGCGCCGGAGCGGCGGCTGTTTACGGCGCCATGGCCGATTGACGGGAACTGGTCGGGATCGGCCCGGTGGACATCGACGGTCACGTCCATGCCGAGGAAACTGGCGGGCAGGCCGAACCAGGTGCCCGACAGCGGCAACGCCTGGTAGGGATCGCGCGCTACTGCAACACGGATGAGCCCGCGATTGCCGATGATGCCGTTGGTGGGATCGAACTCGACCCAACCGGAGCCGGGCAGGAAGATGCGGACCCAGGCATGGGTATTGCCCCCGCCGACGACGCCCTCGGACCGGGACGGATTGTAGACATAGCCTGAGACGAACCGGGCCGCGAAGCCGAGCGCGCGAACCGCTTCGATCATCAGCACGGCAAAGTCGCGGCAGGTCCCTTGACGCTTCTTCAATGTGTCGATCGGCGTCTGGGTGCCCTTTTCATGACGCGGGACATAAGTGAAGTCCCGCTTGATGTTGGTCGCCATCTCGGTCAGCAGGGAAATAGTCCCGGTGCTTGCCTCGTCCTTGAGGAAAGCGCGCGCCCAGTTGTCGACAATGCGCTCAGGATCGAGGTGCTGGCGCTCAATCGAGCGCAGCAGGTCGGGCATGTCCTCTGCCGAATAGGTAAAGGGAAACAGACGCGCATAATTCTCGACGTCCACCTGCGTCTGTGCGAGCGGAGCATGCTCGAGTGTCGTCTCGCTGGTAATCGTCAAGCCTGCCGTGCGGCGCTCAAACGAGGCGACGGCAACGGAATTGCCGAATACGTCGTGCAGCCAGCGCAGTTCATTGGGCTCAGGGTCGATGATCAGGCGCGCGGACAGCAATCGCTGGTCAAACGCCTCGCGCGGCCGCATCATGATGCGATGTTCACCGAGCGAGACAGGCTGCTGGTAGCGATACAGCGTCGTGCGATGGATTGTCAGCAACGGCATGGTGGAACGTCCTGATGGCCGGGCGCGCAAAAGGAAGCGTGCTGGGTCCGCAAGACCCCGAGCCGTTTGGTATTTTCAACGTGGATGGACGCTCACCGTTCCTGCTGATCGGCGATCATGCAGGATCGACGGTTCCATTTCCCTTGCAATCACTTGGTTTGCAGCCCGATGATTTCAGACGACACATAGCGATCGATATCGGGGTATTCGGCCTCGGCCAGGCTCTGGCCCTCCTGCTGGATGCGCCTTTCGTGCATCAGCCCTACTCGCGCCTGGTCATCGACTGCAATCGCTCGCCCGCACGGCCTGATGCCATCCCGGAGGTCTCGGATGGCACCCCCATTCCCGGAAACCGACATCTGAGTGACCGGGCCCGCGATGCCCGGTCCGCCGCGATCCACGGGCCGTATCATGCCACGATCGCGGCGCTCCTTGATACCCGGCTTGCTACCGCCAAGGAGACGGTCCTACTGTCATTGCACAGCTTCACGCCCGAATTGGACGGGATGAACCGGCCTTGGGACGTCGGGGTCCTGCACGGTTCGGGACGGCCTGGGTTCGCCCACGCGCTGCGCGATGCACTCGCCGATCAGGCAGACCTGATCGTTGGCGATAACGAGCCTTACGCCATGGACGAGACCGACTACACGATCCCTTTCCACGCGTTTGCGCGGAACCTGAGCTACGCCGAGATCGAGGTGCGACAGGACCTTGTCGGCAACCCGTCCGGACAAGAAGCGTGGGCGACGCGTCTGGCTGACGCGGCACGACGAGCCGCTGAATTATCGTCGATACGTGACGGCTCAGGGAAAGAGCCTCCTGCTCCTGGGCAAGAACGCATTCGGGGGCACATGGCTTGACGGGCAACTCCTGAACGAGACGGCCCTCATCGCATCAATCCTGCACTCCTCAGCGCATCTTCGATGACCTTGCGCACGCCGGCGGTGCGATGCGCATGCTGGTCATGGATAAAGGGACGGCGCGCGAAGATCTGCGGCATTGCATTGCCGACCAGGTCATTAGCCGGTTCCTGCTCGCGCGGCGCGGGCGCAGGCTTCGTTACAATACTGGCAGCCCTTCTCTCGCTTGCCTGAGCCAGTCCCCAGAAGCGGCAGATGAGCTGGGTCGAGGATATCTTCGCCTCCAGCATGTAGGCACCGCTGGCTCCGCAACCCTCTTCGCTCAGGGTGTCGAGCGGAGTGCCGTGCCCCATGCCGTGGATGGCGTATTCCTCGATCACCTCGCGGCCGGATGCATCGGTCCAGGCACGGCGGGTATGGGCGCCGATAGTCTCGACATGATCCGGTGCCGTTCGCGCACCGTGCAGGGGGCGCCACTGGTCGATGATGGCCTGGGCATTGCCGTGCCTCACTGTCGCATCGGCAGTACCATGCCAGATTGAGAGCGTGGGCCACGGTCCCGCGTGGTCCGAAGCATCGCGAACCCGAGCCGTCAGTTCCAGGGCGCTCGGCATGCCGTGTCCGCGCATCCGGTCGAATGCCTGCGAAACCGTGGCGGCGCTTGCGTAGGGCAGGCCAGCGATGATCGCGCCGCCTGCGAACACTTCCGGATAAGCGGCAAGCATGACCGCGGTCATCGCCCCGCCTGCCGACAGGCCGGTCACGAACACGCGGGCCGGGTCCAGTCCGTGCCGCGCGGTGACGGCGGCAACCATTTGCCGGATGGAATACGCCTCGCCTGCGCCCCGCCGGTTGTCGCCCGGCGCGAACCAGTTGAAGCACAGGTTTGGGTTGTTCTGGCGCTGCTGCTCGGGGAATAGCACGGCAAATCCGTACCGGTCCGCCATGTCCGACCATCCTGCGCCGATGTCGTACCCCCCGGCATTCTGCGTGCAGCCATGCAGGACGACGACCAGCGCGGCGTTGGCCCCTAGAGTATGCGGGATGTAGACGAATCCGCTTAGTCCCCCGGGGTTTGGACCGAAATCGGACAGCGGCGTCAGCCGGCTGCTGGTTGGGATAAAGCCATTTTCGGCTCTCGCGGCGCGCAGGGCTGCGAGCCGGCTGATCGTGTCGGATATCTTGCGCATGCCAGTTCCTTCGGGTCAGGGCCGCTGTGCGGCTGTGTGCGCCAATTTATGCTGCACTGCACAATAATTGGAGGAGAAACGGACGAGCGCAAGACGTGATGCTGCAAAATTAGCCTGCGTTAAGACGTTTGATCAGCTGCGAGGACGCGGCGTCGGCAAATGGTTATCGCGCTCGCGAAGGCCGATGCGCCGCGCTGAGGCATCCGAGCCGCGTTGCTCACCGAGCGCCTGTTCATCAAAGCCGGCCCCCAGCGCCTTCCCGCGAATGCCACGGCGCCATCTAACCTGATCTCCTACACATTGCGATCCGGCCTTCGAGCCTCCCGAGATGACCCCGCGTTCGTGGTTGAGCTGCGTGCGAACGCTCGCGCACCTTGGGGTAGGTGGCACCCAACGCGGGATCAGGGCCAGCCGCCAACAAGCCGGCGCTTGCGCAAGGCAAGGACGCGCCCGTCTATGTCCTTGCACAGCTTCGACATCGAGGACTTGGAGATCCCGGTCATGCCCATCGCCTGCACCGGTTCGGCGAGGCGGCGGGTGCTGACGCTGGCGATCCACTCCTCCTGGATCGCTGCGAACAGCGCCTTCCCCGCAGTCTTGCGCGGCTTCAGGAAGCCGGGACAGCAGGCACCGCGCAGGGACCTTGCGGTTCAGGGCGGAGCCGATTTTACCGCTGCGCAGAGCGTGTCGGAAAAACCGGGCCGCGAACCTGCATCCTTGCGGCATCGAAGGGCCTCTGCCGAGAGACGATTTGCTCGTAGGATCCGCGCAGCCAGGTATCTATTTCATGAGGATCGAGGATCGTCACCATCGCCTTGGGGTGGATCGGTTCAACCAGCGAATTGGCATTGCAGGTCACCATGGTGAAGCCATTTCCCTGCTCCGTGTGCTGCCAGAACCCGGCCACGGCGAAGACAGGTTGATCCGTAACCGAAAACCACATCTCGCCTTTAAGCGGCGGCTTGCCGTCGCCAAGATCGTGCTTTTGCGGCGTAAATTCGCAAAATTCGGTAAGAGGCACCACGCAGCGGTTTTCCGGCCGCTCGGCGAGCCTCTTCCACTGCGGCAACGACAAGTTGCGCACGTTGGTCATCGGATACGGCGCCTTGCCCCCCAGGACGTCCCAATTCATTATGTCCCATGCCCGCACCCCGTCCTGTTCGCGGATGACGTACGCCCTTCCCTTCGGCCGAAGCTCTTGAGGATCGAAGCGGTTGTCGCGCGGGCGCTCGCTGAAGAGCTCGGCGACCGATCCCCAGATCGTCTCGATCTCGCCTTTCATGCGGGCGCGGTTGCACATGGATCAACTCCTGTAAGACGATAGCTTTCTATATGGCGGGCACTGGTCCCTGCCATACTCGCATTTCAAATGTTGCCCTGTTCTTCCATCGGAACCTCGTCACCCGGCGCGAAGTAGAGCGCGGCGCATTCCGCCCGCAAGCATCCGCCTTCGAGAGCAAGGTCGTCACGAAATGCGTCCTTGATAAAGTCCATCGTGTCGAGGTGACGATCCTCGAAATACATCTGGTGAACGTCGCCGCGACCCGCGCCATAGATTATGCGACCGACCTTGGCCCAGATCGAGGCCATCGTGCACATTCCGCACGGCTGAAGGGTCGAGTAGAGCGTCGCGCCGCGAAGGTCCATGTCGCCATGGACTGGCCCCGCTCCGCGGAAAGCCACCATTTCGGCATGGGCCGTCGCGTCGCAAGTCTCTTCGGTCTCGTTGACTGCCCGGGAGAGCTCGCGGCCATCCAGCACAATGATGGCAGCAATCGGGGTGTCCTGCGGCGTTGTTCCTTTTGTTTTTGCCAATTGAATGGCCGCACGCATCCAGGCTCGGTCGTTGTCGTCGAACATGGCGGCTTAGGCGCCCGCAGGCCGCAGGCCGGCCCCGGCCGTACCAAAACTTGCCGGCTCGTCGCGGGAGTAGGTCCCGATCAGCAAGCCAGCGGCCAGGACTTTGCCCTGTATCGCATCGAGAAACGCGGAACGTCCCGGGTTTGCTTCAAGGACTGGGACGTGGGAGAGCGCGAAAAGCTGGAATACGTAGTCATGTGCCCCGTGGCCCTTGGGAGGATCTGGTGGCAGCCAGCCTTCGGCCAGATAACTGTTTCGGCCTACGTCGCTGCCGTCCGCTGCGCCATTCCCGTCGGGTATGATCGCACCCTCGGGCAGCCCTCCAACATCGGGCGGGATATTCCAGACAAGGCCATGCACCAGGGGATTGGGGGCCGGTGCATCGGGATCCTCGACAAGTAGCGCCAAAGATGCTGTTCCTGCCGGGAGAGGCCCCCAGATCAGCGGCGGTGAAACGCCCTCCCCGTCGGCGGTGAACCTGATCGGGAGGCGCTGACCGTCCGCGAATGCGGGACTCGAAAGCGGAAAGAGCCTGTCGCCCATGTCTTCGCGAACGATTGCCAGTTTCGAGTGTCCGGCACGGACATCCTTGAGCAAGCTCCCCAGCCAGGCAGGTACGTGTTCGAGCACTTCGTCATCCTTTCCTCATCGGGCGATGAGACTTCCTGCATCTTCGATGGTTCGCTGCATGCGGCCCCTACATCAGACGAACAGGCTCCGTTGCCCGGTCTGCGTGGACCGTCCGGTCATGCCTTTGCAGGTAAGCATCAACATGTGCGACAAACGCGCTTTTGAACGCCACGAGATCAACAGTGCGCCAGGAAACCTCGTCCCTTATGCCTTCGATCCGGCCGATCAGAACGTCCTGGTCTCGGCAGTACATGATCGGCGTCGTGAAGCCGCGATGGTGCAGGCGATTAGCGGCAACCAGGAGGGAGTTTTCAATTTCAGGCATCGCTTCGGTAACGCACAAGCGTAAGGATGGTCGCAAGGGGCATCCGAATTTACTGACGATGCACGGATTCTTCTCCTGCTCCAGCAAGCGTGCTGGATGTCGCAGGCGCCGATCTGATCGCAAGGTCCGGTATCGTTATCACGACTCTGTCGGCGCCCTATCTTCGTACCGCCCGGCAAGGCGCAGCTGACGCACGATCCCATTAAATGCCGCAGTCACACCCTGGGCTCGTCCGATCTCGTTCTCCTGGCGCGCCGCGTCCCAGTACAGTTCAAGCGGCCAACGCTCGCGGCAATGAGGAGGAAGACAGCGAATCGCCAGGCGGACGCCCTTTACCGGCGGCAACACCAAGCCCGCGAGATCGATTGCGCAGCGCTGGAGGTTCTCCTCGGTCACGATGACGCTGCCCTGGCTGCGGCTGCGCGTAAACTCATCGAAGTCGTCAGACATCCGCATTCTCCCTTGGCCTCCCCCTCCGCAGGCGGCATTTTTGTTATGGCCGATTTAGGCAGCTACTGCCCTGAAAGTCTTTGGTGCCAGGCCAGCATAGTGGCAAAATTGGACGGTTCCGGCCTGCCGTCTCACAGCCGGTAGGCTTGTCTCAGTCGGTCGATTGCGACTTCCTTGGTCATCGCTACTCCGAACCGCTTGGGAACGAAGTCATCCTGCGCGCCAACCCTTCGACAAAGGCCTGCATATCTGCGCTGATAGCATCCGGGATGCTCATAGCTTGCCTCGGGGCTCAGCAATTGTAACATCCGCGCGACATCGTTGCAGTGCTTCTTCACATCACGGCTATCGACCTTCTCTCCTTGCGCCTGACGGCGGCTGAGGTCGATCCAGGCACGAGCCTTGAAGGGAATCATGCCGGCTTCGTCCAGAACCGGGATCCCGTCCAAGGGACGCGCCATCGTTTTGAGGAAGGCATAATAGTCGTCGTCCAGCAGGATCGCGGACAGGCTGGCAGCTTCCTCGGCAATGGGGATCGGCGTGAGGTGGCTGCCGGAGGCCAGTTCAAAGCCATCCGGGAGATTGGAAAACAGCTCCAGCATCGCGGGATACCCATCTTTGGCGGGTTTTGCGAAGCGATACAAGATCCGCGCACCTTCGGCGCGCTGCTGGACTTCATAACCTGATGTCTCGACAAAGGCCATGAAGGCTGCGGAGAATGCCGGGTCGAGCGCCTCGACGATCAGCACGATATCCAAATCCCTGGTCGCGCGAAAATCGAGGCCGGCATCGTCCATGATCAATTCGCATGCTGCGCCTCCGATCAGGACATACTGATGTTCATGAGCCGCAAAATGGGCGCGGAAGCGATCGACGCCAGTTACCATTCAAAAGGTTCCAAAAGTTGCTCGGCTGCCTGCGCGATCCTTTCGTCAGGATCATGCCGTGTGCTCAGGTATCGGATGCGTACACCGAGCACTGCTCTCTCAAGATAAAACTTTATCAACAGTTGATAATTTGCTAGATTGATCCGAAAGGAGATGAGCCATGATCAGTGCGGATCTCGGGCACCAGCTAGAGAATTTTGTATCCACCTTGGTGGCTACGGGCCGCTACAACTCCAAGAGCGAAGTGCTTCGTGAAGGCGTAAGATTGATCCAGGATCGCGAAACGCGCCTCGCCGCGCTCGATGCCTCGATCATTCGCGGACTTGGAGATGCTGCGGTAGGCAATGTCACTCCAGCGACAGAGGTTTTCGACCGCCTGGAAGCGAAGTATCGGGACATGAGCGCGCAACCCGAATGATCGTCTCTCTGTCGGCTGAGGCCGAAAATGACCTTGAGACGATCGCGGATTTTATTGCGCGGGATAACGCGGCGAGAGCCGTCACGTTCCTGCACGAGTTGCGTGAAAGATGTCTTGGCTTGGCAGATTTCCCAGAGCGATACCCGTTTGTGCCTCGTTATGAGGCCCAACGTGTGCGCCGATGTTCACATGGCAATTACGTCATCTTCTATCGGGCTGAGAAGCAGGCGGTGGTTGTAATTCACATTTTGAACGGAGCGCAGGACTATGCGGCGGTGCTCGGTTCAGAGTGAGCCTGGCCCGGCAGGACTCCTTTCTTTATTTTAGATAATTTACATATCTGCGCGAAACCCTGCGGATCCAAAATAGGGGTGAGGCTCTCGCAATCCCCACCGGACAAGCCCCACGCTGATATCAGCGGAGCCCCTGCCGACGCCTTATGGACGCAGTCAAAACTCAATCAGGTTGTAACCTCGACTGCAAAGGAGCTTTTCCGCCCACTCCTTGGGGATCGGGTTACCTTCGGAGTTCAACGATATCGCGCCGTCAGCGCGATCGAAGAGCGCTACGCAAAACTCGTCACTGTCGAACCGCGATCGATACTGAATGCCGTCCAGATCGGTGTCATGGAAGACTTGTGCCGCGATTTGCTGCGGCACGCCATAAGCGGCAGGATTGTCTACAGGATCGAAATCTGCAGACACCCCCGCCGACGTGGTCCTGAACCACGCCAGGCCTGGTCCGTGAACCTTGGCGAGACGCACCGGCCGCATCACCGTGAAACTGGCGGAACGCCTGCGCGCAATCTGTTCCCAAAGGATGTCTCTTTCAGCCGGCGCGCGCAAAAGCGTTTCGGCAAATGGACCGACAAGCGTCTTCCCGAGGTAGAGAACGCCAAATCTACGATCAGGGTCATCCCAGCGCCACGTCGCATCCTTGCGGCCATACCATCTGGCCGCGACTGCGGATCCGTGAATGCGATGAAGTACCCTGCCCGTGGCGATCGTCGCCACAGGCATCCTGCCTGTCCCAGCCATCCCAAATCAGTCTTCGAGTGTTTGGGCGAAACGCACCACGAGATCGATTTCAGCCGCGCTGCCGCGCAGCATATCGATAGGCTTCCTGCCATCGAGCCCCTCATCTCCCGCCACGAGGAATTGAAGGATGGCCCAACCACCGGTCTGCGGAACAGCACTCAGTACGCGGGCGACCCCTGGGAGGATCGTATTGCCGTCGAACTGAAAAACCGGGAACAGCTTGGTCCCGTTGTCCTCGACCATCAGCAGTCGGCGGTCCTTGACCGCCTTGTAAACGGCCTGGATCGTTTTATGCTCCAGCAGCTCTCGCACCTTCTCAGCGGTCAGCGCGCCGCCTGCGGCATCGATCATGCGCCGCTTGAAGGCAATGGCTTTCGTGAGCTTCTCTGCCGCCTCGGGATTATCGGTTTCGACAGCGGGGATACCGCGCGCGAGGTTGAATACCAGACTGGGTACATCGATGCTGCGGATGGCCGCCGCCTTGGCGGAAGCCGGCATCAACTTGATGATGCGCTCCGCGCTCGCCATGATACGGTCCCGGAGGAGCTGATCGGGGTCTACAAATCCAGAATTCGCCAGGCGTGTCATTGGATCATTCCTGTTCAATCAGTTTCATATACCGCAGACACGAAACTTTTTCAACCACATGGCCATGAGCACGGTGATATCATGGTCACCGGCGTCGGCGTCCAAGGGATTAATGAGGATTGAGGACCACCGCTCATCGCCGGCCAGGGTCGGGAAGGCCCTGAACCGTCGAAGCAAAACGAGCATCACGGGCCAGTCATTCGGGATTGGCGGGATGTTCGATCAACGATCCTCGCGCACTATAATGGTCATGACACGCCGCGCGGCGCTGATGTCCGCAGGATCGGGTGATAATGCTAATGGCGGCGACAGGTGCCGGGTAAACGCGACCGATTGGCACCGCCATCGTTTCCTTCGGCCTTGGGCAAGACACTTTCGATTAGGTCGACCAGAAGCGGCATCGTAGATGCTCGAGCACTCAAGAGGGCAGCGAAAGCAGAAGGTTTTTGTCGTTTCTGCAGGCCCTGCCGAGGTCGCCGCGCACGCAAAGCTGCTGACCCGGCGGTCCGGGAAACTGGACAGCTTCCCCGTGGCCGCATCGGGCGTTCGTGCGACCGGGCTAGGAACGAATCTCCAGGCCGAACATGCATTGCTGCTTGACCCCTGCCGTGACGATCCTGCCCAGCATCTGGCCTTCAGTTTCGATCCCGGCCATCCACCGGGGCTATTAGTGCCAAGGGGTATTCACGCCGAGCGAGAGCGCGGTGCGGTCTCGATACAGGTTTACGGGCTGAGACGGGGCGCTGCGACACAGCGTTGAAGCGTTCGATCCAGATGCGTATGCGCCTCCGCAAATTTAACATTTGTATGGATACAGTCCATGCAATATGGCGGCGCAATTACCCTACCTTCTCGAGACATCCCGCGCGCCGCTGCTTCATGTTGATCCTGTCCGTGCCTGCACGTCTAAATTGTATGCCTATATGCATGGTCATTGCATGGTTGAAATGCATTTCATATATAGGAGTGAGAATCAGTTAGACCTATCGAGGTGCTGTCCCATGTTGGACTCGAATGACGCATCTGCCAGCAAAGGACGCTGGATATTTCACTGCGGATTGAAGGGGCTCTGCCCCGAATGCGGAAAGGCACCCATGTTCCGCAAGTGGCTCAAGTTGCAAACGACTTGTCCAAATTGCGGGCTCGGCTATAACTTCGCTGCTCCTGACGACGGCCCGGCTTTCTTCTCGTTGTGTATTGTCGCGTTCCCGCTGACATTCTTCGTCGTCTGGCTGCAGGTCGCCTTTGAGCCGCCTTTCTGGGTGCATCTTTTCACGTCCGCGCCTTTGATGGCGCTCGGATGCGTCCTTCCCTTGCAATACATCAAAGGCTGGCTGGTCGCGTCGCAGTACGTGAACAAGGCGCAGGAAGCCGGCACGGAGAACCTTTGGGCGCAGTTGCATGCCCGGGCAGAAAGCGAGGAGAAGTGATATGGAGGGCCCGCCTTCTTCAGCGGTCTCGAAAACGCATGGGAGTATCAATCTGGCGGCCCGGCTCGTCTCGGGCCTTTACGATGCCATCAATCGACCAGATCTTTCCGGCATGATCCGCAACGGCCAGGCCGAAGATTTTCCAGAGATCAAGACTGCCGCCGACCTGCTGAAAGCAGAGACCGTTCGACTTGAACGATACGAAGTCGCCCTTCGTCAGTATGCTGACCCTGGGTTCTGGGACGATATGGCCTCTGCCGGATCGCTTGCGCTGTACGATGGCGGGGAAATGGCAAGGAATGTCCTTGCCGGGCGCCCCGCATTCTATCACCGAGACTGACAGCTCAAGCAGCGTCAAAGGCGTTTAGAAGGTCATCATGCAAAGCTGGATTCCCGACATAGCCACGGTGAGCGGCCCGAAGTACCTCGCGATCGCCGAGGCGCTCGCTCGTGATATCGACACAGGGAAGCTGCGCGAGGGTGACCGCCTGCCCCCTCAACGAATGCTGGCGGAAACTCTGGGGCTGGACCTCACGACCATTACCCGTGCCTACGGGGAAGCACAGCGCCTTGGCCTTCTGGAAGGGAGCGGTCGACGCGGAAGCTTCGTGCGTTCCAAAGCATCGGCGGTGTCGGACATCCGCGTTCCGGACGCCGGCGATAAGGGAATGAATGCTCCCCCTGAAGACTTTGGCGGGTCCCTTGCAAGCGCCTTTCGGGATTGTGCTTCTGCCTTGCTGACACCCGAACACGGCGTACTTCCGTTTCAGTATCAGCGCAGTGGCGGCGCCGCATCCGCGCGCAAGGCAGGTGCCGACATGCTGGCTGGGCGCGGCATCCCGTGTTCTGAGGACAGCGTACTGGTAGCTGCTGGCGGTCAGAATGCGCTCCATGCGATATTTAGCGCGGAACTCAGAGCCGGCGATAGACTGGCTGTTGCGCCTTACGTTTACCCTGGCCTGCTTGCGCTTTCCCGCAGATACGGCATCGAGTTGGTCGCGGTGGCGTCAGACGAAAACGGGCTGCTTCCGGAGGCACTGGACAGCGCATGTTCCGCAGCAGCCGTGCGGGGTGTGTACCTGGTCCCCACCAACGATAATCCCACTGCCGTCACCATGCCGGACGACCGCCGAGCAGCGATCGCACAGATCATTACGCAGCATCAGCTTCTGTTGATCGAAGACGACGCTTACGGCTTGCTGCCTGCCCAGCCGCTGGTCCCGATCGCGGCCCTCGCGCCAACAAACGCCTGGTACATTGCGAGCGTCTCGAAAGTGCTTACCCCGGGGCTGCGTGTAGCCTGGTTGCGTGCTCCTGACGTCGCTGGCGCGTGGCGTCTTGCTGCCGATATGCACGAAACAGCCATCATGGCACCTCCCTTGAACGCTGCGATAGTCACGCAATGGCTGCACAGCGGTGCCTTTCACAGGCTGATCGAGGAAGTTCGCACCGAGGCATCTATCCGTCAGGCGCTCGCTCGCGAATATCTTCCGGCTGGTTCGTTTCGCGCACCGGAATACGGATATCATCTCTGGTTAGAAGTCCCTGCGGACCTTGATACCCGGCATATTGCGGATGCTTTGCGCCAGCACGGCCTTTCGGCCATTGCGGGCGAAGCATTTGCGGTCGATCCCGCAATGCCTGGTGCGACTGCGCTACGCGTGTCGATTGGCGGAAGTATATCACGAGAGCGGTTGCAGCGCGGTCTTCAGCTACTCTCGGCTCTGATAAGCCCTCAAGCGCCCCGAAAGATTAGCCTAATCTAACAAACCAACTGGTTGCGACGCCTTACGATCCCGCTGGTACCAGCCCTTGTCCCAGGCAGCAGTCCTCGGGGCGCCGACATCGCAATGCCGGCGCCCCGGCAGGCCCTTCTCCACTGGGGCGCTGACCTGCGCGCCGCGCCTGCTGCAGCGAAGGAGGACATTTCAGCTGACCGGCAAGGGTGCAGCCTCGAGGAAGCCGATGCGCTCACATCCAATCCAGTAGGCGGGCAGGAAGGCTTCGGTTAGTTAGGCTAGGCTTTGACCGCGGCCGCCGGCTTGGCACGGAAGCTGATGGCCATGCGGTTGTAAGCGTTCATTAGACCGATCGCGAGCGTCAGGTCGGCC
>Ga0308159_1000818_pt1 | contig 56476 bp, 85 predicted proteins | sample PhyCR1_FD_201040 | JGI IMG/M metagenome (GOLD analysis project Ga0308159, IMG submission 201040) | Phyllosphere microbial communities from UC Gill Tract Community Farm, Albany, California, United States - DLSLC.R1 | ecosystem: Host-associated > Plants > Phyllosphere > Unclassified | place: USA...
CGGCCGCCGAGCTGCTCCGCGGCGATGCCTGGATCGCGCGCTACCGCGCGCGGACCGACGGTCGAGTCGCCGCGGCGCGTCTGGCTACACGACTGCTCGTCCCCCTCGGCGTGTGCACACTCCCCGCCTTCCTGTTGATCGCCGTCGTGCCTGCCGCGCTCGCCGTCCTGCGGTCCACGGCATTGCCGTGACCGCCGTCCATCCGCCCCCGAGAAGAAGGAAAGATCCATGATCCGTTTCGTTCGCACCGCGATCCGCCCTCGACCCGCCGCAGACCTGCCCTCCCTCACGAGCGCTCGCGCCGGCGCCCTGTTCCTCGACGAACGCGGCGCTGCGACCGCCGAGTACGCCATCGCGACGATGGCTGCCGTCGCTTTCGCGGGACTACTCGTCGTCATCTTCCGTGCTCAAGCGACGACTCCGGCGCGCTCGTCGACATAGAACTGCTGCGGATGATCATCCGAACTCAGGCGACAAGATGTTCCCCGGGCGGACCGCCCCGCTCGACGTCCGACACCGCATTGTCGGCGTCCCGGCGTAGCATCGCCTGTGGCCGGGGAAGGGGACCGGTCTATGGGTTCAACCAAGGTCAGTGACGAGATGCTGGCGCGCGCGCTGTCATCTGTGCCGCCGCAGACGCTCCCGCAGCAGGCTTTCGGGCCGGCGTCGATCGAGTGGTTCGACCCGAAGCGTCCCGTGTGGGCGTGGGTGCAGTGGCCCAACCGTGCCGCCGAGCGCGTCGAAGCGTGGGCGGTCGGCGCGAACGACCGGGTCGTCGTGCTCGAGGTGCCGTGCGATGGCGGACACTGGCAGCCGGTCGTGTGGCGCAATGCCGTGACCGTACGCCCTTTGGTGCCTGAGCGCCGGGCGGCAGAGGGCATGCCCTCGCACGTCCCGCCGACACCGCGCTAGTCGCCGAGGCGGGCGCTGGCCCACACGAGACGCTCCCACGTGTACGCATCGACCGTGAGAGCGGGGCCACCGACCTCGACCGGTTCGACCATGACCCACCCGTCCGGGACATCCACCTCGAACATGATCGACTTGGCCCCGGTGGGTGTACGGACGACGGCGGGGACGGTTATGTGATCCATGCCGGTCATCCCAGCACGAACCAGGATCCGGCGGCGGAAGTTTTCCACAGGCTCGTACGATGGTCCGGTGCTGATCGGAACCATCCGCCCCCGCGAGACCACTACCCTCGACGTCGAAGGTCACTCCCTCGCCGAAGTGCAGGAGACGCTTGAGGCGCGGGCGCCGGCCGGGTTCGAGCTGATCAACGTGCCGGTGAAGATGACCGGTGGGACGACGCTACTCACCGCGACGGGGACGTTCTCCCGGCGCGACGGGGCCCGCGACGTCGAAGCCGCCGACATGACAACGCTGCGGGCGCAAGTGCCCGACGGGTGGATCTTGCTGCACGTCCGCCACGTCTGACAACGACGAAACGCCCCCGGCGTCACCTCCGAAGAGGGACACCGGGGGCGTCATGTTTTGTCCGAGCCTCGTTACTTGATCCCGTGCGTGCCGGTTCCGGCCGCGCCCGGCGCGTTAGCTTCGAGCTCGGCAACCCGACGCTCTGCCTCGCGGAGCTCGAGTTCAAGCCCGCTGATCGCAACCACGACTTTCCCGAGAAAGATCGCCACATCGGCCTCGAACTTTGCGCGTCCCTCGGGCGAGGGGTCATTGCGCATGGCGGTGAGCTGCTCGAACAGCATGTTCGCGGCGGGCTGCTTTTCGGGATCGAGCGTGATCCTCTTCGGTTCATCGGTCATGCGATCGAGTCTGTCAGCGCAAGGCGTCCGTCGGCTAGGCCAAAGCTGCGCACGAGTGACGCAGTCGAGGAGATGGCTAGGCTGACCGCATGTCGCTCGCACTAATAGCCCTGCTGTGCGCCGCGGCGCTGTGGATTCTCGCGATGCGGCGGCCACGAAAGCAGACCCGCCCTTCTGCGCGAAGGCTCGAGTTCTGGTGGACGGTTGCTGCCTTCGCCGCAGGGCTCACGTTCCCCGCGGCGAACATCGCGTCTATCGGCTCGCTCGGATCTTCCGATATCGACGTAGCCATCCGCCTCGCACCAATGCTCATCATCGGCACCGTCGCCGTGGCCCGATCCCTGCTGACGGGAGCGCGCATCCCCGCGAGTGGGCTCTGGCTTCTGCTCGCCTTCGGCCTGCTCGCCGCGCAATCAATCCAGACGCCTTCCCCCATCGTCCTGCTGTCGTTCCTGATGTTCCTCCCGGCGATCATCACCCCGACCCGCGGCTACGACCTTCAAGCCATCACGGACGGCGCGCGCGTCGGCACCGCGCTCGGCCTGGCGGCTCTCGCCGTCATCGTGGTCACGAACGCCCCACTGATGATCGGGGCATGCCGCCTCGACAAGTGCTCAGTATGGGGCGAGGCGCTCGGCCCCTACGGGACCGGCAACGCTCTCGGACTCGTCCTCGCCGCCACCGCGGCCGTGAGCCTAATCACCGCGTCATCGCCGCTCCGCTTCCTTACGATCGTCGCCAGCAGCTACATCCTGGTCGACCTGACCAGCAGTCGGTCCGCCGCCTACTCGTGGGGTGCTGCCGTCGTCATCACCCTCGCCTACCAGTGGTCGAAGCGGAAGGGACGCAAGTTCGCCGTCACCGCGGTCACCATCGGCGCCGCTGTCGCCACCGCGTCGTTCACGTTCCTCGGATGGACCGGCCTCGACTTCACCGAGCGCGGCGCGCTTTGGCTCTACGCGCAGGACCTTATCGAGGCTCAACCGTGGTTCGGATACGGTTCGTCATTCTGGGTGCGGGGTGGCGGCACCGATGGCATCCAACTGAACTACTCCACCCACAACCTGTTCCTTGAGATGCTCGTCTCTTTCGGAGTCGTCGGCGTCGCCGCGTTCACCATCGCGATCATCTCTGCGTGCCGCGCGCGAGGCCATCTCGAGACCCGCTTGTTCACGAGTGCTTTGGCCGGCATCTTCTGCGTGATGTCGATCACCGAGGTGTTCTCGGCTCCCGGCAGGCCGTACATCATGGCCTCGTTCGTCGTGCTGATCTTCATCGCCGGGGAAGCGGTGCGAGACCGGCCGGAAGAGGCTTACGCCACGCCGCGCGCCCTTGCGCGTGTGCGGAGCTGACGACCATCCGGCGACGCATACCCGCGTCAGACTGTGGTCACCAGTGTGTTCCCCATCCGAGGAACAGGATGAAGGCGAGCACGAACGGCGCACCTGTCCCGATTTGGACGAGCGTCGGGGCAGAGGCGGTGCTCCCCTTCGGCGTCAGCGCGATGCGGACGAGCACAAGGATAATGCCGAGCGCGACGGTGCCAATAGCGATATTCACGGCAAGCCGGTCAGGGATGAGCAGAAATGCGAAGGCGAGGGCCGACAGGCCGGCCGCGGCGGCGGACAGTTGAAGGGAGCGGGTGTCGGCGGTCACGGCGTCATGCTATCCCCATCCCCGCGCACAATAGACTCGCGGGCATGGGAAACAACGGCCGGAGTGTGGATTTCATGCTCCAGACCGAGTACGGATCCGAACCGTGCCCGAGGTGCTCCCACTCGCGGTCGGATTCGGTGTTCCCCACCTACAGCCGCATTCTCGCTCTGCTCCGCCTCCCGCAACGCCGCCCATTCTGTGGGTACGAGGACGAATATATGAACGCCATAGCCCCGTCCGGATTCTGCGGTTGCACCGACAAATTCCACTCCACGATCTGAACGTGTAGCAACAGGAACGACGAATCTCCCCGGCCTCGCTCACATGAGCAAGACCGGGGAGATTTTTCATGGTGGCCTCAGACCAGACCCATCTTCGTGAGGTTGCGAACCGTCAGCTGCGCGATCGCAGCCGAAGCGCCTTCACCCTGCACGTTGAAGTCGACGCGCAGGTCGGTCGTACCGGCAGGCACCACACCTTCCGCAGCCCAGACGGCCCATCCTCCGGGCAAGTCCGTCAACGGGACATCACGCGCGATCGTGAACCCCGTGATGTTCGCGACCTGCGAGCCGAGAGAGCGCAGAGCGAAGGAGACGCTGCCACCATCGATTGCGTCGAGGCCACTGGACTTGATCTTGACGGCGACGTAGATCCGGTCGCCCACCGCCCACTTTGAGCGGTTGATCGTCAGGTCACTGTAGACACCGTCCCACGATGTACGCGAGATCGTGTATGCGTAGCCCTCCACGTTCGGGTCGAGCGCGAGCGTGGTCGCGGCCGTGGCCGTGGAGCCATACCAGGACCAGCTTGTCGGACGAGTTCCACCAGCGACGTTCGGCATGAGCAGGCCGCCCGTGGTGTTCTGATTGACGTTGCCGCTGTCGATAGGGGGCAGGATGCTCAGAGGGTCCATCGGGTCCATCACGAGCTCGGGCTCCCCGATAGGCAGCACGTGTGCCGCACGGAGCGCCTGGAACATATGGATGCCCATGCGCTTCTGCGTGGCCGTATCGGGGTGTGTGCCGTCGCCGGCGTAGTTCTTTTTGTACCGTCCGGTGACGGAGTCGATCAGGATGGCGTTCTGATCGACGACGGGAACGCCGCGATCTCTCGCGAGCTTGCGCTTCACGGCGTTGACCATGGCAATCTTCAAGCGAACCGCGTCCGTGACTGCGGGCGACGCGCTGAGGTCCGAGCCCGGAAGTGTTCCTGTTGCGGCGGCCGTGCCAAGATCGATCCACTGATTGATGGCAGTGGGCTGGCTCGTACCCGTTCCGCTGATCCACACGTAGCCTTTGGCTCCCGATCCTCGGCCGTAAACCAGGTAGCCGGCCTGAGACCCGACAGGTGTCCAGCTGACCTTGACGGCGCCCGTCGCATTAAGCGTGACGGACTTCTCAGCGCTGGCAGTTGTGTTGCCGAGCGGGCCGCGCGTCGCCACCTGGTAGTAGTACGTGCCGGCCGCGAGGGTGCCACCGGCGTATCCGGGGAGAGGCGTGAGAGTGAAGTCAGCGGGCGCGCCGAGGGCCTGCGAACCGGCGGGCGGGATGGTCGCGAGAACGGAGCGAGCACCGCGAGCAGTTTCCCAGTCGATCATCCACAGATTGTTCGGCAGTGTGTCCGAAGTCGGCGTCGCGTCGTTTGTGCCGTCCGCGATGATGAGCAGGTCGTGCGAGATTCCTGCGGCGACAACCTCCGTCTGAAACAGCCCAAGAACGGTGTTCGTGTTCGCCCCTCCCTTCGCGCACACGTACATGAGCTGCATGCGGCCCGCGCTTGCGAGCGCGGCGTAGGTCGCCCACGAATTGCCCCACTTGAAGTTCGACCGCGACGAGTCGACTTCTGTGATCGAGTCACCCACAGCCACGAAGCGACCTCGCTGGCTACGCGATTCGTTCTTCACGCGTACCGCGACCTCGCCCGCACTGATGGCAGTGAACGTGTCGAGCCGTCGCCCTGTCTCATCCTTCATATAGGCCACGTCAGGCTCCCTTCTGCTGGAAGGAGATGTCGGCGATGTCGGCGACGGGGCTGGCGGTCACCTGGGCGAGGGTCTTGTCCAGGGTGATGACGACGATGGTCCCGGCAGGCAGTGTCTTGCCGTCGGCGGTGCGCACTGCCACAAACGCGCGGGAAAGTTCTGCGGACGCAGCGATGGCGGCTAGAGCCCGAGCGGGCAGCTTGTTGTCGTCCGTTATGCCGATTGGCTTGGTGCTCATGCGTTGGCTCCCATCAGGAACGTGCCCGGCTCAGCCGGATCTTCTCGGATCGATGCGGTGTTGAAGATCGTGAACGTGCCGGGCTCGAGCGGATCTTCGATGAGGGGAGCGCCCTGCTTCTCAGCCAGGGTGCGCAGAACTTGAGCGACTGCCGCGGCCTCGTCGACGTCCTGTGATACCTCGAGAGCGGCCTGTTCCGCGCGTTTCGCGCCGTCCTGCGCTGCTTGGGCGAAGACAGTGAGAGACGTCATGGGTGTAACGAACGAGCCGGATTTGGCTCGCACCTGGAGCACGTCGGCAGGGGGCCGGAAATCGGGATAGACGCCGTCGACCGCGATGAGCTTGTTTTCGACCATCGGGATGCCCTGCAGGTCGGTGATGGCGAGGGGAGTGCTGTAGTTCGTGTCGGCCCAGGCATACACCTGAGCTTCGGCGTAGCGCAATCGCGCTCCGCTCGCGCCGTCGACGGCAGCGGTGGCAGGGAAGTATCCGACGATGTCGGCCACGGCGGGTCCTTTCGTGAGGAGTGGAACGCGGAGAGCGCGCCCGCGACGAGGCGGGCGCGCTCTCAGGGGTTACGCGGGGCGATGGATGAGTTCGGTTGGGCCGGCCGGTGCTGAGGCTGAGGTGGCCGCCGTCGCAGTTGTGGAGTCGAATTCACCGACATAGGCGACCGCAGCGACGGGTGTGGGATCTGCGGGAAGAGTCGCGAGGATGAGACGCAGGAGGGAGACCAGCGCGGCCATGGCGGACGCTTGCAGGACGATGAGCCACTGAACGTCGGTGATGAGCACTGCGCCGACGAGGCCTGCGGCGAGGGCCTGGCAGAAGGTCTTGACGACGCGCTCGGTGGCGGCGAGCCACCAGGGCAGGTCAACACCCTCGACCTCGGGGAGGCCTGCGATCGAGGTGGCGAACGATGCGACCGCGCCGAGCACAGCCGCGGATGCCACGGTCAGCCACGTAACCTCGGCGACGAGCCGAGTAGCGGCGAGGTAGGGCAGGGCGATGGCGACGGCGGAGTAGAGCGCGCGCAGGGCGGCGTTCTTCCACCACCGGGCGTTGACGAGGTTGGTGAGCGCGAGCTGCGCCCGGAGCTTGATCTTCACGGGGTGACCTCCTCAGGTCGGGTGGTTTGGGTTACTGCTTGTCGCGGCTCGGCCGCGGCGGGTACGGGTCGAGGTCGCCCGGGTCGGTGCAGGGCGCGTCGATGTAACGGCGGCGCACCAGCGACACGTGCTCCTCGAGGATGCGAGTCCAGCGCTCGAACCAGCCGACGTCGGCGAGGGCTTTGTCGCGCTCGGAGCGTGCCTTGTCGCGCTCGGCGATAGCGGCGTCGACCTCGGCTCGGCGCTGTTGCAGGTGGCCCTTCCGGGCGTCGCGGATCCAGTCGAGGATCTTCACGAGCAGACCACCGGAAAAGAGCGTGATGACGAGGTTCACGATGTCTTCGATGGTCACGAGGGGGTCACCTCCGGGGCTCGAAGCTGTACCGCCGGATGATGATCCACCGCACGAAGAACAGCCCGGCGCCCATCAGGATCCAGCCCATCTGCGTGAGGCGAGACCCGGACTGGTTGATGTGCAGGGAGAGCACGACGAGGAAGTAGATGCCAGCACCGAGCCAGATCATGACGATGGAAAGCCGTTCCGCGAACCACCAGCCAGGGAACACGGTGAGCATCCCGCCGAACCCGCCCATGATCACGAATGCGGCCCAGAGTGCGGTCGTCGACGTGCCGAGGGCACCTTCGATCGACTGCGGGGGGCGGACGAGGGTCGCGAACCCCGTCACCAGCGCCAGTCCGTAGAACACGAAGTAGGTCGCCTTGAGGTGACGGGGCTCGGTAATCGATTCCCACGCCCGCTTCACGCGAGCGTGCAGCTTCACGAGGCCAGCCGCTTCGACTGCTCGTCGAGCAGCGTCTTGACGAGGCTGTCGATCGTGGCGTTGTTGAGCGTGCCGACATGGTCGCTCATGGCCGCGACGAGTGCGGGCGTGAGCTGTTCGGCCAGGGCGATCTCGTCGACGTCGACCTTCGTGACGAGGTCGGCGATGCGGGCGTAGTCGACGACGTCGGTCTCGATGACGCCGTCGCTCTGGCAGATCTCGCGGAGGATGTCCCACGACCGGTCGTTGATCGGGGTGAACACCTCGAGGCCGGAGAACAGGGTGCGACCCTGCGCGCTCTTGAGCCAGTTGAAGTGCTCCCACTTCTCGCCGCTGAGCGGGTGCCAGTAGCCCATGCCGGCGAGGATGATCCCGTTGCGGAACCCCTCAGAGGCGTAGGCGACGATGAAGCGGTCGTTGGGCTTGGAGCCCGCGAGTACTTCCGCCACCGCGGCCTTGATGTCGTCTCTGCTTGCCATTTCGTCCCACTCCTTCGGGATCGGTGTTGCGGGGTCTCCGCTGGCGGGCGCCGCGGGACGGGGGTAGTCGATGGCCTGGTCGAAGATGCGCTCCGACCAGCCGAGGTAGGGGCGTCCGATCTGCCGCTGGCGCTCGTCGATGGTGCAGCTGCCGACCACGCCATAGCGGGGCCAGTCGGTGGCGGCGACGCGGCCATCGCCGAGGCTGATCACGACGTCGCCGGCGTCCGATCCGGGCTTCGCACCGAACCAGACGGGCACGCCGGCGGGCGGGTTGCGATCGCCTGGGTGCTTGCCGTCGGACTTTTTCCAACCCTCGAGAGCTGTCCCCGCTGCTCGGCCCGTGCTCGCACCGACCGCCTTGTACGCCAGCCACACGTAATAGAGGCAGTACCCGCCGCGGATGGGGCCGTTGGCCAGCAGCGCGCGCGCGGCGGCCCGTCCGTCAACGCTCATCGTCGTCCTCCTCGGTTTCGAGTGCGTTGGGGTCGTGGACGCCTCCGATGGCGTCGGCGAGCTGGACCCGGCCAGGCATGGCCTCTGTGAAGTTCGGGTCGGACATCACGACACCCCCCACGAGACGTAGGAGTTCCAAACTTCGACGCCGCCGGAGCTGAGAGGGTCCGAGGTTGTCGAAAACCTGAACTGCGTGTTGGCGGGGATCTCCTGGGTGACGGGCAGGTTCAGCTCGACGGAGGGGAACATCGACCGAAGGCTTCTGCCCTGGTTGTGCCACCGACGTCGTGCAAGGACCGTGTCATCGCCGCGGAGCAGCTGCAGGTAGCCCGCGTAGTCCTTGCCCCCGGGGATGTAGATCTCGGTGTCGGCGGCGATGTGGAGCATGGCGCCAGCGGGGATGGCTTCGGGGACCGTCCATGCGATCAGGTGGGTCACCGAGTTCGGGTAGGCGATGCCGCCGCCGGTGACGCCTTCGATCCAGCCGCCTTGGCGCTGGATGGGCGTGCGCAGCCACACGGCGTTGCCGTCTGAGTTGAGAGTGCGACGCCATACGACGCCGTCGATGAGGACGCTCGTTCCGAGCTGGGTGAGGTACTGGAGGGCGAGCGCGTGGCGGGCGGTTGCGCCGCCGTCCCCTCCCCACACTCGCAGGTCGATCAGGTCCGAGACCTGCGATTTCCCCGCCTCGACCTTCGCTAGGTAGAGGGGCTGGTCGTCTTCCTCTCCCGGCATCGTCTTGCGCGTGGGGATTTTCTGTTCGTTGGTGCCCTGGATAGACGTAAAGGTCGTCGCGGGCGTTCCCCACTTCCGCTTGGCGCAGATGAGGTCCCACCGCACGCCGGAGGCGACGGAGGGGAGAGCGACGGTGACGGGTTCGGTGTTCACGTCGCGGATGCCGTAACCGAAGCCTGTACCGGCCCCGATGACGATCGATCGGTCAGAGGTGCCGATGGTGGCGGCCCAATCCTTGGCGCCCTTCACGCCGTAGGAGTGGCCGCCCATCATGGGGATGATCTCGGCCCAGGCGGTCTCGTCGATGTCGCCTTCGTAGCCAACACTCTGGATGGTCATGATTACCTCTTCTCGCTGTCGTGCACGCTGCCTCGAAGGCGGCGGAGGAGTTCGTAGACGCGGGCGTCCGGGGAGGAGTCGAGAAGCCCGACCTTGGGGGTGACCTTGAGGCCTTCGCGGATGGTCTGGCTGATCTCGATCTCGCTGATGACGTCCGTCACGCTGAGGAAGCCGAGGTCGATCGGGACGGTGTCGCCGAGGTCGTAGGTGCCGTAGCGGAACCAGCTCGACTCGACGAGGTCGACGGAGACGGACGCCGTCGGCCGGCCTTCTTCGACGGTCGCCTTCGCCTGCCCGGGCAGGTAGGACGGGTCCTCGGTCGCGCGCGAGTCGCGGAACACCTCACTGATGCCCTGACGAGCTTCGAGCGCACCGTCGACGTACTGCGCGAACGATCGGTCGGTGCCGACTCCCTGGCCGCCGGCGACGGCGCGGGTGCGGCTGCCGCGCTTCTGCCCCCACTTGTAGGAGCTGATGAGCCCGGAAGCTCGGGTGAGCGGGCGTGGGAAGGTCTTCCCATCGCGGAGGTCGACGACGAAACGGTTCTCGGCCCTGCGGACCGTCAGCATTCGACGCTGGGCCTTCAGGAGGGGGACGAGCTTGTCGTAGAGCGTGTGGAATCGAAGGTCGACGCTCGTGTCGTCGCCGCGGCCTTGATCCGGTGCCACGTCCCACGGGAGGCCTAGGCGGGCCGCGTTCGCCGAGATCGGGTTCTTCACGACGGTCTCGAGGGGTCCGCTGTAGCGCGCGTACTCGGACGTCTGGGCGTCGAGGCCCGAGGTTGGGTTCGGCCAGCCCAGAATCTCGTCGAGCTGACCGAAGTCGTCGAGAACGGTCACTGTGACCGCGCCGCGAGGACCTGTGCCGGTGCGCTCGACGACCGGCCCCTCCATGCGCACGTCGCCGTCGAAGCGGAACTGGACGCGGGACTCGCCCGGGACGAGCTTCGCGAGCATTCGGTCGTCGTCGGCGATCTTGAAGCGGCAGACCGAGGCGTCGTTGAACAGGAGTCGTGTCGTGAACTCAGCTGGGGTGACGGTGCCGCGGAAGGCATGACCGTTGTCATGGACGAGGAATGCCGGGGTCATCCGAAGGCCCGGAAGTAGAGCGGCGTTAGCGAAGCGGCGACGGACCCGGCGCCTGTTGCCTCGATGGCGAGGGGAACGGACTCCCCGGGTTGCACCGCGGCGAACTCCTGGAAGCCGAGGGCCTCCGTCGCATCCTCCCCGTTCAGCCGTGCGAACTGGCTGCGCGGGTCCATGTCGATTTCCAGCACGTCGCCCTCCAGCAGGTCGAAGGGGACGACGATGGACGATCCGCCGACGCCGAGGTTCAGCGCTGAGAACGGACCGACTGCCCGCCAGGTGAGCCACGTGTCGACGTCGCCCGGGTTCGGGATGGACGCCTTCGCGAGGGTCTTCGACGAGGACAGCCGGAACGGCGGCCCGGGGAAGAACGGCCGGCTCGCGGCGTTCGTCCAAGGTCCGCGGGTGATGGGGCGGCCCTGCCAGAACGGTTGAGCGGCCTCGAGCTGTGTGCCGATGGTCGCCCAGCCGAGGGTGAAGGGGTCGTGGCGCATCGAGTACTTCGCGTCGTAGACGCCGGTGAGCCGCAGTTCGCGAGCCGCGTCGCCTGTGCCGACGCGCCACGTTCCCTGCTTCACGGGGTGGATGGACCGCCAGAAGTCCGACCACGTGTCAGCCCACTGGGCGACCGAGTCGGATTGGAACAGCAGCGGCCAGAAGACCTCCCGGGCCCGCGCGCGCACGCCGCGCAGGCGGTGGCCCGGGAGGTTGCTGGACTCGTCGATGAACCGTTCGAAATCGGGATCGTGAAGGCCGATCACGCCGTTCTGCACGAGCAAGGGCCCGTCGATCTGCGTAAGGTCCCACTCCGAACCGTCGTGGCCGATCCAGCGGCTTGCGATCGGCTGATTCCGCGAAGCCCCGATCACTTCTCCGGCGGAGGCCGGTGCGGAGATGAGGATCGGGTACATGCGGGGTTAGTCCTTTCCTAGGAGGCCCGCGACTGCGAGTGCCTTCCACTTCTCGTCCTCAGCTCGGCGCATGAGGTCGGTGGGGTCGTAGGAGTACATCGGTCCCGAGAACTCCGTGTGGAAGACGGTGCGGTCGCCCGCGGCCGTCGGATCGGTCGAGTACATCTGCGGCGCCGAGACCGCCGCACGGAGCCGGATGGGCTCGCTCGGTGGCAGCAGCTCGGAGCGCACACGTACGGCCCCGCCGTCGCGGAACGCCGGTATCTGGAACTGGCCCGCTCGTACAGCCGCGCGCAGCTGCATAAGGGCCCCGTGTCCGCCGTAGGCACGTACCTCGGATGCCGTCCACACGTGCTCGTCGTTCGACAGGAGCGCGGGAATCGAGTCCGAGGTGCTGGTGCCTGCGCCCCAGACCGGGCCGCCCCCGGCTCTCTTCTGGATCGCGGCGGGCGGCTGGTTCACGGGGACGCCGCCGATGCCGACGGTCTCGACGAGTGCACGGATGGATGCCGTGCGCTCGCGCGCGATGCGGTTCAGCTCGCTCTCGACGTTGACGAAGCTGACGTCGTCCTTCTTGACCGACACGCTCCCATCCGGGAGAGTCTCGATCTTGACGCCGAGCGACCGCAGCGCCTCCATGAGGTAGGGCATGTCCTCGTTACGAATCGCGAACTGCTTGTCTGGCGTCGCCAGGATCTGCGTCGCCAGGTCGAGCACGCGCAACTTGTTCGCGTCGATCGTGCCATCGTCCGTCACCGCGTAGGCGACGACTTCGGGCGTGGACAGCATGGTCGTGATGAGACCGTTCATCTGTTCGTCGGAGAGCCCAGCCTGCGATGCCAGGTCACGCAGGGTGCCCTGGTAGCGACCGGCGATCTCACGTGCCGTCTCCATTGAGACGCCGGACTCGCCGCGAGCTTTCGCGTCTTTGTCCGCGATGAGGATCGCATCGAGCATCTGATCGTTGAGACGGCCGACCTCGTCGAACAGTGCGCGGCCCGCCGCGGTGGTGGTGTCGATCTGACCCGCCCCGTTGACGAGACCTCCTGCGAGTTTCTCGCCGGCGTCGTTCGTCGCGAGGAACACCTCGCGGAGTCGGTCGGTCTGCTCGTTTAGGTTGCGCGTCACCTCGGCCTGCGACTTGGCGCCGCCCTTGAGCTCGTCGAGCGCGAGCTTCAGCGCCTTGACACGCTCGGTGGCGTCTCGGCTGACGTCGCGGGCGATGGCCAGCGCCTCGTTCATCCGAGAGTTCGAGCGCTCGAGCTCCGAAGAGGCGGCTGCCGCGTCGCGCTTCGCCTGCGCATCGTTCCGGGTGGCCTGCCCGGCCTCGTCCAGTAGACCCTTCTGCTCCTTGATGACGGTGTTGACCAGGCCCGCCTCCGTCCGCAGATCGCCCTTCGCCGTCGAGTACTCACCCGTGGCGCCGGCGTTCTCGATGTACGCCTGCTTCACGGCGTCGAGAGCCTTCTGCTCACCGAAGACGGCGTCGATCAGCGTCTGGCGGCTCAGGCCCAGCTTCTCGCCCGCCTCGAACGCGCCCTTTTCCGCGAGGGTCTTCTCGACCTCGGCGCGGGTCGCGCGGAGTACTGCGCCGGTTGCCTGGTCGAGTGTGTCTCGGTAGGAGTCGATCTGCTCGCGGTTCGCTTGCGCGGCTTCTGCCTGCGCGGTGAACGCGGCGGTGAGGATCGCGGCGGCCGTGGAGAGCCCGAGGATGATCAGACCGACAGGGTTCGAGATGAACGCGGCTTTGAGGCTGTTCCCGAGGCCCGTCACCTGCGCGCTCGCGAAGCCGAGGGTGCCGGCGAAGCGAGACGTGTTGCCATCCATGGCGGCAAGAGCGGCCTGCACCGCAATCTGATCGCCGATGCGTCGCACGCCATCGACGAACGTCTGGATAAACGGGGCGTTCTGCCGCAGGGCGGTGCCGAAAGCGACGGTTGCGAGGACGGTGGCCAGCACGGGAGCGGGAATCGCGCCGACGATGTCGACCAGGGGACCCGCGACGGCCGTGACGAGGCGGATGGCGTCGGCGGCGATCGGGAGGGCGAAGTTCAGGCCGTTCGAGACCACGCCAGCCAGCTCGACCGCGACGGGCACCAACGGCTGCATCTCGCCGAGAAGGTCGCCGAGCGCTCCCCGCACCTCCGGCGAGGCCAGGGCGATGCCTGTCAGCACGCCCGCGAGCGGGCTGATGGCCGGGATGAACGCGCCGACGATCGGCAGGCCGCGGAGGATGCCGCTGTTGACGCCGATGATGGCGCCCGCGACCGCCGCGATGGCAGGTGCGTTGTCGCCGATCTTGTCGAGGCCCTCCTCGATGCGCGAAGAGTCCCATGCGCGGACCTGCACGCGGGCGCGGTCGAGTGCATCGGTGATGCCATTGACGGCCGGGGTCGCCCGGTTCATGAAGATCGAGACGACCGGCTGCACGTGGGACTCCACGGCGCGGAGCACGTCTGCGACCTGGTTCCCCCAGACGACTGCGAGACCGCCGCCGTTCTTCGAGACGAACGGCTCGGCGAGGGCTGCACCGATGTCGCGCGAGGCGGCCTTGATGCGGTCCGTGGTGCCCGAGAAGGTCTCCTTGACGTTCGAGGCGGCGCCGGCGAACTTCGTACCCATCTGGGCCACGAGAACGTCGATGGCCTCGCCCGCGTTGAGCGTGCCCTTAGTGATGCTCTCTCGGATCTCGGCGGCGCTCTTGCCGAAGCCCTGCCCGAGGAGCGTGGCGGCGTCGAGTCCTCGCTCGCCGAGCATGTTGAGGTCTTCGGCGGCGATCTTCCCGGAGGAGCGGATCTTGGCCAGGATGGAGACGATCTCGGCGATCTGGTTGTTCGAGCCGCCGACGGCCGCCACCGAGTCCTGCACGGCGGAGAGGATCGGGATGACCTTCTGTGCCTCGAAACCGAAGCCGATGAGCTGCTGCTGAGCGGAGATGAACGTCGACTTCGAGAAGGGGCTCGTACGCGCGAACGCGTCGAGCTTGTCCATCTGGGCGTTGGCGGCTTCCGCCCCGCCGAGCAGCGTGCGGAGCGCGGCGCGCGAGGTCTGCTGCAGCTGGTTGTAGCCGACGCCGGCGGAGAACAGGCTGGCGGTGAGGACCGTGACGGCCGTGGCCGCGGTGCCGATGCCGACGGCGGTGTTATCGAATGCGGCCTTGCCCGCGGCCTTGACCTTCGAGATCGCGGAGTCGGTGTCGTTGAGTCGGCCGCGGACGTTCGAGAGGTCCCGGCCGACCTTCTCCGCGCCGTCGAGACGGATCGTGGCGACGAGCTCGGCGGCGTTGAACGACATCGGTTACCTCACTGTTCGAGCGCTCTCGCGATGCGCGATTCGGGGATGTCGGCGAGGGCGAGGATGAAGCCTCGGAGCCACCGCCAAGGGCGGTCCATGTCGGGGCTGTCGTCATACGCGTCGATCTGGAAGTACTCGCGCAGGTCCTGGAGCGTGTAGCGGTCCCAGTGGCGGTAGACGACGGTCCAGAACGTGCGCTCGCTGACGGTTTTCGCCTGCGGCTTGTCGTCGGCGGCGGGCTTCTTGGACTGCGCGCCGGGGGACCGCTGCGCCTGGATCAGATCGCGGAACCAGGCGGGGTACTCGTAGCGCTCGTAGCGTCCGGTGACGGGGTCTCGTCGGCCTCGGCCGAATTGAGCAATGTCTTCAACAGTCCGAAAGCTTCCGAGTGACCGTTGCGACCCACCAGGAGCTCCTGCGCTTTTGGGTAGCCACCGGTCGCGCCGTTCTGCTCGAGCATGGTGTTGACGAGGTCGATGCCGCCGCCCTGCACGTTCCAGAAGAAGGCGGCGTGGATGAGGTCCTGGGATTCCTGCCAGCGCAGTTCGTCTTCGATGAGGTCCCAGTTCTCGGTGCCGATTGCGAGCTTCCCCATGGAGGTCGCGTCGATCTCAGGCTGTGCGGATTGGCCGAAGGCGATACCCGCCCAGAGTGCGTAGAGCGAGGCGCCGAGCTTCGCGCTGATGGGGCGGATGGTGACGCGCTGGAAGCCGGTCTCGTGCTCGTCGCCGAAGTCGACGATGAGGGCGCGGCCACGCTCGTAGGCCTTGGTGGTCATGGGTGCTCCTTGGGTGAGGTGGTGTGCGGTTGGGGGATTGGGAGGGGCGGCCCACGCGTGCGGGCCGCCCCGTTGCCTCAGGAGGCGGTCGGGTTGGCGATCGGCTTGACGTCGCCAGCGCCGGTCATCGTGAAGGCATCCCAGCCGGGGCCCTGCGCGCCGGTCTCGGGGCGGCCGTCGCGCTGGACCAGAGCGGTGCCCTGGTAGGCGTCGGATGCGCCGAGCGCGTCGTAGTACCGGAAGAGCAGCTCGTTGTCGCCGCCGATGCCGTCGGCCGCTTCCTTCAGGAGCAGCCACTCGGCCTGGAACTCGCCCGTGTTGTCGCGGATCTTGAGGATGTTGAAGCCGAGCGAGAAGCCGGAGCCGATCTTGCTCTGGCGCTCCTGACCCTTGTGCGCGTAGGTCGTGATGGCCTGCAGCTGGGCGGGGAACTGGGGGTTGAGTGCGGTGATGTCGGGCACGTTGATCCACGTCGGTTCCGTGCTGCCGGTGGGCTTCTTGGCGATGTCGAAGATGTACTCGTACGACTGAGCGATGGTGCCCTCGGTGGGCGCCACGTCCGCGAATTCGGTCATGGTGGGGTGTCCTTCCTGGACGACGAAAGCCCCGGACCGGGCGGTCGCGGGGCGTGTGGTGTGCCGCACCTGGCGGCGTCCCGAGGGCCGGGAGTCAGAGGGCCCGGAGGGAGGTGATGCGCCAGTTGGTCGAGAAGACCCAGGCGGCGTTGTTCACCTGTCCGAGGGGGGTGTACGACTGGAACTCGGTGTGCGCGCGAGTCGAGCCGAGGTCGATGTGCTTGTCGTCGAGCAGGTCCTTGAGCTGGTCGAAGTACTCGACGCCGTTGAGCGGGTGCCCGAGCAGTCGGTACTTGATCTGGATGCTCGCGGCCGTGAGCTGCCGCTCGGCGGTGGGCGAGGTGCGCGTGAATTCGGGGAGGTAGAGCGTGAGCGCGACGACCTCTTGCGGCGTCTCCGGGAAGGCCGAGACGGTGATGCCGCGCGCGTTCTTTGGGAAGACACCGTCCGCGCTGTACTGGCCCATGTCGTTGGCGGCGAGGAACCGGGCGAAGCCGTCGAGGACCGGAGCGAAGTGTGAGGGCATCCCGTCACCCCATCTCGCGGCGGATCTCGGCGCCGACGACGGCCCCGATCTTGTCCCGCAGCTCGACGGCGGGACCCTCGAGGTACTTGGCCTGTGCGCCGGGGTTATGGTCGGTGGGGTGGTGGAAGTCGAGTCGTTCGTGCTGGATCACCGCGTAGGCGGTGTCGTAGGTCACGGCCGACTCGAGGTTCGATGGTGTGGCGTCGTGCGTGGCCGCGCTGTTCCCCAGGTCGGTGCTGTCGACGGGGACGCGGGCTTGCGACTCCGCCATGAGGGCTGTGGCGCCCTTGTTCAGACCTCGCGCGGCGGCGTTGAGCAACGCCATGTAGGGGTCGTTCCACTGGACGGGCACGGTGCCTCCTATGCGAGCGAGATCTCGATGAAGCGGGGCAGACGCGGCCAGTCGGCGACGGACGTCACGATCGCGGTCGTCTCGCGCTCCTGAGGGGTGCCGCGCCAGATGGTGACGAGGGATCCTTCGGGCACGTCGTGGTCGGGCAGGTCGAGGGCGATGCGAGACTCCGAGATGACCTGGTTGCCGTCGCGGTCGCGGACGAATCGACGCTTGTCGCTGATCGCTCCTCGCTCGCACACGACCTCGTCGCCGTAGACCGGGCCATACGTGCCCTCACCGGTCTTCGGGCGGTACGAGATCATGCGCTTGTGCGGCATCATCCGCGCGGGAAGGCGGACCATCAGTAGCCCACTCCCCAGCGGAGGCCCGGTGCCGAGCGCAGGATGTCGGTGACGGCCGGAGCGATGCGCGCCTCTTGCTTCGCGGCGACCGACGTCGTGCCGGACCCGCCGGGGAGGGAAACGGAGAGGATCGAACCGCCGCCGTTCTGCGAGCCGGCTCCGCTTTCGTCGCCCGTCTCTGCCCAAAACGACAGCTGCGCGAGCGTGGCGTCCTTGATCGCGTCGGTGACAGCGGCCTCGACGGGCTTGCCCTCATCGGCGCCGAAGGTGTGGACGTCGAAGGATGCCGTGCGGAGCTCGTCGAGGACGCGGTAGGACGCGGCCCGGATGGACTGAGCAGCGTCGTCGAACGCGGCGGCGAGATCGGAGCTGAGGTCCTCAACGTCGAGGAAGGGGAACCACACGTTCAGCTCCCCTCGGGGAAGAGGTGCGCGTTGATGAGGGTGACCAGGCGCGGGTGACGGGTGCGGGACGAGTGCGTGATGCCGTGGGCCGCGGCGAGGCGGGTCAGCTGCGCGAGCGTGAGCGCGGCGACGTCGTCGGGCGTCTGCGGGTCGGGGACGCTGGTGTCCTCGACGTTGGCTCCCATCGACTCGAAGTAGGTGCGGCGGTTCTGGCCGACCTCGTCGAGCGTGGCAACGCCATCGACGAACGAGAGGCCGCCGATGATGCGCTCGCCTGCGGAGGCCGCGGCGGTCGGGAGGGTGATGCTGTACGGCATGGGGGTATCTCCTTCGTGAGGTGGGCCGGGGCGCGCTTGTGGCGGCCCCGGCCCGTCAGCGGTCAGGCCTTGGCCCAGCCGGCTTCCACGACGGCGGCGCGGATCTTGTCGCGGCCGTCCTTCTCGTCGACGCTGACGCCGTGCTTGTCGGCGTACGCCTTCCAGTCCGCGCCCGATGCGTTGCCGCTCGGCGCGAACTTCTCGATGTAGGCCGCCACGATCGCGTCGCGGCCAGCGCCGTCCTCGATGTCGAGGGCGATGGACGGGTGCTTGGCGAACGCGGTCCAGTCCTCGGTGGAGCCGTTGAGCGCGGGGCGCTCGGGCTCGTCGCTCGAAGCCTGCGCGGAGCCGTCGTCGCCTGCTCCGTTCGCACCTTCGGCGGCGGCGGCCGTTGCGCGGCGCTGTGCTTCCTCGGCGCTGATGATGCTCGCGGGGTCCGAGAAACCGGCGGTCGTCGACGTGAGGGGCGGCTGGCCGCCGGTCTCGGGGTTGGTGTTGACCTCGCCGGCGACGGGGCCAGGGCTGGACGGCACGATGCCGGTCGGTTCGGCAGAGGCGGGCGAGTCGTCTCGCTCCCACCGCGCGAGGGCGTCGAGGTCCGGGCGGGGCTCGTCGGTGACGATGACCTGACCGTCCTCGAGGGACGTGTACTTGGGGCTCATGGGTCTTCTCCTTGCGTTGGAGCCGAGAGGGGTGCGGGGCGGGCGACGAGGTGCCGCCCGCCCCCGACGGTCAGGCCGTCTTGTTGGCGCCCTTGAGCAGCACGGCGCGCTTGGCGTCGAGCAGCTTCACGCCGTACAGGAAGTCGACCGAGACGACCGACTGCTTGTACTTGATGTCCCAGCCGTACGCGACGCGTACGGAGAGGCCGCGGTAGGACGCGACCGACACCTGGCCCTGGTTGGCGCCCGTGGGGATCTCGAGCGGCGCCGACGCGAGCGCGAGGCCCGAGCGGTGGAACGCGAGACCGACCTCGGTGGTGGGGTCGCCGGGAACCTGAGCGCCCGGAGCCTTCGGCTGGCCGACGAGGTTCGTCTTGTACGCCTCGAAGCCGAAGAGGTCGCGACCGATCGAGCCCTGGCGGAGCGCCTCGGTCGAGCCGGACTTGTCGGCGTGCTTCAGGATGTCCTTGTTGAGCCACTTGGCCTTCGTGGTGGGACCGACGACGGCGTAGCGCTCGGTGAGCGGCACGGCGTTGAGGTCGAGCAGGCGACCGGCCTCGATGAGGACCTCGGGGTGGTCCCAGGTCTGGCCCTCGGAGACCGCGTCGGCGTGGGTGCCGGCGACCTGGGTGACCTGGTCGCGCAGGGACAGCACGGCGGTGTCGACGTGCTGCGCGATGGCCTCGAGCGCGGGGCTCAGGAGCTGCGTGTCGAAGTCCCCGATCTTGAGGCTCATGTCCTCGTCGGTCACGGCGAACGACACGTCCGCGATGTTGTCGAGCTTCACGGCGACGTTGCCCTCGGTCGCGTCCTGGAGCTGGATGCCCTGGGTGCGGTCGAACTTCTGGGCGGTGAAGGTCGCGGGCTTGCGGATGTTGATGGTGTCGCCCTGCTTGCGAGTCGACAGCTCCGAGCCGTAGTCCGTGTAGACCAGCGGGCCGAGGAACGTGTTCTCGTACAGGGTGGCGAGAGCCTGGTTGGCGATCGCCTGGGTGGTGAGGAGGGTGTTAGCCATGGTGGTGGCCCTTTCTGCCTACAGCTCGATGCCGCGGCGCTTCTGACGGTCCTTGCGGATGTCGTCGATGGACTTCTCGCCAGCGGGGGATCCGCCGGTCGGGGAGGGGTCGCCGTCACTCGACTTGGGGGCCACCTGGACCTTCCGGTAACGGCTGTTGGACTCGACCTCGGCCTTGACGAGTGCCTCCACCTGGGTGGCGTAGTCGGCTGCGATCGAGTCGATGCCCGCGAGCTTCTTCTCGAAGTCGCGGGAGTCGAGGAGCGCGTCGGGGTCGCCGTTGTGCTTGCCCGCGTAGCGGAGCACGGCGTTCTCGGCGCGCTGGGCCGCGAGTGCGGCCTGGGTGGAGGTGAGGTTGGTGTCGCGCTCCTGCAGGGCGGTCGTGAGGGACTCGACCGTGGGGGTGTCGTCGTCCTTCACGACGCCGAGGGTCTTGCCGATCTCCTTGTAGGCCTTCTCGGCCGCGCGCTTCTCGGCGGCGGTCTCGGCGTCCTTCACGGCCTGGGCGCGCTTGGCGCGCTCGGCCTCGAGGTCGGCTTTCTGTGCCTGGATCTTCTTCCAGGCGCGCTCGGAGTCGAAGTCCTCCGACTTCCAGGGGGCGTCCTCGGTCGCGGGCGGCGTCGCGGGCGCGGCGGGGTCGGCCGGAGGTGCCGGGGGCGCGGCGGGGTCCGTGTTCGCGGGCGGCGGCGTCGGGGTGCCGCCGGAGGCTCCGTTGTCGCCATCGAAGTACCGCAGGAAGGGGCGGTCGTACGCGGGCGGGAACTGGGCGCCGAGGGTGCGGAGCTTGGACATGGGTGTTCTCCTCTCCGGCACCTGGCCGGGTTTGGTGGGCCGCGTCACCTCGACGCGGGGGTCTATCGCGAGCCGTCGGCGAAACGGACCTGCGCGCGCTCGTAGCGGCGACGCTGGCCGGTCTCCTTGACGTGCTCGCGGGTCTCTGCCTGAATAACGAGGATTCGACGCTGCTCGCGGAGCGCCTTCTGGCTGTCACCTGCGGCGACGGCGATCTCGTACTTCCGCTTCGCATCGCGCTCGCGCACCTCGAGCTCCCGGAGGCGGTCGCGCGCAGCGTGCGCGGCGGCGTCGTAACCGGAGGCGGCGACGGGCAGCTGGAAGCCGGGGAGGTAGCCGACGGGGCGGCAGGTGCAGTTCGGGTGGCCGGCGCCGGACTGTCGCCACTCGGCGAGCGTTCCGGCGATGTCGACCTCGATCATGCGGTCTTCGTAGGCGTGGGGCACGAGGCGGCGGCCGGTGGGGCCGGACGAGGCGATGATCTTCCCGAACCACTGGGCGCAGTTGTCGCACGAGTTCCGGCCGCCGAGGATCGAGTACAGGTCGATGCCGAGCTGTGCGTTCCGGTAGACACCGGCGTCGGTGTAGGCGCGGGCGACGGCCGTGCGCGTGGCCATCTCCGTGTAGGTGCCGATGCGCCAGTTGCGCCCCGCGATGTCCGTGAAGCCGGTGACGCCGCGCTCGAGGAACTCCTGCAGCGCGGCCTTCCGCGCCGTCGACGTCGACGAGCCAAGCGCGACGGCGGGCGCGTTGGCCGCGATCACGTCCTGGTAGACGTCGCCGCCGACGACGAACTGTCGCATGGCGTCGCGCGGGTAGCGGAGGATGCGCGCCTTCACATCGGCGAAGGCATTGCCGAGGTCCCACGCGATGAGCGAGGCGGCGAGCACGTGCGCGTCGGTGAGCGAGGAGATCGCGGGGATGCGGGGCAGCTGGTTGGTGAGGACGGCCGCGGCGCCCTCGCGTGTCGCCTGGGTAATGATCTCCTCGGCCAGGTCAGGGGTGAGGCCTGCCGTGAGCTCCCCGGCGAACCGTTCCAGTTCCTGCACGATGCGCAGCTGTCGGTCCAGCTCGGGGAGCTCCGGGAGGTCGCGGATGAGGCGGCGGGCGATCTCGGCGAGCAGCCGGGTCTCTGCGTCCTGGAACGTCGCCGATACGCGGGAGGCGATGCGGTAGACGAGGGCTTGGAAGTCCTCGTGCTCGGGGGTGAACCCTGCCACGGGTCACCCCCTTGAGCGTCAGTCCTCCGCGGGCGTCGCGCCGCCGTGCCGATCGCGCGTCCACGCGTAGGCGTTCCGCGCGTAGACCGCGCTGTAGACGACAACGCCGACGAGAAACCCCCACTGCTGGGTGATGAGCGAATAGGCGAGCCAGGTGACCTGGCCCCCGAGCCCGACGTACCAGGACCACCACACCTTGCGACCGGCCAGCCAGAAGCATGCGACGCCGACGGCCGTCAGCGCCCACGACCACCACTGATCGCTCACTGGTCCGCTCCGGTCGCCTCGCCGGCGGCCTCGGCTTCCATGCGCGCACGCATGCGGGCGATGTCGTCGGCCGTCGGCTCGGTGCTCGGCAGGCCGGTCACCTTCGTGGGGTCCGCGGCGACGCCGATGCCCTTCTCCTTGTAGATCCGGCCGACCTCGGTGTTCACCGTGGTGCCGTCCCACTCGGGGTGGTGCATCCGCACGGCGGTCTCGACCGACACCGCGTCAGCGGCGCGCATCAGCGACGTCGTGCGCGCCATCTTCTCGAGGTCGACCTGCGACTCCGCGGGGAAGCGGAACTCCGGCTCGTCCTGCGGCGCCTTCTGGCCGTAGATCGCGGCGTCGAGCTGCATCCATGTGAGAAAGAACGGGGCGAGGGTCCGCCAGTAGTTCGACTTCTTGTCTCGGGTCCGCTCGGAGAGGCGTTCGTCGGCGTGCACCTCGGTCGCGGTGCGGAGGCCGTCGCCTTGGCCGCCGGCGGATGCCGGGGTCCACCCTGCGGAGCGCATGGCCTGGTCGCGGAGCTCGCGCACCGTCTCGGAGTGCTCCTGGGTGCGGATCGCGAACTGGTGCGCATGGAAGCCGAAGTCCTGACCGTTCGGGCCGGTGACGACGCTCATCCCTTCGTAGACCTCGCGGTCGTAGTCGAAGGACGCGCCCTGGCCGAAGCCGCCCGACTGCAGGTACTGCTGGGCTACCACGATGCGGGCCTTCGCGATGCGGACGTCCCGCATCCACGATGACCAGACCTCGTCGACGGCGTCGAAGAGCTGCGTGATCTGGGCGTAGTCGGACTGGCCGAGCATCGACAGGATTGGGGTTCGGCGGAACTGAGCGTTGGGGCGCATGTTCGGCACGTACGCGGCGGTGAGCCCGTCGACGCCGGTGACGATCTCCGAGTTCTCGTTGACGACGCCGGGGGCGGCGAGCCATGCCGTCTCGGGGCGATTGTCGAAGGGGACACGCTGGCCGAGACGATCCTCGGTGCCCGCGTACAGTCCGTGCTCGATGACGCCGGGTCGGTGGTTCTCGAGGTGGCGGTACACGATCGGGTCGTCGGTGCCCTTGGTGAGCTCGGTCCAGAAGGTGACCTCTTCGAGGTCGCCGAATCGGAACGTGGGGATCGCGGCATCGGCGTGAACGGCCTCCGCGCGGACGGTCTTGAGGCGGCTGGCGTCCCACACGAGACGGAGGTACGCGCCGCCGAGCGCTGCGGCGACCTCACCGGACTCGAGCAGCATGGAGTGGAAGCGGGCGGTGTTGATGACCTTCTCGGCGCGCTCCTGGATCGCGTCGCGCTCGGAGTCGCCGTTCTCAGACCGTTCGCCGGGGAAGACGACGCGGGGCGCCTCGCCGAACAGATAGTCGGCGGAGAGGGTGGCGATGTCGGCGGCGAGGGGGATGTGCAGGCGGGCGCGGGCCTCGCCGTTGGACGGGGGCTTGCCGAGCCATGCGCGGGTGGCCGCGCCGACGAGGCCGCCGTTGTACTGGGCGCGGTGGGTGATCGGGGTGTGTCGGTACGAGGACGCAAGGCGGTCGATGTCGCCGGCGTACCAGCCGTCGTAGATCTCCAGCTGCTGGAAGAAGTCGGTAAACGGCTTCGGCGGCCACACGACGTTCGTGTCCGGGAGCGGCATGGGGACTCCCTTCGGGGATCGTCGGTGGAGTGTGGGGAGGGGCGCAGGTGCGCCTGGCCGGAAAGCAAGCGGCTTCGTGAGCGTCCTTCACGGCCGGAGGTGCCGTGTGAACGCCCCTCCCTGGTCGAACGGGTCACGCTGGTCTGCAATGCTGAGCCCGTGGGGATTAAAGAGTTCATCGTCGAGGTTTTGAAGCAGAACGCCGCCGTCGGAGTGGCGTTGGTGACGGCCGTTCTGAACTGGCCGGTAATGCTCCTGGTAGCGGTCCTGCTTCTTTTGGACCCGTTGAAGAAGCTTTTGGGGCGTGTGAAGAACGCCAAAGGACTCGGGATGGACGTTGAGTTCCATCAAGAGATGAAAGAAATGGAATCTTCCGCCGACCAGGCAATCGACGAAGCCGTGCTGTCGCGGGGCGATGACCCATCCGGCGTAACGACGCCACTGGAGTCGTCCACGGAAACACTCGAGGAGATGCGCGACCGGCCAGCCGAGGTAGGCGACCACGCTCGCGTTACAACCCCGTCTCCTTGGAAGACGGCGACAATGTCTCCGGAGGCTCGCGAGGCGATTCTGCGCGCCGCGCGAACGCTGCACGCTTCCAGCAGTTTCCTGGCCGCGAAAGACCCCTCAGGGGCCATCATCAAGGCCTGGCAGCGTCTTTTCGATGTCCTGGTGGAGCTCAACGTCGCCACGCGCGGGCGAGGTCGTCCTACACGGCGTCCCGCTCTCGTCGTGCGGCAGCTTGCGGCAGTTGCTCCTCCCTCTTTCATTGAGACGGTTGAAAGTCTCCGCAAGTTGCGGGACGACGTCGCGCATGGCGAGGTTGCGCCGTCGCCGGGCGTTGCCCGGACATATACGCAGCGAGCGGGTGAGATGACAAGGCTCGCCATGGCGATGCTGGAGCAGAACTCGAAGAATTCGGCATTCGAAACAAGCTCAGCGCCCGACGAGCCGGCCCCGAACGAGAACTAAGCATCTTTCCGTAGGAGGCGTCGCAGGCGCGGTGCAGCTCTGGTTGCGGGTGACCTGTTCTCGGGGCACGTGGCCCACCTCCACCACGGAGGAACCCCGTCGCGGGGTCGACCCGACCTTGTGCCGGGAAGTAACGTCGGGCGAACCAACAGAGGGGGGGAAGCTAATGGGCTTCACGGAGAGAGAAAACGAACGAGTGCGCGTCCTGGACTACGCCTTGCGGCCGGACGGCAACGACGAGATGTTCGTGATGGCGGACGACGAGACGTTCTATCCCTGGTACGCGCGATTGCTAAGCACGCTCACGGTGCTGACCGGGGAGCAGGACATCGTGTTCGCGAGCGCTGTCGGGGACGGCGAGTCCGCAAATGTCGTGCTCGTCACGGAGTCGGCCGTCATGACAGCTCACATACAGAACGCGGAGGGAAATGAGCACGTGCCGGTTCGTGTGGTTCCGATCAACGCGGTAACGACGATCTCGGTATCGGCCAGCATGCGTTTCGATGTGAAGGGATCGGCGAAACTCGGCTGGCCTGGGAACCTCACGGTTGACGCGACCTTCGCGGGCGTCGACGATCCCATCCGCTTCGAGGGCAACTCGTGGGAGCGGCACACCGAGGACCACGTCGGCAGCATCTCGCGCTTGCTGGATCTGCTGCGCAACAAGCTCGAGGTATGAGTGCAGCGCATCCGCCGGTCGCATGTCGATACGATCGGCGGATGCGTCGATCTGCTGCTGTCGTGACCCTGGTCGCCATGCTCGCCCTCGCGGGGTGCTCCGCTGGTGAGGCGAAGACGGCCGCGGAGCCGTGCACGTCGACGATCAACGCGTGGGACAAGTTCGAGCGGCTGGCGCAGACACCCGGCCGCGCAGACTCGGCCGTGATCCAGGAGCGTGTGGTCGTGCTCGACGTGGTCACCGCTGCGACGTCGACGGCGCCGGACTGGATGAAGACGCAGCTGACCGGCATCCAGCGGGACATGTCGTCGTTCGTCGCCTCGAGCGCGACCGATGACCGGACCGAGGCGTACAGCAGCATGAGTGACCGGTTCGAGAAGATCCGTGAGCAGTGCACCGCTGACGGGAACCTCAGTTGATCGACCTGCTCGCTACGGCCGCCCAGGGGCAACCGTCCGACGGCTTCGACTGGGGTGTACTGGCCGTTCCCGTCGTGGCAGGGTTGGGTGCTATCGCCGTCGCGATCTACAACACCCGAGGCGAGACCGCGTCACTGCGCCGGCTCAAAGCGATGAACGACGTCATCGAGAAGCTACCGAAGGACTCCGAGGTCCTCGCGACTTTCTCCGCCGCCCGTGACGTGCTCGCGCAGCGCGTCTCAGTGAAACTGTCTGGCCCGAGGCTCTGGAAGAAGATCCCGGCTTGGGGATTCGGCGTCGCGGGAGGCGCCGTGATGGCAACGGGTCTCGTCATTGCCATGCTCATCGCGCCTCCCGCGATTCCGCCTTTCCCTCTCCTGTGGAGCACGCTCATCTCGTCGGTGGCAGTGGGAGTGATGACGTGGTCTTTGGTCGGGAGCATCCTGACTGGCCGGGAGGCGCGTCGACGAGTCGAGGCTGCGAAGAAAGCCCACCCGTCACGCGGCCAGGGGTAGCTCCGTCGGCCAGTCGATGAGGGGTCGCCACATGTTCTCGAGCGTGGCGATCGCGTACCGGCCGCCGTCCAGCGAGTGGTCGTTGACCTTGACCGGCTCGTCCTTCCCAAGGCGTGCGGCTTTCGCGTCCCACGAGTAGCCCGGTGCCTCGGCGATGAAGCCGGGGCAGTGGTCCGACACGACGAGGTGATCCTCCGACAGGAGTGAGGCCTGAGTGGCGATGCCGTACGAGACGTTGTTGAGCCCGCCCGATGTGGGGACGCCGATCAGGTTCAGCTCGCGTGCGAAGTGCAGCGCGGCCGGGTCGACGATCACAAACTCGGGGCGGAGGGCGGTGTCGTACGGCGTGTGCGGCTGGTCCAGCCACCGGGCGAAAAGGCCCGCCTGCTGCGACGGGGACAGTTGCGACGTCTCCTGACCGCGGGTGTCGTGACGCCACTCGTCGACGAGCCACAGGCGGGAGCCGTAGCCACCGTCGCGGCGGCGCTCGCGGGACAGGCCCAGGAGCAGGCCCGTTGACGGGTTGTTCGTGCCGAAGTCGACGCCGACGCCGAACAGGCGCCGCATCTGCGGGAGCTGCGTCCAGGGGCGGACGTGGCGGGCGGGGTCCCACATGCCGTAGATCGCGCCATCGGCGGACACCCATTCGCCGAGGATCATGCGGCGGAACCATAGGCCCACGTACTGCGACTGCAGGCGGAGCTTCACCGCGGCGGAGAGGGACGGGTTGTCGTCCATCATGAAGTGGTATCGGCGCCAGTCGTGGAGGCGTCGCATCTGGTCGATGAAGTCGACCTTCAGCCAGTGAGCCGGCGAGTCGGGGTTCGTGGTGGCGAACATCTTCGAGTCGTCGAGCGACATGCGGTTCAGCGTCTGTTTGAAAGCCGTCTCGTCGATGACGGTGGCCTCGTCGACGTAGACGTAGAGGATCGTCATGCCTCGGATCTTCGACTCGGCGCGGCCGTCGTTGACGCCGATGACCTGCACCTCGCGGCCGAAGATGTGAGCGGTCGGCGCGTTCTGCCGGTACGTCACTGCGCCGCGGAACGCGCGGAGCCCGGGGGAGTCCTCGATCGTGCGGAAGAAGTTGCGGTAGATCGAGCCGAGGTTCTTCCCGATGACGACGAGCTGACCACCCGCGGCGGCGCTGTCGTCGAGGGACGCGACGGCCATGAGGAAGGCGAGCACGGAGACGTACGTCTTCCCCGCGCGGATCGAGCCCTCCCAGAGGTTGAACGTCGCGCCGGGGAGAAGGCACGCGTTCAGGGACCGGACCTGGTTACGGCCGAGGCTCGCCGTCGCCTGGAACGTCTTCGGGGCTCGGGTCGCCATCAGTCACCTGCCCGTACGTGTCGTCGGCACCGAAGAGACCACGCAGGCCCTCCTTGAAGCCGGTGAGCGCGGCGCGAACCTCGGAGGAGGTGTCGTCCGTCTTGTGCTCGTACAGGCCGAGGAACTTGGCGCGCTGGTCGGCGATCTTGAGCGCGCGGTCGACGGCGAACAGGTCACCGTTGCGGGCGTTCTCGTAGAGCCCGGCGAGGAGGTCGTCGAGGCGTGAGAGCTCCAGCTCGATCAGCTCGGTCGCGGACTCGCGGGTGATGTCGGCGATGCCCTGCTTGACGGCTTTGTAGGCGCCGCCCTTATTCGCGTAGCCGACCTCTTCGGCGATGTCGTCGAAGGACCATCCGGCGCGTCGGAGCTCGAGGGCTTTCTTGCGCTTCTCGGCGGCGGTCGCGCGGCGGTTGGTTTCATTCCCCATGGGGTGTTCCTCTCGCGGCCCGCACCTGGCGGGTCAGGGGGTGTGCCGTCGGCGCCTGGCCGGGGCGTGACGAACCCCCGGGGAGACGGTGTGTCGATCCCCGGGGGTCCGCTGCTGTGCGGAATTACTCAGCTGCCGCTGGTGCGTGCTGATCGGGCGGATGCGGCTCGTCGGCGGCGGCCGGAGAACCCCGTGCCGCCCATGAGGTTCGCGAAGCCCTCGGCGGAGGTGATGCCGCCTCGGATGTACTGCTGGATGGACTGGCGCATGGCTCTCCCTGGGGGTGTCAGCTGCCGGAGGTGCGGGCGGAGGATGCGGCGGCGGCGCGGCGGGGGCGGAGGGCTCGGGCGATGCCGGCTCGGGCTCGCGCGACGGCGCTGGAGATGGCGTTACGCATGGTTCACCTCCCTCCCTCGCTTCGTTGACCGGTGGTTGACCGGTGAGGGCGAGAGGGGCCGCAGCGCGCAGAATCCTGGGAGCGGTTTGCTTGACCGGTGGTTGATCGGTCGGCGCCGCGCGGGTCAGTCGAGGTCGACGGCGAGGCGGTCTGCGACCTCGCGGCCGTCGAGGTACTTGTCGCCGATGTCCATGAGGCCGGCGCGCTGGAGGAAGCGTTCCTTCTCCTCGCGGGAGTCGAAGCAGACGGCGAACCAGAACTCGGAGTCGGTGGCGCGCTTGAAGCGGTCGGCTTCGGCCTTGGCGCGGTCGCGGTAGCCCTGCTCGAGCGCGGTGATCTCGGTGGCGGCGTCCTGAGCGAGGTTGTTGGTGTACTCGACGTCGCGAAGCGGGTCGGGCTCGAGGGTGTATTTCGGGCGGCGGCCGAGGCCGCGGGAGCTGCGCGAGGTGTTGCCGCCTCGGCGGGGGCCGGTGAGGCCGGACGAGTCGCGGGTCATGCGGTCATCTCCGCTCGGAAGAGTTCGAGGTCGGCGAGGGGGAACCAGTCGAGGATTCGCTGGAAGTCTTCGGGGGCGTGCTCGCTGATGGGCTTGAGGAAGCGGTGGTCGATGCCATCGAACGAGCGGCCGAACCACTGGTAGTCGACGGGGAGGGTGATGCCGGCGGCGGCGATGCGGCCCATGACCTCGGCCTTGACCCAGTCTGCGACGGGGGAGACCTTGCGGTCCTTCGGCTTCATGACGCCATGGCGGGTGAACGAGGCGCGGCGGACGATGCTGTCGGCGGCGCGGACGCCATCGGCGACCCAGGTGTCGGCGGGGAGGCCCAGGTCCTTGCGGATGAGCTGCCACATGACGGCATAGTCGGGGGTGGGGAAGTTCGCGGCTTCGATGACCTCGCACCGCTCGGGCGGCTGGAAGACGAAGTTGTTCAGCCACCGGTAGAACGACGGGTGCGGGTAGCGGTGGATTGGCTTGCCGAGGCGCTGCTCGAGGTCGACGAGGCCGCGCTCCACGAAGTCGAGGGTGCGGCCGGGTTCGCGGCCGGGGATGTAGTACATGTACGCCAGGACGGTGTCGATGCCCGCGTCCTGAAGGGCGAGCTCGGCGGCGATCGCATCCTTCCCGCCGGAGAACGCGACCAGGACGGTGCGACTCTCGGCGGCGAGGGTCTCGCGGACCTCGGCGGAGGTGGGCTGCCCCTTGATGATGGTGGTCACTGGCCCAGCACCTCCAGGTCGGGGTGGTCGCTGGCGATGATCCAGCTGCCTGCATAGGTGGTCACGGTGAGCGACTGCCAGGGTCGGCCCTGTGCATCGCGGCGCAGGGTGCCGACTTCGGTGATGTTGCCGATGCGGCCTTGGTAGCGGATGGGGTGGCCGGGGCGGAGGTTCACGGGGCTGGCTCGATCTCGACGCTGTCGAAGCGGCGGGCGGCGAGGCGGGCGAAGCGCTCGGCGCTTGCTTGCGAAGTGTAGGTGTCGGCCTGGGCCGGGTCGAAGACCGCGGAGTAGTGCGCGCGCAGGTCGAGGCCGATCTCGGTGCGGAGGTATCCGGTCTCGCCCTTGGTTGTGACGAGAATGCGGGTCGGTTCGGTCATAGCCATAATGGTAACTCAGTTGCTAACAAGTAGGCAACTCAGTTACCATCAATCCATGAGCGAAGACATGCCTCTGATTTACGCCTACACCGCCGAGGACGCGGAACGCGACGGCGAGCTGCTGCACCTGAGTCCCGCGACTGCGCTCGAAGCCGGCTACGGCATCCGAGTGCTGCTGACGAAGGGCGCTTACCGCGAGGCGGTCGAATGGACGCGCGGTGGCGGCTGGCAGAGTGAGGACGCTCGCTTCTGGGATGTCCTGTCCGTGATTCGCGCCGCCGCGAAGGCTGCGCTCGCGAACGAACGCGCCTACGAGACGAAGGTCTACCGGGTGCCGAACTACACGCGATCGGGAGCGGTCAGCCGCGCGGAGTCGGCCACGCCGCAGCACTTGGTGGTTCGGGCTGAGGGCTACAACCTGACCGGCGAGCCGTGCATCATCGTCGCGCTACCGGGTGAGAACTGACGAGATGGAAGGTAACTCAGATACCCTAGGCGGCATGGGCACCGCATTGTCTCGATTGAAGCGTCTCGGCAACGAGTGGGAGCAGCGACCGCGCATCATTGACGAAGCGCGAGCAGAGAAAGCCACGTGGCAGGAAATTGCGGACGCTCTGCATATGACCGCGCACGGTGCCCGCAAGCTGCACGCCACACTCCCAAACTCAGAGCATCGTACTCGCGGCGATAAGCATTGAGGCGGTCTGTGGCGGCGGTGGCGACAATGACGGTCTCGGCAGCGGTATTGGGTGCGTTCGAGTTGAGGGTGAACCTACCCCCTGGTGAGCACGACGCGTTTGAGTGGTGGGCGGAGATCTGGATACCGTCGCTGGTCGGCATCGCGACTGTCGGAGTCTCTGCCGTGGCTCTTTGGGTGTCTCATAGAGCCACGGTGCTAGCGCGTGCCGTAGAGACGCAGCGGGAGAAGGCCGCCGACGAACGCGAGCGTGAAGCGCGCCAGCTCCGTCTGCAGGAGCTGGCGCTCGAAGACGCACGGACTCTTAATCGTTGGATTGTGGAGGCGTACAACAGGAGCTGGAGAAGAGCCACCGCGGAGAACGGCCGCTCCGAACGTGAACAGGCGCGGATCGATGCCGCGGTCGCTCTCGAACAGAGCATCGTTCCGGGAGCAGACGACCTACTGGCGATCACCAAATACGACATCGAAAATATGGGCCTCTACCTGGCGACCTACAACGAAGAATCCGACGAAAGTAGGGAACGGAAGGACAGGATCTACAGCGCGCGCAACCGTCGATCTAAAGAGCGCATTCGGCGATGGGCGTTGAACCCAGAGAAACTCGCGCCGGCCATCGCCACGGAACTCGCTCAAATCGACGATGACCCCATCAACTACCTCATGTTTGGTGAGGAGCCAGAACCCGAGGGTTTCCGCTGATCTGACTTGGCCCCCGGGCGGGCTTGCCTGCGGGGGCCTTCGTCGAGTTGGGCGGAGTTCTCCACCATCTACGTTCTATCCTGCGGGGTTTGCGGATATTGCGTATTTCTTTCCGGTCATTCTGTCACCGGCGTGTCGGCTTCCCGCGGGGGCGTCCCCGTCTCACGGTCGGTTCGATGCGCACGACGGCCTTGGACAGGACTTCGAGCACGCCGTCGCCGTTGCGCCGGAACGCGAGGCGGTCGTTCTCGATCCACTCGTAGATCGTGCGCGGAGCCTTGCCTACGAGCGCTGCAGCGACCTTCACCGTCACCCACTCGGGGATCCTCGCGTCAGCCATCGCCGCGCTCCCGAGTGTTCGGGGCGGCTACTAGGTCGGCGAACCACCGGCGCAAGCCGTCGAGATGCTCGAGCTGGTCGAGCGCTTCGGTCAGAGCCTTCATGGTGGCGTCCGTGACTTCCTGGCCGACGACGATACGCCGGCGCTCGTCCTCGAACTGAGCGCCGTCGATGAGGATCACTTCGCGGGCGGGAAGCGCCGCTGAGCGGGACACCAGCGGGGCGGAGATCGGGAACCGAATCATGGGGTCGCCTCCCTGGTGCCGCAGGTGACGGCCGCGGCGTCGAGCGTCATCCGGTCGGTGGTCGGCAGCTCGAACGGCGTCGCGTCGCAGCAGGGCGTCGCCGTCTCCCCGTGTGGCGGGGTCGCGTGCACGGTCATGCGGTCTTCCTCTCTTCGTCGGCGGGGAGCCGTCGGGTCGTGGTCGGGTCTTTCGGGACGAGGCGGATGGTGTGAGGGTCGTCGATGATCCAGTCGCCGCGCGGGGCGCCGACGCCGCTGGTGGCGCCGGCGGTGTCGCCGTCCCAGAGCGCGGCGACGCCGAGGGCGGGGTGCGACTTCCGGCCGTAGTCGTGGCACCAGCACGAGCAATCGACGTCCTCGCAGTCGAGGTGGTCGAAGGGGCCGCCGTGCTCGCAGACGTCGGACCCGTTCCAGGCATCGGGGCCCGTCCGGATCTTGTCGAGCACGCCGCCGCAGTGCTCGCACTCGACGATCGTCAGGACGCCGCGCTCGCGCGAGCGGTTCGCGGTCACCGTGAGCTGTTCGCAGTGGGGGCAGCGGGCGCGCGGCGGGGCGGTCGCCTCGCGCTCCTCGACCTCGAGCGCCCGGTAGGCGTTCGTCGCGGCGTGGGCGAACTGGATCGCGTGGGCGGCGCCGGCCGCCGTGTTCACCCACATGAGGAGGGTGAGGTCGCCGCGGTTCGCGAGGTGCCGTTCGCACTCGTCGACGGCGAGGAACGCGAGCGCGAGGTTCGAGTACCCGGACGCCGCGGAACCGCCGCCGCCCGAGGGGGAAACGGTGCGGCCGTCGGCAGCGTCGAGCAGCTGACGGAACCGAGCCCACTGCGGGTAGGTTGTCTCGACGAGCTCCCAGCAGTGACGGCACAGGAAGCCGACGTCGGCAGCGAGGGGTAGGCAACCGCGGCAGGTGCCGGGGCGGGTCTTCTCATCCCAGCCGGGGTGGTCAAGGCAGGTGACGCGGTGCTCGCCGAGTTCCGTGCACGCGCGGATGCCGGGGAGGCCGTCGTTCGTGGCACAGACAATGGTCATGCTGTTCCCTCCTGCGCGGCGCGGATGCGGTTCCGCTGTTCGGTGCGCTTCCAGCTCTCGACGGCGCGACCGTCGTTGAAGCCGCGCTGGTAGATGCGGGCGGCCAGCTCGTGCAGCGAGTAGACGCCGGAACTGTCGAGCAGGTCGCGGTTCGAATACTTCGCGGCGTCGCGGTGCTCGCCGTCGACGTAGGACTCGACGTCCTGCGCGACGGCGAGCGGTTCGACGGGTCGTTCGGTGGTCATTTCGGGTCTCCGTCCTTCGGCTGGAACGCGATGCACGCGGGCCAGCGTTTCGTCATGTCGCGGCCGTCGCCGCGGTGGTTCTTCGATCGGGGGTCAGGGGTGCCGCACTTCCACCACTTCCCGGCGCCCGCGTGCTTCGCGCGGAGGAAGCGGCAGTCGCCGCACGTCGCCCCGTTGTCGGCGAGCAGCATCCGCGTCGCCGGGTGCACGCCCGCGTCGATCGCGAGCTGGTCGCGCTCGCGCTGCGGCAGCCGTTCGGCCTTCGGCGCGTCGACCGGCGGGGGAGGCGGCTCAAACCCGGGCAGCACCTCAGACACGACGCACCCCCCGCGGCGCGGTAGGCGATCCGCTGCACGACCGTCTGCGGTAGGGGGTCCGGGGTCCTACTCACGATCGCCTTCTTGACGACCGTGATCCGGCCGTCCTCCGCGACTTTCCACAGGCCGCATCCGTGCGGCGCCATGACCTCGAGGTCGTGCGGCACCACGTAGATGAAGCGGTGCGTGACGCGCTGCCAGGCTCGGCGCTTCCAGTACGTGTCGCGCAGGAAGTCGGCCCGGGTGACCTTGATCTCGATGGCCGTGCGGAGGAGGGTCTCGAACATCAGGGCGTCGATCCGGCGCTCGTACTTGTGCCCTTCCGGTCGCTCGTGGCTGTGCATGTCGAGGTACTCGACGGGCTCGCCAGAGTCCGGCAGGTCGAAGTCTTCGATCGTCAGCTCAGGCACAATCGCCGCCGCCGGGTACGCCGCGCGGATGGCCTCGAGGATGGATGCGGCGGTCAGCATGAGCAGGCTCCGTCCAGGGCGATCTCGGTGAAGCAGTCGGGGCAGACCGGGCGCGCTTCGCGCTCGACCTCGGCGGCCGGTTCGCAGCCTTCGTGCACGAGCTCGCCGTCGACGTATTCGACGACGTCGCCCGGGGCGATCGGGTCGCCGCAGTCGGCGGCGCAGCGTCCCGAGTACTTCGCGATGAAGCTCACGGCATGACCCCCGCTCGCAATCGCTCCGCGGCGACAGCGGGCGTGTGGCCGTCGTACCGCGGAGGAAGGTCGACGGCGGGCACGTCGAACAGGTCCCAGTGCTCCGCCTTGTAGTGGTTCGCCACCTGGCCGGTCGGCAGCTCGACGACGACGATGAACCAGCCGCCGCCGAAGCACAGCTCGCCGTCCGAGTGTCGCCACGACTTCACGACGGGGAAGGTCGCGGCGAGCCAGCCCCGCGCGGCGTGAGCGTTGTACAGCATCCGGTACTCGTACAGCTCGTCCATGGTGTGGTACTCGTCGCGTCCCACCATCGCAAGCAGGTTGGGGACGCCGGCGGCGTCGAGCATCGCGCGGGCGGCGTCGATGCAATGGCCCTCCATTCGGCAGAGGTCACCGTCCGGGTGGTTCTCCTCGGGGACGCTCCAGCTGCAGCGTCGCTCCGCCGCAGCCTTGCGCACGAGGTCGTCGTAGTCGGTCATGGGATCTCCTCAGAACGGGGTGTCGTCGCCGTAGGACATGGGCTGCTGGGTGGACCACTCGTCGGCGGGCGGCGTCGCGGATCCGGGGGTGGACCACGGCTCGGATGCCGCGGCCTGGGAGGGCTGGCCGCCACCGCGGCCGTTGTTCGACGCGGCGCGGGTGACCTGCGCGGTGGCGTACCGGAGCGACGGGCCGATCTCATCGACCTCGAGCTCGATCGACGTGCGCGTCTGGCCCTCGCGGTCCTGGTACGAACGCTGCTTGAGGCGACCGGTCGCGATGACACGGGAGCCCTTCGCGAGCGATCCTGCGACATGCTCGGCGAACTCGCGCCACACGCTCGCGCGAAGGAACAGGGCCTCGCCGTCCTTCCACTCGTTCGCCTGGCGGTCGAACGTCCGCGGCGTGGAGGCGATGGTGAAGTTCGCGACGGGGAGCCCGTTCTGCGTGTACCGCAGCTCGGGGTCGGCGGTGAGGTTGCCGACGACGGTGATGACGGTTTCGCCGGCCATCAGATGCCCAACCCTTCTGCGATGTCCTCGCGGAGCACGCCGTCGAGCGTGTACGACGGGATGCGTACGCTCGACCCCTCTGCCCCGAACTGCGGCGGAACCGACAGGGCGATCAGATTCGCGATGCGCTGTTGCTCGACGAGCGCGAGGGTCGCCGCGGCTTGGGCGAGGATCGCGTTGTCCCGCACCGAGGAGTCGTACTCCCCGTCCCTGCCCTGCTGGTCGTGTGCCCAGTCGATGTGCTTCCGCGCCTCGGCGGCGTGGTCGATGCGGTCGGTCATGCTGTCTTCCTCTCGGCGGTGGCCCGTCCGGGCCGGTTCGGGGCGATGCCGGCTTTCCGGCGGTTCGTGGCGACGTAGTTGCGGTTCTCTCCCGTGCGCTCGCAGATCGCGGCGTCGGTGTGTCCCTCACGGGCCAGGGCAATGACGCGTTCGCGACGGGCCCGGGCTACGGCGAGGCGAGTGTGCTCGGTGCCGAGCAGGTCGCGGATGGCATACGCGATGAGCCACGGCACATCAATCTCGCGCTGCTCCGCGATCTCAGCCAGGCCGAACCACACGGGGTCCGGCAGGTCCATCTCGACCCTCACGACGCGGCCCTCGAGTCCTCAGCGCACCGATCGCACGGCAACGGGTACTCCGCGTGCACCGTGCACGTCTTCGGGCGGCGCGGGAGCGGCGTCGGCTTGGACTTCTCCGCGGCGACCGCGAGGTCATGCGCCATCCGCGCGTTCCCACAGGCCCGGCATGGCCCGTCGGTCCCCTCGGGATGCTTCGAGCAGAAGGGGGAGGGGAGCGCGCCGCCGCGCGCGTCTCCCTCCTCTACCTCGTCAGAGGTAGAGGGGTCGGGTCGGGTCGGGTCGGGTCGGGTCGGGGAAGCCGGAATCACGGCGTCCACTCCCCGGGCGTCACGCCGTGACTCACCTTGTGACGACTGGGAGGACGAACGGCGCGCGTCCCGCGACTTCCGCTTACGCTCGGTTGCCGCTGCGCGCTCCGCGAGCACCTGCTCACGCGTCGGCTGATACTCCGCCCAGTCGTGGAACGCCCAGCCCGTCGGCGTCTCATCCCACAGGCCCGCCATAACCAGCTCCGCTGCGGCGTCGTGGTCGGCAGCGAGCACGCGAAGCGTCGACCTCTTCACCTCGCCGTCGGTCAGGTGCCCGGCGCAGTAGGAGCCCGCGCGCGTCCACAAGGCCAGCGCGGCGTCCGAGAGCTCCAGGACCTTCGGGTGCGACCAGAAGCCGTCGTCGATCTTGAACCACACCATCAGCGGGTCCTCATCGCGTAGATCGCAGCGTGCGGCGTCTGATCGGCACGGGCCTTCCACTGGAAGTACTCCGGGCCGTAGACGGCGTGCATGCGGTCGAGCGCGTCGGCGGCGGAGATCTCGCGGCGGGTGGCGCCTTCGAGGATGAACCAGCGCTGCTCGTGCGCGAAGAAGACAGGGACGGAGGCGACGTCCTTGACCCAGATCGGGACCTTTATGCCGTACACCTTCGCGATCTCCGCGACAGCAGCGTCGGCTTCGATGAGGCCGTTGAGGATGGAGTCGAGCCAGAGCAGGTTCTCTGTGCGGTGCTTGTCGGGGCGTCCGCCCATGCCGCCCTGACGGTGTTGGGGGATGATGCGGTCGCCTTGGGTGGCAGTCCAGACGCAAACGAAACCGTCGCGGTTGGACAGGGCTTCGAGCTGCGCGCGGGGCACGCGGTCGGACACGGTATCTCCTTGGTGGCAGGTGCAGGTGGTGGGTGCCGCGGTCGAGTGCCCGAGCGGCGTCCAGCAGCAGGAGCGTCGGCACCGGCTCGGCGCGCGGTCGCGCGCAAGGGTGTCGGGGGCGGACGTGGGGATGAGACGCTTCATGCGTGCCACCGGCAGAGGTCGCGGGGTGGGCCGCCCTGCGCCGAGTACCGCCATCCCTGCTCGCGCATCGCACGAATGTGCAGCTCGTACTCGGTCTCTCGAGGTCGGCCGAGGACCATTTCTCGGCACCGTCCGTCCCCGCCGTCGCAGCGGAGGACTGTGGTCTGCGTGGCAGTCATGCCGCCACTCCCGATAGGGTGCGGGCATGACGAACCTCGACGCGAACCTGGTCCAAAGTCTGCGAAAGACCGCTCAGTCCTTCGAACGGAACGGGGTGAGCTTCACGCTGCGGGCCACGGGAGCTCGCGCAGGCCTTTTCGCGGCGGAACTCGAAGTCGTTCGAGATGGCGAGGTCGTGGGGTACATCACGCCGTACAGCGATCGCGAGCACGGAGCTACCAAGGCTGCCCTCTTCGGCATTACCGCACCCCGGCTTTTTGGCACCCTCGAAGAGGCAATCGACGAGATCGCAAGCTAACCCGGTCACGCGAGCACCGCCAGGAGGAACTCGGCGACGGCGTGGCCGAGGTCGCGTGCGGCGGGCGGGGTGACGGCGTTCCCGGCCTGCTTGACCTTGTCGCGTTTCGAGCCGACGAGGTGATAGTCGGCGGCGAAGCCCATGCCGAGCTGTATCTCGTGGGGCTCGAGCATCCGGAAGCCGGCGTCGTCCACGTCGAGGCTGATCGGAGCACCCGGCTCGATGAGCGATTGGTGACCGGCGGTCGTCAGCGCGCGTAGCGGCTCGTGCACGGGCGTCGACATCTGGCCGCCGTCGCCGCGGGCGGTGTTGTTCCGCATGACGAGGGCGTGGTGGTTGCCCTCGGCGCTCACCGTGTCGATCGGGTGCGACGTCGACTTGGCAACACCGTGGTTCCGCAGCGGGACCACGAGGCCGTCCGCTTCGCGCGTCGTGAGCGCCGACATGGGCGAGGTGAGCGGGGTGGCGTCCGAGCGCCATGTGCCGCCCGCCGGGACCAGCAGACCGGTCTCGTTGCGCGTCGACTGCGTGCGCAGAGGGTCTCCGGCGGGCGCCGCGCTCTTACCCTCACGGCCCTCGACCGGGACCAGGAGCGCCTGACCCGCGCCGTCGGCGACGACCGTAGGCAGCGCCTTGTCGAGCGTCTGCGTGCGATCGCGCTCGCGGAACTGAGCGAGGAACGCGGGAGGGTGCGCGACGAACATCGATCCCGACGCGGTGAGCGCGCCGAGCGCTTCGGAGGCTGGTTTTGCAGGCACGGTGTTGCCCTCACCGCGGACGATGAGCGGCGGGATCGCGAGGCCGTGCTCGGCGGTGCCCATCTGCGCGGGCATGGGCGAGTCGAGGTCGCTGACCCGGAGGTAGCCCGATCCGGTCGTGACGCCGTCGTAGGTGTTCCCCGCGGCCTTCGCGATGATCGGCGCCCAGTGGCGTTCGATGCCGCGACGGATCCGCTCGCGCGTCTTCTCGGCGAGGGGCTTCGCGCGGTCGCCGATGCGCGGCGCGGGCAGCGACCAGTCGATGATCGACTCGGCGGCCAGCCACCCGGGTTCGATCGGCGTCCAGCACGTCGGGCAGCGGTAGAGGTACTGCGCGCGATAGCGGCCCCACTGCTCCTTCTTCTTGAACGCCTGGACGGCCTGCACCTCGCCGTGCTCGGGGCACACGGCCATCGGACGCGTCCACTTCTCGACATCGGGGCCTTGGCGGTCCTTCGACACGAGGTCCTCGCGCCACATCACGACGTACATGCGGTCGCGGGACTGCGGCGCGGGGAGGCCGCCGATCTGCGCGTGCATGCTGTTCAGCCACACGAGCTGCATCCGGTACCCGAGCGCGCGCATCGCCATCTGCCACGCGTCGAACTGGTCCCACCGGTACGCGTCGACGACGTTCTCGAGGATGATCGCCATGTAGCGGTGGTGCTCGGCGAAGCGGGGAATGTCCCACATCGTCGCGCGCGAGCGGTTCGCGGCCTCGTCGGCGAGGGGGCGGGTGCCGTCGAGCTCGAACAGCGCCTGATCCTGCTGACGCTGGCGCTTTACGCCCTTCGCGATCGAGTGGTTCGTGCACTCCGGCGAGCCCCAGAGCACGTGCGTCTTCGGGAAATAGGCCGGGTTCACCTGCGAGATGTCGGCTTGCGAGTGGTCGGTGTCGGGGTGATTGATCTGGTGCGACTCGATCGCGAGCTTCCAGTGGTTCGCCGCGATGATGACGCGGTAGCCCGCCTCGACGAGACCCGACGATGAGCCGCCGGCCCCGCAAAACAGGTCCGTGACGGTGAGCCCGTTCCAGGGCGTCGTGGGGCGCGCGTAGCCGACGGGGGCCGCGAGGGTGGCGGTCATGCCGCGTCTCCTTCTTCGAACGCGAGCAGGTCGAACAGCGACGGCATCGCCGCCTGGTCGGCCTCTCGCTGGTACATGACGGCGTCGCGGTACGACACCGGGTTCAGCTCCGACATCGCCCCGCAGCGACCGAGCTTGCGCGCGCGCAGCGGGACCGTGCCGAGCCCGCCGAACGGGTCGAAGACGAGGTCTCCTGCGTTCGACCACCGGGTGATGCAGCGGTCGACGATGTCGAATTGCAGGGGGCAGACGTGGAACTCGAGCGCGCGACGGGACTGCTCGCTGTTGAGCGTGGCCATGCGGTTGACGTCGTCCCACACCCACGGCGACCACGCGCCCGGGCGCACGGCCGCGAACGTCGCCGGTAGCGCGTTGCGGTCCTTGAGTGCCTCAGCGAGGCGCACGTGCTCGGCGTAGTCGTACACGCGGCGACGTGCCTGCGCGGTCAGCACGCGCGCGCGGGCGGACGGGTCGAGCGCGACCAGCTCCTCGACGGTCAGGAGACGGTCACCGGATGACCGCCACTTCGCGTCCGCGTCGATCTGCCACTGACCGAGGCCGTAGATGTCGCGCTGCTTCGTGATCCGCTCGTCGGCCCAGCCCTTCGACCGGTCCGTCTGCGGCTTGTGGAAAATCAGCAGGTACTCGGGGGAGCCGACGCCCATCTTCGAGCTGTCCTCGAGCATCGCGGAGTATCCGAGGCGGTACGTCTGATTGTTCTCGCGCACGACGTCGGTCTCGATGGTGACCATGCCCGCGTAGTCGAACCCGTGGCCGGTGTAGTGGGCGATGGCCTGCGCGTGGAACGGTTCGACCGTGGGGAGGCCGGCGCCGGTGACCTTGCCGTACTGGATCCGGTCCTTCACGTGGACGGCCATGATGCGGCCCGGCTTGAGCACGCGCAGCGCCTCTGGGGTGGCGTAGTCCATCTGCCACCAGAACTGCGCGTAGTCGTCGGTGTGGCCGAAGTCGGCGTAGTTCAGCGAGTACTCGTAGTGGTTGCCGAAGGGGATGCTCGTGACGATGAGGTCGACGGTGGCGGCGTCCATGTGGTCGCGCATCTCGATCACGCAGTCGTTGAGCGCGACCTGCCAGTCCGCCCCGGCGGCGACCTCACGCTCGACGCCCATCGCTCGGGTGAGCTCGCTCGTAATCGCGAGCGACGACAGCCCGTGCGCACGGATCAGGTCGGCCATGCGCTCGGTGAGACGGTCGTGCTCGTCCCACTTCGACTGCAGATTGTCGCGCACCTCGGACTCGGTCTCGGCGAGGATCAGGTGCACCGTGCAGGCGTGGCCCTGGCCGAACCGGTGGATGCGGTGCACGGCCTGGATCGTCTGACGGAACTTGTAGGTCACGCCGGCGAAGACGGCGACGTTCGCCTGCTGCAGGTTCATGCCCTGCCCGAGCATCACGGGCTTGCCGATGAGCGCGTAAGTCTCGCGGTCGCACCAGGCGTCGAGACGGCGTTCGGCCTCTTCGTCGGCGAGCTTGCCGTGCACCGACGAGAACGACAGGCCCTCAGCCTTGAGCGCGCGCTCGAGCGCGGTCTGCTCGTCGTCGAGGTCGCACCAGAGGATGATCTGCTCATCGCAAGCGGGCCAGCTCGCCGTGCGGTGCTCGCGGACGATGGCCATGACCTTCGCCACGCGCTCGGCGATCGTGACGCGCTTCTCCCGCGCGGCCTCGATTGACGACATCGCGCCGCCCCGGAACAGACGGCCCTGGCCGTCACGGTCGACGTGGTTGGAGGCGACGTCGACCGCCACCTCGTGCCATTGCACGTCGAGATCGGGAAGTTCGTAGCCCTCGTCGGAGAACCCGAGGTCGGACGGCCGCTGCAGGAAGCACGCCCACGTGTTCAGCCAGAGCCAGAACTCCGCCTCCTTGTGCGGGTACAGCGTCAGCTCGCCGGCCTTCTCACTGTTGCGCTGGAAGAACCGCGTGAGCGCTGCGCCGCGGTCCATGATCGAGAGGAAGGCGGCGTAGTTGATCAGCTCGAGGTGCTCGTTCGGGGACGGCGTAGCCGTGGCCACCCACCGGTAGGTGATGTCCTGGAAGAGGGCGAGCATCGCCTGCGCGGTGTCGGAGCCGAACGAGGCGAGTACTGCGGCCTCGTCGAGGGAGACGGCGTCGAAGAGGTCGACGTCGAGCTTGTTGTCGCGGACGGACTCGTAGTTGGTCACGTAGATGCCTGACCAGGTTGAGTCGACCTGCTCGGTGCGGCGGATGAAGCGTGCCTCGATGCCGAGGTGCTTGCGCGCGTCGCGCACGAACTCGCGGTGCACGCGCAGCGGTGCGACGACGAGCGCACGGCCGCCGAGCGTCTTCGACGCGGGATGCGTGAGGGCGAGGCGGAGCAGTTCGAGCTGCATCACGGACTTGCCGAGACCGAAGCGAGCGAAGATGGCGCGACGGCCGCCGGCTATCGCCCACTTCACTACCGCGGCCTGATGGGGGCGCAGCGCCGGGGAGAGGTCAGCGTCGTTGACGTCGAACCCGAACGAGCGGTCAAAGGCGACCTTCTCGCGGAGGAAGGCGTCGTAGTCACGGCCGTCGTTCCCGGTGTTCAGGGTCAAGAGAGCGCTCACGCCGACACCCCCGCTACAGTTCCCGAGTGCCCTACGATGCGAGCTGGCTCTGGCCACTTCTTGCCGGCGCTCTGTTGACCGCGGCTGGCGCTCTCTGGCGGGACTTCACCGCGAGCCGGCGAAGGCGCCTTGAGAATGGTCGTGAACATGTGGTGGAGGCGCTCAACATGGCCACCCGCATAGCGTCGGAAGTATCCGCCGAACAAGCGCGGCAACGGTTTGCGAGTGAACCCATCGATTACGACAACGCGCTCCTCTTGAAGCTGTCCGAAGCATCCGAGCTCATCCCGAGCGGGAAGGCCAGGTCGGCGGTCGATGACGCCTGTTTCATCGTCAACGCGGGTCGTGCGGCGGGTCAGCTTCGGGCTTGGCAGGAACCCGCGGGCAATGTGCAGCGAGCCGCGATGTTCAGGCTCCGAAAGGTTCTCGGCGCGGTGGCGCGGGGTGAGGCGCGTCTTCCCGGTGAGGAGACCACCTGGCTCGCGGAACGTGCCAATGAGTTGCGGGCGGCTTGGGACGAAGCTTCCTCCCATTGAGGACTTCACGATGCGTTCTCCAGGTGCTTCCAGGTGCGTCCCGTGGTGATCTGGGACACGTTCGATGGGGTGACGCCGTACTGAGCGGCGAGGTCGACGACGCGGGCGCCAGCGGCGCGAGCGCGTCTGATAGCGCGGATCTGTCGAGCCGTGAGCTTCTGCTTCGCGGACCGGCCGCGCTGCACCATCTCGGCCATGTTTCGGCTCTGCGTTCCGGCGCTCAGGTGGGCGGGGTTGCAGCACGGCGGGTTGTCGCAGCGGTGCAGGACCTCGGCGCCAAGAGCGAGCGGCCCGTTCGTGATCTCGTAGGCCACGCGGGACGCGATGGCGAGGCGACCGCGACGGCCGCCGACGCTGAACCGGCCGTAGCCGTGCGTACAGGCACGCTTCCACGGCCAGCACTCGTCTGCGGTGCGGATGTCGACGTGTGACCAGAACCGGGCGATGTCGGCGGGGGTCATCGCGTAACCGACTGAGCGGCGGCCGCCTGAGCCTGCGGGAGGTCGGCTTCGAACGGGAATCCGGCGTTGCGTGCGCGGATCGCGGCGAGCACGAGCGCGTCGGCCTCGTCATTCCCGGTCACGTCGACGTCGGGGTATCGGCGTACGACGGCGACAAGCACGCGGTCTTTCTGCGCGTTGCCGACGCCGGTCGCGTACTTCTTGACCACGGTCGGGGGGACGACGACAACGTCGAGACCTTCGATGCGAAGCGCGTGGCGGACCATCCACCACAGCCCGCCGCGCTCGTGCTGTGCGCCCCCGGTCGATCCGAACGAAGGGCCCTCGACGGCGACGAACGTTGCGTCGCTGTTCGGGATCGCGCTGACGATGGCGGAGACGAGCAAGTCGAGGCGCGCCGCAGTGTCGTCCGTCGTGGCGTCCTTCGAGGGCTTCGAGGTGATGCGGCGGACGACGGCCACGCCGTTGCGGATGGTCGCAATGCCGGTCGACGTCAGCGAGAGGTCGAGGCCGACGAAGATGGGCTCGGGTGGCGCCTGCGATGCGGGTGCGCCAGAGTAGGGAAGGCTCACGCCTGGCTCCTGTCCAAGGGATGCGAAATGTGTGGGTGGGGGACCGGCCGACTGCTACTCGGCCGGTCCCCGTTCTTGTGGCCGCTGCACCTGCTACGTGCAGCGATCGGCTGGTTACTTCGAGGGCTTGCCGTTGAAGATCGGCACGTCTCCGATGCCCTCGTGGGCGACCGCGGCGTCCGAGACGGGACGGCCGTCGCGGATGTCCGTCACGATGTCTGCGAACGCGGCGTCGAGCGTGTTCTCGGGGCGCTCGAGGCGGAAGCCCATGACGACGTTCCCGCCCTGCAGGCGGTACCGGAAGTGCGCCCAGATGGAGTAGATCGGGCCACCGACGTAGGGGCGGAGCGCGAGCTTCACCTTTTTCGGAATGGTGATCTCGCCCTTCTGTCCGGCGCGCGCGGTCACCGTCTCGGCGTACGTGAGCTTCACCTCGCCGCTGTCCATGCGGACGCCGCTGTCGAAGTCGACCTTCGTCTTCGCCTGGAACGTGGTGGCCAGGTCGACCATCAGTGCGGCGTCGGGCTCGATGACGTCGCTCCACCGGTCGTCGAGGAAGTCGGCGAACGTGGCCTGGTCGAGGAGCTCGCCGTCGACGGCCTCCCACGCGAGCCAGGACTTCGACTTTTCGAGCGCGAGCGTCAGCTGGTGCTTCTGCCAGCCAGGCTCCTCACCGGTGCCCCAGTGCGAGTCGATGACGGCCACAACGGTCGAGCTGTTCGTGTGGGCGTACACCTCGGTGCCGGCCGTCTTGTGGCGGTTCACGTAGTTCGCGAACGACGCTGCGTCCGTAACCACACGGTGCGCCTTCGTGTGGCGAGGCGTGACGGCGTATTCGTCGGTGTCGATGGCGTGCACGCCACCTTCACCGTCGCGGACGAGATACACCTCGCCGACGGCGACGGCAACGCGCTGAGCCTCGGCGTTTTCATCGGCGATCTGCGCGACGACGGCGGCCTCGGTCTTCGTGTCTTCGAGAGCGGTCATGCGTTCGGGGTCTCCTTGATCTCGCCGGTGCGGGGATCGGTGTTCGCGCTGGCGTCGCGAACGTCTTCGTCTTCGAACAGCGGCATCTGCGAGGGGTCGGACCGGGAGAGGTCGCCGTCCTTCGTGATGAACGCCATGGAGCCCTCGCGGGTCTTCTCCGGCACCTTCTGAGCGATGCGGTCGTAGACCACGACGGCGTCACTGAGGCCGTCGGCGGGCTTGACGTCGAGGCGGATGGTGATGGAACCGACCTTGCCGGTTGCCTTCACCGCCTCAATGACCTTCCGCAGCGTCTCCGCGGCCTCGACGTCGGTGCGGGGGCGCACCTGCGCGAGCATCGCCGCGAAGCTCGGCGGTCGTTCGTTCTTGTTCTCAGCCACCTGGGTTCCTTTCCTTGGGGTGGTCATTGGTGCGCGGCGCTGAGCAGCGCGCGCAAGACATGAAGGGCCTCGGGGAAGGCTGTGTAGGCGCCGATGATGCGCCCGTCGCGGCGAAGCACCCAGCGGCGGCGGTACGCGCGGACCCGGGACTTTCGGAGGACGTACTTGCTCACCGCCCGACACCTCCAGCGCTGTATGCGGCTTCGAGACCCTTCTTGATGGTCTGGTAGCCCGACAGCTTGCGACCGAGCGCGTCCTGCAACCGCTCGGCGTGGTGCAACTGCGCCTTCGCCTCGTTGAGGGCCTGCTCCTGGGGGAGGCATGCGAGCTTCGCCTCAGAACGGCGGTCGGAGTACATCTCGCGCTTCGACATGAGCTTCGCCGTCTCGAATGCCTTCGAGTACTCCGTCTCCGCGTCGTAGCGGGCGCGTTGCAGCTTGTCGAGAATGGGGGCGGCGCGCTCGAGTCGGTCGCCCAGCTCGCGGATGATGAACTCCACCTCGACAGAGGAGACCGGCTGGTAATCGATGATCTCGCCCGTGACAGCGTGGATCAGCTCAGTCACCGTTGCTCACCTCCCCTGCCGCGACCGCGGCGTCGAAGCGCGCAGCCTCGGCCGCCTCGTACTCCTCCTGGGTGGGCTCGGCGGATGCCGACGAGGGCGCGGGAGCAGACGACTCGGAGCGGGGGGCTTCGTCGTCCTGGGGGGCCTGCGCGCCCTCGTCGGCGGTCTGGTGGTCATCGGTGACGACATCGGCGTCCTCGATGTTGGCCTCGCGGTCGATGGCGCCGGCGCGGGCGAGCCAGCGCGCACGGATCTTGTCGCTGCCCTCACCCTTCTTCGCGAGGCGGTCTCCGATGTCGTCCAGCTCGGCACGGGTCTTTGCCGCGTCGATCAGCGCAGTCCAGTCTTCGGTGGCCTCGCGCTCAGGCTCGGCGACGGGGATGGGAGCGCCGCCGTCGGTCATCTCTTCGGTGGAGTAGAGGCCGAACAGGACATCGGCGAAGCCCTCGCGGCCGATCTCGGACATCGCGCGCCACACCGGCATCAGCTCGGCGTAGGCCTCCCAGGGCTTGGCGACGGAGCCGTCCTTGTTCCGAGCGCGGACCTGCCACACGCCCTGCGCGTTCTTCTCGTACGACTGCACGAGCTGCGCGCGGATGGCGCGGGGGATATCCCAGGTGGAGGTGTAGACCGATCCGTCGTCGGCGCGGGTTCCGGTCACGGTGACGGAGTAGTCGCCGGTCGGGATGCTGCCCGTCTTGATCACGTCCAGCCTGTGGCCGGCCTTGCGGATGAGCGCCCCCATGAGGCGGGAGGAGAGTGTCGCGCGCCCCTCCACGACGTCGATGGACTGCAGAGCGGCGGCCGGGGCGAGGCCGAGCATCGCACCCGTCTCCATGACCAGGAGGACCTTGCCGGGGGATGGGGCGGAGGGGACGAGCTTCCCGTTGATGTTCGTGGCGGGGTTCCACAGGCCCTTGGGGATGAGGTCGCCGGCTGCGGCGAGGGTCTGCGCGTACTTCATCCGGTCGTTGAGCGACGCGGCTTCGTAGGCGACAACAGCAGTGGTCATGTCAGAACGGGGCCTTCTGTGTGCGCGCGGCGCGGACGCCGGCGAGGACGGTGTGAGCGATGGGGACGATGACGGCCGTGGCGGCGACGATCGCGGGGTGGTCGCGGGGGAACACGATGGTCTGCGGGTCGCGGCGGAGGCGCCACTCGTCGGGGTCGGAGGGGTCGCGCACGAGCTCGCCCCACACGTAGCGGCATTCGGTCGCTTCGGGGATGCAGAACAGCTGCCAGGCCATCTGGCGGATCTCCTTGCGCTCCGGGCCGTCGAGGATCTTGAGGTGCTTCGCCTTCGTCTCGACGATCGCGAACGGATCACCGGGCACGACGCCGTCGACCGTTGCGCCGAAGCCGCGTTCGTCGGGGTGGTGGATGAACAGGCTGTTGGGCTCGGCGCCCGCCCAGGCGAGGAGCATCGGCTCCCAGCGGACGCCTGAGCGGGTGGCCGAGTTGCCGCGGAACTCGCGCGGCGCGATGATCGCCCGCACGTACGCCTCGACGGACTCGGGCTTGGCGAAGCTCGACGCGGCGTAAGACCCGATGGTCTTCTCGTGCACGTGCGCCCACGAGTCGCGATCCGCCGTGTCGCCGAGGGTGCGCTCGAGCATTGCCAGGGCGGTCACTAGTCGCCTCCCAGTGCCGCCATGAGCTGCACAAGCGCGACGCCCTCATGCAGCAGGCGCTCCCAAACGGCGTCCGGCAGGCTGAGCCAGATGAGGGAGGCCTGTCCGTCCGGGCCGATTCCGACCTTCCAGAGCGCTCGGTTCTGGCTGATCGAGGCCATGATGATTGCGTTCACGTGAGCGGCGATGGTGTCGGCCGTGTGCTGCTCGTGCTCTGCGCAGTGGCGGGCCGCGAACTCGACGACGGTCGACTCCGGCGCTTCCTGACGGGCGCTCACGGCCACACCACCGGGAAGTCGAACAGCGAGTAGAACAGTCCCGCGGCGACGCCCAGGCAGACGGAACCGAGACCGGCGGCGGCGAAGTGGGCCGACCATTTGCGCGTCCGGATGCTGACGCTGCAGCACCACATGAGGAACACGCCAGCGGCGACGAGAAGGGCGACGAGGATGCTCATGGCGGCCCCTTTCAGAAGCAGATGTCGCAGGTGCAGCCGGGGCGGCCCCCGGACTGGCAGTTGGGCGACGCGGGTCGCGTGGAGTAGTCGCTCGGCACGAGACGGAGCGGGGCGGGTGCTGCCGGCTCGGGTTCGGGGGCGTCCTCGACGCCGTCCAGGGCACCGTCGACGATCGTGAAGCCGATGCGGCGAGACTCGTCGCGGTCGCGTTCCATGAGCACGGTGTAGCCGCGCTCGTCGGCGAGGGAGCGAATGGCGGCGAGCGATTCGCCGTCGAGGAGGTCGCCGTCCTTGACGATGACGAGACGCAGGTCGGGGTTGCCCGCGGTGGCGATAGCGAAGGCGACTCGGCGCCGCATGGCGCTGTTCACCTGACCGAAGGGGATACCGCCGAAGGTCACCCCGGACTCGTCGACCGACAGCCCGTCGACAGGGAAGGACGCGGCGGCCAGACCGGCCCGCTTGCGATCCTCGATCGCATCGAGGTCGGCTTGCGCTTCCTCGACCTTCCCGGCGGCTTCGCTCAGCCCGACACCGATCCGTTGACGCTCACGGGCCTCACGAACTCGCGCATTCACAGAGTCGATCTGCGAGAGGCGTTCGGTGAGCGCGGTGACGTCGATCAGATCGAGCGACTCGACGTGTTCGAGGTCAGCGAGGGCAGCCCGGGCGGCCGACAGCTGCGATTCGAGGTCGGCGATGCGGGCGCGCGTTGCGGTGGCCTGGCGGGTGCACTCCGAGACGCGGCGGTTGTGATCCTCCGCCGCGCGCAGCTCGGCGGCCACCTCTGCGGCCGACACCTCTTCCATGGGAAGGTCGCCGGTGGGCTTCGGCATCGACGCGAGAGCACCGGTGAGGCGCTTCACGTCCCGGCCGGCCTCGAGCCGACGTTCTTCTGCGCCTGCCTTCTCGCGAGCTACCTCGTCGATGTCGAACGGGAGGTCGACCTTCGATAGGAGCACGTCGCGCTGCTTCTTCTCGTCGAGGTTAAGGAACGCGACGGGGTCAAAGATGACGCCGCCGGTCAGTTTCGCGATGACCTCGGCGGGCTTCGAGTACTTCGCGCCGTCGAGAGCGAACACCTCGAGGCGTCCGGCGTCGTTCTTTCCCCACGTCCGCACCACGCGGATGTCGAGGTCGGTGTCGATGAACTCAGCCCGAGCGGTGGTCTCACCCTCACGAATGGGCTTGGGGGTGAGGCGGACACCCTTCGGATCGAACAGCTCCACGAACGCGTCGATGAAGCTGGACTTGCCCGCACCGTTCGCGCCCGCGATGACGACGAGCGATCCCTCGGGGGAGAGATCGATCTTGCGGACTCCCTTGAAGTTCTCGACGGAGAATGTCTGGCTCATCGACCCGCCTCCTCGCGAAGAGCGGCCTCGATGTTCTCCTCTGTGACCGGCTTTCCGGCCGCGCGGAGGGCGCGCTTGATACGAGCGATCATGCGGTTGATGGCGCGCTCGGTGGAGCTGCGATTCTCGACCGGGGTGGGCGTCTTGGGGGTCTTCTGGAAGGGGATGCCGGCGCGCTTGCGGGCCTTGCGGGCAGTGGTGCTCATGTGGGTTCGCTTTCGGTTGATGGCCGCCCAGACCGTGGTGGTCAGGGCGAGAGTCAGGCAGGCGACGGCGAGGGCGGCTGCGCCGTCGAAGCGACCGCGGAGGATCGCAAGAAGGGTGAGAAGGACGCCGACGACGAGGAAGACGGCGACGATCCGGCCGATGACGTTCACTCGGTCCACCAGTTCGGGTCGGAACGGAGGTCGGGACCGAGGATCAGAGCGCGACCGCACCAGGAGCAGTGGCCGTCAGCGTCCGCCTCCTGATCGGGACCGCAGACAGGGCATTCCCCGTGCTCGGCTTCGTCGGCTTCGACCTCGGGGCCGTCCGTCTCGGGCGGGGCCACATCGACGGTCACCACGGGATCACTCCGGCGGCGATGAGCATGGCCCCGGCTACGAGCCCGGCGATCTCCGCTGTCCGTCGCCAGGCCGCGCGATCGGTGCGGAGGGGGGCGAGCGTGGGCGGCGGAGTCGTGGAATCCGCGGTGCGGGGGAGCGAGGTGCTCATGCGTCACGGTCCGCGAGGACGAGGGTCGCTTCCGGGTCGCGGCGGAGAACACGCGGCGCGTCGTCCACTGACACGAAAGCGACGACAACGCCGCCGAAGACAGCGGTCGTGCCCGTGTGCTTCGTGCCTCCCAGTTCAGTGGCCGTCACGTCGCTGTGCAGCCGAGCTGCGATGTCTTCGACGCCGGCGGCGTCCTTGATGATGACGGTCAGGCCGAGGTGCTGGGTCGGGAACTCTCGCGCTTCAAGCACCGTCGGATAGGTGTCGAGGAAGCTCGCGAGTTCCCGGAGCCCGGGTGCTACGGTGGCGGTGGTGGGCATCTGACTGCCCTCCTCTCTTTGGATTCGCCCCTGGTGCCAGCCGGGGGCGTTTCTCTTGTGTGTTCTGTTCAGGCGGCGGCGGAGACGCACCCGCGCGCTTCGGCGATCTGCACCAGCGCCTCGAGGGAAAGGCCACCGGGGCGCCATGCCCGATTGGCTGCTTGCTGTGCGGTCAGGCCATCGAGGATGACGCCCTGCTCGCGCACCATCTGTGCGACCTCGGAGAGAGCGCGAGCACGCGCACTCATGAGGCCACCCGACCGCTGACGGCCGACTCGACGAGCGCACGAGCGATCGCCGCGGCGACATTGCCCAGCCAGGGCGCGGACGCCTCGACGGAACCGGTTTCGACGCGGGACAGGTATGACTCCGACACCCCAGCCATGAGCGCGGTCTGGCGAGCGGTGAGGCCCGCTTCCTCGCGGAGCACTCGGAGCGCTTGCCCCGGTGACTGTGTCGGTGTCTGCATGGGAAAGAAAGTAGCAACTCTTTCCGGTGGGAGCAAGCGTAATTCCGCAAAACATCCCAGATTCCTTCCGATGCATAGACGCAAACCGGAAAAAACGGTACGATCATGCCCATGGCCTCGGACATTGACCGGAAAGACCTTCCGCTCACACGGAACTGCATCGAGCGCGCGACACAGCAAGAGCGGTTGCTCTACGGGCAGCTCATTGCAGACATCCGCGCAGACAAGGGGATGACCCAAGAGACTCTCGCCGAGCGCTCAGGAGTCACCTCGCGCACGATCCGCAACATCGAGAACGGTGACAACGCCGGCCAGGCGGACAAGCTCATCCGGCTCTTCATCGCCCTCGACATCGACCTTGACGGCACCCTATGGACCGCTGACACCCACCGGTACACCTCGATGCTCGCGCCGCTAATCCAGGCAATCCACCCCGACTACCGGCTCGCAGCGGTCACCGACCTCATCCCGGGTCTTTCTCGAGCGGTGAAGGCGCACCCGAACGCCGATGTCGGAGGGGTCGACGAGGCTGAGACCATTCCGACGCTCGATAGCCACCGGGAGCGGAAGCTACGAGCCATAGACCAGAAGGCCGCCAATCGCGGCAAGAACGAAGCGGACCTGCCTCACGCAGATTGACCGCGACCGACCGCGCGCACAGGGGGTAAATCGCTTGCGGCGACTGCTACACATCGCGAAACAGCTGGGGCACCAGGTTCATATCTCTGACATCGAAGACGACCCCGACCTGCTCGGATACACGGTCCCCTCGGAAGGCATCATTGTGCTCCGCCTCGGGATGACTCGGAACCAGATGCGCACGGTCCTCGCTCATGAACTCGGCCATGCCTACTACGGCCACACCTGCGATTCCGACGCGAACGAAGACCAGGCCGATATCTTCGCCGCGAGACTGCTCATCGACGCCGCCGAGTACGCCGAGCTCGAGCGCATCAGTCCCGATCCTCACTACCTCGCCGATGAGCTCAGCGTCACGGTCGACCTGATCCACGCCTTCCGGGAACATTGCCTCACCGCTCTGCGAGGCGTCGGCTACGCCCACGCGCGCATGGGTACCGGTCAGGGGTACAGGAGCGCCCATGCGTAACCTCCGCCCCGTCGCCGACACGCCACCCCGCGCGATCATCTACCTCCGACAGTCGACCTACCGAGAGGAATCGATCAGCCTCGACCTGCAGGAACGCGCGTGCCGCGACTACGCAGAGCGGTGCGGATACGACGTGATCTCGGTCCTCGCCGACCCGGGTATCTCCGGCCGCACGTGGAGCAAGCGCCCCAAGGTGCAGGCCGTCATGACCGAGATCGAGGAGGGCCGCGCCGACGTGATCCTCCTGTGGAAATGGTCGCGCCTATCCCGTTCACGGAAAGACTGGGCGGTCGCCGCCGACCGCGTCGACGTCGCCGGCGGCAGGATCGAATCCGCGACAGAGCCGATCGACACCGCCACAGCCTCAGGCCGCTTCGCTCGAGGCGTCATGACCGAGTACGCCGCCTTCCAGTCCGAGCAGATGGGTGAAGTCTGGGAGGACGTGCGTCAGCGACGCCTCTCCCTCGGTCTCCCCGCGAGCGGCCGACTGCCGTTCGGCTGGGTGTGGGCCGGCGGAGGGAAAATCGAGCCGCACCCGGAACGCGCGCCCCACGTCGTCGAGATGTTCCAGCGCTACCTCAGCGGCTCCGGCTACGCCGAGATAGCCAAGTGGCTGAACGACAACGGCGTCCCGGGGCCCCTCGGCAACGCCTGGACCCGCACGCGACCCAAGACCGTGATGGACTCACCCATCCACGTCGGCCTCATCCCGTACCGCGGCGCGACCTACCCCGGCGCCCACGAGGGGATTATCGACTCCGAGACCTGGAACGCCTATCTCGCCGAACGGTCACGGCGAACAACGCGCGGCGAGAAGCAGCGCCGCGCCGAGTACATGCTGTCCCACCTGATGCGCTGCGCATGCGGAGAGCGCATGAGCGGCAAAGGGGCGATCACGGGTGGGAAATGGTACGGCGGCTACATCTGCGCTCACCGATCCACGCACCCCCACGACGGCCGCGCCTACGTCTCCGCCCTCGCGATCGAACCGGCCATCACCACATGGCTCATGGGCTTCGACATCGACGACTCCGATGCCGAGGGTGACGACCCCCTCGCGGCCGTCTCATCCCGGCGCGACCGACTAGTGCGACAGCTCGCCCAGCTCGAGGACGAGGCCGTACAGATCCTCCGCGCGCGCACCCGCGGCGACGCCCCGGCCAGCACGTACGACCGCGCCCTCGCCCTGATATCTGACGAACGACAGAAGCTCGACGACGACCTCCGAAAAGTCGACGAGAACCTCCGTCGACGGCCGGACGCGCTCGTGGTGCACGAGATCCGCCGTGACTGGCAGCTCTGGCCGGTCACCGAGCAGAACCGGGCGCTACGCCGGCTCGTGGCTCGCATCGAGCTGCGTCCTGATGGAAGGTCCGCCGACGTGTACCCCTCATGGGGTGGGCTTCCATCCCGCGTCTCCTGGTAGACCGGGCCCCCAGCCGCCTTCGGCCACTTTCGCGCATCTTCGTCGATACTGCACCGTTACGGGTCATCATGCGCAGCGATGAGGTACGCGGGATCCTGACGGACCTCGTGCGCCGTGCACTGACGGTTCAGTGAAGATCCCGCAGCTGGGGGAGCGCGGCGCGGCCACCGCTGAATTCGCCGTGGCGCTGCCGGCTGTCGTGCTCGTGCTCGCGCTCGGCGTCGGTGTGCTCGGGTCGGTCGCGACCACCGTCCGCGTGCAGCAGGCGGCGGCCGAGGCCGCCCGACTCCTCGGTCGCGGCGACGAGGACGCCCTGTCACGCCTCGCGGAGGTGGGCGCGACCGCCTCGGTGGACCGCGGCGGAGGAGTGGTGTGCGTCCGCGCCTCCGTTCCGGTGCCGCTGGGGCTTCCCCTCCCGCCCTCATCCGCCCGGGCGTGCGCCCTCGATGGAGGTCGCTGATGCCCGGCACGGTGACCACTGTCGGCGTGGTCGCCGTGATCGCGGGTCTCGTCTCCGCTCTGGCCGTGGTCGGCGGGGCCTCGCTCGCCGTCGAACGTCTGGCGGGCACGGCGGACGCTGCCGCCCTCGCGGCCGCGGACGCCGCGAGCGGGGCGGTGGCGGGAGTGCCCTGCGAGGAGGCCGCCCGCATCGCCGAGGCGGGGGACGCGAGCCTGCGAGAGTGCGATGTCGAGGGCCTGATCGCCACCATCACCGTCGCCGGGGCGTACGGTGGGATTTCATTCGATGCGCGCTCACGGGCCGGACCCCCCGAGGCCGCGAGCCCGTGAGACCTCCCGGAACCCGAACAGGGAGGCGTGTGTATGGTGTGCATCGACGAAAGGACCCCAGTGGCAAACGGAAAGAAGCTCGTCATCGTCGAGTCTCCGACGAAGATGAAGTCGATCCAGGGATACCTCGGCGACGACTACGAGGTGCTCAGCTCGGTCGGTCACATTCGCGACCTCGCGTCGAAGAAAGAGATCCCGGCCGACAAGAAGGCGGCGTACGGCAAGTACTCCATCGACGTCGAGAACGACTTCGACCCCTTCTATGTCGTCAACGACCGCAAGACCAAGACGGTCGCCGAGCTCAAGCGAGCGCTCAAGAGCGCCGACGAAGTCCTGCTCGCCACCGATGGCGACCGCGAGGGCGAAGCCATCGCGTGGCACCTGCTCGAGGTTCTCAAGCCCAAGGTCCCCGTTCGTCGCATGATCTTCCACGAGATCACCAAGGACGCCATCAAGGAAGCGGCCGAGCACACGCGCGAGCTCGACGTCTCTCTCGTAGACGCGCAAGAGACGCGCCGCGTCCTCGACCGTCTCTACGGTTGGGACGTTTCGCCGGTGCTCTGGCGCAAGGTCGGTTCCGGCCGCGAGGGCACGGCGCTCAGCGCCGGCCGTGTCCAGTCCGCGGCGACCCGCATGGTCGTCGAGCGCGAGCGGGAGCGCATGGCGTTCGTCTCCGCTTCGTACTGGGACGTGGAAGCCCTTGCCTCGCAGGCGGGATCCTCCTTCACCACCCGGTTGAACCGTCTCGACGGCGCCCCCATCGCGCGCGGTGGCGACTACGACGACAACGGCCAGCTCAAGAAGGCCGTCGTGGTCCTCGACGAGGCGCAGGCCCGTGCCCTCGCCGACGCGATCACCGCCGCGGGTACCGCGACCGTCGCCAAGGTCGAGGCCAAGCCCGGCACGCGCAGCCCCCGTGCTCCCTTCACGACCTCGACGCTCCAGCAAGAGGCGGGTCGCAAGCTCTCGATGAGCGCCAAGCACGCCATGGGGGTCGCGCAGCGACTCTACGAAAAGGGTTTCATCACCTATATGCGTACCGATTCGGTCGCCCTGTCGGGGCAGGCCATCTCGGCGGCGCGCGCGCAGGCCGTCTCGCTCTACGGCGACAAGGCGGTCCCCGCGAACCCGCGTGTCTACAAGAGCAAGTCGAAGAACGCGCAGGAGGCCCACGAGGCCATCCGCCCCTCCGGCGAGACCTTCCGCACTCCCGCCTCGCTCGCTTCCTCCCTCGACCGCGACGAGCAGAAGCTCTACGACCTCATCTGGAAGCGCACGGTCGCCAGCCAGATGGCGGATGCCAAGTACGAGACGACGACCGTCACCCTCACCGTGAAGGCGGGTGCCCAGGTCGCCGAGTTCACGGCATCCGGAACCGTCTACACCTTCAAGGGGTTCCTCGAGGCCTACGAAGAGGGCGCTGACGAGAAGCGCAACGACGACGACGCGGACCAGTCGCTGCCGGCCGTCGCCGTGGGCGACACGCTGTCGGTCAGCGACGTCGAGCCCAAGGGCCACAGCACCTCTCCGAAGCCGCGCTACACAGAGGCCAGCCTGGTCAAGGCGCTGGAAGAGAAGGGGATCGGCCGCCCGTCGACCTTCGCCAGCATCATCGGCGTGATCCTCGACCGCGGCTACGTCAGCAAGCGCGGGCAGGCCCTGGTACCCAGCTGGCTCGCCTTCAGCGTCGTGCGTCTGCTCGAGGAGCACTTCGCAGACCTCGTCGACTACGACTTCACCGCTGCCCTCGAGGACGATCTCGATGCCATCGCCCGCGGCGAGCAGCGTCGCACCGAGTGGCTGAAGTCGTTCTACTTCGGCTCCGAGAAGCAGGTGGGGCTCCGCCACATCGTCGACAACCTCGGCGAGATCGATGCTCGAGAGCTCAACTCCACACGCATCACCGACACCGCGACCCTCCGCTTCGGCAAGTACGGGCCGTACCTCGAGGTCACGGACCCCGCGGCCGGCCCCGAGGCGAAGCCGCGCATCGTGAACATCCCCGAAGACCTCGCCCCCGACGAGCTCACGCCGGCGAAGGCGCAGGAGCTCATCGACGCCCCGGTTGCCGGCGACCGCGTGCTCGGAGAGAACCCCGAAAACGGCAAGCTCGTCGTCGTCAAGGACGGTCGCTTCGGACCCTACGTTCAAGAAGTCGATGCCGAGGAGCCCGAAGAGGTCGATCAGGCCACGGGCGAGGTCGTCGAAGCTCCCAAGAAGCGCGGCGCGAAGAAGGAAGCAGCTCCCAAGCCGCGGACGGCGTCGCTGTTCCGGTCGATGTCGGTCGACACCGTCGATCTCGACACCGCCCTGCAACTGCTGTCGCTTCCGCGCGTCGTGGGCACCGACCCGGAGTCGGGCGCCGAGATCACCGCGCAGAACGGTCGCTTCGGTCCCTATCTCAAGAAGGGCACCGACTCACGGTCGCTCGACGACGAGAAGCAGATCTTCGACATCACACTCGAGCAGGCTCTCGCGAAGTACGCCGAGCCGAAGTACGGCGCCCGCCGGGCATCCAGTGCGCTGAAGGAGTTCGACGCCGACCCCGTGAGCGGTAAACCCCTCAAGCTCAAGGACGGCCGTTTCGGTCCGTACGTCACCGACGGCGAGACGAACGCCACGGTTCCCCGCGG